>ERZ889078.260-NODE-260-length-48584-cov-11.584166_pt1 | contig 48584 bp, 20 predicted proteins | sample MGYA00521266_ERZ889078 | MGnify/ENA primary metagenome ERZ889078 (study PRJEB32303, sample SAMEA104408618) | aquatic metagenome | biome: Brackish water; feature: Pelagic; material: water | place: Baltic Sea | collected 2014-06-16T06:34:00 | depth 76,534 m ... | reverse complement strand
GGGTGCATCACCTGCCAGCTCTCAAGGCGCGGCAGCGTGTTGCCACCGGAACCGATCCAGTAGCGTGCGATAGAAAGCATCTTCGCCGCATCACCCTCGCTGAATGAAGCACGTACGTCATCATCAATGCCGGAAACCTTGCCAACCCACTGCAGGATGTCCGTGAGGCCGGTATGCTGACGTGTTGCATCGGCAATGCCTCCTTCGCCTTTGTGTTTTTTCGGACGAGTCGGCACAATTTCTTGCGTTCCCGACTTGATTTTTCCCTTGAGCTTCTGACTGACCGTATAGGTCTTTCTGGTCTTTTCGTCGTAGGCCGTAATCCGTTCATAGATGTAAATATCGCCATTCGGACGCGTCTCACGCCGTTCGCCGACGTGAGTTTTTCCTGTTATTGGTTTAGCCATGAATAAAACCCCCTTTAAGGTGTGTGTATATATAATACGTACACGCGAAAAGGCAAGAAAAAACACCGTTTTTCAAATAAATCGTGCTTGTAGAGTTGTTTTTTTGGCTTAAAATGTGTGCTTTATCCGATTTTGAGGAAAATAAGAGTTTACGAAACGTTAAAATAATAGTTTGTGTATTTTCAGTTAGTTAAAATTTGAGCGGGAATTGCTGATGTCAGCAAGATAGTGTGTGTACTTCAGGTAGGTGGTGAAGTATTTATCACCTTAGGGGGCTATCAGCTGAAAGGTCTTGTCGTCTTCAGCCCAAAAAACAACCATAAAAAGTTTGTTGTTAAAATGGTGCGCGATGGCGGTGAGAAGTATCCCCGGAAATTTGAACAAGCCGTTAAGTGGAAATCTGCTACAAATAATGCCGGTTAATGGGCTAACTTATGGAGCAGAAAATGGCAAAAGGAATGACATGGCTTTTCTGGATAAGTGATTCTGCTGGGCTACCCATAGTTGCCTTGGAGCCAATCATACAAGCTGCTTATACTGTAAAACAGCAATGTGATGGAGTCCTGCGCTGGTTTCAGCCCAATATTTTTGGAGGGGCTATTTTTGTTTTAAATCACAGGGGCGACGGTCCTGGGCAAGGATCACAATTAAACCGATAATCGGCGTGAATAAGAGGCTGATCAGGAAGTTTCCCCAGAAGCCAAACTTGTAATCACGCCCTATTAATCCTAAAAACAAGGAGAAGACGAGGATCAAGATTAAATAGATTAAATAGGGTGTGATTGGCAAGAAAATCATAACGGTTACGTTAGGCTATCTAGGCTTTCGCGGCTTCTTTGGCCACGGTTTTCCCCTCTTCAAAGAGGGTCTTATAATGCTCCTTCATGACAACCGGATTAAAATCAAGGATGGTTCCACCAGCTTCGAAGTGGGCCGTAAAAATCTTTCCGGTGGCATAGGTCATGGCCCCTGCCATAACAGGCATAGTGAGTCCACTGACCATATGTCCGATGCCGGGAATAACTTTAATGACCGAAGCGAGGATCCCGGTGGTCACCGGCACAACCCCCAAGGAGCCGAAGAGCGGCAGGAGGGTATTTTTGAATTTGTGCTCAGAAAAAGGAATTTCGTATACCTTGCTCAGTTTGGTGATCATTGTTACCTGGGCAGCGTAGATAGCGGCAATATCTACAATAGCAATTGGAATAAGCCCCCCGCCAGCGCTCCATAGTACGAATTCACGTGTGATTTTATCCGCCTGCGCAAGTGTGGTTAGTCCCTCAGTATCTGCTGCGGCGATATCCGGTCCCTGCACATTCTCGTCCTCTTTTTTTTCGTGCATTTCGTACCCTCCCGTTATAATTATTCTTGATGCGTTCCGGCAACATATGCAGGGAAATCACCATCTCTCAGACCCATACCATTTTTATGTTCATATTGTAAGGGGATTAATCGTTAAAGTAAAGCAATAAAAGATGCAAAAAGTGCTCACCGAACGTCGTTGATTTTTCTCCCAATGGGCACAAACTTGAAAGAAACCTGGTTTGAAGGTCAGACCAGTATTGTCTTCGGTCTTACTTGTTACGGCAAGGTCATCAGTCTTTCAAGACTGATGACACTCTTTTCATTTGCCAGGCCAACCAGTGTTCCCGAGTTGTAGCGAATCAAGGCAATTTCCTTGACAAAACCATTTTGAGCGTCTGAATAATTGATAGTGGCGTCTCGAAGTTTTTGCTGGAGGTCAAGAAGGTTGATAAGATCCGAATTGTTCCTGATCGGAGACTGTGTGACGATAGTTACGGCGTGCCAATACTCTTCAACTGAGTTTTTGGCTTGATTAAAGCTTGAGGCCCAGTGTTTCAGGGAAGCAATGTCAACCGTGAGCTGGGAGGTAATTTCCCGAATCAGTTTGTCTTGCTGAAGTGCGCTGATATTTCTGATGGAGTTTTGCGCCTGTAACGACCCTTTGGCTGTCTGGTTTCCCAAGGGGTAGGAGAAGGATACCCCAACCGTCCAAAATTCTCCGTCTTTAACGTCGGTGGTGCTGGAGAGATAGTCGTCAACTCCCAAATTTTCGTTCAGACCCGTGTAACCGACGTTGCCGATCAAATTGAGATGGGGCTCGAGGTTATTTTTCGCTTTATCAAGCAGGAGATCGTCCGCTCTGACTTTAAGTGTGAGCGATTTGAGGTCTAGTCGGTGATTGATGGCCATTTGAGTGAGATGCTTGAGGTAGGCTGACTCGTCCTTGGGGAGGGATACAGTGTCCAGTTTGAACTCTTCTCTCGGGACCGCCAGTTTGGCGAAATGAGTCGCTTCGATCCCCAGAGCAAGGGCTAGGGTCTGGCGGGCATTGGTGATCTCCTGTCGTGCCAGTGAGGTATCTCTGGAGGCGTCTGAAAGCTTGGCTGTCAGGATGTTAAGAATGATGGAGTGCTGGGTTGTATCTAGATTGAGGGAGGAGTGGTTTACGCTTCTGTTTTTTTCGCGATCAAGCAGTTGTCTGACCAGGCCCTCTATGGCCAGGTTGATATCATAGGCGAAAAAGGCGGTTTTATAATCCCAGTACCTCTGCACCACGGTCAGGGTATTCGTGGAAATAGACTGAAGATAGTCATATTCTGTGGCCACATAAGTGAACTGGGCAGCGGTTTCGGTTGCAGCGGCAATGTGGCCGGCCCCGTTGAGCAAGGGGATTGTGGCCTCCAATTTGACAATGGCAGTGGTTGCCGGATTTGCCGTTTCATTCAAGGTGGCCATCAAATCGTTTGTGTAATCACTTTTTAAAATTTGAGAAGAGAGTGAGAGGGTCGGACCAGTCCGCAACTGTTTTGACAGGGCCAGGGAGGTGGTTGTCTGATTGACGTTCAAAGCTTTAAAGGGAATCGCAGCTTTTTGGGATACCGAATCAAGTTTTGTAGTGTTTAATCCGTAACTGACCCCGCCGGAAAGCATATAATTAAAGGCGCCGCTCTGACTCTGGTATTGGCCCTCAGCAATATGAACGGTCTCTTCTTGAATGATGAGGGCCAGTGATTTTGCCATGGAGGTCTCCACCGCCTCAAGCAAGCCCATGGAACCTAGTTTTTGACGCTGTTGCACGGAACCGTCAGGATCGGCGTCAACAGCTCGCTGGCAGAGAGCCAGTAGGTCTGACGGGGTCTTGGCCACCAGCTGCGCAAAAAAATCATCTGTGGCGGCGCACAGAAAGACTGGGGATAAGCAGAGGGTTGCTATGATGAGGAGCAGGAGGGCTGAGGGAGTAAGGGAGTGTCTAGTGGAGTACATGTCTATGATAATCCTTTCATTATTGTTCCTGTGCTTTTTATTAAAAAACTTTTACCATGATCCGCAAAAGCTTGCACCAGTGATTGACGGAAAAAAATCACCCGGTAGACAATTGAGGTAGATATTAATGAGCAATCAATGATAGATTGGAAAAACAAGGGTATCCTCTCGAGATTATTGCTATCCGGCAATGGTTTGAGTGTCGAAGATCTCTCACTCAATTCGTGCTACCAATTTTCCGGGTAAAGAAAATCGTTGCCCCTGTCAACGATTGGGAAGTAAATATACATGACGTCCTTGAAAGATACTTTGTTCCATCCCCCCTTGAAATCACTTGGGAGTGAGAGGCATGTTGACATGAAACAGGAAGATGCAAGGATCATATCTCGGAGCGAACCACCTTCTATAGCCAGCCAAGATAATCAAGAGGTCCTTGCAAAAAAACAACGCGAAGCCGACAACTGCATCAAGAACTATGTCATCTTGGCCATTGGAACAGGCCTGCTGCCATCCGCCACGGTTAACGTTGTTGTCGTGACGGCCCTTGAGGTCAAGATGATCGGAAGCCTTGCCCAGGTTTACGAGTTTCCCGTACCTAAAAAATTAATGCTCTACAAGATCCTCATATCGCTTATCGGCAGCCTCGGGTCAGTCTATGTGTCCATCAAATCCCGACTTGCCTTTAAGGGGGTGCCCCTCTTTGGGTATGCCATCTATGTGGGGATGATGTCTCTTTCCGGTGGTGCTGCAATGTACGCCGTCGGTAAGATATTTCAAAATCATTACGAATCCGGAGGGACATTTCTGAGCAGTAATAACTCCATCCTCAGGGCCTATTTCAAGGAAAAATATGAAGAAGGGAAAAACATTGTCCCCACCTTTGCCAATTTGAGATAATATTTTCCCATATTTTTCTGATAGATATTTTCTCACATCCGGATGTTTATGCACGTCTAACACTCAAGGAGCAAAGCTCATGCTGATTCGACGAACAAACAATTTGGTGGTGCTCATCATGATCGCGGCTCTTACTGTCATGATAGACCTTAGCCCCACCTTTGCCATTGCGACGGATGCCGATACGTATGGGGACATCAGCCAAGCCACCATTGATGCCTTCGTTGGGAAAACCGGTGTATACGGGGCCAATGCCGGCGTTCAGTTTTCCGATGACAGCCGTTGGTTCGGAACCAGCGGTGTTACCGGTCCGGCCAGTTCCGATGGAGGCGGGCGGCCACTTACCATTGAAGATCGCTTCCATATCGGCAGTCAAACCAAGACCTATGTCGGCACAGTGATCCTACAAGACGTAGATGCCGGCGTGCTGAGTCTCGACCAGACAATCGAAGACTGGCTACCCGATTTGACCGTGATGAGTAAGTCCATGCGCGAGCAAATCACGATCCGCGATCTGATCACGCAACGCTCAGGAATTCCCGAATACCTCAACGCGCCAGACCCTATCAATCCGAGCCAGACTGTGTTGGATAGTTTTAACGCAGCTAATGGCCGTTATGACCTGACCCCCAGCCAGTTGATAGGAACGGCGTTAACCCTTGAACAAACCATGACGCCAGGTGATACCCGCACATTTTCTTATTCCAACAGCAATTTTCTCTTGCTTGGCCTGATCGCCGAAAAAGCCAGCTGCACAAACTCTTCCGGATGTCTGTCGTTCGACCAAATTCTCCAGCAAAAAATCCTTATTCCTCTAGGCCTCGCTGAAACTACGTACCCGACGGGAACAACCTATGACGGTCCCCATACAGATGCTACATGGAACGAGTACGGTGTACTCACTGACTTCACCAATCTCAGCCCCTCTATACCTAATACAGCCGGTGCCATGATTTCTACGGTTCCCAACCAGCTTGACTGGTTGATAGAATTAACAACCAATGCCAATAATTCGCTTTCACCCGCAACCTTTGAAGAGCGTTTAAGTTTGACCACGGACCTGAATGGTTACGTTGGTGACGCGTTTTCTGGATATGGTATGGCTATTTATGGCAGTACCAGTCCCACCACGGGTCAACAAATCTTGGGCCATGGGGGCGAAATCAGTGGCCTACAAACGCTGATGTTTCAATTCCCTGATTCCAATTTATTCATTGTCGGCGATGTCAATACCTTCCTTTCCGTACCAAATGACCGAACACTTCCAGCAAACTCTATTGAAGAACTTTACTATGGACTGGAGCGTTCGATCATGACCATGACTGCTGCCATCGTCAACGGCGGTTCCTGCGCCGGTGGTGACAGTCCCACCTGCACCGGTACGACTGTCACCTCAGTTGGCCTTGCTGCCACTGGCACGGTGAACATCGAAGCTTCAGGAAACTTCTGGACCAATACCGCCCTGAATTTCTTAGAACCTGTACCAACCGTTACCGTCTACGGCGCACACATCACTGCCCTCACCGTCACCGATGGTAATATCCTTGTAAAGAACAATGCCATTTTGGAATCAATTGGCAACGATTCCACGGCTCTTCTTTTCAACGGCACGGCAAATACCGTCGACATCAGCGGCGAACTGAGTGCGACCGGGTACGATGCAACTGCCATTGATGGCAGTGCAAATTCCAATGATACCGTAGTCATCCAGCCAACAGGCGCCATCTCCGGCAATATCAAACTCACTGGCGGCGCAGATAAAATAACTGCCAACGGCACCGTAGATGGCGATATAACCCTCGGCACAAATTCCATTCTTGATGGGAGTGGTACAATTCACGGGATGATTACAGGGGGCATAGTTGCCCCAGGTAACTCCATCGGCACCCTCACTGTCGACACCTATAATGGCACCGAGGGCACCCTACAAATGGAATTCGACGGTGTCTCCGCCACAGGCGACAAACTGAAAGTGGAGCAACAAGTTGCATCCGGTTTTCCAGTCGTAGACACCGGAACCGTCCTGCTTAACGGTACTACTTTGGAGCTTTCCGGCACTCGTCCAGCAGAGAATACCCGTCTTGTCTTGATAGAGGCTGACCAGGGCATTTCCGGGACCTTCAACTCAATCACCGACAACAATGCACTTGTGGCTCAAAAGGGTCGTGTCTCCAGCCATGTTCTGGCTGGCCCAGAATCTGTTGTGGCAACATGGACCAACCCTGCCCCATTTGATGCGGCAGCAGATATGAACTATCTCTCCAGCATCGATCGAGTAGATCAGACACTAAACCGGATCAGCAATACTAACAGAGCCTTGATCCAAAAGAGCGGTGCCACTCCTTTTGTCACGATCCTTGGCACCACAGCCAATTTTGACAGTGCCGATTCGGTGAGCGGTTACGCCATTCAAACAGCAGGTATCCTGACCGGTCTCGATATCCCGATCAACCCCGATTTCTTTGTCGGGTTTGATATTGCCTCGACTACTACAACGGCCGACGTAAAAGGTGGGGGTAGAGATCAGGACGGTTTGATTAATAGCGTTGGTCTGTATGGAGAGATCAATGTAGGTGCCTACAATATAGGTACTGATCTGAGCGTTGGATTTGGCAAAATTGACTATAGTAACCAAGTTTCGATTGATGGTATATCGAACATTGCCACCGGCAAATACGATCACACGCTCTTCACCTTTGGCCTCAACTTGAAAAGGATTTTCAAACAGAGAGCATGGGACGTCGGTCTCGCCGGTAATCTCGTTTATATGAGAGGTGAGGATGAAGGGTTTAGCGAGAGTGGAATCAAGGAAAATGCAGCATTCACTTATGAGGGGCGCACCTACGAGAGATTGCGCGCTGGGGCCCTGGCTACGTTCTTTCGTAACGAACCAATCGAACAATTCCATCCGTGGCTATCGCTGGGGATCTATCAACATTTTGACATAAATAAGGCAGATCTCAATTATCATCTTGCTAATGACGATATGATGGTGAGCCTTGAAGGACGTGATGCCAGTGGTCTTGAAGGACGATTCGGCATTGGTTTCAGGCGCCAGCTTGCTGGCAACACCGAGATGGACTTCAGCGTTGACGGAGGCATTCGCGATGACAATGTGTCAGCGCGTTTGATGCTGAGTTTGAGTATCCCGTTAGGCTATACGAAGAAGTAACAAAAAACATCTACCGCCCCGAAAGCCGAGAGCAATTGAGTTACCAAATCAACAGCAGGATGCCCTCTCAACCTCAGTCCATCGATTTGTTCTGCTTGCCTTTTGCCGGCGGCAGCAGCCTGTTGTTCCATCAGTGGCAAAAAATGGCTCCAAAGGGACTGTGTATTCGCCCGATCTCTCTGCCTGGGCGCGACCGACACTTCCATCTCGCACCCATAAACAAGATGGCCGAAATGCTCTCCTGGATAGACAAGCAAATCGCAACGTTAAACTCAGGTAATTTTGCCATTTTTGGCCACTCGATGGGCGGGGTAATTGGCTATGCTTATGCGTTAAAGCAGCGAACCGCCAATAAGGTAGAGCCTCGCCATCTATTTGTTTCCGCTTCGGCCCCGCCGTCCAATCATCGTTCAACGTGCCTGCACAAAAAATCTGCCGAGGAGATGCGTGATCATTTACGTCGTTACGATTTGAAAGGATATTTGTTCGATGATCATCCCGAGCTTTGGGAGGTGTTCGAACCGATTTTGCGAGCAGACTTCAAGCTGGTTGAAACATATGTGCCGCCCTTAGGTGCAGATAAAATTTCCTGTCCTATTACAGCCTTGTCGGGCACAACAGACTCTATAGTGGCGGCAAAGGATATGGCCGATTGGTGTAAGAAAACTGAAGGGGATTTTGATTTAGTTGCCATAGAAGGCGGCCATCTTTTCCTTCGTGACAACCCGGCGGCGATTCTTGATTGCGTCTTGAATCGACTTCTCATTTCAAGGTAGCTCCATTTTCTCAACCCATAGATTGGTGTCGGATGGTAAGCACCCGACGCCGGCAATCGCCGCTATAACACCATCCACTTCAAGATCACGAACCCACCAGCTCTCCCCGCCAAGCAAATCGAGACAACCACCTCCAGCGGCATAACGGCGCCATTCAATGTCTGAGTATGAAATCGGCGGAGCAAAAAAAACAGGCCCCCCCTGTTTGGCATCTACATCGCTCAGAAGGCAGTCAGGTTCAACGGCGATCCCGACCCCGGCAGCCTTCAGCAAGGCCTCACGACGTGACCACACCCGCAAAAATGCCGGACCGCGTTCTTCAACAGGGAGGGAGATAAGCCAATCAGTTTCCTTTTGGTGGAAGGCAATACGGGAAAGTCCAATTAATTCTTCGACATCGTTATCAAAGCGCGCCACCTCAATATCAACACCAATCGGGCTTTTATCCGACAGCGACAGCAATCCCCTGTTGCCACTGTGCGAAAGGCTGAAATACGGCCCGTCCTTAACAAAAGGCTTGCCATAACTGCTGAGAGCAATCATCACAGTTTCAGGGGCCAGATCCAGCCAATCGGCGAGTAGCCGACGCAGGATAAAACGCATGGCGACAAAGGCCCGCCGCGCTCCCGCGTGGAGCAAACGCGATGCCCGGATACTTTCTTGCGGGCTGAGAGTCTCAGTTGCTTTTTTTTCATCTATCTGGTCGATATCAACCGACCAGATCTGAATGTTGGCACCAGGCATCGACGTTAGAGTCCCAGACTGGCGGCAAGTGCATCCATGTCGATATCCTCCACGCCGGTATTGTTCACAGGAAAATCGCCCAGTCTATTTTTCATTACCTCTATAAAAGTTGTTGCAGCTACTGTAGCCAGAGCTCCATGATCAATTGCGACAGAAATGAACATCCCGTCACCCTCAAAATGAGCGAGGATATCGATGGGATGTGTGGCTCTGATGGATGGTGAAATTGGGTCGCCAAGCCCATTCCAATCAATGACAAAAGGTGGGCTATGATGTTTTTCTCCCTCTTCATCATCACTCAGTCGTCCAAGAAAATTAAGTGAAATGGGCGCCACGGTTTCGCGAAGCTCGGGATGATCGGTGCGCATCCAGGCAAGCAGGCTATAACCTATGCCCTTGCGTGGAATTTCCACCATTGGATCATCAACTCGGTCTGCCGAAACCCACACAGGAACGACTTGGGTAAACCAACCAACGGTACGTCCACTTGGCGGAATTGATGCGGGCAGATCACGGCCGTTGGTTTCAATGGCAATCAGTGCGCCACTCCAGCCAAAGGTCTCAGCGGCGGCAGTGGCTGCAGCTCGGAGAAGAAATGCCTGGAGCGCACCTGGCGCCTTGCCTACCAAGTCAACCAAAGCTGTCGACGCCGATGGATCCAGATCGAGTCGGTGGAGAGAAACTCTGCTGTCGCCATTTTCCGCCTTCGGCAGAGTGCATTCGGCCATATGTTGCAAAACCTCGCGCCAATATGGCATCTCTGTCGTGGTAACTGGTGAAATTGCTTCACGCGCCATGGCTTGAACGATCTCCCCATAAGAGGCGGTGCGGGCGGGTAATTCCTTGATCGGTTCAACCAGCAGCATTTTCAAATCAGTGAGAAGAATTCGCCAGGACACCACATCGACCACCATGTGATGCGCTATCAACAAAAGAGTATCACCATCATCACGACAAAAATGCAGCGCAGCAAAGAGTGGCCCGGTCGCAAGATCAAACCCTCCGTGTGCCGCATTGGCTAAACGTATCGCTTCTTCATCAGCAGCGGCGGATTCCATGCCTCGCAGATCATGCGCCCAGAAAACCGGGGCGGTGAGCGTTGCCGGCACTTTGAATGCCGGTTGCGTCAGATTGGCAAGGAGATTGCCCCGCAGGATATCATGATGTGCAAGTAACTGATTAATTGCCACAGTGATGGCATCCTGCTTGAATCTCTTTCGGAACTTCAGGAGGACCGATTGATTAAAATGATTACAGGCGATTGAGCTATGGCGGTGAATAAACCAATGCTGTATCGGAGCAAGGGGGAATTGGCCAACATAAGAGGAGTACCCGGCGTTATCGATATTACGAGCCACCTGGGCCAATTCCGAGACAGTCTGATGTTGAAATATTTCGGCAACGGTAAGGTCAATGCCAAGATCCCCTAAACGTGCAACCGCCCTGATCGCGGCGATTGAATCACCACCGCTGGCAAAAAACGACGTGTCGGCATAAATGTGCTCCACCCCAAGAAGTGTGCGAAATACCGAACCGATCGTCTCTGCGCAGCCACCTGATATCGCCTTGCGGCCAACATCGCCGGTAAAAATCGAAGGCTCCACTAAAGCTGGCAATTCATCATAGGCTATTTTGCCGTTAACAGTAAGCGGGACAGTCTCAACTTCACGAATAAGCCGGGGTGCTGCATACCGTGGCAAGTGTGCGGCAGCATAAGCGCGTACACCTGCCAGAAAATTATCTGTCACCATGTGGGCACTGCCGTCTGCGGAGAACAAATGACGGTGCAAAGGAGTTTTACGAAATTCGTCACTGGTATGGGGAATATTAAGAACGACAGAGCGGCAACCACCGTCAGCGGTATGCAACTCACATTGAATGACATAATCCTGATGGCGTCCCCCACGTGCGAGACTACGAAGAACTTTCCCTTGGAAACGATCCCCCTTGGCGACGGCGATGCCCTCCATGTCGAACGCCACGTATATCGGCAACCAACTGGACGAGCCGGTTAAAATATCGATCTCACGGTTGGCACCCACATTCATGGTGAGCCAGAGCAAAAAGCCCGTCACCCTGCCGTTACGCAGAACGGTAAGCTCGATTTCATGGTTGCTTTCAAGGGACATCTCGTGAGTAAAATCAAGATTTTCAAAAATTGCTCCAGTTGATATAATCGCATTGCGGTCAAAGTTCCGCAAGCATAGCCTTAGATCGAATGGGTGCCCTACTTGCTCAAATATTCTGGTGACATAGCTATTCGCCAGGGGAGATAATCCCGCATCCAGAGATGAGACAGGGAACTCAACGGCAGCTATCTTGGTGACGCTAGCCCGAGGTAAAAAGTTTTCTGGCGCCCTAAGCCGTGGCCGAATGGCGTTAATGATTGCGGCCGCGCCTTCCGAACCGCCGATCCCACCAACAATCTCGGAAATGCACCAATCAACGGTTTCCGGCAGGATGGTCTCCACTGCATCGCCGGTGATAACAGTGATACGGTCAGCCAAATTGAGCTCGGCGACAAAGCGACGCGCCCTGTTGGCCACCTCCGGGTTGATCTCAATAGCATAAACGTGGCGCGCACCCGCCTCAATCGCCAAGCGCGAAAGAATAGCAAAAGGCCCCGGGCCCACCTCCATTACAGTAGTGCCGGGCAGGTAGCGGAGGAAGCCCTCAAAGTAACGAGAATTGCGAATGTTGTCCGTCGCCATAGCCCCATAGACGATATCATCATAGACAAAAAACTCTGCCACCGAGGGCCAAAAAGATGCCTTTGTCGGACGTCTCTTTACCCAGGCTCCCACTCCGGTAGGTTTATCTGCAGGATCACCCAGAGTTGTGACAACAGCTTCCTCGACGTCGGGTGCCCCGCGCAGGATATGCAAAACATCGCCCAGTTCCAACCGCTGACCGGAAATTTTTACCTGGTCGTCACGTCGCCCGATATAGGTGATGTTGCCGTCCTCATTGATAGCGCAGAAATCACCGGTGTGATACGATCGACGTCCTCTGTGGTGTGGGTCGGTCTGGAACGACTTTGCTGTGAGATCGGATCGCCCAATATATCCACGAGCCAGACCCACACCGTGGAGGATAGCCTCGCCCGGAACGCCAATGGGGACAAGCCGCGAATAATTGTCAACAATAGTCAGCCCAACGCCGGCTATAGGCTTTCCAATGGGGATTGACCCGTAATGGGCGTCATCACCTACTATCCGATGAAAGGTCGAACAAACTGAATTTTCTGCCGGACCATAAGCATTGATGAACCGTAATTTGTCGGCGAAACGCCTAGCATCAACAAGACGTGCCGACTCTCCGGCAGTGATGAGAGTGGTCAAGCTTTTTGGCAATGCACTGTTCAAAGCACCGAGATAGCTTGGTGGTAGCGTTATCGTGGTAATGGCCTCTCTCGCTAAAAGTGCCTGGAAATCGGCAATGTTTTCAATCACATCTTGGCTCGTCAGCACCAACTGTGCCCCCGCCAGCAGTGCCATAAATATCTCGGACAAGGCACCATCGAAAGCGGGTGCGGCAAATTGCAGAACCCGAGATTCAGTTGTCAAGCCGAACTCCTTAATTTGCTGACTGATCATGTTGCAAAAAGAGGCATGCTCAATCATCACCCCCTTTGGCTCACCTGTGGAACCGGAGGTGAAAATTATATATGCTAGGCTTTCGGGTTGAGATAAATCGATGGCTGGCCCCAAGTCGCGTCCAATATCCTTAACCATCACCAGATCACACCCCAGAGCGGAGAGCGGTTCATCAAGGGCACATAATACCCGGCGGGCGCCACTTATCCCCAACACCTGGGAGATTCGCGCCTCCGGCCAACGCTCATCAAGTGGTACATAGGTGCCACCCGCTTGCATGATTCCAAGAATTGCGGCAAGTCCATCCACCTCTCGAACACCAAGTACAGCCACGCGCTCTTCCTTCATTAACCCCCGGCGCAGCAATTCGGCGGCAATATCATGGGCACGATCGTCAAGTTGCCGATAATTGAAGGCATTTTTTGAACCCTTGACAGCCGGCAGGTGACTGTAATGATTTACTATGTCAGCAAACATCCGGATTATGGTGGTGCTCGTTTCAACCTCTGACGAACGATCCAGGGTGGCGAAGAGGGCTCTTTCACTCGCCGTTAAGCAGGTGACTTGGCCTACTGCCAACTCTGGTGACTCACACATTTGCGAGAGTACATTTTCCATGTGTTGTGCCAGCCGATCCACCTGTGCGCTCGAAAACAGATCACTGTCGTAATTAATATCCAGATACAATTCCCCCTCTTCATTATCGGAACGGACATGAACGACAAGATCGAAGCGACTGAACTTCCATTCGGTGTCATTACCAAACGGTTTAATACCCACTCCGGACAAATTTATGCCGGAGATGGCATCGTCTAAAACAACCAGAAGGACATCGCAGATAGGATTACGTGACAGATTGCGAGGCAGATCCAAATGGCTCACCAATTGATCGAAAGGGAGATCCTGGTGGTCAAGAGCGGCTTTTGTCCGCTCTGTTACCTGAGCGATAAGCTGGGATATTGATTGGGTATGATTAATTTGATTGCGCAGGGCCAGGGTGTTTGCAAAAAATCCAATTTGGTTACGAAGGTGTGGATGGTTGCGCCCCAGCACGGGGGTACCGACAATAATATCATCTTGTCCTGAATGTCGTTCAAGGACCACGAGAAGGGAGGCTAGCAAGACATTGAACAGTGTCGTCTGTTTATTTCTCGCCAAATGGCGCAAACGTTCACACAATACAGCTTGCATTACCAGTTGGCGAGTATCCCCTTTAAAGCGTTGAATTGTTGGTCGTGGCCGTGCTTCAGGTAGGTCGAGAACAGGAATGACGACGCCAAGTGACTCTTTCCAGAAGTGCACCAAGGGGTCGATCCGAGCTGGCTCTTCAAGCATGTCGTGCTGCCACCCAGAGAAATCACGATGTTGAAAATTAAGGGGCTTCAGGTCGAGAACACCCCCTGCGGCATATGCTTTCGACAGTTCCTGTGAAAAGACTAACAATGACTCTCCGTCGCAAATAATGTGGTGGAAGGAGAAGATCAAGAGCGTGGCATCGTCTGGATTTACACTAGTCATGGAGATGATTCGCATCAGGGGGGCCTCTGCCAGATCGAACGGCCGTTGTCGTTCGGCCGCCAGTTCCGTTGCCGCACCTGCCAAAAAGAGATCATTTTCAGCCATAACTTTACGTTCGACAACCAAACGTAATCCAGCCACTGGCTGCTGACGCGGTTCACCATCGATAGTAATAAATCGCGTACGCAAGATTTCATGACGGTCGATAACGGCATTTACGGCCCGCTCCAACCTCTCGACATCAAGATTCTGATCGGCAAGAAACGCGAAAGAAAGATTGTAGGCAATCGGATTCATGCCCAGCCCTTGCAATGCCCAAAGCCGCCGTTGGGCGTATGACAGGGTATAGTTTTCGGCCTCGGGCAATCGCGCAATTTGTTCCAACTCTCTGTCATCGGCCTGCAACAGAAGTGAGGCTTGGGCCCGAATAGTCGGTGTCTTAAAAAAATTAGCCAGACCGATATCACGCCCCAGTTCAAGGTAAATGCGAGCAATCACCTTGATCGCCTTCAAAGAATCACCGCCGAGATTGGCGAAGGGGGTTTCAACACCAATTCTCTCGGCCCCAAGAATTTCAGACCAAATACGCATCAAAATCTGCTCCGTTTCACCCTCGGGCGGGGTCGGTCCGGCATCGCCATGAATGAGCTCGTCTGGCTTCGGCAGGGCGCGTCGGTTGATCTTGCCATTCATCAACAACGGCAATTCGATGAGTTGCACCAGAAAGCGCGGAACCATATAATTTGGTAGTTGCTCAACTAAATGAGCGCGCAGAGTATCTCTGGTAGCGGGTTTTTTGCTCTCTACAGTAAAATAGCCAATCAGGAATGGCTCGGTCGCAGTGCTGCGATCGATGATGACGGCACATTGTCCGACCCCATCGCAGACTCGTGCCGCAGCCTCGACATCACCGCCTTCAACCCTGTTGCCGGCAATTTTTACCTGGTTGTCAAGACGGCCAAGGCATTCGATGGCACCATCAGGCAAAGCGCGGCCAAGATCGCCGCTGCGATAAATGATGTCGTTATTCTGTTCACCAAGCGGGTTGCGCACGAAAACTGTTCGTGTTGCGGCCGCATCATTGATATAGCCGAGGGAAGGGTAGGCCGTGCGAATGCAAATTTCACCAATCTCGCCCACTGCTGCCAGCCGATTGCCTTTGAGGACCATAACAGCGGTATCAGGTATGGGGTGACCGATCGGCACTATGCCATCGTTCTGGACATCTGCATCCGTGATCATATGGAAGAGCTTAGCAAGGGTCGTCTCGGAAGGTCCGTAAAGATTGACCAATCGTGCGGTGTCTCCAGCCACATCACTCCATCCCTTGATATCACGCCCGAAAAGAGGCTCCCCAGCCAGGAAGATGTGCTTGAGATTGCTCAAATCGGGGATCGCTCCTGTATTTGAAGCGGCCAGGGCATCGGTCATGAGCCGGAAGAGGGTCGGCACACAATGCAGCACACTAATCTGCTTCTCCGCCAGCCAGCTCACCAACAGACGTGGGTTGACCGATATCTCATCGCTTGGCACGCACACTGTGCCGCCGTTCACAAGAGGAGTCAGAATATCGCGTAAGCTGACATCAAAGGTGACCGGTGCCAGTTGCGCCGTCCGGGTCGTTGCGCAGAGAGCGAAGGTTTCGCTCTGCCATTGAATAAAATGATTGAGGCTCTTGAATCGACCGTGGACACCTTTCGGAGTCCCGGTTGAGCCAGAAGTAAACATAAGATAACTCGGATTATTCGGCGCCACATCGGCGACGTGGTCGCAGACTTCTTCGTCGGAGGTCACCGCGACAAGCATCATCTGCCCGGCCATCTCTTTAGCCAAGGCCGCAGTTTCCGTGGTATGGAGCATGGCAATAGGCTGAGTCTGGCCCAGCATAGCCAGAATACGCGGAACAGGCAATTGCGGATCAATGGGCATGAATGCCGCGCCGGCTCGTGCCACCGCCAGCAATGCAGTGATTTGCGCTGCACCACGTGGTGCCAGGATAGCGACTGGCTTGCCGATGATCAGCCCTGGTGCAAGTGCCCGGAGCTGTTTGGACAGAGCAGCTGAACGTGCCACGAGGGTCGCGTAGGTGAGTTGTTCGTCCTGGTCCTCTACAGCGATTGCCAAACCATCACGCTTGGCATGGTTGAGTATAGCCAAACGAAAATCAAAAACTTTCATCAATAATTTGCTCCTTTTTTTGACACTTCTATTATGGGTCGACATTTCAACTCGGTGCTGAGAGCTCAAACATGTCCATTAACAATTCTGTTGTCAGAACGATCATCAAATAATCGTCCTCGTAAGTCTGATTGAGTTCAAACCCCTGGCGCAGGTACCGTGTTGTCAGGCTTGCGATTGTGTCTGGATTGAAAATGCCGCGTCGGCGAATACGTTCAGGCGACAAAATGTCCATAACCCAGTCCTGGCGTTGGCGCAAAAGATGGGGGCTTCCATGGGCAACAAAGCTAAATTTACGGCGTTGGACCAGAGCTTTTGGCAACAGTTTGGCGCCAAGTTTTTTCAGAAGGTATTTTTCCTCACCACCACACACCATGATGTTCTGAGGAATACGACGAGCCACGTCGATTACTTCCGGATCAAGAAATGGGTAGCGGGCCTCAACATGAGCTGCATATGCGACACGATCAGAATGGTCTGCCAAAAGATGATCAGCTAAGCGTAGTTTCAAATCGAGGTAAGAACGTTTGTGAGCCGCACTCCGACCAGTTAGCTGACTGCGATTTATTGGCGCCTGAGCGAGAGCGGAAAACGACTGGCGGTTGGCCGCCAGGTCCGGTGCCAGCAGTGCTAAAGTCACATCGGCATGGCTGTTGTAGTTTCGTTCATAAAATAAATCGGGATCTCCCCATAAACGTTCACACGTTTCTTGCTCCAGCATTGCTTCCAGATCGTCAAGATCCTCGGTTCCTTGACGCCCTCGTGTCTCGTCAAAACGGTAGCCGACGTAACCGGCGAACAATTCGTCCGCACCCTCGCCAGTAAGGGTCACGCGCATATTGTTTTCGCCAACTAACTGCGCCAAGAGCAGCGTACAGGCGTTATAGCTCTCCTTCAGCACCGTCTCGCCATGCCAGACAATATCACGAAGATGCAAGAGAATGCGATCCTGATCGAAAATAGCCTCATGATGACGCGAGCCAATGGCTTTTGTCACCAGAGCCTGCCATTGGCGCTCGTCAATTTCGGGGATGTTAAAACCGATAGAAAATGTGTCACGGACGAACGTCGGATCGATCTTATGGGCAAGGGCGGCAATCAGCGCTGAATCGAGTCCACCACTGACATAGAGCCCTACGGGTACATCGGCGCACAGCCGTCGTTTTACGGCGTTGGTCAGGGCCGTCTCCAACTCCTCCAGCAGAGCATCTTCATTTGCCGGAGGAATATCCTCGGCCCTGGGAAAATCGTAATCCCAGTAGGTTTCAACACGAATATCGTTACCCTTGATTCGCAAAAAATTGCCGGGCGGTATGGCATGAATATCTTGAAACATGGTCCGCGGGCTGACCAGACCTGGAAAGGTGATGATCTGATCGAGTCCTGCCACGTCGAGTCGACGCGGGGCCTCGGGATGACGTAAGATGGCCTTGATTTCTGAGGCGAACAACAAACCACCCTTGATCTTGGTCCAGAAAAGTGGCGCTATCCCTGTTTGATCGCGGGCAAGAAACATCTCGCCGCTGGTCTTGTCATACACAGCAATGGCAAATTGTCCATTGAAACGGCCAATACAGTTCGCTCCATCGACACGGAAGAGGTGGGGGATCACTTCCACGTCACAGCTCGTTGCAAACCTGACCCCCTGACCTATCAGCTCCTGACGCAATTCATGATGATTGTAGATTTCGGCGTTGGCAACCGAGACGATGGCCCGGTCATTGGATTCCATCGGTTGATGGCCATTGGCGATATCGATAATCGACAGGCGGCGGCACCCCAATCCCACTCGCTCATCGCTGAAGAAGGTCTCTTCATCCGGCCCCCGATGAGCAAGGGCTGTCGTCATGTCGGATAACGCCACCCTGTCGGCATCGGACAAGCCACATTCACGGTAAATCCCTGCTATTCCGCACATATATCTACCCTCACCCCATCCCCAGCAAGGGATCATCCGCATCCAGGATGCCGACATCTGCAGGACACTGGGGTGCCATGGCCGACTGCAGAACCGAAATTGGCGAGCGATCTTCGTCGGCGATCAATGCCTCAACCAGGCGCACCAAGTCATCAAGAAGCGATTCTGCCGTTTCCCTGCGAAAGAGATTGCTGTCGTATTCGAGAATCAACTCGATTGCGGGACGGTCCTCCACCATGAGATTAAGGTCGTATTTTGACGAGACTGTTCTGTCCGGCAGGGCCTCAATGCGTAAATCGGCAAATAGGCCGCTGGGTGTGGCGTTATTTTGCAACAGCAGCAAAATATCAAAAACTGGGGAGTGGCCCGGCGTAATGCCGAGTTTCAATTTATCGAGCACCAAATCAAAGGGATAGGCCTTGTGGGCGAACACTGCCCCAGCCTCTACCGAAGAGGCGGCGACCCAATGCGATAACGGCGCCTCCGGATCAGCAGAAAGACGAAGCGGAATAACATTGAGGTAGAAGCCTACTTGGTCCTCGACTTCCAGCATGTCGCGACCGGCATCTGCCGTGCCGATCATCGTTGAGGTGGCACCGCTGCGAATGTGCAACAAGGCGTGCACCAGGGCGCTAAATACAACAAACAAAGTTGTCCCCGCGGTAACCGCCGCTCGGCGCAAGTCAGCAGTGACTGTTTCAGTAAAAGAGTAGCGTACCATTGCGCCTTGGCCACCTCGGACAGGGGGCCTGGGGAAATCGGTCGGTATCGTTGTTTCGATGGAGTCATCAACCAAACGACCACGCCAAAAGGAGAGCGCAGAATGCTCATTATGTTCAGCATAGGCACACGTTTGCCAATAGGAAAAATCTTTGTATTGTCGAGACATCGGCGCTAATGGCGCGCCTTCGGAAGCGTAGAAATCTGCCAGATTCTCCATCAATACCGCCACCGACCAGCCGTCGGCTACGATATGGTGGGTGTTGATCACCAGCAGTGATCGCATTTCTCCGGTAGATGCAGAAGCCAGTTCTGCCAGTTGTGCCCGCAGGAGAGAGCCTTGCGCCAGATCGAAGCGATGAGCAAACTCGGTAGCCAGCAGGCGATTGATAGTCTCATCCTCGTTTTCATGCTCAAAAGCCCGAATAACAGGAAGATCAAAGCCCGCAATGGGTTGACCAATTAACTGAGCGGGAGCGCCGTCGACAAAATCGAACCTCGTTCGTAGGATTTCGTGGCGATTAACCACATTGGTAAATGCTTGCGCTAAACGCACCGGGTCAAGCACACCAGTCAGGATAAAGCCACCCACCATGTTGTAACTGACCGAGAAAGGGTCGGCCTGTTGCATGGCAAAGAGCCTGTGCTGGGGCGAAGACAAAGGATAAGCGGCAAGTTCAGGCGCCAGTGGCAAGCCCTTTTCGACAATCGAATTATGGGTCCTCAGCAACGCCGCCAAGGCCGATACCGATTGTGCCGAAAAAAAGTCTTTCAAAGAGAGATCAAATCCCAAGTGCCGACGAATGCGTAACACGGCTTGATTGGCCTTGAGGCTGTGCCCACCGAGTTCGAAGAAATTGTCATCTCGACCAATGGTATCAACATCAAGTAAGGTGCACCAAATTGCAGAAATATCGCTTTCCAGGCCGGGTTTAGGCCGTGGTCCCTCACCGCTCTGGCCAAGGACGGTATCGCACATCTCAGTCAACAACCGCCGGTCAGCCTTGCCATTGGCGGTTAACGGAATTTCCTTGATCAGATAAAAGTAGGTAGGGATCATGTAGGCCGGCAGGGTACGGTTCAAGCGGGTGGCTACATCGTCCGGATCTGGCGGGTAATCTGCGACCAGCCAGGCAACCACCTGATCGACCTTGCCATCAGACGCGGCCACGGTGCCGACCACGGCCCCGCGCACACCGGGCAGCTTCATCAGGTTATGCTCAATCTCCCCGGGCTCGATACGAAACCCCCGCAGTTTAATTTGCTCGTCCATACGACCCAGATAAATAAGCTCTCCGGTCAGCATTTTTCGCGCTAAATCACCGGAACGATAGATTCGTTGTCCCGGGGCCAGGGGATCGTCCATAAACCGTTCGGCTGTCAATTGAGGCTGGCCGAGATATCCGCGCGCAACCCCGGACCCGCCTACCACGATTTCACCGGCAATACCATCGGGCAACAGTCTCAGCATCGGATCGCGAATGGTAACACTATAGCTTGGCAAGGCATGACCGATAATACTGTCGGTGCTCAACAGATCAGCCGAAGAAAGGGGTCGGAAGGTCACATGAACGGTTGTCTCAGTAATCCCAAAGAGGTTGAGAAGGCGGCACTCGGGATACCTTTTCGCCCATGGCCCAAGGTTACTCGGGGTGAGGGCCTCGCCACCAAACCACACCGAGCGTACGTCAAGATCAGCAATAGGCTGACCCTCTTCGTGCGCCGCCAAGGAGTAAAAAGCTGAGGGGGTTAAACTGAGCAAGGTCACGTGTTCACGATGAAGTAATGCACGCAGCTCACTCATGTCACGTTGAGCCGACGAGGGCACCACCACCAGTCGGCCGCCAGTGAGGAGCGAACCCCAAATCTCCCATATCGAGAAATCGAAGGCCGGAGAGTGGAACCAGCTCCACACCTCATCCTCACCAAGTGCAAAGAGTTCTCCCTGTCCGAGTATAAGCGAAAGCAGGTTGCGGTGTTCGACCATCACCCCCTTCGGACTCCCCGTCGAACCCGAGGTGAAAATGACATAAGCTAACTGGCTGCCATGGATGACCAGCCCTGGGTCCTCTTTTGCTGCTGTCTGCAAGTCGTCAGTGGCAAGGTTTAACAACAGCAGGTCGCCTGAATGCACCTTCTCGTCAATGCTATCATCAACGATTATGGCTTTGATATCGGCAGTAGCCATGATCCTTTGGCTGCGTTCGACAGCCGTTTGCGGATCAAAGGGGACAAAGGCGGCCCCAGTTTTGACAACGCCCAGCATTGCCACCGGCCAGTCGGCCCCTCGGGCCAGAATAATGGCCACCCGGTCTTCTCGGCCAATCCCCATGGCCAGCAGCCGGTTGGCGATGCGGTTGGCCCGTTGCTCGACCATTAGATAGGTAAGATGAATATGTCCATCGACAATGGCAATTGTTTCAGGAGTCGCCGCAACTCGGGCGGCAAAGGCCGCTGGCAAGCTGCGGTTGGTAAACGCTGTCCAATCCTGACTCAACGGCGCAGGCACGACCAATGGCAGTTCCGCAGTGGCTGCCAGCAGAGGCCAGTCACTGAGTTTGCCATCACTCACGGCGGGCAAGCCGCGCAGCAATACCCCGAGGATTTCCAGCCAATGCGTTGCCGTTGCCTGGTCTATGATGTCACGGTTAAAGGCCAAGCCGAGTGCAAGTTTGCCGTCTTCAGTAACACTGCTCGCTAGGGTCAAGTCGTACTTGCCCCAACCGATTGAAGGAGGCAGCAGCAGTTTGTTCGTCGTCACAACCTCGTCCCGGACATAGAGTACATCAAACAGGGCCGTACGGCTCATGTCGTTCTTCGGTTTCAGGTCAAGGACCACCGTATCAAAGGGGATCGCGCCATGAGAAATTGCCTCGTGGACGAGGCGAGAGACCAGCAGGATGAAGGGTTCGATCAACACGTTTTGGCCGATGTCTACTTTCACTGTGACGAGGTTGGTCAGCGGACCAATAATTGATCGCTCAGTATCGAGCGCATTAGTCACCGTCGTGCCAATGACGATGGTCTCTTGCAACGACAGGCGCTGCAGCAAGGCGACAAATGCCGCGAGCACGATATCGTCCAAGTTAAGTGATAACCGATTCGCCAGCAGTTGCAGGGCCGCAACATCTTCCGCCCCAAGGGATTCGTTGGCTACACCAAGGGTAAAGGTGTGTATCGCCGGGCGCGAATGATCAAGGGGCAACATCAATGAAGGCAGATCGCCTCCCAACTGCTGGTGCCAATAGGCCAAATCCGCAGACCAAGTGTCTGCGGGACGTCGCTCCTTAAGTGCTTCATCAAAGAAGGTTCGCGCCTGGAGCGAAGGTGTCGTATCGCTCATAAGCAGTCGTGCTGTTTCCGCAAGAGACCAAAAATCAAGCGCGATATGGTGAGCCGCCAAGACCAGTGCCGTCTCTCCCCCATCAGTGCGAAGCAGGCCGGCCCGTAACAGGCCATCGCAGGAAAGATCAAATGGTCGTTCGATAAATGCTGCTAGAGCTCCGCCAAAACCAGGATTGGGAAAGCCCCCACCCGCAATCTCAGCCGTTGTTTCGACGGCTGGCTCCCCCGCGCTTAAGCCGGGCAATTCACCATCCATATGGAACGGGCGGTTCAACACCGGCAAGACATCATAGAGATCATGCAGCCGACGCTCTAACTCCAGAGGAGCAAGGGGGTGCTCAAGCCGACAGACCAAGGCCATATTGTAATAGACTGGTGCGGCGTCGTAGAGTTGGCCATTCTCAAAACGGTCAACAAACCAGAGCCGTTGTTGATGGGGAGAAGGCTCCTCTCGCAGAGAGGTGGGAAAGATGGCCTGATCGGGGTCTGCCGCTATGGCCGCGAGAATGGTAACAATGTCCTTCAGGATGATCTCCACCGTCTGGGGGTTGAAGATCTCCGTCGCATAGCTTCCCTCCAACAACAGCGATCCTTCTGATTCCATGACATACAAGGAAAGATCAAACTGAGTCGTCTGCGTCATCACCTCCTCGACAATGACACCATGTTCGGTGGCAATACGCATGATCCCGCGGCGATCATCATGAGTGACGCAAATTTCAAAAAGCGGATTATGACTTGGATGACGAGGTATACTCAAGGCCTGAACGATATCATCGAGGGAGGCCAGATCATTGGTTGTTGCCGCCAGCAGTTGCTCTCGGGCAGAGCGTACCACATCGCCCAGGGTATTGCTGTCACTCACATTAAATCTAATGGGCAGGGTGTTTGCGAACATACCCACCAACTCTTCTAAACCTGACCGATCACGGGAGGCACTAATAGTTCCGAGCAGCAGATCATCTCTGTTTGTTCGCTGTTTGACCACGATGGCAACAGCGGCCATCACTGCCTGGAAGAGACTGCTCTTGCATTGCTTGACCCTGTCCCGTAACGTAACGAGGACCTTGCCTGAAAGCGCAGTGCGGACCCGGGCCCCAGTAAATGACTTTACTGGTGGTCGTGGTCGGTCACCTTGGATTGTGGTCAAGGCGGGTGCATCCGCAAGGTAGTTCGTCCAATAGGTCAAGGCTGCGCTTTGCTCAGAGTCCGCGGATTCAGCCAACCACCGGCAATAATCACCGTATTGGAGTGCAAGTTCCGGCTGAAGCGGGGCAATCCCGAGTCGCGCCGCACGATAGTTATCCAGCAAATCACGCAACAGGACCTCGATGGACCAGACATCCGAGATAATATGGTGAATGGAGAGGACGAGGCAATCGCCAACTGGTGTTTGCAGCACATCTACCCGCCACAGCGGTGCACGATCTAAGGGAATGGGCGTTGCGGCCAGCTCGCGGAGCCGCTCGGCCCGGCGAGTCTGCCAGTCATTCTGGTCGCGCAGATCGGTATAGGCGAGTAACGGTTCAATCGTCTTCGCTATGTTCTGAATCGGCAGCTCCTCAGTGACGACAATGGCGGTCCGTAGACTATCGTGGCGGCGGGCCAGTGTCTGTAGGGCCTGTGTTATTGCCTGCGCTTCAAGATGCCACGGGAAATCGAGGGTGACGGTGATGGTATACGCCGCACCGGTCTCCGCCATCTCCTCCAACAACCATAACCGTCGTTGCTGGGGTGCTACCGGGGCTTTGCTCCGGTCTCCAGGATAAAAAAAGGAGACCAGTCCTGCCTCGCGGCCATCGACCAGTGTCGCCATTGTTGACAAGCGTGGAGAGGCAAATACATCGGCCAGGGTGATTGCGACGCCAAAAGAGTTGCCAATTGCCGCCACTAATCTTACGCCGGAGAGACTACCACCACCGCACTCAAAAAAGTCATCCTCGGGGGAGATCACCGAACATCCTAGAAGGGATTGCCAGATAGCAGCCAAACGCTTTTCGGTATCGTTGAGCGTTTCTGTCGCTAGTAGTCGCCTTGTCGCTGGTACGGCCTGTTGCACGTCGCTGGTCGGGCCGAAATCAGCAAGGGCCGGCAGGCCCAGCCAGTCAACTACGTCACCATAGACCTGGTCGGCTTTGGCAGCAGCGGCGACCTCACCGACACTACCGCCACCCAGCGCGATACGCTCGGCAAGCGATCGAAAGTTTTCGACCCATGAGGCTACAGAGGTTGCAGCAAAGCGCGTTGTGGGCCAATCGACATCAAGCAGAAGTTTGCCATTAACGATCAAGAGATTGACGAAGAGGTCAGCCCGCGCACCAACAATGGGCACCGGGCGTACACCAATATCCAGACCGTCAGCCAGCAACTGTAGCGGGCCATCGAGGTTGAACAAGACATGGCGTTGCGGCAGAGAGTGAAGAGGAAGAAATCTCGCCTCTGCGACAAGTTGGGTCTGGAGACGGCGCAGGAAATCGTCAAGACTTTCATGTGGATTAAGCGTAATGGTAAACGGCCGCACAAAGGAGAAATTGCCGACCAGGGTATGGGTACCGGCAGCAACCTGGCCGGAGCAGGGCAAGCCAATCGTTACTACTTGTTGGTTTGTCAGACGAGAGCACATCATCGCGTAAGCCGCAAGCAGTAACACAAAGGGTGTGCTCTCGGACTGGCGCGCTCTGGCGACGATGGCCGCTTGGAGTGACGTCAAGTCAGTTCGTGTTATCCGGCTTCCTGCCTGCCGGTTGGCGGCAAATCCTTGCAACACCCCGGGCAACACCATGGCTGCCGGCGACAACTGGCCCGATGTCGGCACAGTTGTCGCTTCCCAGGCCAAATAGGCCTCAAGTCCGTCTGGCTCCGGCAACGGCTGCTTGTCGTATGCAGCGAGGATATCGCGAATGATCAGCGCGAAAGACCAGCCGTCAAACGAGAGGTGATTCCCAAGAATGATCAAGGTGCTGAGATCTTCATTGCGTTTGGCCAACACCAAGCGAATCGCGGCCCGATAGGGTTCAAATGGTTTGCGTACTGCGCTCTCCATCCAGGTGGTCAAGGTTGATTCCTGATTCTGGGAAGCGGTGAGGTCCAACCGTTCGAGGCCCGCACGCGCCAGGGGTGAAGTGATCTGGGTAGTCTCTGATACCAACACCGTACACAATCCCGGGTGGCGGTTGACCACGGCATCAACAGCCGCTGCCAGCCGTCCTTCGTCCACCTTGCCATTGATATCGATGGCGATCATATCCGTCCACAGGCCGGGTATCGATGGATCGTGGGCTCGATGCCACATCGCCGTTTGGCTGGCGGTGGCGGGAATTACCTTGGTGGACGGCAGCGGCGCTTCACCCTGCACTGTATCCAAAAACCAACCAGCCTCTTTCATGGCCTCGATACCACGTGCGGCGGCGTTGATGATTGTTTCGATATCCTGGTCAGTATGAGCCGTTGACAGGAAACAGTTACGCTGCTCCCAGACAAAAACACCATTCAATAAGAGGTGGGTGTTCAAAATCTCCGTATCCTCGCCAAAGCCGAAACGGAAAAGCGAACCATAGCGCTCCATGAGCACCGGTATACCCTCTTGTGCGAAAAGACGATCAAGCCGCTGACACATATTCTCGGTCTTGGCAGCCAGATCGACCTGCAAGACGCCGTTATCAAGGATGATTTTATCCAGCACAGCTCGTGCTGCCGCAAGCGCCAAGGGATGACCATTGAAGGTACCAGCGACAAAAGCGGTTCGCACGCCGGGGGCACTTGCATCGCCATAAGCCCACTGCCCGCCATCGACCGCATCCATAAAGCGAGCCTTACCGGTCACCACGCCGAAAGGCAGACCGTGGCCCAGGACTTTGCCATAAGTGACGATATCCGCTTGAATACCAAGCAGCTCCTGCATGCCGCCGGGTGCAAATCTAAAACCGGAGATAATCTCATCAAACAACAGCGGTACGTCGCGATCGATCGTCAACTGGCGCAGGGCGACCAAAAATTCAAGCGGCAGATTGCCGGGATTACGGCTCTGTACCGGCTCGACCAGAACAAGGGCAATTTCATTGGCGTAGCGAGCAATGACATCGAGCCCGGCCATGTCGCCATAGTCAAGCACAATGAGGCTATCGACCATGCCATCGGGTGTGCCATCGGTGATGGGTATGGTCTCTGGCCGCCCTTGACCGTCGATCCAGCCAGTCGCCAGAACGCCGTCAAAACTGCCGTGGTATGCCCCCTTGAAGATAACAAGCCGGGTGCGTCCGGTCACTGCCCGAGCCAAACGTACGGCGCACATGATAGCCTCGGTGCCCGTGGAAAAAAAGGCGCAACGCTCCATGCCGGTGAGGTGGTGAATACGTTCGGCAACCTCTCCCGCCAATCGTGAGACCGGCCCGATGGCCGCGCCTCGCGTAAGTTCTGCAGATACCGCCTCTTTCACAAACGGTGGATTGTGCCCGAACAAATTTACGCCAAAGCCCATGGTGATATCAACGTACTCATTACCATCAACGTCCCAAACCTTGGCCCCATCTGCCCGCTCGACAACCAGAGGATAAACCAACTCCTTGTACTCCTGACGAAATCCAAAAACAGAACGGCTGTTTGCCACATAAGAACGGTCTGCCGCGGCTTGGTGTTTTGAACCTGCGCTTTTGGTATTCCAGGCCAAGGCCAGCTGAGCTATATGGGCTTGCTGCATGGCTCGGAGGCCCTTGCCTTGTTTGTTCGGCTGACGGAAGAGGCCCTTGATTTCACCGCTAGTCGATTTCCCAGAACCATGGGCAGGGAGGAGGTCGGTCTTCTCAGGTTTGCGCCGCGTCCCCGGGGCGACCACCCCGCTCATGGCTAGAGTTTCCAGTTGACGGTTGATAATATCTTGAACCGTCTGCAATTGAGCCCGCATCAGGGCAGGAATATCGTCGCTGGCAGGTACGACTCCTTGAGGGTTGAGCGCTGGATCGTCGAGGGATGGAGTGCTCTGCTCAAGCAGGTTTTGGGCAAGGAGTTCAGCAAGGAGATGGGGAGTTTCTGCTCCATCGTAGAAATCACGCACCGGGATATCAAGACCGGTTTCGGTTTTAACGGCGCGCTGAAGTTGAATGATCATCAGCGAATCCAGACCATGGGCCAGAAAGGATTGCGTACCGACTATTAGGTTTTCATTGATACCGGCAATCCGCGTCAAAAGCGGTTGGATGATTGTCTGCACGATATCGGCGCGACCAGACGAGGTGGTCGGTGCTGACGGAACGTTGGCTCTGGTCGGCGGAGATTTGGGCATCTCCTGAGCGGCCCAGGGATTACGAGGAACGAGCTGTAGGTTAAGTGGGTGTCGCGGCAACCTGTCCCCTGCCACACCACGCGACCCATAATAGTTTCGCCAATCGATCTTGCCGCCGGAGCGCCATATCATAGATACGGCTTCTGCCAGAGGATCAAAATCGTTACCGCCTGTTACGTCATGGGTTGCCACCCATGTCGCCTGTGGGGCCGATGCAGGGCCGAGCTTCGACAAAATTGCATGCGGCCCAATCTCGATCATTAGATTAAACCCGGATTGCGCCGCCGCTGCGACCGCTTCGGTAAAGCGTACCGGCGACAGCATCTGATCATGCCAATAGCTGATATCCGCAAGTGCTGTGTCGTCCAGCATGGCCCCGGTCATGGTCGAAAAGAGTGGCAGACCCAGTGGGCGGGTGCTCATGGTTCCGAAGTCCTCTGCCAACCTTGTTGCAGCCGGAATCATTGCCGGACCATGAAAAGCTCGAGTTATGTCGAGAACCTTAGTGTTAAAGCCCGCTGCCTGAGCGCGTTGGCAAAATTTGTCAATATCTTTTGGCGGCCCCGAGACCGTGAGTGACTTTGGACCGTTGAAACTGGCGAGAGTCAGGTTCTTCATGCTGCTTAAGAGAGGCAAAACCGCTTCCTCGTCAGCACTTACAGCGACCATGCATCCCTCGGGTGCTAAGGTCTGCATAACCCGGCCACGCAGAACGGCCAGACGCATTGCGGTTTCAAGATCAATGGCCCCAGCCACCAAGGCGGCCGGGATTTCACCGACGCTATGACCCAGAACCCCATCTGGTCTAACTCCCCACTCGGCCAAAAGCTGAACAAGGCCCCACGCCACCGCCACCAGCGCCGGTTGCGCCAAATCTGTTTGGTCAAGGCGACTTCGGTCAGCAGCATCAACACCATAGAGCCAATCAACCAGCAGGCGGCCAGCGATAGGACCGGCGAAAAACGAAGCCTCATCAACAGCCGTTTTGAATGCTGGTTGATCACGGTACACCGCACTCAACATCCCCGGCGCTTGTGCGCCTTGGCCGGTGAAGGTAAAGAGAACGGAGGGTTTGAGCCATGCCTCTACTCCACGCACTGCCAGCAACCGCTGAAGAGACTCCCCCTTTGCAGAGGGATTAAGGGGCAAGGCCAAACGATGTTGATGCCCGCCACGGCGAGTGCATGAACCTGCCAACAGCGCTGACCACTCAGCAGGTTCGCTGCCGGAGAGTCTCTCAACCCAGATGTCGCGCAAGTGTTCAAGTGCTGTCACATTGCGGGCAGAGATTGCCAATACCGGGCGGTTTAAACTTTTGGTTTCAGGAAGATGCGCTGACACGCCATCCTCGGCGATCAACAGATGGGCGTTGGTACCGCTCATGCCGAAGGCGCTGATGCCGACGATCCGGCGATGCCCAAGACGCTTCGGCCAATCCAAGGGTTGATCCACTGGTTGTGTGGGGATTCCGGCCCAGTTAATATTCGGATTGACTGTCTCCCTGTGGCCATTTCGAGGTATGCATTCGTGGGTCAGTGCCAAAAGTGCCTTGATCACCCCAGCCACACCCCCTGCGGCCTCAAGATGACCGATTCGGCTCTTGACAGCGCCGAGTGGCAAGATCTCCGCGCCTTGACGGGGAAAAACCTCTGCCAAGGCCGAAACTTCGATGGGGTCTCCCAAAGGCGTCCCTGTGCCATGGGTTTCGATCCAATCGACGTCGGCGCTGCCAATATTCGCATCCAGCAGGGCGCGACGCAGCAGTTGCCGTTGCGACTGACCATTCGGTGCAGTAACATTCTGGCTGGCGCCATCGTGATTTTGAGCACAGCCAAGGAGGATGGCGTGAATATCATCGCCGTCAGACTCCGCCTGGTCGCGAGCCTTTAAAATAACCAGCCCGGCCCCTTCGCCTCGACCATAGCCATCGGCCTCGCCGGAAAATGTTTTGCAGCGGCCATCGGCGGCCAAGGCACCCATACGCGCCAAGCCGGCATGCAGGTCAGGCGAGATCAGGACATTGGCGCCACCGGCTATGGTGAGCTCGCACTCTCCACTCCGTATCGCCCGCATGGCCATAGTGATCGCCACCAGGGAAGAGGAGCAGGCCGTGTCGATAGCAACAGCCGGACCCCGAAAATCGAAGATATGAGCCATCCTGCCAACCGCAATGCTTGTGGCACTGCCGGTTACGCCATAAGTCCAGGCAGCGGCCTCATCTGGGATAAGCCGCGTGTCACCTGTCGCCAACCCGGTTTCACTGAGACCGATAAAGAGACCGACCCGCCGACCCCGCAACTGTTCGGGATCCAACCCGGCATGTTCCATGCTTTGCCATAATACGTCCAAAAGCAGTCGTTGCCGGGGGTCGAGCGCACTGGCCTCGGCGGATGAAATGCCAAAAAAAATGTGGTCAAAGCCATCAATATCATCAAGGAGAGAAGCTCTTCCTGGGATGCTGTCATCACGGCCCAGGGTCCCTGCCCAGCGATCAGCCGGAATCGGCAAGGTCAGGTCATCATCGTTGCCGTCCAGCAAACGCCAAAAGGCCTCGGGATCATTGGCCCCGCAGGGAAATCGACAACCATAACCGATCACCGCAATTTCCTCCTGACTCATTTCGGCAAGGTTTATCTCCTCTCCTGTTTTCGCGGCGCTACCTCTCGCCATCATGAATTCTGCAAGAGCGTGGGCCGAGGGATAATCAAAGATGTCGGCAATGGTCAACGTCCGGCCGGTCATCACCGCCAAGCGATTGCACAGGGTCACGGCCTGGAGGGAACTCACCCCCTGTTCCATCAAGGCATCGTGGGCTTTGATCTGGTTGTTAGTCAGGCTCTCGGCCTCGTTGGCGATGAGACGAGCGGCAAGGGATAAATTACCAAGGCGCATTGCTTCGGCAAGTGGTTCACCGAATCCGGCCAAGATAGCCTGCGCCCGGGTAATCTGCTGATCGAACTCGCCGTTGGAAAACCTGTTCGCCAAATCGAACCGTTGTACTTTGCCACTGGTCGTCTTTGGTATGTTGTGCATGGCAAGGCAATAATCAATGGCCAGGCCGGTTTTGGTCAGCACGGTCTCCTCGATTTTTCGGGCAATTTTAGCGAAGTTCACATCGTTGCCACGATAACGGACAAAGGCGACTACCACCTCGGCGTTGCCACCAGGCATCCTGGCTTGGGTGATGGATAAGGTATTGGACCACGACAGACCGGGGGTACTTTCGCTTGCTATCTCGATATCCGCAGGATAGTAGTTGACACCGTTGACGATGATGAGGTCCTTGGAACGGCAGTTGGTCACCAACTCTCCGTGATCGATAAAGCCAATATCTCCGGTATCGAGCCAACCATCGGCAAGTAAGGCAGCCTTTGTTGCCTCAACATTGTTGATGTATCCAAGCATCACCGAAGGGCTCCTCACCTGTATTCGGCCAATGACGTTTTCGCCAAGGATCTCCCCCGCATCATCGACAGTACGTATTTCACTACTCCTTATCGGCAATCCAAGGGTCAAGAGGGGCATGGCCTTGGCATGGTCAGCGTGAAGATGAATTGCAGTATCGCCTATGGCGAGATGCGTTCTGTCAACGTGCAAGAGTCGGATTATCACGCCGGGCTTAGCCATTGTAACGACCAGGGTCGCTTCGGCCAGACCATATGCGGGCCGGATGGCTAAGGGGCTGAGTCTCGCTGGTTCCATTGCATGAAGAAAGGTTGAAATGGTGTGCGCATCGAGGGGCTCAGCCCCATTGGTGATGTGGCGAACAGAGGACAGGTCGAACTTTGCAGCACGCCCCGACTTCATAATCATTGCGACCAGACGCAACGCGAAGTTCGGCGCACCGGAAACAGTCGCCTGGTGACGCGCCATCGCTCGAATCCAGGAAATTGGTTTGCGCGCAAACGTATGTGAAGACATTAAGACATGCTTGATACCGGTCAGCACCGGCAGGATATGAAAATGGAAAAGGCCGAAATCGTGAGAGAGCGGCATCCAGTTCACTATGACATCTTGCGGGGTCAGGTTGATTCGATCAGCCAAAGCGACAATATTCGCCAAGACATTGGCATGTCGCAACTGGATGCCTTTCGGTCGTCCGGTAGAGCCTGACGAAAATTGGATGATGGTGATATCGTGAGCAAAAACGTCAGGAGTCGGCTCCTGCCCTTCCGGCAGACCGAAAATTTGATCGAAATGAGGCCCTGCCAAGACCCCGCGCCCCCCGATCATGGTATCAACAGCGCCATCGTCAACCAACGGGAGGTCAGACAGGACAAATGGGGTATCGAGAATCGCAATCGCACCGACAGTCCGCTCACGTTGTGCCTGATTTTCCATGGGCGGCAGGGGAACGGCAACAAAACCACCCAGAATGCAGGCCCAAAAACCGCAGGCAAAGGCTAGGGGATCTTCCATGATCAGAATGACCGGGTCGGCTGGCCGAACCCCTGCCATGGTGAGTTGTCCTGCTATTCTAGCAGCCCGGGTCTTTAATTCGCGATAGGAGACACTTTTCTCCTCCTCGTTGCTGTCAATGCGGACCAGGACTCCCTCGCCCTCAGCGGAGGCTAGAAAAGCGTCACGAATCGTTTGATGCTGAAAAGATATCAGAGTAGCACCAGACCGACTTGCCATTTTTTTACCCATATTCATAACCTTTAATCAATTTCCTAGCCCGTTCATAAATCGAAATATTCGACCAATAACTCCAAATTCAATCAATAGGCCAAAGTTAATGTCCTTACAAACTCGCGAGCGGCACCCAGCCAATGTTCCAAATGCTGCGGATGAAACATGCTGTAATGATCACCAGATGTGCTAATAACATCGGTTCGACCTCGAGTCAGCGCGCCTAAACGTGTCTTCCGTTCGTTCATAGAAAGCGTCACCGAAGTTTTCGCCTCAACAGCAAGGATATCACTGTTGAGGCGAAATCCGACCGCATAATTATTCCACAATGCCAGATTATGGCTGGCAAGGCGTTCCATGAGGGAGAGTTGATCTGGGGTCATGGTGCGGCGCAAGATGACAATGACCTGTGACCAATAACGTCGGCTTGACAGGGCAGTGAGCCCCTCAAAAGCCGATCCTCCCCCCTCTCCCTGTTGTCTCGGCCTGCCATCGAGCAGCAGAAGTTTTACGGTTTGCCCCTTTTTCTCAAGTTGTCGCGCCATTTCAACCGCCAGAGTTGCACCGAAAGACCAACCGATGAGCAATTCGTATCTCGCCCCCTTGTCAGGAAGCTTGGCCAACATTTCTTCGACCATGACCTCGAGGGTTGGGGCCAGTTTGCCATCAAGCAAGGCGGGGCAATTGATACCATCAACCCCTATGTCGAGTCTCATTAGATCGATCATTTCCTTGTAGACACTCGCCACGCCCAGAGCGGGTGGAAGACAAAGCGCTCGGCCGCCCCCATCATGACGACGAAGGGTAATCAGTGATTTTTCCTCAAGCGGCCCGTGATCGATACGTTGCGCCAAATCAGCAAGGATTGGGTATTCAAAAAAAGTTCGAACGGAGAGATGCTCTCCTAACTCCCTGCGGACCTCGGCCGCGACCTGAAGAGCACGCAAACTGTGGCCGCCAAGGGCAAAAAAATCATCTTCGGTTGTAACATTCTCCACCTTGAGGATACACTGCCAGATGGCGGCAAGAACTTTTTCGGTCTTCGTTTCAGGGGGAGAATCAATTGCCGCCCTCTTCGGTCCCTTGATCGCATTGCGCATCATCGCCCCACGATCTGGTTTGCCATTTTCGGTAATCAAAAGACGACTGACAAAGATGATGCGTCCTGGTATTTGCGCCGGCAAGAGGCGTGCGGCAAGGGATCTCTTGATATCGGCCGGTTGTAAATCCGTGGCAGCTGATTGGACGAAAGCCAGCAGCTCTGACTCATTCGTATCGCCCTGTTGATCGACGACGACAGCGACATCATCAACTTCTGGCAATTGCCGTATAGCCACCTCGGTCTCCAGCAAATTCACCCGAAAACCACGAATCTTGATCATCGAATCAGTCCGGCCGAGATACTCCAAGCACCCGTCACCAATGATGCGGGCACGATCACCGGTGCGGTAATAGTATTTACCGCCTTGACGAAAAAATCCGCCCGTGGTGCCGTCGATGTACCCGCGTGCCAGGGCCGCTCCTTCGATAACTAACTCCCCCTCTACACCGCAGGGGAGAGGAGAGCCGTGGCGATCTCGAATATGAGCCCGGCTGTTTGCCACCGGCGTGCCGATGATCTGGCGATCAACCTTACTGGCCGTTATGATGTCACCCAGTGGCATCATGGTGCAGCCGATGGTCGCCTCTGTCGGACCATAATGATTCACCACTCGCAACCAGGGACAATAGACCCCAAGCAGATCCAGGTCACGGCGATCAAACCCCTCTCCCCCCATGACCAGCAGCCGCCACTCCGTCAGTGACGACAAGGCCTGTCGTTCCGGAGTAGAGAGAAGCAGGCGCAAATAGGAGGGCGTACACTTGACAATATTAATCCGCCGCGCCGACATGGTCTCAATGACGGCATGCGGATCAACCAAGATGGCACGAGAGGTCCAATGAATCGTGCCCCCAGCCAGTAAGACTGGAAACAGAGTGGTGTACCCAAGATCAAAGGCTGGTGAACTGACTTGCAGGGCTACATCCGTCGCCCGTAGCCCCAGGACTTCAATCGCATGGAAACAATAGTTGGTCAGGGATTCCATCCCCACGGCGACGCCCTTGGGACGACCAGTCGAGCCTGAGGTATAGATGATATAGGCAATATCCGGCAACACCGACGCCGGTGCTTCAATATGGTCGCCTGCCATAGGTTGCCTGATCACCTCTTGCGGACACACGCAATCGATATCTAAATACCAATACATGGGAATCAAAATCACTTTGGCATGACTATCGGCCACCACGAAGACCGTCCGTTCCGGAGGCCAGTCGGCGCCGAGGGGAACAAATGCCGCCCCGATATGCCACACAGCCAAGATAGCGACCAGCACATCATTGCCAGGTTCAACGACAATGGCGACCCGATCTCCAGCCGTTACACCATATGTATCCCTAAGCATCCGTGCTGTAGCACCGATAGCTTGGGTCAACTCGGCGCCAGACAGACTTGCGTAGCCATCGGTCGTCACAATGTTTTTTCCGTACCGAGCCAAAACCTCGTTGATCACGAAAGGGAGCGGTTGGGACGGCACGGTCTCCGGACCGGAAAGGGTTGCATTTGCTAAATGGTCCTCGTCGAATAACGGCACTGTATTCGGATTGGCCTCGGGCAATTGCACAGCGATCTCTAAGGCAGCCATCATCATATCGAGTATCCTTGCGACATTGGCAGCAGAAAAACGCCCATGACGAAACTTAGCCTCGAAACATGCTTCCCGCCCCAAAGAAAAGCCTATCTGGAAATCGTAGTGATCCCATGATTCAAATTGAAATTCCGATAAGGTCACGCCAGAGGCAGGGAAATTGAGCTGCGTCTCATCTCCGCCAGAAAGCAGTTCATTGCGTCCAATAATCGTATGATCGATTTGGCCAGCACCCATTCCTCCGGCTGCCATCATTTCCGCCAATGATGCAGCTGACCAGACAGCGGTCATCTGAAGATCGTGATGCACCCGCTGAAAAAGAACACCAATACTTTCCGCAGAGGCGATATTCACACGCAACAGGACAGTCGAAATGAACATGCCAATAACTCGATCAATATCCTGAAACTCAGCGGGGCGGTTTGCACGCACGACGGATAAAAGGACCTCATCACGGTCCTGCAACCGTGCAAGTACCCATCCCCAAATGGCATGAAGAATGGAACTCGATGGTATCGACAATTGGCCTGCCATATTCGCCATAGCCACCACTGTTGCAGGGGCAATAATACGTACCGCGCTATCATATGCTCCGGGTGCCGCCTCTTTATTAAGAAATGGCAACGGAGACATGCCCTCCATGTCTGTCAGATAATCGTGCCAGAATGCGTTGCTCGCCGCGCCACGGCGTTCGACCTGACTGCGCACAACATCTCCGAATCGACTCCGTGGCGGCGCTAAAAGTCCTTCCCCGCAGCCTATCGCCCTGGCATAGATCGCCATCAGGTCATCGACCAAAATAGGCGCACACCAAGCGTCAAAGATAAGGTGGTGCAAGGTGAAGACCAGCCGGTACTGAGTCGTCCTTGTTTGCAGCAAGCGCACTCTGACCAGCGAATCACGCGCAAGGTCAAAGGCTTCACGACGGGCCTCCGTGGCCCGTGCCAAGGAAATCTCTTCAATATTTGAATAATGGGAAATGTCCTCAAAGGAGAAGCGGACCGGGCGAGATTTTAAGACAACCTGAACCAGCCCTTTACCGGGGAGTTCTGTAAAAGCGGTGCGCAACATCGGGTGGCGCATAGCCAAGTCGTTCCACGCCTGCTCAAATTGCTCAAGTTGCAGAGATCCATCAACGACACAAACGAATTGTTCATTATAGGAGGGCGGGGAGTCGTCAGCAGAATTTCTCTCCAAACTCACCCGATACTCGGCATACATACCTTCTTGCAACCCAGTGAGGGGAAAAATATCCTCTATCGCAGCCGCAGCCTTGCCGCCTGGATTCTTAATAGACATCGGATACTCCATACCAAAATTCGGCACGTAACCCTTCAATAATTAATCGCATTGAGGGGGGAAGATTTAAGAGTTTTAAATTGAATAGACCAAGGAAGTGGGCAAGAGCGAAGATATCATCTGGAATTTTGATCATACACCTACCGTTCAATGTTAAAATGATCATAGTACCAGATTTGTGTTTATAATGATAAGATTAAATGGCAGGTGAGGCGCCAGGTGGCGATAGGTGAGATGCAATCGTTTCAGAGGGAAGTACATTAAGGGAATGAGCAACAAGGTTCGCTTTGGTGTCTAGCATGGACTTTCTTTTGCGTGAAGAGAATAGTGCGGATCCATAACAGCCCTGAATACTGACCGCGCTGCTGACTTAGACCTTCAACCGGCTACCTACCTACCTACCTACCTACTTACTAACATACTTACTTATTTATTCGGCGTGCTCATACGGCACACACGTTCCATATTCCATCTTGTAGATCCGGTCCGCCGCATAGAAATACTTGTCGTCATGGGTGACGGCGATGATGGTCTTGCCCTTGGCCTTCAACTCCGGTAGCAAGACATCGTAGAAGAATTTCCGGAACACCGGGTCCTGGTCGGCGGCCCATTCGTCAAAAATCATGACCGGCTTGTCTTCCAGGACGCTGGTGATCAAGGCGAGTCGCTTCTTCTGGCCAGTGGAGAGATCGCGATTGGTTATCGCCCCGTTTTCAATGGAGGTCTTATTTGTCAGCTCCATCTGGGAAAGCAGGGTTTGAACGAGATTGTTGTCGGGATGATCTATGCCTATGAGCCGCCGAAAGAGATAGTAATCGGAGAAGATGGTAGAGAAGATGTTGCGGTAGCTCGCCTTGTTGTACGGGGTAACCTCGGTGTTGTCCAGGAGGATGCGACCACTGGTTGAAGGGTAGAGACTGGTCATGACCTTGAGAAAGGTCGATTTGCCGGAGCCGTTGCCGCCCACTATAAAGGTGATCTCACCCTTGTGGAATTCAAACTGCATGGGACCTATATGAAAAGGCCTGCCGTTCTCCTTAACCGGAAATTGAAAGAAGATATCTTCCAACCTGATCCTGCTCCAGGTCAATTCCTCAATGGGCTGCTCGTCGCTGATCCTTTCATTCTGTTTTTGGCCCAGGTCGATGAGGCTCTCTAGCCTGCGAATATTATTGATTGCCGCCTCGGCCCTGGAGATGGCCGGGATGGCTATGGCGAAGTCGCCTACCGGACCGGCGGTGAAGATGATGAGAGCAATAAGTTTAGGGATGAGGGGGATCTGGCTGTTATCGAGCTGGGGCAGGAGAAAGAGGATTCCACTGATGGATAGGAGCAGAAAGGCCTGGGAGAGAAGGATTGTGATATTGAGGTTGATCCCGGCATCCACTCGCAGTTCCGTGGAGGCGTCAATGACGTTGTTGAGCTCCTCCTCGCTGAAGTCTTGGTATTTGCGACGGCTCATCTTCAGTTCCTTGAAGCCGTTCAGCAAGCCACCCAGGTTATCCATAAAGGTGTTTTCGCAAGCGGTAGATTTTTGCAGGGAGGACGAGACCTGCTTTTCTCTTTGTAGGTAGAGGATTACGATAAAACCGATGATTCCCACACTGATAAAGAGGGCCTTGATGGATATTACTCCGATATAGATGACCAAGAAGGCAAGCATGACCCCTGAAGAGACTGCGTTGACCGCCACGTTGGTGGAATAGGAGATGGTGGACGCATCAGTAGCCAGCGCAGAATAAAAGGTCCCCTTGTCGATGCTCTCTAGGCCGAGGAGGTCCGTGATTTTAAGCTTGCCCAGGATCCTGAGGCGGAGGATGCGGATCACCTCCTCAACCAGCTTGGTGCACTCGTTCATGGAGTAACGCTTGCAGTACCAGAACAGGGCCATCAAAGAGGTGAAGAGAAATAGCTCTTGAAAATGAAGACTGCCCGGCGTCAATTTGCTGGCGGTGTGAATGGCGGTTGCTACGGCTAGTCCGTTAGCGATTCCTGCCATGATCGTCATCAAGACCATGCTCTTGTTGAGGGGACCAGCCTCTGTTTTGACGAATTCGAAGTAGTTTTTCATGGGGCCTCTGGTTTTTTCGTCTGCATATCTTTTTCGCCAAATTTCTTGGTGAAATCTACAGTCTGGGTGTCCCCCTTGAAGAAGCCACCCTTAGGCAGGGGGAGCTTAACCAAGGTCTCGGGAGTTTTGGCCTGTAGAACCTGAGTCCATGCATCTTCATAAAGTTTGATGCTTGGCCCCAGGTCTTTCAAGAGTAGGCGATTTTCCTCTTCTGGGAAAAGGAAGCCGGGGCCGGTACGGATGGACCTTTTGGTAAAGGGGGCCGAGGCGCTAATGCTGTTTGGAAAATAATTGTAGTTGGTTATTCTTGCCGCTACCTGAGGGGTTAGCAGGTAGTTGACGAACAGCTCCGCAGTTCGGGTCCGTTTGCTCTGGGCGCTGATGACGGCATTGTCTATGGTCACCAGCACCGGCCCCTCGGGCAGGAGAAATCTAATGTTCGGATTCTTTTGTAGGGCGGATGCTGCGGACCCGTTCCAGACCACGCCGAGAAGGATGTTGTTATTGATTAGGCTCTCGTCATTATTTTCCTCTTCCAGCAGGCTAAAGCCATACCTTTTTATAGAGTAGATAAGTTGGTCGCGGGCCTCGATTATCTCTTTGGGATTGGTGGTATTTGGAGAGTAGCCGAGGAATTGGAGAGAGATTCCCATGGCGAAACGCATCTCCTTAGTGATCCCAATCCGGTAGGTGAGATACTCGTTCCGGAGTTGTTCGTCAATAAACCCCCAATTTCGTGGGATGCCGCTGATGTAGCTGATGTTGAATGCTATTCCCAGGCTGGTGCGAAAAAGAGGGACGCAGTAGTGAAGTCCTTGGTCGTATTCCATTCTGCGCAAATCTTCGTCGAGATTCTCCATATTCGGCAGGTTTTCTTGATTTAGTCGGTGCAAGAGCCCGCTGTTGTGCATCTTGGTGACCATGTAATCACTGGGGGTTAGCAGGTCGTATTTATCCGGATTTTTTTGTAGGAGTTCGAGCATCTCCTCGTTGCTGGTAATTAGGGTCGGCACTATCACGGTGCCGTATGTTCGGGTAAAGAGATCAAAGATCTCCTGGGGTAGATATTCATAATAGGTGATGATGTTAAGCTGCTGGTCAGGGGTGAAACTAACCTTGGGCAGTTTTAGGTGATCCGCCCAGGCTGGGGAATCCAACGCGCCGACCGGGGTCTTATTGTCACAGCCGGCAATCCCTATGATGACAACGGCAAGAAAGAGGAAGATAAGGCTTCGTGTCTGGGTCATCTGCCGTTATTCCTTACGGGGGGAGAGTGTTTCGGGCGAGGCCTGCTGTTGGCTTTTTGTGCCCAGGTAGCTTTGTAGCCTGGAAAAAAACGAGCTTTCCTGCTCGGGTCCTCCTGTCGGCTGATTAGCGGTTGATTGCGGTGCGAGCTTGTCGGCTGCGGTTACGGTGAGTGCAGGTTGGTTGGCAACAGCCTTGGTTGCATCCATGTTCATGATGAGGGGGAGATTGCTCCCGCCCCCCCCAATAACCACCACTTTGGAGTTATTAGATTTTGCAAGGGCCACTGTGGCGTCGATCCCCTTGAACTGGAGGTATTTGTCAAAGAAGCCGCCGGCTTTAACGATGTCTTCAAAGCGCTTAATTCCTTCCGCTTCGATGCCCTTGCGCCGGGCCTCCTTCTCTTCGGTCTCGAGGCGGTAATCATACTCCTGGACATACTGTTGCTGGGACAGTTTCCGTTCAATGGCGTCGACTATGGTCTTCGGCAGGGTCATTCTCCGGATCAGCAGGTTGTCGAGTACTATATATTTCTCAGCAAAAGCTCCCATGGCCCCCTGCATGATGATCTGGAGCAGATAGCCCTCGGAGGTATAGATCTCAGAGGGTAGGTAGTTGGCCACCACCTTTCTGAGGTGGGCCTGGACTTCCGGCTGCACCACCTTTTGGACATAGTCGGGGCCGACGGTAACGTGGAGTTGGGGGAGATGTTCTCGGTCCGGAAGGTAGCGAACCGTTACCTCGAAGCTAATGGGTAATCCATCCTTGGACAGGGCCTCAAACTTGTACGGCTGTTGCTGAATGCGGGTGTTGTAAATATACATCTTGTTCCAGGGCGGGAGGACATGGAGACCCTCATTGTAGACGTAGTTCATGTCGGTGCCGCCGTGGAAGCGTTGCCAGAGAACGCCAGCCTCACCGGGGTAGATATTGATGAAGATTCGGTTGAATAAATAGGCGCAGAGAACGAGGCAGAGGAGAAGAAAAAAGGTCAGAAAAATAGCGAGTCGCTGCCTAATGTGGGGCCAGTTCCGGGAGATGTTGTCAAGGATACTGTGTGCGCCTGCCTGTTCTGGTCCGGTCATATGTGCTCCAACTTCTTGATGATGTGTGTTGCCTAATTGATCATAAAAATGTGTTCTGAACAGTTCTTATATAATGAACAGCAGGCAGAATTCAAGGTATTTATGTATTGCTTGTAACTTGCCATTAACTGGAGTTTGTAGTTTCAGCCAACAGCATGACTGAAACAATACATTAAAAACTTGCATAAAAAACACAAAAAATGGTTCTTCCAGATTAAGCGTACGTGCAGTGAGAAATGAGTAGAAAAAAATGGACATGCAGTCCTTATTAAAGCAACCGACGAAACCTTTATCGGTGGCGTCAAACAGGGTGGTAAACGTGGCCGCGGTGCTGTTAAAAGCATTGTGGTGATTGCCATCGAAATCATGGAACCCACAGGCTTCGATTAGTACTCCATTGGTCTATTTGAGTAAAACACAGAGGAAAGTATGTAAGTGGAGCCGAACTAGCCAGATTTCTTTTACTTTTCCGATTTTTAGAATATGATCGTCGTAGACGATACAAAAAATATCTCAGCAACTTAAAGAGGAATGAATGACATTTACTAAAGCAGATCTCGTCCAGCAGATTTATAAAAAGCACGATAATCTAACCAAAGCTCAGGCAACCGAAGCGGTAGAATCGTTTCTTCGTTTGTTCAAAGACGCTCTTATTAGTGGATCCGATCTCCTCTTGAGCGGATTCGGAAAGTTTAATGTCAGGAATAAAAACTCCCGTCGGGGACGCAATCCTCAGACCGGTGAGGGCCTTAAGCTTGATGCCAGACGGGTTGTAACCTTTAAGCCGTCCGGACTTTTGAGGGATAAGGTAAACGTCATGGAGCTGGACCCACATTGAGTGACCATAATTACAAGCTATAAATTGTCTGGTAGAGAGGAAGTAGTATCAATCGTCCGATGCTGGATCAATGGAGCAATTCTCTCGGTTGATTCTCTAGAATTATCTCGTGCGGGAAGCAAGTTAAAGCATGATAGGCATTTAGCCTCTTGAGAACCAGAGACTCAGTAGACATTTTAACTTCTATTTCATGCCCTATTTCTTGAGATTTCTTCAGCCGGCATTAACTATTGATTGCTGCATTTGAAATATGAGAATCAACAGACATATGTTCATTAGTTTTTGGTCTTTTTAAATGGAAAAACGAGGGGATCTCACAGAAAAATTGAGGCTGAGCATTTGCTATAATAAATTGATGGGAAATGCGAAGTGTTTGGGGTAGACTTGTACTAGTAAACGTTGGAAATCAGCAAAATTGGGAAAGAGTTAGTTTGCAATAAGAAAACGATTACACATCACTTCACTCTATCTTATCAGTCATTTGATGAACTTAAGAATCAAAGCTTCAATTCTATTGGCTGTCATCATCACAATCTCGCTTAGCCTGAGCGGGTACTATTTTCTCAATTATTTTGAAACATCCTTGCGTTTGTCAATCCTTAAGAGCCTCGATAGCGTCAGCACGACTTCTTCGCGAGAGATATCAAGCTTTCTGGTGGATGTTTTAAGTGAGGCAGAGGCAGTTGCTGAAGCGATTCCAAAAATGGCCATCGAAAACAAAGATTCAGCAAAAGTTGACGATATATTGAAGTCATACGTAACAATATTTCCAAAATTCGAGAACGGGATGTTTATTCTCGATGAGAAAGGAACACTGTGGGCAGACTATCCTAAACATTCTGCAGTCAGGGGGAAATCGTTCGCGTTTCGACAATATTTCCAGGAAACAATGGCAAGGCAAAGAGGGATTATTGGCGAGCCATATCGGTCGGCCAGAACGGGCAAGCCGGTTCTAACGTTTTCAGCGATCTTAAGAGATGCCTCCGGTCGAATTGTCGGGATGCTTGGTTGCTCTGTACAATTAACATCACTAAATGCCCTTGAGGGTTTTCGGTTAACGAAAATAGGTCAAAGTGGATATATTTATGTTTACAATAAAGAAAGGTTAATGATTCTACATCCTGATGAAGATCGTATTCTCAAAAAAGATGTGCCGTTTGGTACGAATACACTATACGATGCCGCCATTGAGGGGTTTGAGGGCTCTGGGGAAACTGTCAATTCTCGTGGTATGACGATGTTAATCAGCATGAAGCAAATTCCTCATACGGACTGGATTCTTGGCGCCCAGCAGCCAACGAGCGAAGCGTTCGGACCGATCCATTCTGCCAAGAGAAGAATTGTCCTCGGCATACTCATCGTTGCCATTGGTTCCGTCATTGTCGGCGCATTAATGATGAGAGGAATTATCAATCCTCTTAACAAACTTCAGAACGCAATTAACACCCTCAGTAATATCAGCGAAAATGACAATGGATTGGTGGTCAGCGATGAATTTAGGTCAGAACTCAATGGTATTAAAGCTAGCGGTGAGATCGGGGATTTGAAAAAGGCTTTTCAAACGATGTCTGAGAAACTGGATGCCGCTATGGGCTCTCTTCAGAAGTCTGCCGCAGACTGGGAAAATACATTTGATTCTGTAGTGGATGTAATTTTTCTTTTAGACAATGAACATAAAGTTATCAGGCTCAACCGAGCCGCGAAGATGTTGATTGGCAAGCCTCATCGAAAGTTGATAAACAAGCCCATTACTGACTTTTTGAAAATTTCGTCCGAACAAATTTTGTTTGCATCGTCAGCAACCAATGAAGCGAACCAGCCGTTCAATATCAATGTTGCCGATAATCAGCTATATGAAATATATTGCAATTCTTTGGTCGATGAGAAGGCGCATGTAATTGGCACCGTTTTGGTCGGAAGAAATATCACCTCGCGTTTATCGGCAGCCAAAGAAAGGTTGAGGTTGGAGGAGAAACTCCAAAGAGCTCACAAAATGGAAGCAATAGGAACACTCGCTGGAGGTGTGGCTCATGACCTGAACAACATCCTGTCAGGGATTGTCAGCTACCCGGAACTGCTCTTATTGCAACTGCCTAAAGACAGCTCATTGGTCGAACCCTTGGAAACCATTCTCCAGTCGGGTAAAAAAGCGGCAACCATCGTTCAGGATTTATTGGCACTTGCCAGAAGAGGTACTCAGACATTTAAGGTTCTCAATATCAACACGATTGTCAATGACTATCTAAAAAGTCCTGAATTCACCAGACTGAAGTCCTTTCATTCGAAGGTTGAAATATCCACTGATCTCGATCATGAACTGTTGAACATTCATGGGTCAGCCGTACATTTGTCCAAGGTAATCATGAATCTGGTTTCGAACGCGGCTGAGGCGATGCCGCAAGGGGGAGCGATTCAGGTCAAGACTGAAAACATATATATGGATTCCCGGATCGGCGTGAAAGAAGACATTGCCGAAGGCGACTATGTCCTTCTAACCATATCTGACAATGGATTGGGCATTGCGTCGGAGGATTCAGACCATATTTTTGAGCCGTTCTATACGAAAAAGAAAATGGGTCAAAGCGGGACCGGGTTGGGAATGTCCGTTGTCTGGGGAACGGTCAAAGACCACAAAGGGTTCATCAAATTTGAGAGTTCGCTTGGGCTGGGAACGACGTTCAGGACGATTTTTCCAGTCACGCGCGAGGGTGTTCAGGATAGCAAAGAGAATTTTGACATCGAAGATGTGTACGGAAACAACGAGTCTATTCTAGTAGTCGATGATGTCGACACACAAAGGATGATCACCACTTCGATTTTGACTCAGTTGGGGTACTCGGTGGATTCGATTGCTAGTGGCGAAGAGGCGTTGCTTTATTTGAAAGATCATCCCGTAGATCTTCTGGTTTTGGACATGATCATGGCGCCCGGGATCGATGGACTTGAAACATATCGCAGGGCGATAGAAATGCGGCCGGGGCAGAAAGCCATTATCACCAGCGGCTATTCGGAAACCGATTCTGTTAAACAGGCCAGAGCGCTGGGCGCTGGTCAATATGTAAAAAAACCGTATACCATCGAAAAAATCGGTTTGGCGGTGAAAAAAGAACTTCAAACCGGCCGTTCAGAAACGCTGGTTTAAAAAGCCATTGATACTTGTTCAGGACAACCTACCATCACAAAATAGCAAAATGTGGCGATCTGGATCATGGCTTCACCCGTATACGATAACTGGAGCTTTCTCAGGTTAATTCTCTGACAGATCTCCAGTTATTAAAAGGGATATAAGTGCGAGTGCATTCTTTGCTATAGTCTTCATTCCTGCAATCTTCTCCTTTCTATCCATATACGTCAGTGACGGTCTTGCTCTTCCATTTGTAGACCGAGACAGAATGTCTCAAGGGATGCTTGTTTATACCTACGCCTTGAATGGGATTCTGACTTGTCCGCTTTTTGTTTAGAGCAAAATTGAACGTGGCTTTAAGATATCGGATTTCCTTGTTGGCACTCGGCGGCGCCGCAGGATAAATTTTTCTATCATCTCGGCTGTTAGTTCGTTGCAATAGCTATTTGCCCCAACGCTTTATCCATCGACGATCCATATAGAGATGTAGAGATATAGAGATATAATAACTGCTCATAAAGATCCTCCTTTCGTGGAAAAAAATAGAGAACCTCCGAGCTTAGCACCGCCCAAATCTTTCCAGTTTTTAAATTTGACAGTACTTGTATAACATCGTATAGGTTATACTATTATTGTACATAATCAATATAGGGAAAAGGAATGGAGAAATTACTTACTATAAAAGAAGCTGCTGCTTTTTTGAAAGTCTCGGAAATGTCACTCAGACGCTGGACCAATGCCGGCAAGCTGAAATGTTTTCGGGTTGGCGGTAAAAATGAACGTAGGTTTACCAGGCAAGACCTGGAAAGTGTGCTTAGAACGAGTGAAAGACTTGTACCGCTTGGTATCGGTGATACCACAGTCGAAGATTGTTCCCATATCGCTCACTTTTACAAAGATTCCGATGAGTGTATCGCCGAGGGCATTAAATACCTGAGTTGCGGGTTGTCCCGAGGAGAATCTCTATTGATTCTGTCCACTGACAACAAATTAATACAAATTCTTTCAGGCCTTAATGATCTTGGTTTCCCGGTGGACAAGCTCAAAAATGATAAGCTGATAATTTCTGACAGCGGGCGGTCTCATTTTGATGAGCAGGTAAAATTTCTGGCTTCGGCCATCGAAAATGTGCCGATCGGCAAAGGATTCCGACTTCTGGGCGACATGATGTGGGCTGTAGAAAAAGGCTGGAGTCTGGATGAAATAACCAGGCTTGAAGCTAAGGCTAATCACCTCTTGACTGGCCAGAACAATCTTATTCTCTGTCAGTATGATCTAACCCATTTTGGCGCGGATGGGGCAATGATGGCTTTTGATGCTCATAACATAACGATCTACCGCGGAGAAGTAAAACACAGTCCGTATTTTATCGGGTCGGCTCATTAAGGCAAGAAACAACTCTCTCATTGGCTCATTAGGGTAACATCCCTGATTTTTAGGTTTTTACGAGTTTGTCAACATCACGTAATGTAAGAAAAAGCAGATGAACATTATTCCTGAAAAAGCTCGAACAGCTGGAAAAAACACCGACCCCGAGACCTGGGTCGATCTCTACGCCGACAGCCTTTTTCGCTATGCTTTACTCCGTATCGCCGACAAGGCTATTGCGGAGGAACTGGTTCAGGAAACTTTTGTCGCTGCTCTGTCGACGGCTGGCGGCAGTCGGTTTCGTGGCGAATCTGCCTGCAAAACATGGTTGACCGGTATCCTTAAACACAAACTCCTCGACCACTTACGACAAAAATATCGGCACCAGGCGAGGTCAATTGAAGCCATCGGGGAAAGCGAAATAGAGGACTCTTTCGATGTCCGGGGAAACTGGCGGGTCAAACCTGGGCAATGGGGTGGTAATCCTGAGAAGCACTATGAACATCAGGAACTCGGGCTCATCATTATGGAGTGTATTGCAGCGCTTGGCGAGCGACAGGCCGATGCTTTCAGGCTCCGGGAGCTCGAGGGTGAGGACGCGGAAGAAATCTGTAAAGTCCTCGAGATCAGCGCGACTAATTATTGGGTACTGATGCACAGGGCGCGACTGGCGATGAGGCGCTGTATTGAGCTGCACTGGCCGGTGGTATCTCTCCAGAGAACAAAATAACACAATGTTCATGAGAATTGCCGCCTAGTTGAAAGTCTGGCTGGTTGATTGTTCGCTCCATTGAAACGTATGGGGATCAAATCCATATTCGAGCGTTGGTTTGATTATCAATTATATTACGCAGGTCATATTTGTAACCCAGTCGCGCGACGACGAAGTTGATGACCTTGGTGATTTCATCTTGGGTCAAGCCTATAGGGCGGCAGATACGGGTATGGAATGGGGAATAAAAAGGCAAACCTACACTACGAACCCCATCATTTATGTCGGCTTCCACAAGTAACGGTTGTTCTTCACCATCTTTTACGGCTGGTAGAGCATCACCGACATAGAGAGCAGCATGTGACCAACTGGATTGAGTCAGGTATTTTATTGCTGTGCTGAAAGTACTGTTCCCTTCCACCAAGAGCACATCGCCCGGGCGAAGACAACCTGACAATTTTTCAGGACTACTGGTGGCAATCTTTGTGTTGCCTCTTCGTGGCCTTGAGAGATGGTGAGCTAATTGTGCACCGATTTTTTGAAGTATTTTCATTTGATCCAGTTCGTTTTTAAGAAAAAAATCCAATTACCCATCTGTTTCCTGCAGCAGCTATTTACGTAACGATGAGTGTTGCAATCATTGTCATTATGATTTTTACTTCCTTTTCATGGCTTCTCCTCCTACTGGTTAATAAAAAAAAAGGCCGCATGTGGATTGTGCTCAGCTCTTTATTGTTATGTCGTGTGAAAAGATAATTCCTTACATATGGATATACGAGATTTTGCATGTTCCTTCTTTAGTGAAAAAACTTTGTAAGGTCTTAAACATCAGCGCGACTGATTTATGAGTAAATCTACACAAAGCACATCTGCCAAACTCGTCATTATAGTGAGTCGCACATCGGTCACAGAATTTTATCGGAGGTCTAACACCATGAAAATGTGGATGTTCAATTGTCGAAAGATATCACGTCTTGTTTCGGAGTCAATGGATCGTAAGTTGCCTCCTGGTCGACGTATTGGTGTGAGATTTCACCTTCTTATGTGTCGCCACTGTGCCAGGTACAGCAAGCAGCTTCATCTAATGCGACGACTTATCCGTAGTCAAGCTTCCGATACCAAATATTCTTCCATAGCGATGGATGAACAGGCCAAAGAACGACTTCGGCGGCTTATCAATAAGAAAAATCAAACCAAAGGTTGATGGCGCCGTAAAAAACACTCCATCTGCGTCGTAGGACCTCAAGGGCACTCGAAGTCACTGCTTATCTCCTGCGGGGCCATCAATTTCTATAATTACGACGTTCTATTACGCCAAATAATAAAAAATTTGTGACTTGCAAATGAACTTTTTACGTATTCATTCTGAATTATAGATTTTTAGGAATTAACCAATTTTAATCAGTAGTATCCGGTTAGAAAATTGCATGTGAAATATTAATAAATATTAACCATTTGAGTCATTTTGTTCTTGACAAAGAAATAAAAAATTTCGGTAACCCCCTTAAAAGAAAAATCTTTTAAGGGGGCTAAAATGAAATCTGTGAAATTTAATTCACGGCAGCATATTGTACCAACGCAAAGGCAATTACTCAAACCGTTAAAGAATATATTGTCGAAAATACCACCATTTAGATCGAGATCAAATAAACCATTGGCAATGAATACCGAAGAGCTGCTTAACAT
>ERZ889078.259-NODE-259-length-48609-cov-17.737962_pt1 | contig 48609 bp, 52 predicted proteins | sample MGYA00521266_ERZ889078 | MGnify/ENA primary metagenome ERZ889078 (study PRJEB32303, sample SAMEA104408618) | aquatic metagenome | biome: Brackish water; feature: Pelagic; material: water | place: Baltic Sea | collected 2014-06-16T06:34:00 | depth 76,534 m ... | reverse complement strand
TATTATTTAAATCAATAATATCTACTTTAAAACCTTCTTTAACTAACAAAGATGCAATATATGCTATTCCAATATTAAACCCTTTAATTATTCCTTTTGGGTCAATAAAAACTATATTTCCTTTACTCATGAAAAATGAATAAAAGAAGATAAGTTATAAATATTATTATTTTAAAAATGCCTTTCTTCAGATTTAAAATGTTTAAAATAAAGAATAAGAGAGATAAATTTATAAAAAGATTTAGAATAAAGAAAATTATGCAAAACATTGAAGAAATTAGAACTATATTAATAGGATACACTGATAAAAAAATTATTAATGGAAAAAGTTTGAATGAAATCATTACTATAGACAATATTCCAATATCATTTTTTTTAGAAACTTTCATGGACCCACAAGCTATGTTGCCAAAACAAATAAATCCTTTTTTAACAAAGAAATTTAACTCTATAAAAAAAATAGAATTCAAAATTAATACCATCCTTATAAAAATATATTCAAAATACAATGAAATAAACAAACTAAATTATTTTAAGAAAAAAAAACAATTCACAAATAATCCAAAATGTTTATTTTTAACTTATACAAATCATCTTTCTTCTGATAATACAATATTTAGAATAGAAAAAATAATAAATTACATTAAAAAAGACCCTGCAATACAAGAATTAGTATTATTTACTGATTTGCTATCTTCAAACAAATATAAAAAAATAAATGACTTTGATAATATATATCAATATTATGATGATGAAATATCTCAAAAAGCTAAAAAACTATCAAAAGAAATATACTTTAAGATTTCTCATATAAATAAAGAAGTAAAAAAAGAATTATTCAAAAACAATAATCTGGATTTATGGAATCAATTAAAATACGGATTTGAATTCTATTTTTCAAAACAATTTTTATATTTAATAATATTGTATTATGAAATTTCAAAGAAAATAATTGAAAAAGAAAATGTAAAAATTGTGATTTTAAATGGACAAAACGGTTTATTTGACAAATGTATTCTTGCAGCATCTAAAACTAAAAATATACAATCTATGTACATAAAACATGGAATTGGAACTTTTGAATATGGAAATCAATATTTAAATTATTTTACAAGAATTGCAATGTTTAATGAAAAAGAAAAAAATAAAATTGAAAAACTAAGAAAATTAAATAATCTTTTTGTAACAGGTCCAGTAATATTTGATGAAATATTTGATTTTAAAACTAAATATAAAAAACATAATCAAAAAAAAGTTTTAATTGTAACTCAAGCTCTTGTTAATGATAATTATCTTACTAAACAAATATATTTCAAAAAAATGGGGCTTCTTCTTAAAGAATTAAAAACTATTCTTAAAATAGAAGTTATTATCAAACTTCATCCAAGAGATAGTTATAAAAAAGAATGGTTTGAAATTGCAAAAAAAGCAGGATTAGATATACAAGTATTTGATGGTCAAATTAGTAGAAATGAGTTTTATAAGCTTATTGGGAACACTAATTTCTTAATACATACAGGTTCAACTTGCGCTTTTGAAGCTATGATTCTAGATAAATCGATAATAACTTATGACATAGCCAAATCAAAAAAATTAACAGAAGAATTTCTAAAATGTGATATTGGTGCCTTTATTAAAGAACCAGAAGAAATTAAAGAAGCTTTAATTAAAGTCTTAAGTAAAGAAAAAATTTACAAAAAAAATAGACTTTTATACATTAAAAAAATATGTGGAACTATTGATGGAAACGCAAGTGAAAAAGTATATCAAGAAATAAAAAAACTAATTAAATTCTAAATTTTTCATTAAATAAACAATTTTTTATAAAACAAAACATTATTTACAAACAATTTTTGTCTTAAAATTTAAGATGAAATTCAAATTAAATCCTTAAATTTACGAAATATTTATATAATGTGTTGTGTTTTTAAGATAAAATGACTCTTGATAAAATAAACTGCAACATATTAAATGTTCTACAAAAAAATAGTCGTACAACTTTAACAAAACTTGCAAAAGAAATTGGACTATCTGTTGATTCAACAAAAAAACGATTAACTAAACTAATGGCTGGTGAACTTTTCTATTCAAGCATACAAATGAGACCAAGACATTTTGGTTACGAAACAGTTGTAGATATAAAAATCAAATTATACAATTATGAGCAAAAAGAATATGAATTAATGATTGATTGGCTTACAAAAAATCCTTTTGTTGTTGAATTAATAAGTTTATCTGGAGAATGGGATTTAACAATAGTATTAATTGCAAAAGATGCTTTAGATTTAGGAGTAAAAACTGATCAAATAAGAAATAAATTTGGAAACATAATATCTCAATGGAGTCAATCTATTACAACAAAAGTTTACAAATTTGAAGAATATGATATGAACAAACTAATACTTGAGAATAAACAAAATGAATAAAAAAAAAATAATTGCAATAATTCCTGCTAGAGGCGGATCAAAAGGTATTCCAAAAAAAAACATAGCATTAGTTGCAGGAAAACCATTAATACAATACACTATTGAAAGTGCAAAACAATCAAAAAAAATAGATAAATTAGTTGTATCAACTGATAGCGAAGAAATAGCAACTATTGCTCGGAATTTAGGTGTTGAAGTAATCAAAAGACCAACAGAGTTTGCAAGAGATGATTCATCAACAATGGATGTTATAAATCATGTTTTAGAAGTTGTTGAAGAAAAATTTGATATGTTGGCCATATTAGAACCTACTTCTCCACTTAGAAAAGAAGAAGATATAGATAATGCAATATCATTATTATTAAAAGAGTATGAAACTGCAGATGCTGTAATAAGTTTAGGAGAAATAGCTTTAGAAAATCCTTTTTTAAGTAAAATTATCAAAAATAAATTTTTAACACCACTTATTAAAACAGAAAATAAAGTTTATCAAAGACAACAACTTCAAAAAACTTATTTTCCATATGGTGTAATATACTTATCAAAAATAAACACTCTTTTAGAAACAGATACTTTCTATCAAGAAAAAACCATTCCTTATTTTATAGAACGTTGGCAAAATTATGAAATTGATGATGCCTACGATTTAATAGTTGTTGAAAGAATAATTCAATACCGAGGTGAAGAATAAAATGAAATATTTAATTATAGGATTAGGATCTATGGGAAAAAGAAGAATTAGAAATTTACAAGCACTTAATGTTAAAGACATCATCGGATTTGATCCGGTTGAGAAAACAAGACAAGAAGTTGAACAAAAATATGGTATCAAAACTTTTGAAAAGTTAGAAACTGCAATACAAGAAAATCCTGACGCATACATCATATCAACTCCTCCTGACAAACACATGAAGTTTTGTCTGTTAGCAGCAAAAAATAAAAAACATTTCTTTGTTGAAGCAAGTGTACTTATAGAAAAAGAATTTGAAGAAACTATGTCTTTAGCAAAAGAAAATGATGTTGTCGCAGCACCATCTTGCACATTTAGATTTCACGAACCAATAATTAAGATAAAACAAATTGTAGATTCAAAAAAATTTGGTAAAGCATTAGGAATACACTACCACATGGGACAATATTTACCTGATTGGCATCCATGGCAAGACATCAGTACTTTTTATGTGGGAAAAAAAGAAACCGGTGCTGCAAGAGAAATGGTTTGTTTTGAACTTGAATGGATAAACTGGATTTTTGGAAATATAAAAAAGATCTCTTGTTTTAAAGGAAAATATTCTTCATTAAAAGCAGATATTGATGATACTTATTCATTAAATATTGAATATAAAAAAGGAACTATTGCAAATATTCTAATTGATGTTGTTGCTCGATTCGCATATAGACAATTTAAAATACTTTTTGAAGATGGAGTTTTAGAATGGGATTGGATAAAAGAAACAATAAGAGTTTATGATGCAACAACTAAAGAATGGACTGAAATTAAAGAAAGTGAAGGTCATAAAGAAAAAGGATATCTTGCAAAAGAAAATATGTACATAGCAGAAATGAAGAATTTTATAGAAGCAATAGAAGGTACGACTCCTTGGCAATATAGTCTTGAAGAAGATTTAGAAACACTACAGCTATTATTAGATTTTGAAAAAAGTTCAGATAAAGGAGAACATATATTATTTGACTAAACGAAAATGATACATACAAATAAAGGACCAAAATTGTGGAATAAAGCTAAAACATTAATTCCTGGAGGATCGCAATTATTATCAAAAAGATCAGAAATGTTTTTACCAGATAACTGGCCTTCTTATTATCAAAAAGCCAAAGGTGTAAAAGTTATAGACTTAGATGGGAATAAACTTATTGACATGAGTTTAATGGGTGTTGGAGCTTGTATTCTTGGATACGCTGATAAAGATGTAAATAAAGCAGTAAATAAAGCAATTAAAGAAGGATCTATGTGTACTTTAAATTGTCCTGAAGAAGTAACCTTGGCTGAAGAGTTTCTAAAATTGAATCCTTGGGCTGATATGGTTCGATACGCTAAAACAGGAGGCGAATCAACTAGTATTGCAATTAGAATTGCAAGAGCTTACACTAAAAAAAGCAAAGTTATTTTTTGTGGATATCATGGATGGTCTGATTGGTATTTATCAGCAAATATTTCTGAAGAAGAAAATCTTGACAATCATTTAATCAAAGGATTAAAACCTTCTGGTGTTCCTAAAGAACTAAAAAATACTGCTATTCCGTTCGAATATAATGATATTAAAACTCTAAAAAAAATCGTCGCAGAAAATCCTGATATAGCAGCAATAATTGTCGAACCTATAAGATATGTTAAACCAAAAGATGATTTTTTACAAAAAGTTGCTAAAATTGCAAAACAAAAAAAAGCAGTTTTAATATTTGATGAAATAACTACTGGTATGCGATTAAGATTGGGCGGTGCTTTTGAAGATTACAATGTGAAACCTGATATTGTAGTATATGGAAAAGCAATTGCAAATGGTTATCCTATGGGTATTATTGTAGGAAAGAAAAAAATAATGGACGCAGCTCAAGAAAGTTTCATAAGTAGTACTTTTTGGACAGAAAGAACAGGATTAGTGGCTGCAATTGCAACTTTAAAAAAATTAAAAGAAAAACATGTTTCTGAACATTTAATTAAAATTGGAAAACTAATTAAAAAAGGATGGCTTAATCTGGCTAAAAAGAATAAACTAAAAATTAAAATTATGGGAATTGATCCATTAGCAACATTTCATTTTGAAGAAGGTGAACAATCTCAAATCTTACACACTTTATTCACACAAGAAATGCTCAAAAGAGGATATTTGGCTTCTAAGTCAGTTTATGTATCTTATAGTCATAATGAGAAAATTGTTAAAAAATACTTAAAAACTGTTGATAAAGTTTTCTCTATAATAAAAGAAGCAAGTAAACTAGAACATCCTGAAGAAACGCTTGATGGACCTGTTGCACATGAAGGATTCAAACGGTTAAATTAAAATTATAAAAAATGATTAACAATAATATAAAAATAGAAAATAAATTGATAGGTGAAAATAATCCTTGCTTTATTATAGCTGAAGCAGGAGTCAATCATAATGGAAGTTTAGAAACTGCAAAAAAGCTTATTGATGTTGCTGCAGATGCAAAAGTAGATGCAGTTAAATTTCAAACATTTAAAGCAGAAAAATTAGTTACAAAAGATGCAAACCAAGCAGAATACCAAACAAAAAATATTGGAAAAGAAGAATCTCAATTTGATATGCTTAAAAGATTGGAATTAAAAGATGAGTTTCACAAAATTCTCAAAGATTATTCTGAAAAGAAAGGATTAATATTTATGTCAACTCCTTTTGATGAAGATTCAATAGATTTTTTAGATGAATTAGGTGTTAAAATATTTAAAGCAGGTTCTTCCGAATTAAACAATCTTCCTTATTTAAAGAAAATGGCTTCAAAAGGAAAACCAATGATTATTTCTACGGGAATGTCTACTCTTGATGAAATTAAAGAATCTGTTTCAACTATAAAAAAAATAAATTCAAATTTAGTTGTTCTTCATTGTACAACCAATTATCCAACTCACTATTCAGAAGTTAATTTGAGAGCTATAAAGACTATGAAAAAAGAATTAAATTGTTTGATAGGTTATTCTGACCATACAGAAGGAATAATTGTTCCCATTGTAGCAGTTGCTATGGGCGCCACTGTTATTGAAAAACATTTAACATTAGATAAAAATATGAAAGGACCAGATCATAAAGCATCTCTTGAACCTAACGAGTTAAAAGAAATGGTCAACAAAATTAGATTAGTTGAAAAAATATTAGGTTCAAAAAACAAAGAACCAACAAAATCAGAATTAAAAATATCAAAAGTTATTAGAAAAAGCATAATTACTCGTCAAGACATATCTAAAAATGAAAAAATTACAACTGAAATGCTAATAATAAAAAGACCTGGAACAGGTTTAAAACCAAAACATTTATCTAAAGTTATAGGTAGAAAAGCTATTAGAAACATTAAAAAAGACGAGTTAATATCATTTAATGATTTAAAATGAAAATACTAGCTGTGGCAGCACATCCGGATGATGAAATATTAGGCATAGGTGGAACTCTGTTAAAACACATAAATAACGGTCATGATGTTTATATTTGCATAGTAACAAACACTTATTCACCTAATTGGACTGATAAATATAGAAAAACTAAAATTGAAGAACAACAAACTGTTGATAAAATAATGAATGTCAAAAAACGATTCAATCTAGATTTTCCAACAGTAAAACTTAATACAATTCCTCATGGAGAATTAAATAATGCAATTTCTGAGGTTGTTAATGAAGTGAAACCAAATATTATCTATACTCATTTTGAACACGATATAAATTATGATCATAAATTAGTTTTTAGAGCTGTAATGGTTGCAACAAGACCTCCAAAAAAAATAAAAGTTATTTGTTATGAAACTTTATCTGAAACTGAATGGGGAACTAAATCTTTCAAACCAAATTATTGGGTGGAAATAGACCAATACATTAAAAAAAAAGTTTCTCTTTTCAATATATATGCTTCTGAAGTTAAAAAATATCCCCATCCTAGAAGTCTTGAAGGACTCAAAGTATTAGCTCAAAAAAGAGGTAACGAGATTTGTAGTAAATATGCAGAAGCATTTCTAATCATACGTGATACTTGGTAAAATGAAAATAGTTTGGCTTTCAGCTAATAAATTAGGTTATGAGCTTTTAAAAGAAGCTTTAAGTTTAGATTGTGTTAATGTTAATTCTGTAATTACTTTAAGTAAAGATGCAAAAACAGTGATGTATGATAAAATTAATCCAAAATTATGGCATAAGTTTAACATTAAAGTAATTGAAATTAACAAAATAAATGATGAGATTAAAATAATAAAAAAATTAAAACCAGATATAATTATTATGTGTGGTTGGAGACAAATAATAAGTTCTGAAATTTTAAAAATACCAAAATATTTTATTGGATTTCATCCAACACTTCTTCCAGTAGGAAGAGGACCTGCACCAATAATAAACTCTATTTTAAATGGTTTTAAAGAATCAGGTTTAACAATGTTTCATGTGACCGACGGGTTAGATAATGGAGATATTATTGGTCAAGAACCTTTTTTGATTGAAGAAAATGATCATTCATCACAGGTCTATGAAAAAGTTATATTTGCAGGTAAAAAATTAATTAAAAAATATTTACCTTTGTTAATAAAAGAAAAAGCACCTAGAATTAAACAAGACGAAACAAAAGCAACAGTTTTTAAAAAACCAATTCTGTCTGATAATGAAATTAACTTGGATACCGATGTAGAAACTGTTTTTAGAAAAATAAAGGCACTATCTAAACCTTACAATGGTGCATACTTAAAAATAGGCAATAATAAACTAAAAATATGGCGAGCAGAAAAAGAATAATTTGTGTTTTAACTGGAACAAGAGCAGAATATGGTTTGCTTAAACCAGTTATGAGTGCAATAAATAAGCATTCAAAATTGGAGCTTAAACTAATAGTAACAGGCATGCATCTTTCAAAAGAGTTTGGATATAGTATAAATGAGATAAAAAAAGACTGTTTTAAAGTTGATAAAAAAGTAGTTATGAATCCTGATAAAGACACAGGATTTTCTATGGCAAATGCAGTTGGAAAAGGCATAATAGGAATAAGCAAATCATTGAAATCATTAAAGCCAGATATTTTATTAATTTTAGGAGATAGAATAGAGGCTCTAGCAGGTACAATTGCAGCAGCATATATGAATATACTAATAGCTCATATTCATGGCGGTGATAATGCTGGAGCTGGTTTGGATGAATCAGTAAGACATTCAATAACCAAATTTGCACACATACATTTTCCAGCCACAATCAAAAGTGCAGAACGAATTGAAAAATTAGGTGAGAATAAAAAAATGATATTTGAAGTTGGAGCTCCTTGTATTGATACAATTCAGAACTCAAAATTTTTATCAAAAAAAGAACTTAATAAAAGATTTAACATAAATATGGATGAAGGTTTCATTCTTCTCATACAACATCCTGTAACAACAAAACCTGAAGATTCAAAAAAACAAATAATTATCACCTTAGAAGCCATTAAAAAAACAGGATTAAAAACTATTTCAATATATCCAAACTCTGATGCTGGTGGAAGAGAGATAATAAAACAAATAAAACAATACAAGAATAAAATGGATTTAGAAACTTATAAGAATCTTTCACATAAAGATTATTTAAGTCTGATGAAATATGCTAAAGTAATGATTGGTAATTCAAGTAGTGGAATTATTGAATCTGCTTCATTTTCTATACCTGTGATTAATATTGGAAAAAGACAAGAAGGACGAGAACGATCAACTAATGTCATAGATGCTGAATATAAACAGGAAAGTATTAAAAAAGCATTTGATAAAGCATTATCAAAAGAATTTCAAATTCAACTTAAACATTGTAAAAGTTCTTATGGTGAAGGAAAATCTGGAGAAAAAATAGCAAAAATATTGGCCGAAATAAAAATGTCAAAAGACTTATTACAAAAAAAACTTGCTTACTAAAAAAAATGAGATTTAAAAATTGGAATTATCCAAAGTTTGAAGAAGGAACATTAACTAAATGGAACTGGGTAGTACAAGGAAAAGATAACTTTAAATTAGGCAAGAATACAGATATTGGTGCTTTTACATATATTAATGCTCAAAAAGGTGTAGAAATACAAGAATGGGTTCAGATAGGAAGTCATTGTTCAATATATTCTATTTCTACAATTGATAATAAAAAAGGAAAAGTAACTCTAAAGAAAAATTCCAAGATTGGAAGTCATAGTGTAATTATGCCAAATGTAACTGTTGGTGAAAATTCTATTGTTGGAGCATTCAGTTTTGTAAACAAAGATGTGCCTGATAATGTGATAGTTATGGGTGTGCCTGCAAAAATAATTAAAAGCATATAATGAAAAATCTATTAAGGGAACAAATTCTTAATCAACGTGAGTTGTTAGATAAAAACGAACATAGATTGAAGAGTGATAAAATATTTAAACTTTTAAAAAAAAAAAAAATATTCATATTTTCAAAAAAAATATGTTTATATGTTGACAAAGGAAAAGAAGTGACAACTAAAAACATAATCCTTTATTGTATACAACAAAACAAAAACGTGTTCTTGCCTTTTATAAATTCAGAAAAATTATTTTTTTCAAAGATAAACTCTTTGAATGATTTAGTAATTGGTAAGTTTAATATTTTAGAACCAAAAGACCGGTTTAAGACAAAAGAAGAGCTCGATTTAATAATCGTTCCAGGTTTAGTTTTTGACAAAAAGGGAAATAGAATAGGTCATGGTAAAGGTTATTATGATTCTTTTCTTAAAAAACATCCTAATGCAACAAAAATAGGTCTTGCATTTGAAGACCAAATAAATAAAAAAATTCTTGTAGAAGATCATGATATTCCTATGGACTTTATAATCACTGAGAAAAGAATTATAAATTGTTCTAAACTATAAATAAGTTAAAAAAAAAATGGTTGATAAAAAATTATTAAATTATATGTATAATCTGGAACGATTTGGTATTAAACCAGGTCTTAAAACTATTTCAAAATTGATGAATTTATTGGGTAATCCTGAAAAGAAATTAAAAGCCATACATGTGGCTGGAACAAATGGAAAAGGTTCAACTTCTTCAATGATTGCAACAATATTACAAGAATCAAACTACAAGGTTGGATTATATACTTCTCCTCATTTAATTAGATTTAATGAAAGGATTACCATTAACAAACAAGAAATAAAAGATGATGAACTAACAAAATTAATTTTGAAAATAAAAGAACTTATTGAAAAAAATAAACTTAATCCTACTTTTTTTGAGTTTACAACTGCATTAGCGTTTATTTATTTTGCAAATAAAAAAGTTGATTATGCAGTTATAGAAGTTGGAATGGGAGGACTGTTAGACGCAACAAACATTATAAATCCTATAATTTCTGTCATTACAAATATTGATTTTGATCATATGAAATATTTGGGTAATACCTTAAAAAAAATAGCTTCTAATAAAATTGGTATAATAAAAAAAGATGTGCCTTTAGTAACTTCTGAAAGAAATGATTTAATAAAAGAACAAATAAGAGAAAAATGTCTAAAAGAAAACGCTCTTTACTACAACATTAATGATTATAAAATAACAATCATTCAATCAAATATTAATCAACAAATATTTTCTTTTGAAAAAACAATTTATAAATTAAATATGCTTGGTGAATATCAAATTTATAATGCTTGTTTAGCAATAAAAGTTTGTCTCTTAATTGGTCTTAGCACACCAATAATAAAAAAAGGTTTAGAAAAAAGTTTTTGGTCTGGAAGAATGGAAATTGTGAACAAAAAACCTTTTATTATGTTAGAATGTGCACATAACATTGCAGGAATTAGAAATCTTAAACAATTTTTAAATAGAAATTTTCATGAAATATATTTAATATTAGGAATCTCAAATGATGAACATAAGCTTTCCATGATTAAAGAACTTTTACCATTTGCAAAAAAAGTGATTATTTCAAAAGCACATTACAAAGGTATGAATCCTAAAAAAATAGCTCCTTTAATTAAAACAAATTATCAAATCATTCCAGATGTTAAAATTGCAATAAAAAAAGCAATGAATGAACATCTTGATATTCCCATTATTGTTACAGGATCAATTTATCTTGTCGGAGAAGCAAAAGAATTATTTTCTTAACCATTTAACTCCTAAATAACAAAAAGGAGTATCTATAATTGCAATTACTATTTTTAATAACCAATAAGGAATTATCAGTGAGAAAATAAAACTTACATCAAATTTTGGCGTTATATTATAAAAAGCAATAAACATAAATACAGTTGTATCTATAAATTGACTTATAATTGTTGATAAATTATTTCTAAACCATAAAAATTTGCCTTTCGTTTTCTTTTTTATGAAATTAAAAGTTAACAAATCATTATATTGTGATGCTAAAAAACCTAAAAGACTTGCAATCATTATCCTGATAGAAGAACCAAATATGATTTTATATTCTTCATTATAATCATATCTTGAGGCCGCTGGAAGATTTACAGCTAAAGTAGTGTATAAAAGTATAAATATTAATGAAATCAATCCTACTTTTATGAAAACTTTAGTTTTTTCTTTACCATATACTTCTTCAACAATATCTGTAATTAAAAATGTTAATGGAAAAGCTATTACCCCTACTGAAAATGATACTCCAAGAAAAGTAGTTATTTTTGTTGACAATAAGTTTGCAGCAATTAAAATAGACACAAATAAACCTAATAAAATACTTAATTTGGTACTATTTACTTTAACCATTCTATTTAAATTTCACCACTCTTTTTATTATTTGCTATTTTCTACGAAAGATTAATAAATTAAGTTCAAATTATTAATTAAATGAGAAAATTCTATCAAAAAATCAAAAAAGAGGACCCTATAGTTGGAGACATTCTTTTAAAAGAATTAAAAAGACAACAAACAACTATTGAATTAATTGCTTCTGAAAATTTTGTTAGTGAAAATGTATTAAGAGCATCAGCGAGTATTTTAACAAATAAATATTCTGAAGGTTATCCAAAAAAAAGGTATTATGGTGGAAATGAATTTATTGATCAAATTGAAGAACTTGCTATTAAAAGGGCTAAAAAATTATTTGGAGCAGAACATGTTAATGTTCAACCATATTCAGGATCACCTGCAAATATAGAAGTTTACTCTGCAGTACTTAAATTTGGAGATACTATTCTTGGAATGGCTCTTGATCAAGGCGGACATTTAACGCACGGACATCCAGTAAATTTTTCAGGTAAAGCCTATAATTTCGTTCAATATGGTGTAAATAAAAAAACTCATAAAATTGATTATGAAGAAATAAGAAAACTAGCTAAAAAACATAAACCTAAACTAATATTATCTGGAGCTACTGCTTATTCTAGAAAAATAGATTTTAAAAAAATTCATAAAATTGCAAAAGAAGTAGGTGCAATAAGCATGGTAGACATGGCACATATTTCAGGATTAGTTGCAGCAAAGCTTCATCCAAGTCCATTTCCATTTACAGATATTGTTACAACTACAACCCATAAAACACTTAGAGGACCTCGTGGAGCAATAATCTTTTGTAAAGAAGAATTTGCTAAACAAATAGATAAAGCTGTTTTTCCCGGAATGCAAGGAGGACCTCATAATCAAACAACTGCAGCTATAGCTATTGCATTAGGTGAAGCTGCTAAATCCTCTTTTAGAAAATATTCAAAACAAATAATAAAAAATGCTGATTGTTTATCCAAAGAACTTTTAAAAAAAGGAATAAAAATTATCTCTGGAGGAACTGATAATCATTTAATTTTAGTTGATTTAACAAATCAAAACATATCTGGAAAAGAAGCAGAAAAAGCATTAGAAGAAATTGGAATTATTGTAAACAAAAACATGGTTCCATATGACAAAAGAAGTCCTTTTGATCCTAGTGGTATAAGAATAGGAACTGCTGCAATAACCAGTAGAGGTATGAAACAAATTGAAATGAAAATAATCGCAAACTTAATATTTCAAACAATTCAAAATAAAGATAACACAACAATCAAACAAAAAATAAAAAAGGATGTGAAAAAAATATGCAAAAAATTTCCTTTGTACAAAAATGAGTTATAAAATTCTTGATGGGAAAAAAATTTCAGAGAAAAAGTTACTTAAGATAGCAAAAAAAATAAAGACATTAAAGACCACACCAATTCTAGCTGTTATCTTTGTTGGAAATAATTCTGCTTCTGAAATTTTTATTAATTTAAAAGAAAAAGCTTGCAAAAAAGTAAGTATAAAAACTCAACTTCATCATTACACAAAAACAAATACTAAACATTTAATAAAATTAATACAAGAACTAAATAATAACAAACAGATAACTGGGATTATGGTGCAGTTACCTTTACCAAAAAACATAGATAAAGAAAAAGTTCTTTCTGAAATCTCATTTGAAAAAGATGTTGATGGATTAAATATAAATTATTTTGGAAAAATTTTAAATTCTGATTATGGACCTTGTACACCTACTGGCATAATGGAATTATTATCAAATTATAAAATAAAAATTGCTAAAAAAAATGTTTGTATTATAAATCACAGTAATCTTATTGGAAAACCATTAGCATTAATGATGTTAAAAAAAGATGCAACAGTGACTATTTGTCATGATAAAACAAATAATTTAAAAGAACACACACGAATCGCCGATATAATAATAACTGCTGCAGGAGTTCCTAATTTAATAAATTCAAGTCATGTAAAAAAAGGAGCAATAATTATTGATGCTGGAGTAAAAAAAATCAAAGATAAAATTTATGGAGATGTGAATTTTGAATCGGTTAAAAATAAAGTTTCATATATTACTCCTGTACCTGGAGGAGTGGGTCCTATGACCATTGCTTCATTAATAGAGAATATTTCAAAGGTAAAAATAAAATGATACCTTTAGCAAAACCACATATTGATAAAGAAGATATAAGAGAAGTTGTAGAAGTTTTAGAATCAGGAGCATTAAGTCTTGGTCCTAAAATTGAAGAATTTGAAGAAAAATTTGCAAAACAAATTGGTACAAAGTATGCTATTGCTGTAAACTCAGGAACTAGTGGTTTACATTTATGTATTAAAGCTCTAAATATTAAAGAAGGTGATGAAGTTATAACTACACCTTTTTCTTTTATAGCTTCTGCAAATTGTATTTTATTTGAAAAAGCCAAACCAGTGTTTGTAGATGTTGATGAAGAAACTTTTAATATAAATCCAGAACTTATTGAAGCTAAAATAACTGATAAAACTAAAGCTATTCTTCTAGTTCATGTTTTTGGACAAAGTTGTGATATGAATAAAATAGTTGCAATTGCAAAAAAACATAATCTAAAAATAATAGAAGATGCATGTGAATCAATTAATGCAGTTTATGAACAAAAAAAAGTTGGAACTTTTGGTGATGCAGCTGTGTTTGCTTTTTATCCAAATAAACAAATGACCACTGGCGAAGGTGGAATGATAGTTACGAATAATAAAGAAATCGCAGACTTAACTAAAAGTCTTAGAAATCAAGGCAGATCAAATAATATGCAATGGTTAACACATAATTTACTTGGATATAATTATCGATTAACAGATATACAAGCTGCTTTAGGAATTTCTCAATTAAATAAAATTGATTTTTTAATTTCGAAAAGACAAGAATTAGTAAATATTTATCTTGAAGAACTAAAAGATGTACCTGAGATAACATTACCAAAAATTGCAAAGCAGAATATTCATACATGGTTTGTATTTCCTATTATTGTAGAAGAAAAACATCGGGATAAACTAATTGAATATCTTATGAGTAAACAAATTCAATCAAAAGCATATTTTTCACCAGCCATTCATCTACAAGATTTTTATAAAAAAGAATTTGGTTACAAAAAAGGTGATTTTCCAATTGCAGAAAAATTGAGTAAAACAATTCTCATATTACCTTTATTTATTGGTTTAACTAAACAGAATATTCTTACAATTAAGCAAGCAATTATTGATTATTTCTCTTAATTACTCTTAAAAAAAAAGACTTTCGCAGATAGTTATATAAATAAAACTTTATTCTTGATTTTATAATGAAAAAAGACGAACAAACTCTTAAAAAAACGTTTCAAGGTAAAGAAATTCTTGTCACAGGTGGTTGTGGTTCTATTGGTTCTGAAATTGTTAGACAACTATTAAAATATAAACCAAAAAGAATAAAAATTCTTGATAATAATGAATCAGGTCATTTTAATCTAAGACAAAAAATACCAAGTTCAATCACAAGACATTTAGTTGGAGATATAAGAGACCGAGATAGAATTAAAAAAGCTATGAAAGGAGTTGATATTGTTTTTCATGCAGCTGCTTTAAAACATGTTCCAATATGCGAATATAATCCTTTTGAAGCTGTAAGTACTAATGTTATTGGCACACAAAACATGGTTGATATGGCTAGAGAAGAAGGAGTAGATAAATTTTTAGCAATAAGTACAGATAAAGCAGTCAATCCAATAAACACTATGGGTGCAACAAAACTTTTAAGTGAAAAATTAGTAACAATCACCTATGGCGAATACAAAACAAAATTTTCATGCGTTAGATTTGGAAATGTTCTTAATTCAAATGGTTCAGTAATACCAATATTTAGAGATCAAATTGCTAAAGGCGGACCAGTTAGCATAACATCAGAAGACATGACTAGATTTTTTATGTCAATTGATGAAGCAGTTAATCTTGTACTTAAATCAGTTTCTATAATGAAAGGCCAAGAAATATTTATTTTAAAAATGAATAGTTTAAAAATTTCAGATTTAGCAGAAGTAATGATTGAAGAATTAGCACCAAAACTTAATTTTAATCCTAAAAATATAAAAATAGATTATATAGGTGTTCGACCTGGTGAAAAAATAAGCGAGTGTTTAATTACAAAAGAAGAAACAGCGCATATAAAAGAATTAAAAGATATGTTTATTCTTTTCCCAAGTATTATTACTCCAACATTTAGTTCAGAATATAAAGCAACAAAAGAGTATTCTAAATATGATTCTGCAACAGTTAAATTATTAACAAAAACCGAAATTAAAAGTAAATTAAAAAAATATAATATTCTTTAAGTATTAAAACAATCTTTAAATAAACTTAATTTATTTTCTAAATATGTTAAATCAAAAAAAAATATGTGATTTCAGATTAATTTAGCATATTTTTTTATTTCTTTTAAATCAACTAACTTAAAAACAAATATTAATAATATATAAACACTAACTGATATAGTAACAGCTAAAATTAATTCTAACCATTCGTTCATTACTAAAACTCTTTTTAAAATATTAATCACTCCAACAAAAATAGCTCCACAAATAAAAGTATAACACCAACTTTTCCATGGAGATTGAAGTTTAATAAATTGCTTTAATTTAATGGTTGAAACAATTAAAACAAATAAATAACTTAGAGTTGTGGCAAAAGCTGCACCTTCGATTCCAAAAAAAGGAATTAAGATTAAATTAAGAACAAAATTAGCACCAGCAGCAAATAAAATTGTTTTAGTAACAACTTTAGGTTTTCCAATTCCACTAATAATTGTGTTATTAATTGTTGCAACAATATAAAATAAAGTACCTATTAATAGTATTTGTAAAGATAATGCTCCTGAAACAAATTCTTGTCCAAATAAAATTCTTATAAATAATTTAGCAAATGAAAACACTGAAAGCATAAAAGGAATCAATAATAAAAAAGAATATTTATACAACAAAGTTATTCCATCAGATAATTTTTGTTTCTCTTTTCTAGCCCATAATTCTGAAGCCATAGGAAATAATACTGTTGATAAACCTCCTGCAAGAAACAAAAATATTGTTGCTGTTGGAAGAGCTACATTATATATTCCTACTTCAGTCATTGTACGAAAATAAATTAATAATAATGTATCAACATAACTAATTATGATGCCTCCAAAGGTCACCATAACAACAGGTAAACCAAATAAAAATAATTTTTTTGTAATAAATTTAAAATTAGTTATTTTGTATTTAAAAAAATTAAATGACTTAGAAGCAAATGGAATTAAAAGTAAAAACATTAAACCTGAACCAATGACTAAGGCTAATGCTGGAGAAAAAATGTTATAATTTAATTTAAAAAATATGAATGTTAATAATAAAAATAAAAATTTAAGCACTGGATTTACAAATGATAAAACTTTAATTCTTTGAAATCCTTGCAATATATCCATTAAAAAAAGATACAACATGCTAAAAGGTACATATAAAATAAGTATTTTCATTAAAGAAGAAGCCATTGGATTCTTAAAATAAGTCGCGGCTAAAAAATTTGATAAAAAAAATAATATACCAATAAAAATTATTGAAGAAACTAATTGAAATAATAAAGCAGAAGCAATTGCTGTTTTTATTTTATTGTATTCTTTTTTTACTTCAAACTCTGCAATGTATTTTACTAAAGCAGAATCAAGACCAAAACTTCTAAAAAACATGAAAAATGATAAAAATGTGAATACTGCATAATAAAGACCAAATTCTTCTATGCTTAAAGTCCGAGCTAATAAAAGTCTAAGTAAATATGAAAACACTGATGCTAAAGATGAATTTATCATAAGCATTATTGTTCCTCTAACTGCTTTTTTTGTATAGTTGGTCATTATTTTACAAATAAATAAAGATTATTTATAAATTATTACTAAAAAAAAGAAATTAAAAACAGTCTTATTTAATCATCGGTAACATTCTAAACCAATCGATTGTTAACTTTAATCCTTCATCAAGTTTAACTTTTGGTTCCCATAATAAAAGATCTCTTGCTTTAGAAATATCTGGCTGTCTTTTTGTAGGATCATCAAGAGGAAGTTTCTGAAATATAAGTTTTGATTTTGAACCTGTGAATTGAAGAACTTTTTTTGCTAATTCTAAAATTGTTAACTCATCCGGATTTCCTAAATTTTTAGGCCCTATAAATCTTGAATTCATCATAGTAACAAGACCTGCAACTAAATCTCCAACATAACAAAAACTTCTTGTTTGTTTTCCATCACCATAAATAGTTATGGGTTTGTTAGATAATGCTTGAGTTATAAAATTTGAAATAACTCTTCCATCACTTGGTCTTAATCTTGGTCCATAAGTATTAAAGATTCTTACAATTTTTATATCAGCTTTTTTACTTCTATGATATGCCATTAATAATGCTTCTCCAAATCTTTTACTTTCGTCATAACAACTTCTTATTCCAATAGGATTTACATTTCCCCAGTAAGTTTCTTTTTGAGGATGTTCTTTTGGTTCTCCATATGACTCACTTGTTGATGTAAATAATAGTGTAGCATTTTTTTTCAAAGCTAACTTTGCAAGATTATTTGTTCCAATAGAATTTGATAAGGCAGTTTCTACAGGAAATTTTTGATAATCAACAGGACTTGCTCTTGAAGCTAAATGATAAATTTGATCAATATTTCCTTTAATAGAAAAAGGTTTTACAACATCATGTTTTATGAACCGAAATCTTTTTTTATTTAATAAATGTTTAATATGAAATTTAAAACCAGTACTTAAATTATCCATACATATAACTTTATGTCCTTCTGCTAAAAGATAATCACATAAATGACTTCCAATAAAGCCTGCTCCTCCAGTTACTAAAATAGTCTTCATGAATATGTCTCCGAATATTTGTGAACTAAAGAACTTTCTAAATTTTTTAATTTCATAAATAATCCTCCGAATATTTATGGACTAAAAAATTTTTTAAATTTTTTAATTTCATTAACTTCTCCCCACACTAAGATATTTGAATCCTATTTTTCTTAATAATTTTGGATTATAAATATTTCTTCCATCAATAATTATTCTTTGTTTCATTAGCTTTTTCATTTTTTTAAAATCAGGAGTTCTAAATTCATCCCATTCAGTTAATAAAATCAGTGCATCTGCTCCTTTTAGAGCATCATATGAATTTTCAACATAATTTATATCAGAAATTATTCTTTTTGTATTATGCATGGCTTCAGGATCATAAGCAGAGATTGTTGCAAACTCATCTTTTAATTGTTCAATAACAGTTAAAGCTGGAGCTTCTCTTACATCATCTGTCTTTGGTTTAAAAGCAAGTCCCCAAATAGCTATTTTTTTCCCATCAAGGTTTGGAAGAAATTTTTTAAGTTTAGGAACAATTGATCTTTTCTGTCGTTCATTAACATAATCAACAGCTCTTAAAATATTAGTAGTATGACCAAAGCTTTCTTGTATTTGAGCAAGTGCTCTTACATCTTTTGGAAAACAACTTCCTCCATATCCAACTCCTGCTTGTAAAAATCTTGATCCTATTCTATCATCTAAACCCATACCTTTAGCAATTTGTTTTATATCCGCACCAACTGCTTCAGATAAATGTGAAAGTTCATTCATGAAACTTATTCTTGTTGCAAGCATTGCATTTGAAGCATATTTTGTAAGTTCTGAACTTTTAACATCCATAAAAACTAAAGGTTTATCCATTCTAACAACTGGCGCATAAAGTGTTTTAATAATTTTTTTAGCTTTTTTGGAATCACATCCAACAACAACTCTATCAGGAACTTGAAAATCTTTTATTGCAGTTCCTTCTTTTAAGAATTCTGGATTTGAAACAACATCAAAAGCTATTTTTTTCTTTTGATTTTCTTTTATAATTCTTTTAATTTTTTCACAGGTTCCTACTGGAACAGTGCTTTTAACAACCACTAATTTGTAAGAATTCATGTTTTCTGCAATTGTTTTTGCAACATTAAAAACATATTTCATTTCTGCTTGTCCATTAAATTTTTGTGGCGTTCCTACTGCAATAAAAAGAATATCTGACTCTGTAACTGCTTTTTTTAAATTAGTTGTAAAAAACAATCTTCTATTCTTAGCATTTCTTTCTAGAATTTCTCGAAGTCCTTGTTCATAAATTGGAATTACTCCTTCATTAAGACTTCTTATTTTTTCTTCATCAATATCAGTACAGATTACTTCATTACCTAAATCTGCAAAGCAAGTTCCTGTAACTAATCCTACGTATCCTGTTCCAAAAAAAGATAATTTCATGTATTCACTTACTAATGATGAATCATTTATATGTATTTCTTAAAAAAACAGAGAAAGCTTTATAAATAAGACGCGTTTTTCAGCATATGGACGGTCACAGTGGTGTGGTTCTACCCGATCCCATTTCGAACTCGGAAGTCAAGCATACTCACGTTCCAAGTGGTACTGCATTTTATGCGGGAAGCCTGGATCGCTGTCCGCCTTTTTATTCTCTTAATTTTTAGAAAATATTAAAAAGAAACTATTGTTATTCAAAAAAAATGTATGATGTAATTGGTATTGGAAATCCTTTAATGGATGTTTTAGTAAAAGTTGATGATAAAACAATTTCTAATTTAAACTTAAAAAAAGGAAGCATGCATTTAATTGATGAAGAAACATCAAAAAATATTCTGAAATCTTTTAATGAAGATAGTTTGTTATTAGTTCCAGGAGGAGATGTTGTAAATACTGTTACAGGTATTGCTAACCTTGGTGGAAAATCAGTTTTTTGTGGAAAAGTTGGAGATGATGAACATGGACTTCTTATTGAAAAAATTATGACTAAAGATGGTGTTAAAACTAGTTTAGTTAAAGGAACATTAAAGACTGGTTCTGCAATTTCACTCGTAACACCTGATCAAGAAAGAACTTTTGCAACACACTTAGGTTCAGCAATTACTTTATCTAAAGATGAGGTTATTATAAAAGATATTAAAAACAGCAAAATACTCTATGTTACAGGTTATGTACTTGAAGACCCTAATCTTCGTAAAATGGCTTTAAAAGCGCTAAATGAAGCTAAAAAACACAATACTTTGGTTGCTATAGATGTATCAGATCCTAGTCTTGTAGAACGATGTAAAGATGATTTAAAAAAAATACTTTTAGAGTTTGCAGATATTGTTTTTGCTAATGAAGAAGAAGTTGTTTCTCTTACAGGCAAATCAAAAGAAGAAGGGTTAGAAGAGTTTTCAAAACTTGCAGATATTGCTGTTGTTAAGATTGGAAAAGAAGGTGCTTTAATTAATAATAGAGGCACTGTTTATAAAATAAAAGGTTTTAAAGTTGATGCTGTAGATACTACAGGTGCTGGAGATTTGTTTGCAGCAGGTTTTTTATTTGGTCTAACAAATGGTTATAATATTGAAAAATCTGGTTTGATTGGCAATTATATTGCTTCTAAAACAGTTCAACAACTTGGAGCACGATTAAGTTATTCTTTAAAAAAAGATATTAAAAAACTCTTTCTAGAAGAAAACCTTTAAATATATCACAAAAAACATTTTTTCTATGAAAATTGGAATTATTGGGGGTAGTGGTCTTGACAATCCCAAAATACTTAGAGATGCAAAAGATGTAAACGTAAATACATCTTATGGAGCTCCTTCTTCTCCTTTGAAGACAGGAACAATCAACGATGTTGAGGTTGTTATCATTGCAAGACATGGAAGACAACACACAATCACACCTTCTAAAGTTAATTATCGAGCCAATGTTCAGGCTCTAAAAGATATTGGTTGCGATTACATTCTTGCTACAACTGCAGTAGGAAGTCTTAAAGAAGAAATTGGGCGTGGAGACTTTGTTATTTTAGATCAATTCATTGATTTTACAAATAAACGAAAAAATACTTTTTATGAAGAGTTTGAACCTAATAAACCCGCACACCAACCAATGGCAACTCCTTTTTCAGAAGACTTAAGAAAAGTTTTTATCAATAGTTGTAAAAAATTAAATCTTAAATATCATCCAAAAGGAACTGTTGTAACTATTGAAGGTCCAAGATTTTCAACAAAAGCAGAGAGTCATATGTTTAGAACTTGGAATTGTGATGTTATTAATATGTCAATTGCTACAGAAGTAGCACTTGCTAATGAAGCAGGAATTCCTTATGCCGCTGTTGCTATGAGTACTGACTATGATTGTTGGAAAAGTGATGAAGAACCAGTTAGCTGGGAAGCAGTATTAAAGATTTTTACTAAAAATGTTACTAAAGTAACTGACCTTTTAATTGAAACAATAGGTGAACTAAAATGAATCTAAAGAATAGTATTAGAACTATTTCAGATTGGCCTAAGCCAGGAATAATGTTTAGAGATATTACTAGTTTACTTCAAAATCCTGAAGCTTTTAAACAATGCTGTGATGAACTTTATGAAAGATATAAAGATGTAAAAATTGATGCAATTGCAGGTATTGAAAGTAGAGGCTTTATTTTTGGAAGCGTTCTTGCTTACAAATTAGGAGTGAGTTTTGTTCTTATTCGAAAACCTGGTAAGCTTCCTGGAGAAATTGAAAGAGAAGAGTACGATTTAGAATATGGAAGTGATGCAATTGAAATTCATAAAGATGCAATAAAAAAAGGTGATAAGGTTTTAGTTGTTGATGATTTAATTGCAACTGGTGGAACTGTTTGTGCAGCTGTTAATCTTGTTCGAAAACTTGGTGGAGAAGTTATTGAATGTGCATTCATAATTGATCTTCCAGACCTTAAAGGTAAAGATAAACTTGATTGTCCTGTATTTACTATGATAGAATTTGAAGGAAATTAAATTAACCTAAGAATCCTCTTATTGATCCAGCTCTCATAATATTTTCTCCTAAAGAAACAGTATTTCTTTTTTTATAATCATTTAAAATTATTTTTGATACAGTTTTATGTTTTGAATTAGTTTCAAAATTAAATTCCTTGAATACAGGTTTTATTTTTCTAATTAACCATGAAGGGAAAAACTTAAGATTATCTTTGTTCAAATACATTAATGAGTCGGACATATCCTGATCAAAATTAATATAATTATCTCTTATAAAATCATAATCCTTACTATTTAAAGCGTTTAAACCAAGAAGTTCTGGAGGTAAACCAAATGAATAAAGAGATGCACAAAAAGGAATTGCTCTTGGTAAAACTATTCCTTTAGTTTTTCTTGCGTATGAAAATAATCCTATGTGAAGTTTTCTTTCTCTTCTTTTTGGAATGTGTTCTGTAAACTCATTTATTAATGGAGCAAGTGCAAACATTTGTTTTTGAAATTCTTTTGAAGTTTTATTTATTATTGCTAAAGCTTTTTTTGCATCAATGAAATTTGGAGCTTTTCTTTTTGTTTCATTTAATTTTTTTACTCCTTTAACAACTACATCTTCAGGATAATCATACTTAAAAGCTGATTGAATTGTATAAGTTTGAACGCTTGGATAATCTGCAAGATTATTTTCTACATTCGTTGGTTTTAAATTGCCTCTAAATGGTGCTGAACCACAACCTATTATTGGTAAAATTTCAACAGAAGTTTTCTCTTCTAATTTATGTAATCTTTGAAAACCAATTTTATTAATAAGTACTGCAGATAAAGAACCATAATTAATTGCAGGATCAGACCTTGCAAACCAAACTCTTTGATAATCTTTAATTTTCTTTTTTTCAATAAATTGTTTTGTTATTAAAGCAGAATTTAAAATAGCTTCTTTTGATTCAAATAAAGGTGTTACTCTTATTTTTTTAGGATTAAAAGTTCCAATCCAATCACTAATTGGTTTATCATGAGCAAATAATCTCCAATTTTCTTTTTTTACAATTAGTTTTTCATAATAATTTGCAATTCTAATAAGTGATTCTACATTTGTAGTCATTGGTTGCATGACTTCAAATATTGGAGCAATATCTTCTCCATAAAATTTTCTTGCTATATCATAATTTCTTGGAATACTCTCTAATGTTTCTAAAAGAATTTTTGACTCATCTTTTTCAATTTCTGGGTTTGGAACTCTTAGTGAAAGAATAAAATCTTTTCCTAGTTTATGTTTTCTAAAAAAAGGTTCATATTTACTTAATAATTTTTTAACAACAAAATTATCAACTTGTTTTCCTTCAAAATCCCATAATTGTTCTTTTGAATCTAAATGTGAAAAAGTATGAAATGCTTCTTTTATTTCATCATCTCCTGCTATAATTGAAGAGTCTGCAAAAAACGGCGCTCTAACATTATCAGGATGCTGAGTGCTCATTGTTCTTGAAACATTAAATGTTTTTTTCATAATCAAAAACTCCTCATTTCATCTGTTCTACAAATTTCTTGATTCGATTCATTCCTTCTTTTAAGTTTTTCATAGAAGAAGAATAACTAATTCTTATGTGGTTTTTACTTCCAAAAGCGTCACCAGTTACAACTGCAACTTTTGCTTTATCAAGTAATACGTTTGATAAATCAGAACTATTTTTCATTCCATTTTTAAATAAATATTTAACATTTGGAAAAACATAAAATGCTCCTTCTGGTTTTGCACAAGTTACTCCTTTAATATTATTTAAAGTTTCAACTACAAAGTCTCTTCTTTTTTTAAACTCTTTAAGCCATTTTTTCAAATGTTTTTGATTTCCTTTTATTGCTTCTATTGCTGCCATTTGAGAAGTAGAAGTTGGATTTGATGTAGAGTGACTCTGTATCTTTTTCATAGCTTGTATGAGCTCTTTATTACCTGCAGCATAACCAATTCGAAGACCAGTCATTGCATGAGATTTTGAAACCCCGTTTATAGTTATCGTTCTTTCTTTTGCATCTTTACTTAAAGAAGCAATACTATAAGTTTTAGAATCATAAATTAATTTTTCATAAATTTCATCCGATAAAATCAAAAAATTATGTTTTACTGCAAGCGTCACGATTTCTTTTAAATCTTCTTTTCTGTAAATAACACCTGCAGGATTACTTGGACTATTTAGAATTATCATTTTAGTTTTTTTAGAAATGCTTTTGTTTATATTTTCAATATCTAATTGAAAATCTTTTTTAGAATTGACAAATACAGATTTTCCTCTTGCTAAACTCACCATTTCAGGATAACTTGTCCAAAATGGTTTTATTATTAAAACTTCATCTCCTTGATTAATAGTTGCCATTATTGCATTAAACAAAGAATGTTTTGCGCCACATGAAACAATTATATTTTCTGGCGCGTATGTAATATTATTTTCTTTTTTGAATTTTTCACAAATAACTTTTCTTAAAGGCAAACATCCAGCAACATCTGTATATCTTGTAAAATTATTATCTATAGACTTTTTCGCTTCTTTTTTAATTGAATTTGGCATATTAAAATCGGGTTGCCCAGCAGTTAAATTAATTATATCTTCCCCTTGTTCTTTTAACATTTTTACTTTAGAATCTATTGCAAGCGTCTTACTCACACCAACTCTTTTTATTCTGTCTGAAATCATTTTAATTCAATAGTTATTGTTGCTTCTTTCTCATTAATAGATTTAATTTTTTTATTTCCTTTTAATTTTTCTTTAATTTCTTTCCAAGAAAGTTTTTCTCTGGCCTTGTTCATTTGAAGAAGAATATCTTTTATTTCTTCATAATGTTCATAAATAAATTCTCCTTTTTTTTGATTCTCATCAGCACTAATACCCATGCCTTTGATTGTTTGTTCTTGTTGATTAATTATTTCTAAGACTTTATCTGTTTTAGTTGTTTTCTTTTTTTCTTGAGTCTCTTTATGGGTTTTAATTGTTTTATTTGTAAGTTTCTCGTCTAAAACTTGATTAAAAGTTTCGAAAAACTCCCTATCTTTTTGTTCGCTCATTAATAAATTAAAAGGAAATATTTCTTCATCACAAAAATTTGGTTCTAACTTTATTTCAAGTAATTCTTTAAAATGTTTGTAAAGAGCAGATAATTCTTTTTTAGAAAATTCTTTTTTTTCTTTATTTAATTTTGATCTAAAACAAAGTTCTTCAGAATATATTCCTCCTAAATTAAGATCCATTGCTAAAATTTTTACTAAAGAATCTTTTTCTGATTCTTCAATTATTGTTTGAAATTCTTTTTCTGAAAGTTCTGATGAATTAATTTGTTTTGGCGGAAATTCATATTCTGTACCGCCCCTAATAGTTCTATCTTTCCAATTTTGATTTTTAAAAGGACTCATTATTTTGTAATCTTCATTACAAAGAATAATATTTCCTTTACTGAATAATTCTATTATGAGAATTAAAATTTTATCTTTAGATTCGAAAGTAATTTCTATAATTCTTTCAAAATTTTTTTGTTCAATTTTCCTAACACGAGTATTTTTCAAATATTTTCTTAAAAATTGACAATAACCTGGAGGAGTATCAGGAAATTCTTCTTTATAATTTGTTAAATAAATTAAACTTGGAAGGCTTATTTTAAGCATTTTTTTGCCAGTACTAGGCACATGAAATTGAAAAAGAAATTCATCAGCATTTTGATATACTTGGTTTATTTTTCCATCTATTAAAACTTGAAACTCTTTAACTAGATAATATAGGTCTAAAGCACTAATTTCTTTTTTCATAAATAAAATGAAGAAATGAAGTTATTTAAATTTATTTGAAAATAAGAATTAAAAATGTTTTTTTACAAATGATTCCATTAAAGGAATATCTTCAATTTTTCCAAGATCTTGCCAATATTCAACTTCTTTTACTTTTACTCTTTTGTTTTCCGATAAAAGATGTATTGCTGAAGTTAATTCATATTCTCCTCTTTCTGATCTTTCAATTTTTGAAAGAGCATCAAAAATTTCTGGTGTGAATTTGTAAAGACCTGAATTAATTAAATTAGATTTTGGATTTGCTGGTTTTTCTATAAGTTCTATTAAGAAATCTCCTTCTTTAATTACAACTCCAAATTTTTCTGGGTGAATATGTTCTAGAGCATAAATATAATTGTAGTTATCTCCAAAAGGCATTTCTTTTAAATCATTTACGGAGTATAAATTGTCTCCATTAATAACTGCAAATTCTCCTTTCACATACTCTTTTGTAATATTTAAAGCATGACCTGTTCCAAGCATTTCTTCTTGTTCAATAGTTTCAATTTCAAAATCATAATTATGATTTTCAAAATAGGACTCTATTTGTTCTTTTAGATAACCAACAACTAAAAACACTTTTGTAAATCCTGCTTCATTTAAATTATCTAGAAGATAAGTTATGAAAGGTCTGCCATTAATATTTACTAAAGGTTTTGGAATTGTTTTTGTTAAAGGCAACATTCTTGTTCCTTTTCCTGCTGCTAAAATTATCGCTTGTTTCATAATTTTACCTCGGGAAAATTATGGAATAACAACACAATTTGTGTTGTATTGCAGAAACTTCTAATTTCTGACAACATCAAAAACTTAGTTTTTGTTTGCTTTATCATAATAATAAGAACGTGTGTGTTTAGAATTTAAAAATTTAGTGTTTAATATTCTATTCCTCTACGGGCAAGAATTCCTTTATTAAAAGGATGTTTTTGCATTTTTACAATACTTACATAATCTGCTACATCCATTAAACCTTTAGATGCTCCTCTTCCTGTGAGAACTAATTCTGTATTCTTGAACTTGTTTTTTATTAAGTCAACAACTCGTGCTTCAGGTAAAAATTTGAATGCTACAGCCACGTTTATCTCATCTAATACTACTAAATCATATTCTCCGCTAGTAGTGGCTTTTTTTGCTAAAGCAAACCCTTTATCAATTAATTCTTTTGCATCTTTATCATTGACAAAACATTCTCTACAGTCTCCACATTCAATATCATCTCTTACATAATCAAAGAAAGGAACTCCTGAATCTGTTTCTGTAAGTTTTAACTGTTTTTGTTCTTTAACACATTTCTTTCCAAACTGTGAAAATTCTATATTAGGTAAAAAATTTTGAGCACTTATGAATTCTCCAGTATAAGCGCCTCCTTTCATAAACTGAATCACATTAACTTTTAATCCCTGACCTATTGCTCTTAAAGAAAGACCCATGGCCCAACTAGTTTTTCCTTTTCCATTACCAGTATATATATGAACTAGCCCTAAATTTTTCTTCATTTTCTTTTAAGATGAACAATAAGAATAACCACAATCTATGCAAGTTGCACAACCTTCTGAAAATCTCATTTTTCCACTACAATGAGGACATTCTCCTTTCTTTTTGTCTTCTTTTTCTTTTTTCAAATTCATATTTAAATTTAGAACTTGATTGTCTTTACTTCCATCTCTGTAGATTGTTGTTCCTTTACAACCTGTTTTGTAAGCCATAAAATATACTTCTTCAACATCCTTAACAGTTGCATCATGAGAAAAATTAACTGTTTTAGAAACTGCATTGTCAGTATATTTTTGAAAAGCTGCTTGCATTTTAACATGCCATTCTGGAGTTATATCATGAGCAACAACAAATGCATGTTTGATTTGTTGAGGTACTTTATCCATATATTGAATTGTACCTGCATCAACTATTTCTTCCATTAATTCTTCATCATAAATTCCACGCTCTTCTAATGCTTTCTTAAAATATTTATCAACATAGAATAATTCTTTTCCATCCATTACTCGTTTAACATAACTTAAAGCGAATAATGGTTCAACTCCACCAGATGCATCTGCAATCATTCCAATAGTTCCTGTTGGTGCAAGTGTTGTTCTAGTTGCATTTCGCAGTTTAACATGTTTTCCTTTGAAGTATTTGCTTTTCTTATTGTAGATGCTATCTTTCCAGTTAGGAAAACATCCTCTTTTCTTTGCTAATTCTTCAGATGCATTATCTGATTCGTCTTTTACAAACTTCATAATTTTTTCAGCAAACTTTACTCCTTCATTACTATTATATGGAATTCCTAATTGAACTAACATATCAGCCCAACCCATAACTCCAAGCCCTATTTTTCTATTTGCATTTACTATATTAGTTATTTCTTTCAAAGGATATTTACACATATCAATTACATTGTCTAAAAAGTGAATACAAGTATGAATTGTCGTTTTTAATCTTTCCCAATCAACTTTTTTGTCAACGATGTAATGACCTAAGTTTACTGACCCTAAATTACAAGCTTCATAAGGCAATAAAGGTTGTTCTCCGCATGGATTTGTGCTTTCAAGCTCTCCTACTGCAGGTGTTGGATTATCTTTGTTGATTCGATCTATAAATACTACCCCAGGGTCTCCATTTCTCCATGCAGCTCCTACTAGCATATCAAAAACTGATCTTGCATTTAACATTCTAACTGCTTCTCCTGAAGTTTTATGTTTTAATGGATAATCTGCATTTTTTTCAACTGCTTTCATGAAATTATCTGTTATTGCAACTGAAATATTGAAGTTTGTTATATCAGAATTTTTTTCTTTACAATTTATGAAGTCAAGAATGTCTGGATGATCCACTCTTAATATTCCCATATTTGCTCCTCGTCTCTTTCCACCTTGTTTTATAACTTCTGTTGCAGCATTATAAACTGTTAAGAAAGATATTGGACCTGATGCTACACCTTGTGTTGATTTAACCACTGAATTAGTTGGTCTTAATCTATTAAATGAAAATCCTGTTCCACCACCACTTTTATGAATAATTGCAGCGTCTCTTAAAGTTCCAAAGATTCCTTCCATACTATCTTCAATTGGTAAAACAAAACATGCTGCTAACTGTTGAATATCAGTTCCTGCATTCATTAAAGTTGGTGAATTTGGTAGAAAATCTAATTTTGCCATTAACTCATAGAATTCTTGAGTTGTTTTTTTCAAATCCGCTTTTTTATCATAATTCTTATCAGCTTTAGCTATATTCTTTGCAATTCTTCTAAACAGTTCATCAGGAGTTTCTATAATATTTCCATTTAAATCTTTTATCAGATATCTTTCTTTTAAAACTTTTAATGCATTTACTGATAATTTTGTTTGTACTGCTTTTCCCATAACAGCTGTTTTTGCAGCTCTTATTTCTTTATGTTTTTGTCTGTAAATAATATATGCTTTTGCAGTTTTAACATGATCTTCAATTATCAAAACTTTTTCAACTATATCCTGTACTTGTTCAACATCTGGAACATTTCCATCAAATCGCTCTTTTATTAATTCAATAACTTTATTTGAGAGTTCTTGAGCTTTTGTTCTATCAGATCCGCCTATGGATCTTGCAGCATTAAATATTGCTTGAGTTATCTTATCCTGATCAAATGGCACTATTCGACCGTCTCTTTTTTTTATTTTTATCATTTTTGTCATAGTATTACCTCCTTTGTAACTTTTTTAATTCTTCTTTGAAAGAATCAAGATCTTGAAATTCTCTATACACACTTGCAAACCTTATGTAAGCAATTTTGTCTTCTTTTTTTAATTTTGTCATTATTAGTTCTCCTATTAAATGACTTTTTATCTCTGAAGAAGATCTATTTCTAAGGTTTGTTTCTATTTCATCTATTATTTTATTTATTCTATCAATTGAAACAGGTCTTTTCTCACAAGCTCTTAATAATCCTTTTAGTACTTTTTCTCTATTAAAAGATTCTCGAACACCTTCTTTTTTTATAACAATTAAAGGACTCATTTCAACACGTTCATAAGTAGTAAATCTTTTTTTACAATGAACACATTCTCTTCTTCTTCTAGCTACTTCTTCTCCTTTCTCTCTTGTTTCTATAACTTTAGTGTTGTTCTTAGAACAAAAAGGACATCTCATAAGTTTTCTCCAACAAATTAAGAGACTCAAACATTAAAAGTTTTTATTGTCTCATATAAGTTAACTTCTTATTTTAAAATAACTAAAAATATAAACCCTCATACACCACATATAGTGTTTATGTAAATTTAATTATACAATATATAGTGTAAACTCTAACAACGCATATATAAATATATTGGTCTTTAAGACTATATTATGAAAAGAAGCTTTTGAAAAGGTTTAAATAAAAAACAATAGTTTGATTAATTATGAAAGCATTAGCTATTGTTGACAAAGGTCTAGAACTAGTCGCAAAAAAAGAAATTGAAGAGCTTATTGGCTCAAAAGGGAAAACAGAAGACACAACTGTTTCTTTTGAAATTAAGAAATTATCAGAATTAATCATTCTTTGTTATAAAGCACAATCGGTAAAAAGAATTATTTTGTTAGAAGGAAAAACTAAAATTTCTAATGATTTAAAAAAATCTGCTATTGAAATAAACAAGCTAGTAAATAAAATAAAATTAAATGATTGGATTGATAAACAACAATCAATAAAAGTCGAATGTGAACGAATAGGCGAACATGAATTTACAAGTATTGATTTAGAACAAGAAGTTGGTGTTTCAATGGAAAATTCTTTTGAAGTATCATTAAAAAATCCTGATTTAACAATTTATTTATACGCGTATAAAGATTTTTGTTATGTTGGAATTGATATAACAGGCAGAGATTTGAGTAAGAGAAATTATAGAATTTTTTCAAGTTCTAAATCATTAAAAGGAACTATTGCTTATGCTTTAATCAAAACTATTAATTATAATAAACAAGAAAGTATACTTGATCCTTTGAGTAATAGCGGAACTATAAGCATAGAAACTGCTTTATTTACTTCAAATTCTCCAATAAATTATTATAAAAAAGATTTTAGCTTCGCAAAACTTAAACCTTTCAAAAAAGATGAATGTGATGCAATTTTTAAAAAAGAAGATAAAAAAATAAGCAAAGACAAAACAAAAATTTTCTCTTATGATTCTTTACTAAGAAATATCCATTCAAGTAAAAAAAATGCTAAAATTGCAGGAGTTGAAAAACTCATTAACTTTTCAAAAACAGAAATTGATTGGTTAGATACAAAATTTAATCAAAAAACAATTGATAAAATAGCTGTTTTTCTTCCATCCATATCAAAAAGAGTTGATGCAAGCAAAATTAAAAAATTATATGAAGAATTCTTTTATCAAGCAAAATTTATTCTAAAAGAAACAGGATTGATTGGAGCTGTTTGCCTTAAAAAAGAATTATTAGAAGATATTGCTAAGAAAAATAATTTTATCTTAAAAGAAAAAATAATTTTCTATTCAGGACAACAACCTCTAAATGTTTTCATCTTTAAAAAAAGATAAATTTATATAATTTAAAATCTTAGAATTAATTATAATACTGGGGTGAATATAACATGAATTGTGATATGTGTGGTTCTGAAAAAGATTTGTTTCGTTGTAAAATTGAAGATTCTTATCTAAATGTCTGTCATGACTGTAGCAAACATGGAACTAAAATACGTAAAGTTGAAACAGCTTCTGTTATTAAAGAACATTCTCATGCTAAAAATAATGAACCTGTTAGAGAGTTAATTCAAATAATTGTTCCTAACTATTCTTCTCTCATAAAAGAAAAAAGAGAACAAATGGGTTTAAAACAAAAAGATCTTGCAAATAAACTTGCTGAAAAAGAATCATTAATTCATAAAATTGAATCAAACAAAGCAAAACCAAATATTTTATTAGCAAGAAAATTTGAAAAATTTCTGAATATAACTCTTGTTGGTCAACACGAAGAAATACATAAACCAATAGTTAATACTAGTTCTGGAGATGAAGGTATGACTATAGCAGATTTAATAAAAAAGAAATAAAAATCCTCAGTAGAAAATCTACTGGTATGTTTTAAAATCTTTAATTTTAAAACAAATTATTCTTCTATGCTCACATTAATATAATTAACACAATCTTCATGAGACTCTGAATATAAAGGACAAATTTGTTCTAAAATAGTATTTTTTGTTGTAAAACCCTCAAACTTTTCATCTTCAATAATTAATGTTGGAAAAGTTGATACCTTATAGGTATCTAAAAGCATTTGCATGACTTTATAATCATTAAATTCAGCATTCAAAGCAAAATTCAAAAGATTATCTCCAAACCTTTTTTTTAAATATGTTAAAACAAAAGATTGTTCATTACAATCAGGACATTCTTTATCTGTTGAGAAAAAATATAATACTGTTGCTACATCCATTTCACATAAATCTCTTGCTTTTTTTACAAGCAACCAATAATCTAATTGTGAAATAATATAGTCTTTATACAACAATTCAAAATCATCTTTACTAATTGTTGCATCTTCACTATAACTAGTTAATCTTATTCTTGTAGTTTCTAATTCTTTAAGATTGTTATTTATTGCATTTATGAAAACAGGACAATTATTTTCCTGACTTAATTGATCAATAAATTGATATTGAAATTGTAATTCTCGATAATCTAATTTTTGTTCATAAGCTTTACCTTGTATGTAATCTACTCGTTCACTCTCCATCATCATTCCAAATAATAACCCAAAGAAAAAAACAAATATTGTTATGATGAATGCAGCCAAATATCTTCTTTTTTTAATTTGTCTCATTTTATTACCATTTATGTTTTTTGTGAAATAATTCTGGCACAAGTAAAAGCCAAGTTATTCCTAGCATGAAAAAATAAAAGAAAAGAAACAATACTATATGAATCTTTCCTTGAGCAAAGACTTTTTCACCCGTATACTTAAAAGCAGAATATAAAATAAATAATGTTATAGCAAACATAATTATGAATATGAACAAATTAGTAAAATCAGTATCTAATAAATTAAATGAAAAAGACATGTTTTGTAAAAAAGTCCAAAAATCAAAATCAACATGTCTTAAATTTAAAAAAGTTATAATATTAGGTTTTAATATATTATATAACAGAGTTAAAATCATAGAAATTCCTATTATGCCCGAAACAACTAGTAAAGGAACTGGCATCATTCCAAAATCACCATATTCTGGATTAAACATCATTTTTCTATATTTTAATGCATTGAAGAAACCACCTTTATACCATCGTTTTCTTTGTCTAATGAATGCTTTAAATGTTAAAGGTGTACTTGTATAAACCTCTGCATGCATATCTTGAATTATTTTATAATGATGTTTTTGAAGCCTTAAAGTTAATTCTAAATCTTCTGTTAAATTATTTATTTCATAACCTCTTAAATCTATTAAAACTTGTTTTCTAAAGACGCTAAATGGACCTGGAGCTACTGGTATGCTATTCAAAAAACCCATTAATTTTTTGTAAAAGATATTCACAATGTACTCTGCAAATTGCATTTTTTGTAAAAGGTTTTTTGCTTTTTTTGATTTCATTAAAGGAAGAACACAAGCAACTTTCTCATCTTTAAAATGAGGCAGTAAATGTTGTAAAGCATTTTTCTCAATAACAGAATCAGCATCTAAGCAAACAAAATATTCGCCCTTACAAGAATACAATGCTTTGTTAAGTGCAACTCCTTTTCCTGAGTTTTTTTGATCAATAAGTCTGACATTAGAATATTTCTTTTGAAGAACTAAAACTTTTTCTCTGGTTTTATCGGTTGAACCATCATTCACAACTAATATTTCTAATTTATTCTTAGGATAATTAAGATTCACAGCTGAAATTATTGTAGTTTCAATAGTGTTTTCTTCGTTATATGCAGGAATTGTAACTGTTACTATAGGGAAAAAATTAAGTTTTTTTTTCGTTCCTCTAACATTCTCTTGTTCAAGAAAAACTAATAACCAAAAGATTACAAAATATAACGATATAAAATAAATTACCCACAGTAATACTTCTGTAAAAATCACGTCAATGTCACCTTTTAAATCCTTTAGATAAAATGCTAGAATTTTATATAAATATTCCTATTTTTTTAGATAAATTAAGTATTCTTCGTAAAACAACGATTTATTAAAAACTAAATCAAAATCTTCTTGAATCATTTCAAATAATTTATTTTTCTTATCAATACAGTCTTGTCCATAATAACTACAAGGGAAGAAATTATAATTAAAAATTAATGCATCAGAAGATTGATTATGTTCGTTATAATAAATAAATGATTCATTAACAGAATAATAAAAAGGTTCATAACGAATATTTGTATAAGCTGCAGGTATTGGAATAGTTGTTGAAACAACACCTTTGAAATTTTCAAAATATTTGTAAATTTCAGAAACTATTGCCGGTTCAGAATCAAATTGTTGATTATAATTATGTTTTTCAATATTAACAAATGAGCTTATTATTAAAACAAACAAAATTACAAATGATAAACTTTTTACTATTTTATTTTTGTAAGAAAAAAGCTTTTCAAATCCAAAACTTGATATTATAGCAATATAAGGCAAAAATAACAATCCAAATCGAAGTTGTTTATTTATGATTTGAGTAAAGTACAAACATAATAGTAAAAGAATTAATATTAAAGCAGATTTTTTTGAAAATAAAAATTTCTTGTTTAATAAAAATAATATCCCTGGAATAAAAAATAACAAAGTTAAATTATCTTTTAATAATTGATAAGGATAAAAAGTGATTGCTTCAAACAATGAATTGATTGCATGAGTTGGATTATTCTGATGTTCAGCTCCTTTCAAAATTGAATAAAGTGGTGCTTGATAAATTTTATCAGCCACATCAACATATGTAATGAAATTATAAGACATAAAAATTAACATAACAAATGCAAATGCAATAAAATAATTCTTTGAATATAAAACAAATTTTTTCAAAGATAAATTTGAAGAAAACTTATAAATAAATAATGCAATAAATATTCCTAAAAAAACTAATCCTTGAGGAAACTTAAATAAAAAAGTTATTCCTGAAAATAAACCCGATAAAAATAATCTTTCTTTAAGTAAAAAGTATAATGCTAATAAAGCAAAAAAAATCGATGGGATTTCAGTCATTATCTGAAAAGAATTTTGAAAAAATAATGGTGTTGTTCCTAATATTAAAACCGCTGTTAATCCTGCTCGTTTATTAAACAAATAGGATGAAATAGTATGAACTAAAAATAAACTTCCACAAGCAAATAATAATTCAACAATTCTAAAAGCCATTACTGACTTTAATCCAACACTCCAAACTAAACTTAAAACTATTGGTAAAGCTATTGGTCTGAGCGGTTCAAATAAACCTATTTTTCCAAAAGAAGCAATGTATTTAGCCATTCCTATATACACTGACTCATCCCAATTAATAAGAAAATATCTTTGTAAAAAATAAATATTTAATAAAAAAAAGAAACTTATGAATACTACAACTAAAATATTTTTTTCTGAATCAAAAAAATTTTTCCATTTCATTTATTAAATTACAAAATTTGAATAAGACCAAATCTGTACTCCTGGTTGATCATATATTTTAAGAAATTTATTGCTACTTTGAAACAAAAATAATAATCCTTCATCAGGTTTTTTCCATACAAAACCTTTCTTCATTTCATCTGTAACTAAAAAATACTGTATATTATTATCTCTTAATAATAACTCTGTATCGTCAAGATTTCTTGAGTAAAATATTTCATTTGAAACATTGTTCATTAAATCATAATTATCATCTTTAATACTGTTGGTATCTAAAAAGGATTTTTTATTAGCAAAGTATTCTATAAAAAAACCATAAGAATTATGAGAAAATACTACTTCTGTTTCAAATAAAGAAGGTGCTTCATAATATTTTAAGAATTCAAGAGCATCAACTAATTCTTTATTTGGTTGAGATGAAGTAACACCATTTACATAAACTGATGTTGAAAATATAAGACTGCAAAATATTAGCAAAATAGTGAATTTTTTTATAGTTATAATCGCCCAGTTTCTTGAAATTAACAAATAAAACGCATAACCTGCTAATCCACTTATAAAAAAATTAAAAATTATTTTTGCAGGATCATTAAACATTGAAATTATTAAAAACATGATGAATGATATGTTAAAAAAAAGGAAAGTTCTTTTTTTCTTCCATAAAGAAGCAAATCCTAAAAATGCTAAAAACAAAGTGAAAATTGACAATCCTATTAATGCACCAAATGAAGTCCATAATTCTCCAAAAGCAGGTTTTTTTATTAAAAATTCAAAAGTAACTGATAAATTTAATATAAATATTGAAATCAAAGTTGTTATGGTAGAAATTATTAACAAGTAATTCCATTGTTTAAGTTTATCTTTTAAGAATGCATAAATTAAAATCATTAGTAAAATAATTATGAAAGAAGAAAAGTCAATCAGAGGAATAAATATTAAAGTTAAAATTGAAAGAAGAGGTTTCTTAGATAAAAACATCAAAAAAGAAGCTAAACTAAGAACAACCACTATAGAATATTTATTTAAATTTGTAAATAAAAATAAAAATATTGGAGAAAGAACATAAATAAATAATACAAAAAACAACACATTCTTTTCAACATTAAACTTTTTTAATATCAACCAAAAAAGTATTAAAGATAATACTCCTAAAATAAAAGGAACAAATAAGTAAATTAAAATCGGACTCATAAACAAGTTTAATCCTGATAAAATTAAATGATACAAATTAACATCATAAGTTCTTTCTTGTAATGAATCAAAGTTTAATAGTTTTCCTTCAATAATAGAGTTAGAAATTCTTAAATCATAATAAGCTTCTCCAACCATAATTGAATTGTCTTGAGCATGTCTTATAAAACTTGGAAATATTAAAAGAAGCACTGCAAGTATAAATATGAACATTAAAGGATTTATTTTATTTTCTAAAAAACTTTGTTTCATTTTATCTCGCAAAGAACCTCATAAATTTTTATTGAATTATCATATACTTTTGTAAAACAATCTTCATCAACATAATATAATTTTTCTTCTTTATTAAACTTTGATGAAAAATAAATATAATTAACATCGTATTTGTTTAGTGTTCTGACTGCTTCTGTTTTGAATCTGACTTTGTATAAAAGATTTACATCTTCGTATCTTTGTTGAGCATCAGGTATTAATAAAAAATTAGAATCTAAAACATTTTTTCTTTCTGCAAAATAATTTATTAAATGTCCTTCTTCTAAAGTTCCAAGAATTACAGAGTCAACAGGAGTATTTAGTTTAATCCAATTAAGAGCGGCAATTTCTTCATTTGAAGGTGTTATTTGAACTTCTTTACTTGCTGAATTTAATGCAGGAATAAATGAAGTCAAAATAAATAATATAAACAAACCAACTAAAAAAAAATTAGCGTATTTTGGCTTCTTAGTTTTCTTAATATAAGAATAGATTAGTTTTGTTCCATAAGTTGCTAAAAGAACTAATACTAAACTTAGAAATATTAACCCAACTCTGAAAGGAACTAATTTTAACCAAAGTAAAAGGAATGTTGCTAATCCAAAACCTAGAAGCAAAAATACTGATCTTTTTTTTGATTTGAAGAACACATTATGAACTGCAAAAACACCTAGTAATAAAGGAATAATTCCTATAACATATAAAACTTGTAACATGTTTAAGTCAAAGAAAAAGTTTTTTAATATTTCAATCGGAATATTTTGCCAAATTACTAATGGACCATGCATAAAAAAAGCTTGTTTATAAATAACAAAGTTAAACCATAAAATCAAAAATGTTGAGAACAGAACTATTTCTAATTCTTTTTTTTCAACATGCAAATATTCTACTTTCATCAAAAGCAAAAATAACAATAAGCCAAGAACCAAAAAAAAAGATGAAGAATGTGTTAAAACTAAAACTACTAAGAAAAATAATGCTAGATTCAAATATATTGCTTCATCAGATCTTATTAAGAAGTATATTATGAAGAAGATTAAAGGAATAACTAAAGTATAAGCTGAGATATTATTTATAGTATTGGAGAAAAAAACAGGGATGAATGCTGAAAAAAAAGCACCCATTAAAGATATAATTCTTTTTTTAGTAATATGTTGTGCAGATAAATAAATAGGGAAAATTATTAACGAAGCTAAAAGGTTGGGTATGACTTTTGCAATAAAAGAAGCATTAAAGATTAAACTAAAAAAACTAAGAACATATAAAAATAAAGGTGGAAACAAAAAAGTTCTTCCACCAAAACTTAAATCATCATGAAAAAGAGGAAAACCTGTTTCTTCAATATGCTCAATTTGTCTTAAACTAAAATAAGAATTATAAGAAAACTCTGGAGTTTGAAAAGCAAAATAGGTTCTAAAAACAAATGTTACTAAAAATATTATAAGCAACAAAATAGTTGCAGTTATTTTTTTCATAGTCTTATAAAGATAAATCTATTTTAATATGTTTCTAATAATTAAAGAAAAAAAATTATTCCTCCTCAGGACTGTAGGAAGGAACTGCGGATCTATTAATAATTAATATGTCACCTATACTTTTAACTAATTGGTGAGGCACAATAACTCCTTTGGCTGAACCTAGAACTTTATTTAAGAAAGAGTTCTTTGTTGCTTTAACTCTCCAACCAAAAACTTTGTTACTTGTTAAAATTACTTCCTCTACATCTCCAAAATAATCGCCAGTATCAGTGAATACACGCATATCATAAGTTTCTGATATTTTTTTCATCTTTAGCATACTACCACCTTCAATAATTATGATAAAATAAAAAACTTTAAAGTTTATATAACTTTCGTTTAGTGAATAAATGAATCTTGTCAAGAACAACGAAAAATATATAAAGTAAATAGACATAGATTAAGATAAAAGCATAGAGGTGAAATATAATATGGCTTTAGACTCAGTTATTTTAGCAATAATCATCGGAACTCTGGCAGCAATAGTTTATAGTTTAAGAATTCTTGTTCTTATGGAAAGAAGAATTGCACGAATGGACCTAAACATTGAACGAATGACTCGACAAATTGCAAAAGAAGAGCTTAAAATAGAAAAAGAAGAGAAAAAAATAATTAAAGCTCTTAAGAAAAAATAAATAATTTTTTTTATAATTTTTTTACAGTAATTACTATGATTAAACAAATCTCTCTAGCTCACGGCTGGTATTACCATTATAGGATTCATTCTGATAAAACTAATAAACTTTGTAATAATGGTTTCTCTGAATTAAATAGCTATCTTAATGATATTATGGATGATTGTCCTGATGAACATTTTATTAATGGGCCAAGAAGCAGTGCTCTTAGATTTTCTTTGCCTATAAAACTTGATGTGCATGAAAATCATGAAGTTTCTCGTCTATGTGAAGAAGGTTTGAAAACCATGGATAATTATAAAACTGCTCATTCTAAAGTTCAAATGTTCATGTTACACTTTGATAAGAGCAGTATAAGTGTAGAGGCACCTATTTGGATTAATGATTCTGAACTAACTAATTTTGAAAATATTTTCAAAGAAAAAGGAGCACTTTCAGGTCATATTGATGTAATTAGAGTTGAAGATGATGGCAAAATCTGGATTTGGGACTATAAACCAAAAGCAGAAAAAGAAAAATATGCATCAACCCAAGTATTCTTCTATGCTTTAATGACTAGTCAAAGAACAGGTATTCCGCTTGAAAAGTTTATGTGTGGTTACTTTGATGAGAATATTGCTTATACCTTTAAACCAAAACTGGATGTGCTAGAAAACTTTTAATTATTCACTTATTAATTCTTCAAATTTTAAACCATATAATTCTGCAATCTTAAAACTTGCAACATAATTCTTATCTGTTTTCTTTAAGTCATCAATGTTTAAGAAAAACCATCCTCGATTATCAAACTTAATTGCTAAAAGTGGGTGAGCTCCAAACTTTGATGAAAAATAAGCCAGTTCTCTAATTTCTTGCTCTGTAAAATATTTATTATTGTCAGCAGTTGCTTTTGCTTCAATTGCAAATTTTCTAGTTGAATTTCCTGCTAAAAGATCAGGACTTGGAAACTGACTACTACCTGAACCTGCAACTCTTACAGCAGCCCATCCAGCAGCCCAAAACTTATGTATTAAATCTCGCTCTGCTGTTGTTCCTTTACTTTTTCGTCTTCCAAATCCAATTCCCATTTTTAACCATGTAAAATAATTCCAAGAATAATCAATATATCTAATATAATCCAAATTGCATAAGTTACAATGATGGGTTTTTCTTTATGTACAATTCCATAAAGCACCCAAACAATTGCTACAAATAAATAAGTAGACCATGAAAGAATTGAAACTCCTGAAGCGTTTTTTAAAACCCAAATATTCCAAACTTGTGGAATTGTCATTAAAGGACCAAGTATTCCTACAAAATAAATTATTTTATCTAAGAAATTTTTCCATTTATCTGGATGAGGATAAGGTTCGTGATTTTGATGTATTCGTTTTCTTCTATGAAAATGATGAAGCCCGTGAGAATCTTGTACCATGAAATAATTTAGAAAATAATATTATAAAAACTTTTGTTTTTCAATAATTATATAAATCAATAAAGTTTTATGTAATTTAGGTGATGTTCAAATGGCTACTAAAAAAATAATTCCACTTGCTGCAATGGAGCGACTTATGAAAAATGCGGGTGCAGATAGAGTTTCTGAAGATGCAAAAGCTGCACTTCGTGATGTTCTTGAAGAGTTTGGTGAAGAAGTTGCAATAGCTGCTAATAAATTCGCAATTCATGCAAAAAGAAAAACTGTAAAAGCTGAAGATATAAAATTAGCAAGCAGATAATTAAATAATTTTTTTTGAATTATCTAAATCAAATACTTCTTTAATACTAATTAAAATTGCATTTTTTGGATTATATCCATCACAAACTTCTTTACATTTTTCAAAATATTTACCAGAATTAAAAATTTCAACAGTACCTTTTAATCTTAAATAAGTATTATTTTTCTTAGCATAAACACATATTTTATTATTAGATTTAAGATTTTTTAAAGTAGTATTCATTTGACAATCTGCAATAAGAAGTTTTTCATCAAAAAAACCAACAGATAAAACAACATTCAAATTTGGTTCTTCATTGAAAGTTGTTCCTAAAACTATTTCTTGATCTTTTTCAAAGACTTCTTTCCAATTCATTAAATTTTCACCTTCATAAAATCAAACGCACAACTTGAATTTGCAAAATAAGTTTTAATTTCTTCTTCTAACTCATCAGTTGTTTTATATCGTTGTGAGAAATGTGTTATTATTAGTTTCTTAACATTCGCTTTGTTTGCAATAAGACCTGCATCTTCTGTAGTCATGTGTTTATACTTTTCTGAATTCTCTTTCATGTTTGATAAATATACTGCTTCTGTAACTAATAAATCTGAATCTTTAGCAAGGTCAAAAGAATTTTCATTAGGTAAAGTATCAAAAATGAAAGTTATTTTCCTTCCTTTTTTAATTACTGAAATATCTTCAGGACTAATTTTTTTCCCGTTGATAGTTATTGATTTTCCAGTTTGTATTTTTCCCATTTCCGGGCCTTCTTCTAAACCTAATTTTTTAGCTTTAGCCATGTTAATTTTTCTAATATCTTTTTCTACAAAAGAATAAGCAATGCATGGAGTGGTGTGATTCATTGGAGAACATTGAATGTAATAATCTCTTTTCTCTTTAAAAGTTTCAACTCCTTTTGGATCTAATTCAAAAACTTTTAAATCTAAATTCGAACTATCAAAAACAACTGAATCTAAAAGATGCTGTACTCTTTTCTTAGTTTCTTTTGGTCCGTAAATTTCAATTTTTGGAAGTTCATCTTTATTAGAAATTGTTTGTAACAAACCAATTATTCCTCCTACATGATCTCCGTGCCAATGTGTTACAAGAATAGTTGTTACTTTATGTCTGTTTATTCCAGCAAGGTTCATTTGTCTTTGAGTTCCTTCACCACAATCAATTAAAATTCCTTCATTCTTATAACTAAGAAAAATACCTTGAACATTTCTTTCTTTTGTTGGTACCATACAAGCAGTACCTAAAAACGTAACTTCCATAACTTTATGTAAGAAAACCAACTTTATAAGAGTTTTGTTAGAATTACTTAAATGAAATTATTTGAAAACCGTGCTTTTCAATTTCTTCCTTTGACCAAAAACTAAGATTTTTTGTTTTTCCAACATAAGTTACTTCTTTTTCTAAAACTCTGCCTGAATATTCTTTAGTTTCAGGATTCCACTCTTTAAGAATTAAAACATCTCCTTCTTCACAATCCCAATCTGCCAATCTTAATTCATAATGTTTTTTTCCGTTAAGAATTTTTTGAAAATATTCTGGCCAAACTTTTTTTTCGATTTTCATAATTATTAAAATTATAAGTCATATTTAAATTTCTTCCTAATTAGAACAAACTATTTAAATGAATATTATTTTTAAGCCATTATGCCTAAAAAGAAAGTCGAAACAGTTAAGAAAACTAAACCCAAAACTGTTAAGAAAACAACTGCTAAAAAGACTGAAACAAAAATAGAACAAAAGAACGATCCTAAAGTAGAATTACCTAAATCTTTATTTGCTCAAGAAAGAGTTATTTTAGAAAAAAGTGATAAAGCTTATGATTTGCATAATCAAGGGGTTTTTGGTACTGTTTTAGAGGATAAAAAAATTCAACTTTCTTTACAAGAAGCACTTTTCTTAATGGAAAAAAACAAAATAATTATTCTTGATGGTCGAAATAAAGAGATGAATTTTGAAGTTTATATTAAGAAAGCTACTAAAATTGAACCAAGCTTTTGGATTCGATACTGTGTTTTTAAAGATATGAGAATTCGTGGTTATATTGTTAAAACTGCTTTGAAATTTGGTGCTGATTTTAGAATTTATGATAGAGGCATTAAACCTGGTGAAGATCATGCACGATGGATTGTTTATCCTGTTCATGAGGGTTCTACTCTTACTTGGTATGAATTCGCTGCTAAAAATAGAGTTGCTCACTCAACAAAGAAAAGATTAATGATGGGTGTAGTTGACGATGAAGGCGATGTTACCTATTGGGAAATTAAATGGGTAAGACCTTAATCGAAAGGTTTTAAAACTAATTCTTACTATAAAATATTAATGGCCTCTAGAGATGAAATTCTAAGAATTGTAAGAGAACAAGGACCTATTATTCCTAACGATATAAAAAAAGAAGTTGGTGGAGATACTTTTTTGATTAGTGCAATTCTTTCTGAAATGGTTGTTGATAAAGTTCTTAGAATTACTAATACCAAAATTGGTAGCGGTCCTGCTTATTATGCTCCTGGTCAAGAACCTAAACTCCAAGAATTAAGCAAATATTTGAATGAAAAAGATAAAAGAGCTTTTGAATTATTAAGACAAAAAATGGTTATCAGGGATGGAGATGAAGATCCTCTTATCAGAGTTTGTCTTAGAAATATCAAAGATTTTGCTAAACAATTAGAAGTTAATGTTAGAGGAGAAAAAGAGATTTTTTGGAAGTGGTATTTGGCTCCTAAAGAAGAAGTTGAAAATAGAATTAGAAGTTTATTTGCAACTGCTCCTAAAAGCAAACCTGCTCCAGTTCAAACTTCACAACCAGAACCTAAAAAAGAAACACCAATCAGCAACGCAGATAGTGCACGAAGAACTGAAAGTTCTAGTGCCCAGAAACAAGAACAATTAAGAAAACCTGAACCCGAAATTGAGAAAGAAGAGAAAGTTATTGAAAAAAAGAAAGACTCAACAAATGATGATTTCCTAAAACAATTAACTAATTATTTTGATAATAAACAAATTGAAATTGTTGAAGAAAAGATTATTAGGAAAAATTCTGACATTGAACTTGAAATTCTTATTCCTACAGCTGTTGGTAAAGTTAAATATTTTTGTAAAGCAAAGAATAAGAAAAAGTGTAATGATGGTGATTTAAGTTCTGCTTATCTTTCTGGTCAAAATAAAAAACTTCCAATTATTTTTATTACAACTGGTGAAGTTACTAAAAAAGCTCAAGATAAATTAGAAACCGAATTCAAAGGTTTAGTCGTAAAAATAATTTAATTGAAAAATGGGAACGCCTATAACTGATGTACTTATAACAAAAGAATTAAAAATTGAAGACTTAAAAGGTAAAACACTAGCTGTTGATGCTTTTAACATGCTTTATCAATTTCTTTCAACTATTAGACAAAGAGATGGTTCTTTATTAATGGATTCTAAAGGTCATGTGACCAGTCATCTTATTGGTTTGTTTAGTCGTGTTACTAAATTAATGATTGAAGACTTAAAACTAGTTTTTGTTTTTGATGGAATAGTTCCCAAACAAAAATTTCAAGAACGAGAAAGACGAAAAGACGCTAAAATTCTTGCTCAAAAAAAGTATGAAGAAGCAAAACAAGAAGAAAATGTTGAAGACATGAAAAAGTTTGCTTCACGAACATCTAGATTAAATTCTGAAATGATTGAAGATGCAAAAAAACTTATTACTGCTTTAGGTATGCCTATTGTTGATGCAGCTAGCGAGGGTGAAGCACAAGCATCATACATGGTAAAACAAGGCGATTGCTATGCAATTATTAGTCAAGATACTGACTCATTAGTTTTTGGTGCAACAAGAGTTGTGAAAAATTTAACTCTTGGTGGTAAGCGAAAAGGACCTGGTCAGTTTGCTTATAAAACTGTTAATCCTGTATTAATTATTCTTGAAGATAATCTTAAAGAACTAAAATTAAGTCAAGATCAATTAATTGTTTTGGCTATGCTTGCAGGTACTGATTATAATATTGGTGGTGTTAAAGGAATTGGTCCTAAAAAAGGTTTAAAATTATTATATGAATATGGTGAAGATTTTGAAACTATTTTCAAAGAAGCAGGTTGGGATGAAAATTTTAATTTTCCTTGGAAAGAAATATTTGACCTTTTCAAAAACATGCCTATAACAAAAGATTATGAATTAGAATGGAAAACTCCTGATAAAGATGCACTTGTTGAATTACTTGTTAAGGGACATGATTTTGGATTAGAACGAGTTGAAAAAACAGTAGACAAATTATTAAAAGGTAAACCCAACAAACAACAAAAGTCACTATTTGACTTTTGAGATTAAAACATAGTTTTATTTAACAAAAGGGTTTAAGTGATTTTTTTTAGAGGTTAAATAAATGGAATGGTATTTTTTCGCATTTGTATCAGCAATTCTTGTTAGCATAGTTTCAATATTAAACAAAAAAATATTAACTCATGAACACGCTTTAGAATTTTCTGCGTCAAGAGGAATATTAGTATTTATACTTTCATTATTTTTAATTCCTTTTGTTAACTTTAATATGCCTTGGAATATTTATTTATTCATTTACTTAGTTTCTTTAATGGTTTCTGCTGGAATGATTTTTTATTTTAAAGGAATGCGCCATGGAGATTTATCTGAAGTTGCACCTTTAATGAATATAAGTCCTTTATTTTTATTAATAATAGCGTTCTTTGTTCTTGGAGAAAATCCTACTTCTAAACAATATTTTGGTGTATTTCTTCTCATTCTTGGAGCTTACTCTTTAGAAGTTGGAGTTGCTAATAAAGGCTTTTTAGAACCAATTAGAATGTTTTTGAAATCAAAAGTTATTCATAATTTATTATTTGCAATGATTATTTTTAGTATTGGAGCTACATTTGATAAACTTATTATTACTAAACACACAGATTTTTTAACTTATTTCTTTTTATTTAGTGTATTTAAAACATTTAATTTCATATTTTTAGAAACTTATAATAATGGTTTTTCTGAAATAGTAAAAGACTTAAGAAAAGATTTTAAAATATTGTTTATCGATGCAATAGTTGGTTTTTTTGCTCACTTATTTTATTTAATTGCAGTTTCAATGCCAACTGCTGCAATCTCATTAATTATTCCAATCAAAAGAACTTCTAATTTATTTACAACAATACTTGGTGGAAAACTTTTTCATGAACAAAATTTATTAGTCAAAATTCTTGCATGTATTATTATGATTTGGGGAGTTGTGTTTGTTTTATTATAAAGATTTAAAAAACAATTCTTTCTCTTTATTTTTATGAAAGGAGCAAAAGTATCTTTAAATCATGCTGAAAGAGTTAAAAAGTTCTTGATAAAGAGTAGATTATTAGATTTTGATTATCGAGCTACTAAAGGTAAACAGTTTATTATTTTTCCTGTTTTAGAAGAGTTTGAAGATAAAGATGTTGAGTTTATTGAGGATAAATTTTCTAAAAAACGAAGAAAAGAAACTTGGAAAGACATTCTTAAAAATAAACTAGGTAAAGTTGATTCTGAAAAACTTATTACTGCTCATGATCTTATTGGAAATATTGCAATTTTAGAAATTCCAGAAGAACTTGTTAAAAAAGAGAAGATTATTGCAGATACTTTTTTGAATAATAATAAAAATGTAAAGACTGTTTTAAAGAAAGCAGGCGAACATACTGGCACTTTTCGTACTCAAAAGATGAAATGGATTGGTGGTGAAAACACTAAAGATTCTGTCTATAAAGAAAACGGAGTTAAATTAAAAGTCAATGTTGAAGATATGTATTTTAGTGTTAGACTTGGTACTGAAAGAAAAAGAATTATGAAACAAATAGAAGTTGATGAACATGTTTTAGTAATGTTTTCTGGTTGTGCACCTTATCCTTGTGTTTTTTCAAAAAACACTGACGCTGAGAGAATTGTTGGAATTGAAATCAATCCTAAAGCACATGAATATGGGTTAATTAATCTTCAAAAAAATAAAATTTCTAATGTTGAACTTTTTTGTGGAGATGTAAAAAAAGTTGTTCCTGAATTAAAAGAAAGATTTGATAGAGTTTGTATGCCTCTTCCTAAAGGCGCTGAAGATTTCTTAGATGATGCAATTAAAATATCTAGAAAAAATGCGATTATTCACTTCTATGATTTTTTACATGAAAACGAATTTGAAAAATGTGAAGAAAAAGTTAGAAGTGCATGTAATCGAGCAAGAAGAACTTTTGAAGTTTTAGATTTTGTTAAATGCGGACAGTATAGTCCTGGTAAATTTAGAGTTTGTTTGGATTTTAGAGTTTTTTAAAGAAAAATGATTTCATTTTCAAAAGCTGAAAAAAAAGATTTTCTTGATATGATTAAAGTTATGAGAAATACTGGTTATGTTGATTATTCTTTTCCAGAAAAAAGTGATAAAGAAGTTGAAACAGAATTATTAAAATCTAATAATAAGTTTTTTATTTGTTCTGATAAAAATAAAATAATTGGTTATTTTGTAGTTTCCAAATTAAAACATTATTTAGATGAAGCAAAAGAATTGATTAACCTTAATGAAGAATTTGCATATCATTTTGGTATTGGAATTCATTCAGATTATCGTCGACAAAGCTTGGCTTTAAAACTAACAGAATTCGTTCTTGAAAATATTACACAAAATTTCAAAGGAATTTATGCAGATGTAGCTTCAAACAACTTTGCTTCTTTAAAATTACATGAGAAACTAGGATTTGAAAAGCTTATAGAATATAATTCTAAAAAAAGAGCTAAAGGAACAAAAAATGTTTTATTTTGCAAAAGCTTTAAATAATTCTTAAAATAACTAACTAGTATGAGCAAAGAAACTAATAATCAAAGTTTTTTCTTTAAGTTTTAATTAGCTCTTGCTCTGACTATAAATCCTATTCTCAAAACATGGTCTGAAAAACCTCTTTAATTCTTTGGATGAAACGTCAGATTTCTTTTAAATAAATTAATTGTAAAACTAAAAAAAATCTATGGAGGTAGATAAAAATGATAATAACAATATTAATTACAGGTCTAATTGGGTTACTATTTTACCAACCACAAATGAATAATAGATACGAACCAAAAACAGAATATAAACCAAAGCCAATACCTAAACCTACAAAGAAAGAACGATATATAAAAAATATAAATAAATTGCTTTCACAAAAGCATTATCATATCGTTGAAGATTTGTTGAGTAGAACAAAATATGAACATGATGAACTTCCTTGGAATTATTGGCAAAAAGAAATAACTGGAGAACTTTCAAAGATTGAAGAAGCAACAAAACATCTTGAAGATCTTAAGGGTTTAGAGAAACTTCTAAACT
>ERZ889078.258-NODE-258-length-48621-cov-35.479101_pt1 | contig 48621 bp, 44 predicted proteins | sample MGYA00521266_ERZ889078 | MGnify/ENA primary metagenome ERZ889078 (study PRJEB32303, sample SAMEA104408618) | aquatic metagenome | biome: Brackish water; feature: Pelagic; material: water | place: Baltic Sea | collected 2014-06-16T06:34:00 | depth 76,534 m ... | reverse complement strand
CGCGTAGTATTCTGAAAACTTCATTCGTCTTAGGTCCTGTAATAAAGCTATCCGGCTCATATCGTCCTCCTTACGGGGACTTTAAAACCGGACAGACCGTATGTTACATAAACCGGACATATCCCGTGTTAGCGACACAATGTGCAAGTGCTGATTGTTTAAACTATTGAATTGCAATAGGTACGTAAGCGTAGAGAAAACGTGCACAGCGATTGACGAGTTACACATTTGTTACACACGTACTTTAAGGAGATTATAAGTAATAGATATTAAACAAAATAAAAACTACGTTGCTACTGAGTGGAAATAATGGGGAAAATCCATTTGAACGGGTATATTGATATCCCGGAAGACAAACGCGATATTGCAGCCCCCTATTTGGCCGAGCACATTCGGCTGACGCGCGCTGAAGCCGGTTGCATATTCTTTGATCTGCCGCCTGATCCGCAAACGCCGGGGCGATACTTCGTGCGCGAGTCGTTCAAAGACCGCGCTGCGTTTGAAGCACATCAAACGCGCAACCATGCGTCGGTCTGGTATGTTTTTTCAGCCGGTTTTCCACGGGCCTATGATTTAACCGAAGACGACTGATGCGCGGCTTTTGCAAAGCCTAACCGTAAAACCAAATTTCAGGACTCCCCTCACATGTCACAATCTCATCCGTTCAAAGCCGCTGCGTGGATGATGGGGGCGGTCGTGTCGTTCACGTCTATGGCGGTTGCTGGTCGTGAAGTGGCGATCGAACTAGATACGTTCGAGATTATGACCTACCGCTCGATCCTTGGTATTCTGGTGGTGCTGGCGGTTTGCAAATTTGCCGGGACACTCGGTCAGATCAACACAAAGAACCTGCCCTTGCATCTGGCCCGTAACACCAGCCACTTCGTCGGGCAGAACCTTTGGTTCTATGCGCTTACCGTAATCACGCTGCCGCAACTGTTTGCCTTTGAGTTTTCGGTGCCTTTATGGGTGGCCCTGCTGGCGCCTTTTCTGCTGGGTGAACGCCTGACCGCCGCCCGACTGACTGCGGCCGTCGTTGGCTTCATCGGCATCCTGATAGTCGCGCGCCCCGATCAGTTGGGGTTCAGTGCCGGAATAATTGCAGCAGCGGTTTCAGCAATTGGCTTTACCGGATCAGGCATCGCCACCAAGCTTTTGACCCGCACTCAGTCGATAACCGGCATCATGTTTTGGCTGACAATTATGCAGGCTGTCTTGGGGTTGATTTGCGCCGGATATGACGGGGATATTGCTGTGCCAAGTTTGGTGGCGGCACCTTGGGTCATTTTGATCGGCTTCGCTGGTTTGTTCGCGCATTTTTGCATCACCCGCGCCCTGCAAATAGCACCTGCGATCATCGTCTATCCGATGGACTTTATCCGCCTGCCAATCGCCACGTTTATCGGCATATTGTTTTACGCCGAGCCGTTCCAAATGATGGTGTTCGTTGGGGCTGCAATTATTTTGGCGGCGAATTTTTTGAACATACGAGCCGAGTGGAAAGCCGCTAGAACCTAGGCTGTACCGTTCTTCCAACCAGCAGCAGACAGAACCGAGCGATAGTTTGGGGCGACGTTCATCCGACCACCCAGCCCTTTCTTGACCAGCAAATCATGCATTTTCTTTAAATTCCAGCACGGCACATGCATCACCATGTGATGTTCCAGATGATAGTTGACCCAATAGGGCGCAACGATTGCCCGCGCCAACCAGTTCGCCTTGGTGGTTCTTACGTTGCGAAACGGATCGTCGGAAAATTCAGTTAACGCGTGTTCAGCAATGTTTCGGATGCGTAAAACCATTTGAAACCATGTGATTAGCGGCAGCAACCAAAAAGCAAACCAATACCACCAAGCGCCGAACACCCACATCAGCGCAAAGATCACCAAATTTGTCAGCAAGGCACCCCGCAGGCCGCCGCCCTTAAAGGCCTGCGCCTGTTTGGCGGCTTCCTCGACCGCGTCTGCATCGCCGGCAAGTTTCAACGACAACGCGATTTGAGCGCTGATTTGCCGAAAGCCGGTGCGCCCGGTCAGGTCACGCAGGAACTTGCGTATCAGACTGGCGCGGGTTGTCGGAAAAGGCTGTGACAGCGACAAATCGGGGTCTTTGTCTGACTGGGTGAACCGGTGATGGGTCAGATGATAATGCCGATAGGCCGCCATATCCGCCAAAATGGGATTGCCGCAAATCCACATGCCTGCGAATTCATTCACCCACCCGGTTCGAAACAACGCCCGGTGAGCAGCGTCATGCATCAATATGGCCAGTCCCAATTGCCGCGACCCGACAACCACGACCGCCACCAGAAAACTGATCGGATTTGGCCATATCGAATAAAAAGCCACGGCCAGCGCGATCATGCCGTAGCAGTGCAAAATCATCAAACCGCCCATAACATCCGAGCGCCGCGCCAAGGGCCGGATTTCTTCGGACGTTAAATATGTCTTACCGGGTGTCATGGCTGCAAATCTACGCTTGTCACCATGCAGGCGTCAATTGACATGCCGTAACGTTTCTCGCAGGTATCGGGTCGCGAGCCGCGGTGAATGCGCGAAAGCTCGCGGCTTCATACTCCAAGGATAATGAATGAATTCGCAAAAATCGATGTCAACCCGCGCCTGGGTTGAATTGTTTTTACTCGCCATAATCTGGAGCGGCTCGTTTTTAGCAGCGGCCTTTGTTTTGCGCGAAGTTGGGGTGGTCACCGTCGTTGCTCATCGTGTGTTTTGGGCAGCCTTAATCCTGTGGATATTTGTTTTGGCGCGTGGCTATGCCGTGCCGCGCGGATTGGGCATTTGGGGAGCATTTTTCGTCATGGGGTTATTGAACAATGTCATCCCGTTCTCGCTGATGGTCTGGGGGCAGAAATTCATCGAAAGCGGCTTGGTCTCGATCCTGAATTCCGCCACTGCTATTTTCGGGGTTTTGGTGGCCGCAATCGTTTTCGCGGATGAGCGTCTTACCCTTCGGAAAATCCTCGGCGTGTTCATCGGGTTTGTCGGGGTTGCCTCGACGATCGGTCTTGAGAACTTATTAAGCTTTGATCCACGGTCTATGGCGCAATTGGCCGTTGTCTTGGGAACAGTCTTTTACGCGCTGGGGTCCAGTTGGGCCCGTAAAACCATGAGCCATTTGCCAAGCGAAGTTGCCGCAGCAGGCATGTTAACCGGGTCGTCCTTGGTAATGGTGCCAGCAGCATTTGCTTTTGACGGCATACCTTCGGTCAATCTGTCCCTGACAACATTTGCAGCCCTTGGGTTTTACGCGGTATTTGCGACCGCCCTTGCCTACCTGCTGTACTACCGCGTGCTGAAAATGGCCGGCAGCGGCAATCTGACCTTAGTCACACTGGTCATCCCTCCGATCGCCATTCTGCTTGGCGCTGTTTTATTGGGCGAACGCCTTGGCCCCAACGCGTTTTTCGGCTTTTCGCTGGTTGCCCTTGGGTTGATCGTTTTGGACGGTCGGTTGTTTCGGATACTTTTGGATTTGATCCGGCGGGGTTAAGTGCGCTAACAGGCGGGGATAACCACTTGGAAAGACCAACCATGTATTATGCTTCGGCCAAAGACTGGAATTCCGCCCGCGCAAAGCGGGTTTTGTTGTTTGGCATGTCTGGACTTGGCAAAACGCATCTATCCAACATCCTGCGCGAGAATGGCGATTGGTTTCATTACTCGGTCGATTACCGGATCGGCACGCGGTACATGGGCGAACATATTGTCGATAATTTCAAACGCGAGGCGATGCGAAACCCGTTTCTGGCGCAACTGCTGCGCTCGGATTCGATTTATATCGCCTCAAACATCACCTTCAATAACCTGTCTCCTTTGTCCACATATCTGGGTAAACCGGGGAACCCGGAACTGGGGGGAATTCCTTTCGCGGAATATCAACGCCGGCAGGAACAACACAAGTCAGCGGAAATCGCGTCACTAACGGATACTGTCCGGTTCATTGATCGCGCCAAGGACCTTTATTCCTATAATAATTTCGTTTGCGACTCGGGCGGGTCGATTTGCGAGGTTGTTGACCCCAACGATCCGAAAGATCCGGTTTTAAAGCCGCTGTCTGAAAACATGCTGTTGGTTTGGATCAAAGGGACTGACGATCATATCGACAATCTGGTTGACCGGTTTGATAAAGCACCGAAACCGATGTATTATGATCCGGCTTTTCTTATCCAGCAATGGGATGATTTCTGCCTTAAAAACAAACAGTCCGAGGCCGAAGTTGATCCGGATGCATTCCTGCGATACGCGTATCGGCAATGCCTTGACCATCGCCTGCCGATCTATCGGGCAATGGCGGAAAACTGGGGAACGTCGGTTGCAGCGCGTGATGTTGAACGCGTCAGATCAGCCGCTGACTTTGACGCCTTGATCGCCAGCGCCCTAGATACCTAACCCTGTTCCAACGTAATCAGCCACTCTGGAAAAGAACTCATACCATGCCGATTAAAATACCTGAAAGCTTGCCAGCCTATGACATCCTCAATCGCGAAGGCGTGATGGTAATGTCTGATGCACAGGCAGCGCGGCAGGATATTCGCCCGCTTCAGATCGGTCTGTTGAATTTAATGCCGAAAAAAATCCAGACAGAAACCCAGTTTGCCCGGCTGATTGGTGCCACCCCGTTGCAGATTGAGCTCAGCCTGATCAAGATGACCGAACATCAGTCGCGCAACACTTCGACCGAACATATGGATGCGTTTTATCAATCCTTTCAGGAGGTTAAAGACCGAAAGTTCGACGGGCTAATCATTACCGGCGCACCAATCGAGCATCTGCCTTTTACTGACGTTACCTATTGGTCTGAAATGGTTGAGGTGATGGAGTGGACCCAGACCAATGTGCATTCCACATTTGGGGTCTGTTGGGGTGGCATGGCTATGATCAACCACTTTCACGGGGTTGATAAGCATATGCTGGATCACAAAGCGTTTGGCTGCTTTACACATCGAAATATCGTGCCGTCGTCGCCGTATTTGCGCGGGTTTTCAGATGAATTCGTCATTCCCGTCAGCCGTTGGACAGAAATGCGTCAACCGGACATCGACCGCGTGCCGGGCCTGACGACCTTGGTCGCCTCCAGCGATGCTGGCCCCTGTCTAGTTGAAGATCCCGCGCACCGGGCGATATATATTTTCAACCATTTTGAATATGACAGCGATACTTTGAAACAAGAGTATGACCGTGATATTGCGTCAGGTACGCCGATCAATGTTCCTATGAATTATTACCCCGGCAATGACCCGACGCGTACGCCCGATAACCGCTGGCGCAGCCATGGTCACTTGCTTTATGGCAATTGGATCAATCAGATATACCAAACAACGCCTTTTGATTTTGGGCAAATTGGACAAAAATGAAACCGCGCTCGATATTTGACGCAGGACCAGTTGCAGGTGTAACAGGGTTTGGATTTTTGATTCGAAATCGCGCAAGGCAAGCCGAAGCCAGTCATCCACCGTTGGGTCCGATAGTTAAGGTCGGCAACACGCACGTTCATTATCACCGTCAGGGCAAAGGCCCAGTGGTGATCCTGATCCACGGGGCGGGTGGAAACTTGCGCGACTTTACCTTTCAATTGGCAGCTAAATTGGCAGAAACCAACGACGTAATCGCCATTGATCGACCAGGGCATGGGTATACGGATACGCTGCACAATATGGGGGAAAGCCCGGCCGAGCAGGCAGATTTGTTGCACGATACCGCAGTCATACTCGGAATACGTCGTGCCATTATTTGCGGCTACAGTCTCGGAGGTGCCGTTGCATTGGCCTGGGGCTTGCAGTATCCGGAATTCGTCGCTGGTTTGCTACTGATTTCCGCGGTAACGCATCCATGGCCGGGAAGCATTGGGTTGCTCTATCAATCAGCAGCCCACCCACTGAGCGGTGCATTTATGGTGCCAGCCTTAGCCGCATTTACGCCAAATAGTTTGGTCCGCTCTACGCTGCAATCAGTATTTCAACCCAAAGACGTCCCCGAAGGTTATCTGAACTATATCGGTGCCGGTCTTAGTTTGCGCGCACATTCTATACGCGCCAACGCGCGCCAAGTGGTCAACCTTCGCCGCCATGTCGTGGAAATGACACCACATTATGATCGTTTAAAACTACCGGTTGAGATTTTGCATGGAACCAATGACCGATCGGTTTACGCGGAAATTCACGCAGAAAGGCTGACGGAAACGCTTGCCCAGTCGGTTTATACCGTCCTGCCCGGCATCGGCCATTCGCCCCACCATCACAGCCACAAAGAAATTCTGGCAGCACTTGCGCGACTGAACGCATTGCACGTCTGACTTTCAGCGACCATATTAGACCAACAGAAACGGAGCGAAAATGCCAAACACTGCGCAAGACCTGCCCTTTGACGGTGCGATAAGCCGGTACTTTGACGCCGTTGCTCCACAATCAATTCGCGATCTGATTGTTACGGCAAAGAAAGGACCGATTTTGACGTCCGACTATCCTTATCAAAAGGAATCGAACGAAAAAGATTACCAGAAAACACTAGAGGCATTGCAGGTTGAACTTGTCAATCTGGTCGCTGCCGCCAAGCAATCCGGAATCCGCGTTGCCGTGATCTTTGAGGGGCGCGACGCTGCCGGAAAAGGTGGTACAATCAAACGGTTCAGAGAGTATCTTAATCCAAGATCCGCACGCGTGGTGGCATTGTCAAAACCATCAGACATCGAAGCAACACAGTGGTATTTCCAACGCTATATCCAACATCTGCCCGCCGCCGGTGAAGTGGTTTTCTTCGATCGTTCCTGGTACAACCGCGCCGTAATTGAAAATGTCTTCGGTTTCTGCACCGAAAAACAACGCGAACATTTCTTTGCACAGGTCAATCCTTTTGAGGAGATGTTAGTGGATGAAGGCATTCACCTCTTTAAGATCTGGTTAACCGTCGGTCGTGCCGAGCAATTGCGAAGATTTCTGAAACGCGAGAAGAACCCGCTGAAACAGTGGAAACTTTCTGAAATTGACTTGAAAGGTTTGTCGAAATGGGATGCCTATTCACAGGCTATTGCCGAGACATTCCAGCGCACACATACAAAAAATGCGCCGTGGACGATCATTCGGTCGGACGACAAAATGCGAGCGCGCGTAGCGGCCATTCAATCAGTCGTCAGCAGTCTGGAATACGCGCGTAAAAACCCGGACGTCGCTGTGGCGCCCGACCCTCTGATATGCGGTGGTCCCGAATTGTGGCATGCATAAACGCGGCTATCACCACGGCAACCTGAAACAGGCATTGGTCGACGCTACACTTGAATTGATCGAGCAAAAAGGCCCGCAGGGCTTTACCATGGCCGAAGCAGCCAAAGCCGCAGGTGTTTCCGCCGCCGCACCCTACCGGCACTTTTCCGGCAAAGAAGAATTGATTGCAGAACTGGCCCTGCAGGGATTTGAAATATTTGCGGATCTGATGGATTACGCGTTCAAAACCGGCGCCCCCAGCGCGCTTGCGTCGTTTGAGGCAACGGGACGCGCCTATCTTGCCTTTGCGCGACGGCATCCCGGCCACTATATCGCTATGTTTGAAAGCGGTGTCAGGACAAATTCCAATCCCGATCTTGCAAACGCCTCAAATCGAGCAATGGCGGTACTGTCAAGGGCAGCACAGGATCTGCTAAATCGCCTACCCGCGGACAAACGCCCACCTGCAAGTATGGTCAGTCAACATATCTGGGCGATGAGCCACGGCGTTGTCGAGTTATTCGCCCGCGGAGAACCCGGAGCACGCGCGCCATTCTCACCTGAAGACCTGTTGGAAAGCGGCATTGGCGTCTATTTGCGCGGATTGGGTATTTTGCCTGATGAAAAACAGACGTGAAATCAAAGCGATGTTAAGTTTTTCAGAATAATGTAAATTTAATTTACATGCGCTCTTGCATTCAGGTCATATTTCCCCATTTATGATATGTGAATAGCATTAACATCAAACCTGACAAGGAGCATAAAATGAGTTCTGTCGCAACCTGGCCCTCGAATGCCCAAAACTGGCTGGATGAACGTGGCAAAGGCGCTTGGATCGCCGCTATGGTTCTGGGCTTCATCTTTTTCTGGCCGGTCGGTCTGGCCCTTCTGTTTTACATGATCTGGAGTAAACGCATGAGATCCTCAAGCTGCGGTTCGACCCGCCACGCTCGCTATCATTCTTTCCGTTCAACCGGCAACGTCGCCTTTGATGCCTATAAAGACGACACGCTTAGGCGTCTTGAGGCCGAACAGGAAGCGTTTCAATCCTTCCTTGAACGCCTGCGGGCCGCCAAAGACAAATCAGAATTCGATCAGTTCATGGATGACCGGGCCAAAGGCAGTTCGCCAAGCGAAGATGCGCCGCACGAAACGGCCTGATAAGACATACGACCAAGTTGATAGACGGCGGGTTAATGACCCGCCGTTTTCGTTTTTTCGCAAGAACTTCGCTGCCAACCCGTTAACCTATTGACGCATTAATGGTTGTCGCGTCAAAATTGAATTGTTAGACTCTGTCAGACAAATTGAACCGGGATCCTTATGCGACACGCCTTGCCATTAGTGCCGCAATTTTATGTGACAGCGCCGCAGCCTTGCCCTTATCTTGACGGACGGGTTGAACGAAAGCTTTTCACAGCGCTTCAGGGTGACCATGCGGTAAAACTGAATGATGCGCTTTCAAAACAGGGATTTAGACGTTCGCAGAATGTCCTCTACCGGCCGTCCTGTGCGGCCTGTACGTCCTGTTATTCGGCGCGCATTCGGGTAAAGGATTTCGTACCATCGCGCAGCATGCGCCGTATTGCCAAGCGGAACGTCGGGCTCAGTCGCGAGGCCTCGACCCCTTGGGCAACCGAAGAACAGTATCAATTGTTCCGGCGCTATCTTGCCGCACGCCATGCCGATGGTGGAATGGCTGATATGGATATCTTTGAATTTGCCGCGATGATCGAGGAAACCCCGGTTAGGTCACGCGTTGTTGAATATTACAGCGACAGTGGCACAGGCTCAGGGCGGCGCGAGCTGTCTGCCGTTTGCCTGACCGATGTGTTGGACGATGGCTTGTCGATGGTCTATTCGTTTTATGAACCAGGCATGCAGGCGAACTCACCGGGCAGTTTTATTATTCTCGACCATATCGAGATCGCCCGCGAAGCCGACCTGCCCTATGTTTATCTGGGATATTGGGTGCCGGGCAGCCAAAAGATGGGCTATAAATCACAGTTCAATGCGCTGGAAGTTTTCCACAAGAACAGCTGGCAGGACATCAAAGATCCAGCAGATTATGGCCAAACAATAAACCCATTGGATATCGAACCCATTTCGGATCAGGTGGCAAAAATCAGCCTGCCCGAAGTCGACTTAACCAGCCCTTATTCAAAGTAGCGCCGGTTGATATTTGGGTCCGCTGGACCCTTTTCCAAATCGAACCCTTGAAGACAGAAAGCTCACTCAACTTATTGAGTGAGCTTTCTTTATTACCAAAATTCGAAGCGTCAGAAGTTCAGCGAGATGTCTTCGTGACCTGCCGAACACGACGCAAGGAACAGAGCCTGTTTACGCGTGAGGTCACGTTGCAAGCGCGCGCCCAGATTGCGCTTTATCGCAGTCAGATATGTCTCCAACGCTGGAAGCAATTTCTGGGCTGCCGCACCGCGCCATTGTTTTTGCAGGTCGTATTCTGCGACAGCCTTGTCAAATTCAACAAGTGCCTTGTCAACTTTTGGCGTATTGTTTTTCAGGTCCTGCCGCGCTTTGCTTAAGGCCGATGCAATCGAACTTGCGCCAGTAACTTTGGAAAACTGCTTGGATAATTCATTCACTTGTTCGTGTGACTCGGCTGGATCGGTATCGGCAATTACAGCGCGCAACGCCCGTAAATCTGCCTCCAATGCCGCAAAATCACCTGACGTGTTTAGGAGGTCAACGGCGTCAGAAACTTTAGAATAAGACATGTCCGCGTTGCGTTGATAGCTGCTGATCGCTTTGTCTTTGGCATTGGTCAGTTTGGCAAATACCTTATGGATACCGTCCCATTCAGCAGGAATTTCAGCTGTCAGACGAGAACTTTGCGCCAACAGGGCCTCACGCTCTGCTTGCATTTCTGCCTTGTCTTTGGCAAATGCCGGATCATTCATGCGACCAATGAGTTTCTTTAGCTCGTCCGCATGGGCATCAGCATCGCGGATTTGCTTTTCCAATCGTCGCACTTGAATAAGATATGGTCGATAATCCGGTGCGGCTTCAGCCACTGCCTGTTGCGTCGCGGTCATCTCTGCCAGCCCGGAAATCGCCGAAGTCGCCCCGTTAAAGCCCTTGGTCAGATCAGACGCAATTGATTTCGGCAACATCGACAGATCCAATGACTTGGCTGTTTCAATCGCCGCCAGTGTTGCACCACCATCTTCGGCCAAGCTTTGCTCAACGAAACTTGCCAGACAGGCCTGTAGTTTTGGATTACGCGGCGGTGGAGCGGTCTCTGACAAAAAGCTTACACGATTGGGCAGGTAGTTCACCAAAGGTGGATAAATCCCAACAATGAAAAGTGCCAGCAACTGCAGACTGATAAAGGCAATGACACCCTTGTACATCTGGAGGGTTTTAACTGACGCAGGCGCAACACCACGCAAATAGAACAGCGCAAAGCCAAATGGAGGTGTCAGAAACGATGTCTGAATATTTAGCCCGATCATTACACCCAACCAAACGGCGGTGATGTTCGCAGATGGATCGGACAACAGGATCGGCGATACAATTGGCACAACGACCACCGCGATTTCGATGAAATCAAGGAAGAAACCGAGGATGAAAATCACGCCCATCACGATGACGAACTGTGTCCAAAACCCACCCGGTAGCGAGTTCAGGAAATTGCGCACCAGTTCTTCGCCGCCAAAGGCTCGGAAACTGGCGGTCAGCATCGCTGCACCCAACAGAATGATGAAAACAAGGGCTGTGGTCTTGGCCGTTTCAAGCATCACGCCGTTCAAGGTGTCTTCGATTTTCATCACCCGCCAGGCGCTCCAGACCAGCGAAATGATCAACATCAACGACGCTGCGATGCCGATTGTGATACCAACAACGTCGCGGGTGGTCGAGACTGCCTTGATGTTCATTTCAAAGTTCGACAGTACGAACGTGAGCATCCCCAACGCCACAATGGCCAGAATTGCCGGGTAAAATGTATCGCGAGCGCCTTCTTTCAGTCGGTATCCGGCCATGACCAATGCGCCGGCAGCACCGATTGCACCGGCCTGGTTGACGGTGGCAACGCCGGTGATGATTGACCCTAACACCAAAAAGATCAGTGCAAGTGGCGGCACCAGCGTCAGGAAAACCTTGCGCCAGAACTGGGCATCAAACCGTCCGTCATAACGCACGGCGGGCGCCGATTTTGGGTTCAAAAAGGCGAAAACAAGGATGTAGATCATATAGATCAGCACAAGTAAAATGCCCGGCACAAAGGCCCCCAGGAACATCTCGCCAGCGCTGGTCGATCCAACATCAAACAAAGACGGCATCGAAATCTCGCCCGTCGCTTGTTTGTAGAGGGCTTTTCGCAAGGTGCTTGCCTGATCGGTCGCACTCGCCAATTGGTCGGCCAGAATGATCAGAACAATTGACGGCGGAATAATCTGTCCCAGCGTTCCCGAAGCCGCGATTGTACCGGTCGCTAGGGATGGTGAGTAATTGTTTCTAAGCATGGCTGGCAGGGAAATCAGACCCATCGCAACCACAGTCGCACCAACAATACCAGTCGTTGCGGCCAGTAATGCACCAACAAACACAACTGAAATTCCAAGACCACCAGGGACTGGGCCAAACAACTGCGCCATTGTCACCAACAAATCTTCGGCGATTTTTGAACGTTGCAGCATGATGCCCATGAAAATGAACAATGGAATCGCAATCAACGTGTCTCGTTCCACCTCCCAGTAAACGCCACGCAGGTTGGTGACCCCTGCCGACAGCCACTGACTTGGCCCGCCGGAAAAGAAATAGGCATCTGTGCTGCCTTCAAAGATATATCCCGACCCCGCAGCAAGCCCAATCGTGATGATCGCAGCCCCCGGTAAAGCAAACGCAACCGGATAACCCGACCCAAGCGCTGTCGCCATGATCAGTACCAGTATCGCTAGAAAGAGTAGTTCCATGATCTGACCTCAATGCCCAACGGGGGTGGATTCGCGACGACCGGGTTCTTGGCGATAATCAGCCACGGCCTCGAAGAAAAAGCTGATAAACTGGATCAGCATGGTGGCGGCAAAAATTCCAAGGAAAGCTGCCATTTGATATTTCACAAACATGCCGATACTGCCGGTTTGGGTTATTTCGAAATTCCAGACGGGCGCATTGATGATCGACTGTTTACCGTTGAAACCAATCGCCAAAATCACCCAGCACGTCGCGCTGCCTAAAACGATCGACCCGATTGCGTTCACAAAGCCGCGGGTCTTGTTAGTGAACCCGGCATAAAGGATGTCCACCCGCACATGCCCGTCGTCAAACAACGTATAGGCCGAAGCAAACAAAAACAAAGCGGCGTACCAATAGCGAACCAAATCGCCCATAAATGCCTGTTCATACGAAAACACAAACCGGGTGATTACTATCAATAGTTCTGCTGCCACGATCATCAATGCCAGCCACGCAAACCCCAGGGTGCGACTATAGGCAGCAAGGATAAAGCTTAGGATTATCAGCGGGATATGAATATACAGGCCAACAAACCGCGCCAAATTAAAATTACGCACCATGTCTTCGCTAAAAAAGATGGCCAGCACATTTTCCACGCGGAACAGGGCGATGGTCACGTCCACCACACCCACAATCAACACAGTGAAAAAGAACGCGCGAATTAGATACACATTGACTTTATGCAGCTTCATAGCATCCGTTCTGAGCGCGGTATAAGGCGTCCGTATGACAAATATCACCGCGGCCGCAACTGCAATGGCATATACAATCCACGGCATAAAAGCGGCTCCGCCCTGCCCGGCATAGATCGCTGTGGCAGTGGGTATGTCAAAACCGACATTCATCACGTTGTTGATCAGAAATGCAACCAATGCCGCAACCATAGTCCACCCGATGATCCGCGCAACTGGCGCGGGCGTTCCGTGCTGTGGCGTTTCATGCATCTGAGCTGCGTGTGTCATATGCCCCCCCAAAAATTTCCCATGTCCCGGTAAAGCTTAAGTCACAATTGACCAAAAAACACCGTCCGGACAAAAAGAGCGGGGCCACTCAAAGCCCCGCTCGGTTTCTTGTCGCTTATGCTTTAGATGAGGCCAAGCACGCGGTTACGCTGGTTGATGAACGTACCTTCGAACTTTGCCATCATTGCGCCTTCCTGACGCAATGCTGCCTGGAAATGGTCGTCAATACGTGTGGCCAGATCCGAATGCGCGCGCACTTCTGCGAACACTTCTACTGCGGCGACACCAAACGCATCCCAAACATCGTCATTAAAGGCGCGAACCTGAACGCCATGTTCGTTCACGAGTTTGCCCAAATATTCGCCGTTCTTGGCGATATTTTCTTCGTGCGACGCTGCATGCTCTTCGTTACAGGCAGCCTCAATAATCGCACGTTCCCATTCGGTCAGGCCATCATAGAACGCTTTGTTCATACCAAAGGCCAAACCACCACCTGGCTCGTGCATACCACCGGTATAGTAGTACTTTGCAGCCTCATAGAACTTCATGAAGTAGTCATTATAAGGACCAACCCATTCAGTGGCTTCAATCGCACCCGAAACCAGGTTTTCATAGATCTGGCCACCTGGCAGCGACACAGTGGACGCGCCCAGTTTGGACAGAACCTGACCACCAAGGCCCGGAATACGCATTTTCAGACCTTTGAAGTCATCGGCACTGTTGATTTCTTTGTTAAACCAACCACCGGCCTGGGTGCCGGTTGAACCACACGTGATGGCTTTCAGACCAAAGCTGCCTGACAGTTCATCCCAAAGGGCCTGACCACCACCAAACTTGATCCATGCGTTCCATTCCGGCGTGCTCATGCCAAACGGCACGGACGTGAAATAGTTGAACGCAGGGTGCTTGCCGGCCCAGTAATAGTCGGCTGCGATATAGGCTTGGCTATTGCCTGATGCGACTTCGTCAAACGAGTCAAACGCACCAACGCGTTCGCCAGCTGCGAAATATTCAACATTAAATGCGCCGTTTGACAATTGAGCGATACGCGCAGCAAGACGCTGTGCAGAAGTACCCAAACCAGGGAAGTCCCGTGGCCATGTTGAAACGATTGTCAGTTGCTTAGCGCTTTGGGCAATTGCAGGTGCCGCTAGCGAAGTTGCAACAGCAGCTGTGCCACCCAAGGCAGAAGTTCTTAGAAAAGAACGACGATCCATATATATATTCCTCCCGTTGTCGCCTTGTCTCCGCGTGGGATCAAGGCTGATCGATTACAGTGATGAACCTTAGCGCGCGAATTGTGCAGTCGTAAACCCTTTTTAAGGGGTTTAGGTGCGGCAATTCGCTGTTTTTGGTAACTTTTCCTATCCAATTGCCGGACTGAAAGCTGGGATGCTCAGTGCGTTGCCTTAGGATTTTAAGGTCCTTCCCAAAAAAGCCCGCATTTCGTAATTTTATTGCGTAAATTTGGCTCTGTAACACATTTTGTTCACAAAATCGCCTTGACCTCCTCCGACACCGTCCATAAACTTCCGGGCAGATAGGAGAGCGGTATGAAAAATGTCCTCGTGATTGTGGAAAAGCGCATGGCGCGTTAACGAACAGCGTTCGTGATCGACCCATGCGCCTCCGAAATCGGAGGTTTTTTTATGCCGTTTTTCGCCTGGTGAAGACGTAATTGGAGAAAACTATGACCCGTCAAATGAGTGGAGCGCAGATGGTGGTTCAGGCCCTGAAAGATCAGGGTGTGGACACTATATTTGGCTATCCCGGCGGCGCTGTGCTGCCGATTTATGACGCGATATTCCAGCAGAACGATATTCGGCACATTCTGGTGCGCCATGAACAGGGTGCAACCCATGCTGCCGAAGGGTATGCACGATCGACAGGTAAACCCGGCGTTGTTCTGGTGACTTCTGGCCCCGGAGCTACAAATGCGGTTACCGGTATGACAGACGCCTTGATGGATTCGATTCCAATGGTTGTTCTGACTGGCCAGGTTCCAACATTCATGATCGGCAATGATGCATTTCAGGAGGCCGATACCGTTGGCATCACCCGCCCCTGCACCAAGCACAATTGGCTGGTCAAGGATACGGACAAGCTGGCAGAGACAATTCACCAGGCATTTCATGTGGCAACGGCCGGCCGTCCGGGACCGGTTTTGGTCGATATTCCTAAAGATGTGCAGTTTGCGACTGGCAATTACACGACGCCCCAACAAGCGCGGGTGTTACATTACCAACCCAAAGTCAAAGGCGACAGTGATCTGATCACCCAACTGGTCGAATGGATTGAAACCGCCGAACGGCCGATCTTGTATACCGGCGGTGGCGTTATCAATTCCGGTCCCGCGGCCAGCCATTTGCTGCGCGAACTGGTTTCTGGCACAAATTTTCCGATCACCTCAACACTTATGGGATTGGGCGCGTATCCGGCATCCGGCAAAAACTGGTTGGGCATGTTGGGGATGCACGGAACTTACGAGGCCAATCTGGCGATGCATGGTTGCGATCTGATGATCTGCGTCGGCGCGCGATTTGACGACCGGATTACCGGGCGGGTCGAAGACTTTTCGCCCAAATCCAAAAAGGCGCATATCGATATTGACGCCAGTTCAATCAACAAAGTTGTCCATGTCAATTTGCCGATCATTGGCGATGTTGGCAACGTTCTGGAAGACCTTTTGAAGGTTTGGAAACAGCGCGGCAGCAAAACCAATGCTTCGGGATTGAAGAAATGGTGGGGCAAAATTGATACTTGGCGGGCAAAAAAATGCCTTACATACAAGGGCTCGGCCACTGTGATCAAACCGCAATATGCGCTTGAACGGCTTGAGGCAATTACCAAAGGCTATGACAGGTATATCACCACCGAGGTTGGTCAACATCAGATGTGGGCGGCGCAGTTTCTGGGCTTTGAAGAACCGCATCGCTGGATGACGTCAGGCGGCTTGGGCACGATGGGTTACGGCCTGCCCGCGTCAATTGGCGTGCAGATCGCCCACCCTGATGCGCTGGTGATCAACGTCGCAGGTGAGGCCAGTTTCCTGATGAACATGCAGGAAATGGGCACCGCGAAACAGTATCGCCTGCCGGTCAAACAGTTCATTCTGAACAACGAACGCCTTGGCATGGTGCGCCAATGGCAGGAATTGCTGCACGGCGAACGCTATTCACATTCCTGGTCCGAAGCCCTGCCGGATTTCGTAAAGCTGGCCGAAGCATTCGGGGCCAAGGGCATAAGATGCAGTGATCCCAAAGACCTGGACGACGCAATTCACGAGATGTTGGCCTATGACGGGCCGGTAATTTTTGATTGCCTCGTGGAAAAGCACGAAAACTGTTTCCCGATGATCCCGTCGGGCAAACCGCATAATGAAATGTTGCTGGGCGACGCGTCAACCGAAGACGCAATCGGAACCGGCGGCGGGGCGATGGTCTAAGGAGCAGACGACATGAACGCATTAAGCTTGAAAAAAGGCGCCTCAAAGCAAAGCGCCTATGACCTCAAGAATACCTTGGGCGACGTTGAGGAAACGCACACAATCGCAGTTCTGGTCGATAACGAAGCCGGGGTTCTGGCGCGGGTGATCGGGTTGTTCGCAGGACGTGGTTACAATATCGACAGTCTGACCGTCGCCGAGGTCGATCACACTGGCCACATGTCACGCATCACGATCGTCACAACCGGCACGCCTGCGGTGATTGAACAGATCAAGGCCCAGTTGGGCCGGATCGTACCCGTTCATGAAGTGCACGATCTGACGGTCGAAGGCCCGACAGTGGAACGCGAACTGGCGATGTTAAAGGTTGCGGGCCAAGGCAACAACCGGGTTGAAGCGATGCGTCTGGCCGATATTTTCCGTGCGTCCGTGGTCGATACAACGCTTGAAAGCTTTGTGTTTGAAATTACCGGGGCCCCCGAAAAGATTGATGCCTTTGTCGATTTGATGCGTCCGTTAGGCCTGAAGGAAATCGCCAGAACCGGCGTGGCGGCGATGCTGCGCGGGGTTTAGGGCAAGGTGCCAGCTAAGCAATAACTCGCCGAGAAATGTGCGTTAACTTCTATTGCGCTGGCTGCGCCGGTTGGGTTTGCCTATTGTGGGCCGGCCCATAGGAGCTTCCCATGAAAAAGTAAGTATTAATCGCGGCGCTTTCGCTGTTTGCAACACAGGCATCTGCCGGAGGCGCGCCAGACACATCCAAAAACGCAACCGGCGCGTCCACAACCCTTCAGCAGGTCGAGGCAAAATCCACCAAGCGCATCAGCCTTGACGTCAGCCCAAGCAGCGCACGAGACCCGAAAGTCTTGGCGATTATCGTATTGCTGGCACTTCTGTTGTTCTGAATTTTGCAAAGCATGCCAGACAGTTTGTAAATATCTTGCCGAAATTGGTTGCAAAGAAAAACGGGCGGGGTTTCCCCCGCCCAGTTTCACGTTTCAGGCTCATCGTTTACCGCTCGGTTTTTTGCCTGCGGCCTGAACCGTTCAAAGGACGAGCGCACCCGCCCCTGATGCCGGGGCGACCGACTAAATCGGCCGCCCAGGAGTTCTTAGCTACAGCCCGAAGTCGCGCCGCAGGTGTTGCATTTCATGCAGGTGCCGTTGCGCACCAACGTATAGTTGCCGCAATCACCGCAACTGTCGCCTTCATAGCCCTGCATCTTGGCTTTGACGCGGGCGTCCATCGTCACGGGGGCCGCACGCATTTCCGGCACCAATGCTGCCAGTGACGTGCTCGCATCCATCGCGGTTGCCAAATTGCCGCGCGAGCTTGCAAATACCGAGCTTACCCCGCCCTGCAACACCACCAGTTCCTGCGGCAGGCGCTTGCGCAAATATCCGCTTGAGGAAACCTGACGGATCATTTCAAGCGACCTGCTGGCAGAATGACCAGAGACTTCGCCGAAATTCGGTTTGCCTTCTTCCTCGCCGCGCCCCAGATCATCAAAGCTTTCGCCTTGGGGTTTGACATGCGCCAAGTCGGTCCGATCCAAATAGCTGACCGCCAGTTCCCGGAAGATATAGTCAAGGATCGACGTCGCGTTTTTGATGCTGTCATTGCCCTGAACCATGCCGGCCGGTTCAAACCGGGTGAAGGTAAAGGCCTCGACAAATTCATCCAGCGGCACGCCGTATTGCAGGCCAACCGACACGGCGATGGCGAAGTTATTCATCATCGCGCGGAACCCGGCGCCTTCCTTATGCATGTCGATGAAAATTTCGCCGATCTTGCCGTCTTCATATTCGCCGGTCCGCAAATAGACTTTGTGCCCGCCAACGATCGCCTTTTGGGTATAGCCCTTGCGACGTTCCGGAAGCTTTGAGCGCTGCGTGCGGACGACTTCTTTGTAGATGATCTTTTCGACAATCTTTTCGGCCAGGGCCTGCGCCTTCACCGCCATTGGCGCGTCCGATGTAAGCACTTCTTCCAGGTCTTCGTCATCTTCGATCAGGGCCGAAGACAAGGGTTGGCTGAGCTTGCTGCCATCACGATAAAGCGCGTTGGCTTTGATCCCCAAGGACCAGCTTAACTGATAAGCGTCTTTGCAATCTTCGATGCTGGCGCTGTTCGGCATATTGATGGTTTTGGAAATCGCCCCGGAAATAAACGACTGTGCAGCAGCCATCATGTAGATATGCGCGTTAACCCCAAGGTAACGCTTGCCGGTTTTACCGCACGGATTTGCGCAGTCAAACACCGAATAGTGTTCTTCTTTAAGGTGCGGCGCTTTTTCCAGTGTCATCGTTCCGCAAACATGGTTGTTTGCAGCCTCGACCTGTTCGCGGCTGAACCCCAGGTGACGCAGCAGGTCAAAACCGGGATTGTTCAGCTCGGTTGTCGGGATGCCCAAGGTTCCGCGGCAGAAATCTTCGCCCAATGTCCATTGGTTGAACACAAAGCGGATATCAAAGGCCGACGGCAGGGCGGCTTCAATTTTGTTAATCTCAGCCTCGCCAAAGCCATGGCCTAAAAGGCTTGTGTGGTTAATGCCGGGGGCGTTGCCAAGGCTGCCGTGACCGACCGCGTAGGCAACGATTTCTTCGATTTCATTGCTGGCATAACCCATTTTTTCAAGCGCTGCGGGCACCGAACGGTTGATGATTTTGAAATAACCACCGCCGGCGAGTTTCTTAAACTTAACCAAAGCGAAATCAGGTTCGATCCCGGTTGTGTCGCAATCCATCACCAAACCAATGGTACCGGTCGGGGCAATGACTGAGACCTGCGCATTACGATAGCCGTGCTTTTCACCCAGGCGCAACGCCTCATCCCAGCTGGCTTTGGCCAGTGTTACAATGTCCTGATCGGGGCATGAGGCATGATCCAACGGTACTGGCTTGACGGCCAAGCCTTCGTAATCATCCGATTTGCCATACACCGCGCGCCGGTGATTGCGGATGACCCGCAACATGTCTTTGGCGTTCTTCTCATAGCCCGGGAACGGACCGCGTTCGCGGGCGATCTCGGCTGAGGTTGCGTAGGAAACTCCGGTCATTAATGCGGTCAGTGCTGCACAAAGTGAGCGCCCTTCATCGCTGTCATAACCAAGCCCCATACTCATCAGCAAACCGCCGATATTCGCGTATCCCAAACCAAGGGTGCGATACCGGTAAGACAGGTTGGCAATTTCACGCGATGGAAACTGCGCCATCAAAACCGAGATTTCCAACGTCAGCGTCCACAACCGCGTGGCGTGCATATAGCTTTCGGAATCAAACTTGCCGTCTTTATAGAAAGTCAGCAGGTTCATAGATGCCAGATTACACGCGGTGTCATCCAGAAACATATATTCCGAACAAGGGTTTGAACCGCGAATCTCACCGTCTTTTGGACAGGTATGCCAGGAATTGATGGTGTCGTGAAACTGAATGCCCGGATCAGCGCAAGCCCAAGCCGCGTGACCAACATCATCCCACAGATCGCGGGCTTTTACGGTCTTTGCAACTTTGCCATCCGTACGGCGCAACAGGTGCCAGTCGGCATCGTCTTTTACCGCCTGAAGGAAAGCATCTGTTACGCGAACCGAATTGTTCGAGTTTTGACCGGCGACAGTCACGTAAGCTTCGCTATCCCAGTCGGTGTCATAAGTCGGGAATTCAATCGACGTATAGCCCTGGCGCGCATATTGCAGGACGCGGTTGATATAGGTTTCCGGGATCGCGTTTTTCTTGGCGGTACGAATCGCAGCCTTGAGCGACGTATTAACCGTTGGGTCAAACGCATCAGCTTCTTTGCCGTCCCAATCGCGAATTGCACCAAACAGGATATTCAGCTGTTGTTCGTGCATTTTCGAGCCGGCAACCAAAGACGCAACCTTTTGCTCTTCCCGGACTTTCCAGTTTATGAATTCTTCGACATCCGGGTGGTCCATGTCGCAGATCACCATCTTTGCAGCACGCCGCGTGGTACCGCCGGATTTGATCGCGCCAGCCGCCCGATCACCGATCTTAAGGAAACCCATTAAGCCCGAGGATTTACCACCACCAGACAGGCTTTCGCCATTGCCGCGTAGCGACGAGAAATTGGTGCCTGTGCCTGAACCATACTTGAACAACCGCGCTTCGCGGACCCACAGGTCCATGATACCGCCGTCGCCAACCAGATCGTCCTTCACCGACTGAATAAAGCAGGCATGTGGCTGAGGATGCTCGTAAGCACTGTCGGATTTTGTCAGCTTGCCGGTTTCAAAATCAACATAGAAATGGCCCTGCCCCGGCCCGTCGATGCCGTAAGCCCAATGCAGGCCAGTGTTGAACCATTGCGGAGAGTTTGGGGCCGCCATTTGTGCGGCCAGCATGAAGCGCATTTCGTCAAAATATCCACGTGCGTCCGCTTCAGAGGTGAAATTGCCACCCTTCCAGCCCCAATAGGCCCAAGCGCCGGCCATCCGGTCAAACACTTGTTTGGCTGAAGTTTCGCCGCCAAAGCGTTGATTTTCAGGCAGCTTCTTCAAAGCATCGAGGTCAGGTTTCGAGCGCCACAAAAATTCGGGCACGCCGTCTTCTGGATCTTTCTTCAGAATCGCTGCAATGCCGGCTTTGCGAAAATATTTCTGTGCCAGAACATCTGCAGCCACTTGAGTCCAGGCCAAAGGCACCTCGATATTCTCGAGCGAAAACACGACTGTCCCGTCGGGGTTTCTTATCTCGGAACTTGTTTGTCCAAATTCGATGTCGGCATATGCCGCGGCGTCCTTGCGTGTAAACCTGCGTTCGATTTTCATTACTGCCCCATTTCACTTATCAAATACTGGCCGTGCGGTTGTTCCGCCGTACCCTTGTTTTCCACCCAATCTTGCGCAACGATCTGTCCAACCAGTCTCGGGGTTACACAAGATATAGTAGCGTGCGGGGTAGTTGATACAAATTGGCGTATTTGAACGCCATCGGTCAATGGTTTTATTCACAGAAAGGTCATATTTTGTAGTTGACTGATCGTTAACCCCAATAGGCGCCCAATGACCTTCGCCATACTGCTCCTCGACTGCAAAATATCTAGCTCGCATCAGGTCGAATTGTTTGCGTTGCAAATGCAATTAAATTTGTCTTAAAAACAATCATTTCTTGGTGAAAACTAAGATCGTGTGGCAACTGCGGTGTGGAAATCAATACCCAGGAAACTTGCGCAATTCGATTCGGATTGGCAGTGGGAACAACCGCGAAAAAAATATCGGGTATGACCGGCAATGCCATTTTTACGCCGTCTTAGTTCTGGATCAATCAGCCCCAACAGCTCGGTACTTATCCATGTAACAACGGCTATATGGAAACCTGGATTGGTCATATAGTGCTGAAATCGCAGGTAAAATCCATGTATCTCGGTAGAATTCATACCTAAAACCCTGCCCCAACACCACCTGATAGGTTTGGCGATCTGTGTTAATTGCGACAGTCGAAACCGAATCAAACAGTCCCTCAATATCTTCGTCACTGATCGTGGTGCCGTTGGGAACAAGCAACATGTTGCGCCCGTTCAGGGCTGCAAAATCAGTCTCTAGATCCTGATTGCGGCCAAATACAGATTTCGAGATGACCGTTACTGGCGAAACCCCAGCATTTTCCAGAATGGCAGCCACGCCGTATTCCATTGTCACAACGTGCCGGTTCGCGGTGAGCGGGCGTAATTGCTCCAAAAACACCGGCTCCACAAGATCAAGATGTTGATTGAAAAGTGCCGCCTTTTCAGCCGGGAGGAATTGCTGAGGCTGGACCCAATTCAGTTTCAACAACAGCAGAACGCCCGTCAACGGCACGAGCGTCAAAACCGTTAACAACAACCCCAGACGGCGCGACCATATTGGCGACGGCTGCGGCGAAACTTCTGTCAAAACCAAAAGTGCAAGAAACCCCAAAGGAGCACCCCAGTTAACACCAAACTCCCCCCGCAAAACCGAGATTGCCAGCATCACCCCCAAAACGCCAAAGAAGATACGGGTGAAAAGTCCAACAGGATGGGCGGTTTGACGGCGAATGACTTGCGCAATCAGCGCAAATCCAAGCGGGCCGGACATTATCAGAATCGTCAAGACCACCCAAAGCGGCCCAAATCCGGTTGCGTGAATTGATCTAAAGCCAAAGTTGAAGGCCAGATTTACACTGCAATTTTGATAGTTCCACCATAAATGCGCCAGAAAAACCGGCAATGCCAGGACCGAGATCAAGAAAAACCGACCGAACAAGAATCGCCGACCTAAAGGCCACGTTAAAAACCCTGCGACCATCCCAAGATAAATCAGCGCGCCATTGTATTTGGTCAGCAGCACCAGATCAAAGGCCGCCGCCGCCAACACTACGGCGACCCAAACATGCCTTTTCGCCCGAAAAGCGGTTTCAACAGCCAGCAAAAACAACAACGCTGCAAACGCAAGCAAGCTGTCATTGAGGTACATATTCGACAGAATAAGAAACCCCGGCACCACGCACAAAGTCAAGAACGTGTCTTGGGTCCGCAAATTCAAGCCAAGACGACGTTGGCGGGCGGCAATCAAAGTCAGCCCGATGATAGCCATCATCAATGAAAACAGACGATGGACTGCGCCGTGGCGTTGCAATCCAATCAGATCATCGAAGCGCTGCAAAACATAAGACACCCAGCCCGGCAAAGGCGGATGGTCATAATATCCCCACTCGAACGTCTGACCCCAGGAAATAAAATAAGCCTCGTCGCCGGAGATCGGCACGACAAATTGCATCACGACGCACAGGAGCGCCAGAAACAGCCAGATAGACTTGTGTTGGATGGAATTGATCAATGCGCCCTCTGTACGGCGGCAAGTCTGATATGGTCGGGGCGAGAGGATTCGAACCTCCGGCCTACGGTACCCAAAACCGTCGCGCTACCAGGCTGCGCTACGCCCCGTTCCATCGGCGCTGTCTACAACCGCTTGTCGCGGTTGAAAAGGCAAAACTTCATCTCATTCGCAGGACCATACCTGATTTCTCTGAAAAGCCGGATGCCGCATCTGATCTCCGGGTTTCAGACCCAACTTATCGGTAAGCCCGCCATTGACCTCGAGCACCGCCAAAACACCGGAACCGCCATCAATATGGTCTAAACTGAAGGGAATCGCCATTTTATGGATGCGACTGATCAGGCCGGATTCATCAGCAAAAATCATGTCAAGCGGCAACGGAGTGTCTTGCATCCAGAAAACCGCCCTTTTGGGCGTCGGAAAGACAAAAAGCATACCTGAAAACCGAGGCATGGATTCGCGAAACTTCAATCCGTTGGACTGACTTTCAAGAGTTTCAGCCAGTTCAACCCGGATATCCGCTTGCCCAAAATCACCACGCAGCGAAACGATTCCCGGCTTACACGCGCCAGTCACCGGCCCCGCAAGCGCCAGAGTTGCTGCCAAAACAATCAAGAATCGCATTCGTCACACCGCTTTTGCCAAAACATGGTCCCAGACTTGCACATCCCAGACCATCAGTCCACGAGGACCGGTCGCCGTTCTGACACTCACGGCCTCGCCCGGCATCAATTCGGTCAGGCCGCAGGTGTGTAATATTTCCACATGCACAAAGACATCTTCCGCAGAACCAAAGATGTTCACGAAACCAAATCCCTTTTGGCGATCAAACCATTTTACGCGCGCAGGTTTTAGCGGTGCACTCGGGTCAATTTCGACCCCTTCGCCCAGAATTTTCAGATATACTTCCGACCCAGCGGAAACCGCCGGCGGTTCGATTTTCAAAATTTCGGTTGCCTGACAGCCACGATCAGTCTGTTGCACAACGACTTCAATCACCGCATTACTGGCAATTGAATTACGTCCAAAACTTTGCAGTACATTCGCATGCAACAGAATTTCTGTTTTGCAGCCGTCAGCAACGATGAAGCCAAATCCCTTGGTTGTGTCAAACCACTTGACTTGGCCCCTTACGGTGCCGTTATTTTTCACCCTGATAATTTACCTCAGTTGACCCTTGGTAAAGATCGTAACACTTTTTGTTTAAGCGCACCAGCCTTACGGTGCGGCAAGGTGATTTTTTTGAGGGTGATGAAAAACGTCCTTGCTTTTCAGCTGTTTGAACGAAAAAAACCGACTCTTATGGGTTGAGTCGATCTATTTCCCAAGAACCCTGCAAGGTTTCACGCCGCCATTGAAATCTGTCATGCAGCCGAAATTCGCCGTCCGCCCAAAATTCGATTTCTAACGGCGAAATTCTGAACCCGCCCCAATAGGGTGGACGCTGCGGGTTGACGCCTTTTGTCGCAGTAATCTTTACAACCTCTGCCATAAGGTGACCTCGCGACTTTAGTGGGCGTGATTGCTGCGAGGCCCATGCACCAAGGCGGCTCGGCAGCGAGCGTGACGCGTAATACGCATCTGCCTTCGGCCCGTCTTCGCTTGTCACCAATCCTCGCACCCGTATCTGTCGACGCAAACTTTTCCAGTGCATTACAAAGGCCGCTTTACCGGCGCCAAGAATTTCAGTCGCCTTGGCGCTTTCATAGTTTGTGTAAAAGACAAAGGCGGCGGCCTCGATTTCTTTTAGCAAAACCATCCGCGCATTCGGCATGCCGGCAGCGTCCACTGTTGCCAGCGCAATGGCATTCGGATCATTCGGTTCGGTTTTTTCGGCCGCTACCAGCCAGTCGCGGGCAATGGCAAACGGATCCTCGCCCAAAAATATACCACTGCGATCGGCCATGTCCTTGCCCCTGATTTGAAAACCTTTGCAGCATCATGCCAATGACAGAGGCGATGCACCAGTCAAATTCCAAACAACTGTCAGGCTTGATGGCGTTAACACTTTCGCCTAAACCAATGAAACCATATTGTAGAAAGAGGATTGATGAACATGTCCACAGGACTGATGAGCGGCAAACGTGGCTTGATCATGGGGGTCGCCAACGAAAGGTCGATGGCATGGGGCATCGCACAGGCTTGCGCAGCACAGGGGGCTGAAATGGCCTTCTCGTTTCAAGGCGAAGCCTTGGGCAAACGGGTACGTCCATTGGCGGAACAAATTGGTGTCAAGCATGTACTTGAATGCGATGTGACGAACGAAGGGTCGCTTGATGATTTGTTCGAGACACTGAAAGTTGAATGGGGCAGCCTTGATTTTGTAGTGCACGCCATTGGATTTTCGGATAAAAACGAATTGCGCGGGCGCTATGTCGACACTTCCGCCGACAATTTTCGTCTGACAATGGACATTTCGGTATATTCTTTCACGGCTGTCGCCCAGCGTGCGGAAAAGATGATGCCCAATGGTGGTTCGCTTTTGACCCTGACATATTACGGTGCCGAAAAGGTCATGCCGCATTATAATGTCATGGGCGTGGCCAAAGCGGCACTTGAAGCCTCGGTTCGCTATATGGCCGAAGACCTTGGCAAAGACGGCATTCGGGTCAATGCAATTTCGGCAGGAACGGTCAAAACGCTGGCCGCCAGCGGCATTGGCGATTTTCGCTATATTATGAAGTGGAACGAGCTGAATTCACCGCTTCGGCGCAACGTCACCATTGATGATGTTGGCAAGTCTGCACTTTATCTTTTGTCGGATCTCAGTTCCGGCGTTACCGGCGAAAACCTGCATGTCGATGCCGGCTATCATGTTGTTGGCATGAAAGCAGTTGACGCGCCTGACATTGATGTAGTCACCGGGAGGAAAGAATGACCGACCGCCTCCCCCACGAAAAAGGCTTTCACATCAGCTGGGACCAAATTCACCGCGACAGCCGCGCGCTGGCATGGCGGCTTGACGGTCACGGTCCGGACAATGGCGCATGGCGGGCGGTGGTTGCAATCACCCGTGGCGGCATGGCCCCGGCGATGATCGTCGCGCGCGAGCTTGATATTCGCACTGTCGATACAATCTCGATTAAATCTTATGATCATCAGGCGCAATCTGACGCAAGGGTGCTGAAATCACCCGATGTGGGCATCATGGGCGACGGCACCGGCATTCTGATCATCGACGATCTGGTGGATAGCGGCAAAACCCTGGAAGTCGTGCGCGCCATGTTTCCCAAAGCGCATTTCGCGACCGTTTACGCAAAACCAAAAGGCCGCCCGCAGGTCGATACCTTCATCACCGAAGTCAGCCAGGACACCTGGATTTTCTTTCCGTGGGACATGGCGCTGCAATATGTCGAACCATATCGCGGTAAGGATTGAACGGGGCCAGTCAGTGTGAAAACTTTCGCAAAGAGCCGACTTGCGGATCGCCTGTTACACGACTCGTTTCTACTGTCGGTAATGCTGAAAGCAGCGCTTGGGGTTGCCCAAATTCTGGCGGCTATCGGGTTGGCGATCACGTCGCAAAGCCAGTTGATCAGGTTTGTGGCCCAACTGACCGCCAGTGAAACGCAACAGGATCCAACCGACCCTTTGGCCACGTGGTTGCTATCGGCAGCACAAAGCTTTTCGATTCACGAGCAGACCTTTTACGTTCTCTATTTCACCGGGCATGGGCTGCTTAATCTGGGCATCGCCGCAACATTGGTGGCGCGATTGCGTTGGTCGTATCCAGTGTCAATCGTGGTTCTGGCGGCTTTTGTGATCTACCAGATCGACCGGTTCGTGTTGACCGGAAGTTGGACAATGATCGCTCTGTCCCTATTTGACGTGCTGATCATCGCTTTGGTCTGGCGCGAATATCGCCAGCTGGATCCGCACCGCCCTACTTGATAATGGTTTCCGCCCCCATAACCAAAGTTGGCAACCAGGTCGACAGGATCGGAATATAAGTCACCATAATCAAAAAGATGAACAGGATGCCAAGCCACGGCAACGAGGCTTTGACGACCCGCATCATTGGCATCCGCGCCACGCCCGAGGTTACAAACAGGTTCAACCCGACCGGCGGCGTGATCATCCCGATCTCCATATTGACCACCATTATGATGCCCAGATGAATTGGATCAATCCCAAGTTCGATCGCAATCGGAAATACCAGCGGAGCGACGATCAGAATAAGACCCGACGGCTCCATAAACTGCCCACCGATCAGCAGGATCACATTCACCATCACCAGAAACATGATCGCGCCAAGACCAGCGCCCAGCATCGCATTGGCGATTTGCTGTGGTACTTGTTCATCCGTCAGAACGTGTTTCAAAATCAACGCGTTGGCGATGATAAACATCAGCGTGATCGTCAGTTTCCCGGCGTCCAAAAGCGTCTGGCGGGTATCCTTGTGCCAAAACGCTGTCAGCAATGCGTGCGGTTTTTGCAGTATTGTGAAAGGTTTACCGCCTTCTTCTGACGCCGCTAACGGCCCCATGTCGCGGTAAACAAAGATCGAGATCAGAAAGGCATAAACCGCGGCAACCGCTGCTGCCTCGGTCGGGGTAAAGATCGCGCCGGTCAGGCCCGGTATCCCGTATATCCCGACCATGATGATGACCATCAGAAACAATCCCCAACCAGCGGCGACGGCCGACGAGAATATCTCTCCCCAACCAAGCCACTCGCCCTTTGGCAGATTGCGCACGCGCGCGGTCACGTAAATTGCCAGCATCAGCATCGTGCCGGCCAGTATGCCCGGAATCACGCCTGCCAAAAACATCCGGCCGACAGATACGTCCGTTGCCGCCGCATAGACCACCATGACAATTGACGGCGGGATCAGAATGCCCAGCGTGCCAGCGTTACAAATCACCCCGGCCGCAAAATCCTTGGAATACCCCGCCTGTGTCATCGCTGCGATGACAATTGAACCGATCGCGACGACAGTGGCCGGGCTTGATCCCGACAAAGCCGCGAACATCATACAGGCAAACACCCCGGCAATTGCCAAGCCGCCGGGAAAATGTCCGACGACCGCAACGGAAAACCGGATGATCCGGCGGGCAACCCCGCCTGTGGACATGAAACTTGATGCCAGAACAAAGAACGGAATGGCCAGCAGCGTGAAGTGGCCCTCGAACGCGTTGAACAAAGTCTGCGCGACCGATGCCAGCGAACTGTCAGAATAGACCAGCAGGAAAAGGATCGAACTGAGGCCAAGCGCGACCGCGATTGGAACCCCCAGAAACAACAGGCCGATAACAACGGCGAAAAGTAATGCGACGGTCATTGAGCTTGCTCCAACCGGTTGGCAGCTTCTTCAACCGCATCTTCGGCTTCGTGGCTGACGATCAGACTGTCGATTTCACCGCGCAACAGGCGCACAAAGGCCTGAACAAAGCGGAACATCAGCAGGCCCATCGACAATGGCAGCACCATATAAGGCACAAGGCGCGGCATTTTTTCGTAATGCTCGCCGTCGTTAAACCACGTTTCCAGAAACGAGAATATCGGCAGCATCGGAATATCGCTGGTCTCGTACCAGCCTTTCCCGCGGAATTTTTCCTCGAACCCCAGGGGAAACCAGCGCCCTTCTGTGCCCGGCAAATTGGCAAAATTAGCCCAGTAATCCCACGAACCCTTCAACAAGAAAAAGGTGAAGGCAAAGCAGGCGATCGCCGCGAAAATGCCCATCACTTTGCGCGTTGACGGTCCAACCAGACCTAACACAACATCAACGCCCAGATTTGCGCCGATTTTCACAGCGTAAGATGTTCCTAACAAAACCAGCCAGGCGAACATGTAGACAGTTAATTCCAGAGCCCACAGGATATTTGCGTTAAATATGTATCGGGCAATGACATTGGCAAAGGTCAGTAAGGTCATCGCACCAAGCAATCCGGCAATAATGTTTTCCTCGATTGAATTGACAACGCGTCCAATCATTTAAACCCCCAATGCCAAACTGACGTACCAAAAAGAGCTGCGGCCCTATATTGCGGGCCGCAGCAGTTTTCCTTAGTGTTTTGCGTTGATGACTTGAGCGGCCGCGATATTATCGGTGCCCACGTCGCCTTCAAATTTCACCCAAACCGGCTTCATCGCATCGACCCAGGCTTGACGCTGTTCCGCATTCAATTCGCGCACAACGCCGCCAGCAGCCAGAATTGCTTTTCGGGCGGCTTCGTTTACAGCCGTTGATTCGCCGTTACGGGCCTCGGTGACTTCTTTGACGATTTGCAGGAACTGATCGCGCACATCGGGGGCAAGACCGTCCAGCCAATCAGCGCTTGTGACCAGCAGATAATCGATGATCCCGTGGTTGGTTTCAGTTGTTCCGTCCTGAACTTCAAAGAACTTTTGGCCATAGACATTGGACCAGGTATTTTCCTGACCATCGACAACGCCCTGCTGCAATGCGCCATAAACCTCGGAGAACGCCATTTTCTGTGGGCTTGCGCCAATAGCTTCCATTTGAGCAACCAAAACATCCGACGGCTGAACGCGGAATTTCAGACCGTTGGCATCACTTGGCAAAATCAGCGCCTTGTTTGCCGACATTTGCTTCATGCCATTGTGCCAGAACGCCAGCCCTTGCAGACCACGCTTGCGCATCGACGATTTCATTTTCTCGCCGGTTTCCGAGTTTTGAAACTCGTCCACTGCGGCCACGTTTTTGAACATGAACGGCAGATCGAAAATGCGGAATTGTTTGGTGAAAGCTTCGAATTTTGACAGCGAAGGGGCCGCCAGTTGCACATCACCCTGCAGCATGGCTTCCAATACTTTGTTGTCGTCGTAAAGTGTCGAGTTTGGGAACACTTCCATACAGGCCTTGCCGTTCATCTCGTCATTGACGCGCTGTGCCAACAGCGATGCGGCGATGCCTTTAGGGTGCTTATCGGTATTGGTGACATGCGCAAATTTGATGACGATTTCACCATCGTCACAATTGGCAAAAACAGTGCCTGCGCTGAACGTCAAAGCGGCCGCCATAGCGGTTGCAGTTAAGAATTTCATGGTTTCCTCCCGGAAAATGTTAAGGATTATGCACCGTTTCTGGTGCGTGCGTTGCAGTAGGATGTACTGCGCGCGACAAATCAAGTGGCGCGGCAAAAAAAGTGACCGACTGAAATTATTTCATATTATCTGCTAGATAAACGTCACCTACAAAAAACAATGCCCGGCAACATACGGCAAATTGCGGAAAACCGCACACACGCCTAGCCAATTGTGCGGATTTTCGCACAATACTAGCGAAAGTTTTCAGGTCGAATGCCAAGCCGTGCCATTCGGTCGTAAAGTGTTTTTCGGGGCAAACCGAGTGCCAGCGCAGCCTCGGTTGCATTGCCGTTATGCCGCTTTAAGGTATCCTGCAATATCCCGCGTTCAACCCGTTCAAGTTGGGCTTTCAGGCTGGCATCGACCTGTTGCTCATTCAAACCCCAAGCCACACGTTTGGCGTAATTTCGCAGGGCTCGCAGGTTGCCTGACCATTCAAGGCTGGCAAGCCCGCGCGTCGCAGCCTGCCCTTCCATCGAAGTTACATAGGCGCCAGCGTCAATTTCTTCGCGCAGAAACTTGTCAAACAAAATCGGAATGTCTTCGGTGCGTTCAGCCAGCGGCGGCACATTAATGCGCACGACCCCTAATGCATAGAAAAGCGTGTCGTTAAACCGCCTAGCCTGAAACTCGGCCTCAAGCGCAGACCCGCCGGTTGCATAAACCGGAGCGTTCGGATGTTCAGTCAAAAAACGCGCCAGTCTGGCCTGATCGGCAACATCCAACCGTTCGACGTCGCAAAACAGGATCGTCTCAAGCCCCAGGCTTTGCTGAGCGGCACCCCAATCCATCGGGCTGATGCAATCAAACCGTTTGAAAATCGTGCCCGAGCCTCGCAAGTCTTCAATCAGGCGTGCGACATGGCCACGCCCGGTCCCCGGCTCACCGCAAATCAACACCGGCGTTGCCACACGGCTGGCACGGCGGATTGCTTCGCGCAGGCGCTTGGCAGCAGAGGAAACCCCCAGAAACCCGATTTTTTCGTGCTGCGCCTGATCCAGTTGCGCTTTTAGCCGGCGGTTTTCCAAAACCAAAGCGCGGGTCTTCAGCGCCTTTTCCACAACTTCGGTAAAATGTTTGGGATCGCAGGGTTTCTCCAAAAAATCAAACGCCCCGGCTGACATACCCCGCACGGCCATCCGTACGTCGCCTTCGCCGGTCAAAAGAACCACAGGAAGATCCACGTCAATTTCCTGCGCAAACGCCAAAAGCGCAAAACCGTCTTTGCCCTGCATCCGAATATCGCTGACGACCACGCCTTCAAAGGCTGGGCTGATGTGGTCGCGCGCCGAAATGAACGAGGATGCAAGAATAGGTTGCAGTCCGGCAAGTTCCAACGTCTGCCCCAAAGCTTCGCGCACGGCTGCGTCATCATCCACAAGCAGCACGTAATTTGTCATGCCGCGGCCTCGTTTGCCACAAGCGCCAATTCCACAGTAAAGACCGAGCCGCCATCCGGGTGGTTGCGCCCGGCAATTTTGCCGCCAAAGCTTTGCACGATGCCATATGAAATCGACAAGCCAAGTCCCATGCCTTCCGACTGACCAACCTTTTTTGTTGTGTAAAACGGATCGAAAATCTTTTCGGGCTCACTCAGGCCCGGGCCAGTGTCCCGTACTGAAAGAATTACAGTACCGCCGGTTTGAGCGATGGAAACTTCAATTCTTTTTTCCGCCGTACCGTCAATATCTTCCATGGCATCAACCGCATTGCCCAGCAGATTTATCAAAACTTGTTGCAAACGTACTTCGCCACCCCGAACCCAAACAGCATTCAACGGCGTTGACCAAGTTACCTCGACGCCGGCTTGTTGCATTCGGTTGTCATTCAATTCAAGGGACGCGTCGATAACGGCGCACAGATCAACTTCGGTCATAGGTTCGCCTTCTTTTCGCGCGAAGGCACGAAGATTCTTGATGATCCGCCCCATTCTGCGGGCAAGATCGGAAATCCGACCAAGGTTAGCTTTTGTCGTATCCAACTGACCCCGTTCCAAGAAAACCTCGGCATTTTCAGCGAAAGATCGAATAGCCATCAGGGGTTGGTTCAACTCATGGCTGATCCCCGCTGACATTTGCCCCAAAGCCGAAAGTTTTCCTGCCTGAACAAGGTCTTGCTGGGCACGATTAAGCGCTTCTTCTGCGTCAATTCGTTCGTTAATCTGTTGGCGCAGTCGTTGGTTGACGCCCGACAATTGCTCGGTGCGGCGTAAAACCTGATCCTCCAGCTTGCGATTGGCCTGGGCTTCTGTGGCCAGTAATCTTGACAAGGCCACGCGCCTTTGTGCCATAATAAAGAACCCGGCACCGACAATAAGACTGAATGCCATAGCGACTATAGCCTGCAACGCCGCAGTTAGTCGCGAAGCAGCAGCATCCACTAAGATCTCGGCGTTCAACGCAATTATTGGCAGGGATTTTTCCAGATGCAGTGCGGTTGAGGGGAAAATCTGACGCGACTTCGCGTGCCAGAGCTGATGCCCGGAAAATCTGGATATCCAAAATTCAGGAAAATCTTTAAGCGAAGTTGGGTCATACTTTCTTTTGTTTTCATTGGCTTCTATGGCACTACTAATCTCCACTCGGGTGTTGAACAACAACGCGTCCCGGTTTGAAACAAAAACGACATGTTGGTCATCTGAAAAGAACAGAATGTTCGGGTCGGCCCGCCAATCGGTTTCAACGGCCTCGATATTCACCTTTACGACCAGCGCGCCAATCGGAGGTTCGCCGCTGCGTTTAATAGGCGACGCGAAATAAAATGCGCGACCGGTTTCTTCACCGTATTGCGTTTGCGCGCTCCCCAATGCGCCATGCATTGCGCGCTTGAAATAGGCTGAATTTCCGTGTTCTACATTCGTCAGCGGCAATCGCGACGACGCGATTTTGTGTCCTGTGGAGGACACCACAAATATTTCGTATGAGCCTGTTTTGTCAGCGGTTTTTTCCAGCAACCGGTTGGCATTTTGGCCAAATTGATCGCTGTCTTCGGTCAATAACGCGATCAAACCCGGATGATCCGCCATCACCACAGACAACTGGCGAAATCGCTGCAACTGGCCTACCAAACGATCTGACGCGAGTGACAATTCAGTCTCGGCCCGTTCGGCCAATCGATCCAGTGCGGTACCATAAGCCCACCATCCAACGGCCGCCGATAAAACCGTCGAGGCTGTGAAAAACACAATAATATGCAGGATAAACTGACGCAAACCAAACCTTTCCGAATACTTTACGCGGCATATTAGGCAGGGCGGCTTGCCTTGACCAGTTTGTTCCGCGACACTTACTGCAAATCAAGCCCGAGGATCACGTGCGCTCTCATTCCCAAAGTCCGATGGACCCCGATTTCATTAATGATCCGTATCCGTTTTATGATCGTGTACGTGTCGATGGTCCGCTTTTTCATTGGCAGGATTACAATCTGGTTTGCGCGACCAGCTATGACGCGGTTGACACATTGTTGCGTGATCGCAGGTTTGGGCGCGAGCAACCGGATGAATTCAAAACTCCTCCGCCGGTTCATTTACGGCCCTTTTTTGCTTTTGAACATCATTCAATGCTGGAACGTGAACCACCAACCCATACTAGGTTGCGCGGGCTGGTTGTGCGGGCGTTCACATCGCGCCGCATCAAGGCTTTGGGGCCGGAAATCCACGCCCTTTGCCATCAGTTGATCGATCAGTTTCCGGCGCATCCGTTTGACCTGCTACCGGCCTTTGCCGAACAGATACCAGTGATTGTTATCGCCCGCCTGCTGGGTGTACCCGAAGAAAAAGCACCACAATTGTTGCGCTGGAGCCATGATATGGTGGCAATGTACCAAGCAAATCGCAGCCGTGGCATCGAAGACGCGGCGGTCGCTGCAACGCTGGAATTTTCTGCCTTCATGCAATCTTATATCGACAAACGGCGCAGTCTGCCGCGTGACGATTTGCTGTCGCATTTGATTGCAGCCGAGGAATCGGGCGAGAAACTCACCACTGACGAACTGATAAGCACCGCAATACTGCTGCTGAATGCCGGGCATGAAGCCACTGTTCATGCCATCGGAAATGCGGTGAACATTCTGCTGAGATCGCCGGCAGAAATACCCGCAAATTTGGCGCCGGATACGATGGCCGCAACCATCGAAGAAGCTTTGCGGTTTGATCCGCCGCTGCATATGTTCACGCGGTATGCCTATGAAGACATGGAGGTTTTGGGGCACTATTTTAAACGCGGCGACGAACTAGGATTGCTGTTGGCCGCTGCCAATCGTGATCCGGCCAAATATGTAAATCCGAACACTTTCAACCCGAAGCGCCCTATCGCGCCGAACACCAGCTTTGGCGCGGGCCTGCATTTCTGCATAGGCGCACCACTCGCACGGCTGGAGCTTACCACGGCCCTGCCAGTTTTGTTTGACCGCTGCCCAAACATCCAACTGGCAGGTGAACCAGTCTACGCCGACCGATACCATTTTCATGGATTGACCCAGTTGTTGGTTAAAAATTAACCACGCGTTAACGCGACTTGAACAGGCTGCCGAGGATTCCACGCACCAAAGCGCTGCCAGCCCGCGTGCCGACGGATCGCGCCATGGATTTCATGAAGGCATCACTTGCGCTATCGCTCCGGCGCGAAGAATTGGCTCGGGTGGAGTTGGATTTTGACACAGTATTGCCAGAATAGCGCCGTGCGGTATTAAACTCGCGCGGTGCATCAGGTTCGGCGGCTTCTTCTTCTGACTTTGCAACAGCATCTGCCGCATCTTTTGCGCGTTTGGCCAAGGCCTCGAACGCCGATTTGCGGTCGACCGTTGTGTCATAAATCCCGGCAACTGGTGAAGCCGCCATGATCGCATCCCGTTCGGCGATGCTTATCGGGCCAAGCTGTGAAGACGGCGGTCGGATCAAGACCCGCTGCACCATTGAAGGCTCGCCCTTATTGACCAAAGTTGACACCAAAGCCTCGCCCACACCGACATCACGAATAGCGTCTTCTGTATCAAACGCCGGATTTGGCCGGAATGTTTCCGCCGCAGCCCGAACAGCTTTTTGATCGCGCGGTGTAAAAGCGCGCAAGGCATGCTGAAACCGGTTGCCCATCTGCCCCAGAATATCTTGCGGCACGTCATCGGGGCTTTGGGTGATGAAAAACACCGAAACACCTTTGGACCGGATCAGGCGCGCAACCTGTTCAACCTTGTCCGTCAATGCTTTGGGGGCATCGTCAAACAGCAAATGCGCTTCATCAAAAAAGAACACCAGTTTGGGTTTGTCCGGGTCGCCGATTTCGGGCAGGTTTTCAAACAATTCACTGAGCAACCACAGCAAGAAAGTCGCGTAAAGGCGTGGCGATGACATCAGTTTGTCAGCAGCCAAAATATTAATCCGCCCCTGCCCGCCTTGGGTCACCTCCATCAGGTCATCCAACTGCAATGCCGGTTCACCGAAGAACTGCGCGCCCCCCTGATTTTCAAGGACCAACAACGCGCGCTGAATTGACCCCACCGACGCCCCCGATACGTTGCCATAACGCAGGGATATTTCTTTGGCATTCTCACCAATCCAGACAAGCATAGCTTGCAAATCTTTTAGGTCCAACAATGCCAGACCTTGTTCGTCAGCGATCCGAAAGGCGATATTCAAAACGCCTTCCTGTGGTTCTGATAATTCCAAAAGCCGCGAAATCAGCAACGGGCCCATTTCGGCGACTGTGCTGCGCACCGGATGGCCTTTTTCTCCAAACACATCCCAAAAAGTTACCGGAAACTTGTCATAGCCATAATCATCCAAGCCGATTTTGGTCGCGCGTTTGGTAAATGCTTCGTGCAGTTTGAAATCCGACGACCCCGCCTTGGCCAACCCGGACAAGTCACCTTTGACATCGGCAAGAAACACTGGCACGCCAAGTGTGGAAAAACTTTCGGCCAGAATTTGCAGCGTCACGGTTTTACCAGTGCCGGTCGCGCCGGTGATCATTCCGTGGCGGTTGGCGTATTTGACCGTCAGGTATTCGGGTTCAACATAGTCAACTCCACCGCCGCCAACAAATATCCGGGTTTGATCAATCATCATCTTAAAGTCCTCAGAGCTGTTTCAGCCAACATACAATGTTAACCCGTCTGTGCCATGGTGGATTTACATTGCTGGTACAGTTGTTCCAGTGATGGTATTTCCTCCCTGTTGACTGGCCGCGCGCATGTCGTGCGGTCTTTTTTTTACTGTGAAGGTTTGGAAACCACGAATTTGCCCAGCAACGAAGATTTACTCGTTGACCGGCATATGTCGTCGTCGTATTCTTGCAGCATGAATAAGTCGGCCGGTCCGGCAGGGAGACAACCGCGAATGCGGAAACAAAAGGGGGTTCTTTATGGGACTCCCTTTTGCATTGAAATTCGGCGTGCTATTTAGCGTGAAACTGCCGATACGACAGAGTGCCGTAATTTTTGCACTGACAGGCAGGACAAATCCGGTTAGACCCCGAAGAAATCGCCAAAAACGAGAGACCGCATGAAAAACCTCATTCTAACTGCCATTGCCGCTGTAACTCTAGCCGCCGCCATCCCCGCCTTTGCGCAGGACACAACCACGGCAACAACCGAAGAATTCCCGATCGGCAAGTCCCCGGACGTACAGATTGGTCAGCCCTATGTCCTGAAACAGGAAGGCAGCTGGCAAGTTCGCTGTGTGAAGGCCGAAGTAGAACCGGAATCGTGTTTTATCTATCAGTTGCTCAAGGATAGCGAAGGTAACTCGGTCGCAGAAGTGAATATTTTCCATCTGCCAGGCGGCGGGGCTGCTGTGGCCGGAGCAAACATAATTACGCCGTTGGGGACTTTGCTGCAAAATCAAGTTATGCTTTCGATCGGTGGCGAGGCCCCCAAAGCCTATGCTTTTGGCTGGTGCGAAGCGATTGGCTGCATTGCCAAAGTCGGCTTTACCGGGTTGGAACTTGAAAGCCTGAAAAAATCCAAAGATGCCACGATCACCATTAGTGCCATCGTCAATCCTAGCCAACCAATTGTTTTGTCAATGAACTTAGACGGATTTTCCGAAGGGTTTAAGGCAGTTCTGGTTAAGAAGTAGCGCTGTCGCCACCAATTCAGATCGCCTTCAACGCCAACACAGCATTAAGCCCGCCAAATGCGAAAGCGTTGCTTAAAACAGCGCGGACTGTTGCGGATCTGGCGGTGTTGGGTACAACATCAAGAGGGCAATCCGGGTCTGGAATTTGATAGCCAATGGTCGGGGCAATCACCCCATCCCGTAACGCCATGATGGCCGCCAAAAGTTCAACCGCGCCGGTCGCGCCGATCAGATGGCCGTGCATGCTTTTGGTTGACGAAACCATCAGCCGTTCGGCATGTTGCCCGAACACGTCCAGTATCGCCGCACTTTCGGTTTTGTCGTTCGCCATTGTGCCGGTCCCATGCGCGTTGATATAGCCAACATCCTCGGGATTAAGGGCCGCATCCTTTAACGCCAGTCGCATCGAGCGTGCGGCCCCAGATTTCGAAGGCGTCACGATGTCTGCCGCGTCAGATGTCATTGCGAAACCTGCGACTTCGGCCAAAATGTCCGCGCCCCGCGCACGCGCGTGGTCATAGTCTTCAAAGACAAAAACTGCGGCACCTTCACCCAAGACCATTCCGTTGCGCGTGGCAGAAAATGGGCGGCACCCGTCGGGCGACAAAACACGCAGGCCTTCCCATGCTTTGATGCCGCCAAAGGTTAACATGCTGTCGGCTCCACCTGTCACCACGGCCGTGCAGGCGCCCGAGCGGATCAGATGAAAAGCCTGCCCCATCGCGTGATTGCTGCTGGCGCAAGCCGTGGCAACGCAATAGGTCGGCCCAAGCAAATTGAAGGCCATGGATATCTGACTGGCCGCCGCATTGTGCATCAGACGCGGAACCACAAAAGGATGCACGCGGTTTTTGCCGTCTTGGTAAACATTGCGGTAGTTCTCATCCTGCGTTTGCATGCCGCCACCGGCAGACCCCAATATGACACCGGTTTTTTCCGCCAATTCGCCTGAAAACAGCAAGCCGGACTGGGCTATCGCCTCGCGCGCGGCGACCAGTGCGAGCTGGGAAAACCGGTCTAAGAACGCCAGTTCCGGCTTTGTGAAATGGACATCAGGCGAAAAGCTTTTAACCGCAGCACCGATGCGGATAGTCAGCCTCTCGACATCCAAAATATCGAGCTGGCCAATCGCCAAGCGCCCCTGTTGCATACTTAAACGCGTCAAAGCGACGTTATTTCCCAATGGGTTAACGGTGCCTTGTCCCGTGATGACGACGCGCTTCAATACCTTAAGCCGAGTTTTGGGAGATCAAAGCCTCTACAGCCCTGGTCATTGCGCCAACCGTCGAAATGTCAAAACGCGGGTCATCAGGCTCGTTCGCATTGAAGGGAACCTGAATATCAAAATGCTCTTCAATTGCAAAAACCGCCTCGACTAACCCAATTGAATCCAGACCAAGCTGTTGTGGTGTCGTGGCGTCGCAAATATCAGCGACGTCAACCATCGCCTGTGCCGCGATGATTTCGCGCAGTTTTTGCTTGACCAATTGCGTCATTTTTAATCCGTGATGAAGGGTTGCAATTTAGCCGGTTTTGTTCAGATTAGAAACCAGTTTCTGCAAGTATTCAACCTTGGCCATCAGCCGGGGCAACCGGCGAAGGGCTTTGTAGGTTTCGATATTCTGATCCATTTTTACGGCCGGATACCCCATCACAACCCGACCGGCTGGCACGTTTGACAAGATCGCGCTGGCGCCGCCCGCAATCACACCATCGCCCAGTTTGATATGATCAGCGACCCCGGCCTGTCCGCCCAGAACCACGCGGTCCCCCAGAATGGATGACCCAGCAACCGCCGAATGGGCGCATAAAAGACAATCCTGACCAATTTGCACGTTGTGGCCAATCTGGACATGATTATCAATTTTAGTTCCGCGACCAATTCTGGTATCCGCAACAGTTCCCTTATCAACCGAAGAAAGCGCGCCGATTTCCACGTCATCCCCAATCTCCACCGACCCGATCGAGGCGATTCGGCTATAAGGTTGAGGTTTCGCAGATAACGTACTGGTATGGCTTGATTTTGCGGCCTCGATGGCACCGGTCTCGGGGGTCACAAACGAAAAACCGTCACTACCAATCACGGCATTGTAATGCGCAATAAAGCGATCTCCAATACGCACGCGGCTGCCAATCCGGACACCTGAATAAAGCAGGCAATCTGCGCCGATAGTGGTGTTTTCACCAATCGTGACATGCGGTAAAATTTTGGCGTTATCGCCAATTTTTACCTGTGCGCCGATCACGCAAAATGCGCCAACCGATGCACCCTTGCCAATCAAAGCCGTCGCGTCAATTTCAGCCGTGGCGGCAATCCCGCTGACTGCAGCGGGAGCAATTTCAAACATTGCGGTAATTCCAGCCATTGCCAGACGCGGACGCGTTACAAGAATTGCCGCTTTCAAGCCATAAGCCGTCCAGTCGGCACCTTCCCACAAAACCGCGACTTCCGCGCTGCCTTTGTGCAAATCAGCTGCGTAGACTTTAGTCATCGCCAAAGCCAGATCAGTCACCGAAGCCGCGGCTGGTTCTGCGATACGACTAACCGTCAGCGTCCCGTCACCAGCGAAGCGGGCGCCGATTGATTTTGCAATGTCCGCAATCGAATGGCGCATGGCACTGTTCCTGCCGAGTGGTCAGGGCGGCCGATGACGACGCGCCCTTTCATGTCATTGCGCATATTGACTTAGCTGCGCGGCGCGCGCAACTCTACCCCGGCTTTTTCAAGCGCTTCAAACACAAGTTTATCACGCCCATAAGGGTCGAGCCGATAATTAACACGTCCCTGCGCTGTCACCCAAACCGTGTGATAAACCAGATAGACCGGAATTGGGGTCACCAAATCAACCTGCGTCTCGCGACGAGACTTCAGGTGACCATTAAACAAACCTTCTGGATCGTCACTTTGCGGCGCCAGCAGGAAATAGGCCAAATCCATTGGCCGCTGAACACGCACACAACCGTGGCTGAATGCGCGAATATCCCGACCAAACAGCGATTTTGACGGTGTGTCATGCAAATATACATTGAACTTGTTAGGAAACATAAACTTTACTTTCCCCAACGCATTTGCAGAACCCGGCGGCTGTTTCAAGTCAAACGGAAAATCGGATGTGCTGTATTGGGTGAAATCAATTTCCGATGGGTCAACCTTCTGACCGCTAATATCTGTCATCACAATACCCTGACGCCCAAGTGCGCCGGGATTTTGCAACAACATTGGCAGGTATTCCTTGCGGGCAATTGATTGCGGCACATGCCAGGTCGGATTGATGATCAGATGCGTCATTTCATCGGTAAATTCCGGTGTGCGGTACTGCGACGAGGTTTTTCCAACCACAACCCGGGTCTCAAACGTGGCTTTGCCGTCGTCAAAGACGTAAGCTTTGAAATCGGCCTGATTTACGAAAATATGGCGCTTTCCGCGATCTAGGTTCAGCCAGCGCTGCCGTTCGAGTCCAATAATCACCTGTTTTAGCTGGCTTTCAACCGAAACGTTCAAGGCATCGATCGTCGAGTTCCCAGCCACTCCATCATCCGTCAAACCATGATCGGTCTGAAATTGCTGGACCGCCAGAACCAAATCATCAGAATATTCGTTCGACTCGCTTGCTGACACATACCCCATTAAATACAAACGGTTCCGCATCGCAGCTACGGCTTCGTGTTTGCGGCCCGGTTTGAGCTTGTTGGCATTAACTGTTGCGCCCCAGTCGCCGGTCGCCAGAATATTTTCCAGTCGGGCTTTTTCTTTCAGAAGACGCGCGTAATCGGGATGCTTTGGCGGCAAATTTCGCAAAAAGGCCGAAGGTACACTTTCGGAAAATTCGCGCAACATCACAAGGCGGTCACGACGCGGCGCGACAACAGCGATGTCCTCGCTAAGTTTATCCGGGTCAAGAATTCCTGATTGTATATCGTGCGCGAAAAGCAAAAACCGTTTTGTTGTTTCGACTTCCAGATATCCACGTCCACGTGCCGTTTTGACCGCGCCAAAATCTGCAATCAATTGCTCAGCGTCGTAACGCCCCGCAGGTAAGCCGTGGTCGGAGGCTGTTCCGACGGCTGCCAAAAAGGCTTTGCGCCGTTCTTGGTCATCGTCGCCAGTCCAAATCGGGCGAAAGTCGCGTTCTTGATAAAAAGCCGCAATATCGACATCGTCCAGCGCTGCGGCGGCCACCGCTTGCTTAAACGCTATCGTCTGCGCATTTGCCGTTGCGGTTAAAAACAAAACCAACGCGGCGGTTAAAAGTATTGCGACAAACAGGCGTTCTGTGAATCTCGTCGATAAATCACTTCTAAAATCGAGCATCTGCTAAACTCCCCCTCCCAAAAAAACAAGCCCATCATCTATGTATTGTAGTGCCAAGCGCCGGAGTCCATTCACATTTTCGCTAAAACTCGTTGATTCTAGAGACAAACCAGCCAAGAAAGTCACATTAGCGCATTTGCTGTCATTACACCACAACTGGCAAAAAACTGCCTAAACCTTAAATTAGGACGTCTGACGGAAAAGTTATACTTGGATGGCGAATCGATTCGTGACATAAAACCGTACAAACCCGGAGCATACTGCACGAAGGCTGCGACAAGCAGCACAAAGATGGGACAGGCAAAGGCATGGTACAACTCTTGAATGCGACTATTTCCCGGCGATCTCTGCTCGGGGCCTTCGCAGCAATGACGGTAACGGCCGCCCCGGTTTACTCAAAAACCTTTGGTTTATTGAAAGGAGCCGGTGACATTCGCCGGATATCAATGCGTTCGGGCCGTACTGGCGAAAGCCTAGAAACGATTTACTGGATCGAAGGCGAGTATATCAAGGAAGCCTTCAAGGAAATTAACCATTTCATGCGTGATTGGCGTGAAGACAGTACGATCGTGATGGACAACCGGAACGTGGATATCATAGCGGCTGCACACAGCTTGCTGGAAACGGACGAACCTTTTCAGTTATTGTCCGGCTATCGCAGCCCCGGCACCAACGCGATGTTGCGTAGCCGCAGCCGTGCAGTTGCCAAAAATTCGCTTCATATTAAGGGGATGGCCGCCGATCTTCGCCTTCAAAGCCGTTCCGTCGGACAAATGGCCCGCGCTGGCATGGCCTGTAATTCCGGTGGCGTTGGCACTTATTCACGTTCAAACTTCGTCCACATGGATTGCGGCGTTGTAAGGACGTGGGGCCGCTAGCCGCCTCTTTCAGTCGAAAACAAGCAAAGCCCGCGTGAAACAGCGGGCCTTTTTTTGTTTTTGGACTATTTGCGGATCGTACCGTCACCAACCACCAGATATTTGAACGACGTCAACTGAACTGCCCCAACCGGGCCGCGTGCGTGCAGTTTTCCGGTGGCGATGCCAATTTCAGCCCCCATGCCAAATTCCGCACCATCGGCAAATTGAGTTGACGCATTGCGCAGCAAGATCGCGCTGTCCAGGCGTTGAAAGAACCGTGCCGCGGTTGCATCATTTTCAGTCATGATTGCGTCTGTATGTTGGCTGCCAAACGTCGTGATATGTTCAATCGCGCCGTCTATGCCGTCAACGATCCGCGCGGCGATGATCATATCCAGGAACTCGTGGCCGAAATCGGCGGGTTTTGCCTTGACGGTGCCCGGGATCGTCAGCAAGTCGCCCTCGGCCCTGACCTCAACCCCCAGATCCAGAAGATCCTTCAGGAATGGTGCGCCGTGGGTGTCATAAAACCTCCGGTCAACCAGAATGCATTCAGCCGACCCGCAAATGCCGGTACGTCGGGTTTTCGCGTTGACCACGACATCGCGCGATTTCTGGACGTCGGCATCCTGATCCACGTAAATGTGGCAAATACCTTCAAGATGCGCGAACACCGGCACGCGGGCTTCGGCCTGAACGCGGCCAACCAGACCTTTACCGCCGCGTGGTATGATCACGTCGATATAGTCGATTGCCGTCAGCATTTCACCGACCATTGCACGATCACGGGTTGGCACAAGCTGGATCGCGTCGGCAGGCAGGCCTGCCTTGATAAGCCCATCAACCAGACAGTCATGCAAAACGCCCGAGGAATGAAAACTTTCAGACCCACCGCGCAAAATAACGGCATTACCGGCCTTCAGGCACAAGGCCCCCGCATCAGCGGTCACATTCGGGCGGCTTTCATAAATCACGCCGATTACACCCAGTGGTGTACGCACACGGCGGATATTCAAACCCGACGGCATATCCCAATCGGCGATGACCTCGCCAACAGGGTCAGCCTGTTCAGCAATCGCGCGCAGACTGTCAACGATGCCGCGAATGCGATCCTCGTTCAGCATCAACCGGTCCATCATTGCGCCGCTTAAGCCTTTTTCGCGGGCATATTCCTGATCACGTTCATTGGCGGAAATGATGAAAGCACGGCGTGTCCAAACCGCTTCGGCGGCTCCAATCAGGGCCGCGTATTTACGCTCGGCCGTGGCATAGGCAAGTATTCGGCTGGCCGCGCGAGCCTTTTGGCCGATTTTTGCCATCAAATCATGGGTGTCTGCAGCGTCTTTCATAGCACCATATCATCCCTGTGGACCAAAGCGGCGCGTCCCGGATAGCCAAGAATCGAGCTGATTTCACCACTGCGGCAGCCCTTGATCGCAGTTGCTTCGGCTTGGTCATAACTTGTTAAGCCTTTGGCAAGCTTTTCACCTTCCGGGCCAAGTATCGCCACCGGATCACCGCGTTGGAATATGCCAGCCACCGACGTAACACCAGCTGACAACAGGGATTTTCCCGATAACAGAGCTTTCGCAGCGCCTGCGTCTATATGCAATTCTCCCTTGGGCTTCATCGCATTTATCCAGTTCTTGCGCGCGGTTTGCGGGTCACCGAGCGGCGCGAACCACGTGTGCTTTTGACCTGCCAGCAAGGCCGACAGTGGACGTATCACGTCGCCTTGCATAATCACCATCGCACACCCCGCCGAGGTTGCGGTTTTGGCTGCCATCAGCTTGGTTTCCATACCGCCCTTAGAGGTCTCGCTGATCGCCGCACTTGCCATTGCTTCGATCTTGATGGTGATTTTCTCAACCTTTGCAAGATGTTCCGCCGCTGGGTTAAGGTTGGGATTGGCGGTATAGAGCCCATCCACATCCGACAGCAGCACCAAAAGGTCAGCCGCAGACATAACTGCAACTTGGGCGGCCAGGCGATCATTGTCGCCAAAGCGGATTTCGTCGGTTGCCACAGTGTCGTTCTCATTCACGATCGGAACCGCACCCAGATCCAACAAAGTTGCAAACGTTGCACGCGAGTTCAAAAAGCGGCGGCGGTTTGTGCTGTCTTCAAGGGTTACAAGAATTTGCGCGGCGGTGATGCCGTGGGGTGCCAAAGCTTCTTCATAGGCGCGCGCCAGACGGATCTGACCGACCGCCGCCGCTGCCTGACTTTGTTCAAGCGACAAGATGCCTTTTGGCAAGTTCAAAACCCGTCGCCCCAAAGCAATTGAACCTGACGACACCAGAATTACATCCTGCCCCCTGGATTTGGCATCGGCCACATCCATCGCAAGGGCGTGCAGCCATTCAAGCCGCAACTGACCACTAACTTTATCCACTAACAAAGCTGATCCAATTTTCAGGATCAACCGCTTGGCCGAGGAATAATCGCCTAGGGATGCCACGTTTGAACATCCTGCAAGGCCGCAGCCTCGACCTTGTTGCGTGTGGTGATTTTGGTGCGCAGGGCGCGCAGAACTTCGATGACACCCTCTTTGGACACGCCGGACATCGCCATTAGATCCTTGGCCCCTGCCCGTTTAAGAGCCGCCATTTTCTTTTTACGTGTCTCGGCGTCCATCGTATCGATTTTGTTCAGCACCGTAACACGTGGCTTGTCAGCCAACTCGCCACCATATTGAACCAGTTCGTTCAGGATGGTTTTGTAGTCCTTGACCATGGTTTCAGACGTGCCATCGACCAGATGCAACAAAACCGCACTGCGTTCCACGTGGCCAAGGAACCGGTCGCCAATACCGCGACCTTCATGCGCGCCTTCGATCAGGCCGGGAATATCGGCCACAACAAATTCGGCACCATCAATGCCGACCACGCCCAAATTGGGGTGCAATGTTGTAAACGGATAGTCCGCAATTTTGGGTCGTGCGTTCGATGTTGCCGCCAGAAACGTCGACTTTCCTGCATTCGGCATGCCGAGCAAGCCCGCATCGGCGATCAGCTTTAAACGCAGCCAAACTTCGCGCTCGATCTCGGGTTGGCCGGAATTGGCGCGACGTGGTGCCTGATTGGTGGCCGATTTGAAATGAAGATTGCCAAAGCCACCGTTGCCGCCCCGGGCCAGCAATACTTTCTGCCCCAAACGGGTTAGGTCAGCGATGACGGTTTCTTCGTCCTCATCCAGAATTTCTGTGCCGACGGGTACCCTTAGAATTATGTCGGTGCCATCCTTGCCGGTGCGCGCCTGCCCCATGCCGGATTGACCGTTGGCCGCGAAAAAATGTTGTTGATAGCGAAAATCGATCAGCGTGTTTAATCCATCCACGCATTCGACAATAACGTCGCCACCCTTGCCGCCATTACCGCCGTCAGGGCCGCCAAACTCGATATATTTTTCACGCCGAAAGCTGATCGCGCCGTTGCCACCCGCACCGGATCGTATCGTTACTTTCGCCAGATCTAGAAACTTCATAATTCCACCTTTTCGTGCCCTACCTATGCGGTCTGGCGGGCGCTGACAATCACTGGATTGTTTTCAGGAATGTCCATGTTGGCACATGCGCGGCACGCGATAGCGAAAAAGCCTCGGCCGCACCCAAATTGACGAAACCGTTGCTGGCAAGCACTTTGGCCGAACCAGGGTTGTCCTGAAACACACACGCAACCATCGATCGGTTGCCATGCGGGTTCGCGTGGGCCAACGCCGCCAGCGCTTCTGACGCATAGCCTTGGTTCCAGAATTCCGGCGCAACCCAATAGCCGACCTCAGATTGGTCTCGATCAAGATACTTCAACGAAATGACGCCGACCAATGCCGTCCCGCCTTGCAGGCTTGCGTCAATCGCCCAGACATCCTCGTCCCGGTCCTTTGCTGTTGAACGTGTAACAAATTCTTCGGCGGCTTCAAAAGACAAAGGGAACGGGATTGATGTGGTCATCAATGCGATCCGTTGGTCGTTTGCGTATTGCGCCACATGGCCCGCATCCGATGGCAGCAATGGCCGCAGATCAAACCGACCGGCAGGAATTCTCGACTGCCGTTCAATAGTTTCAAGTTTCATTACCGACCTCCTAAGATCAACACATAGATAATGCTGGCAACGGTAAGCGCCGCCAGTGTCACCATTAGGGTTCGTTCATGGCGCGATCCTACCAGACGACGGGCTAACCATTCACCACCCAAACACCACATAGGATGTAATACTGTTTGAACTGCTAATAATGTCAGAGCGACGACAAACGTGGCCGTAAGCAAGGGTGTTGCGGGTTCAACAAAACTTGTAAACCCTGCAATAATCATTGCCCAGGCTTTGGGGTTCAGCGGATGAACCCATAATCCGGCGAAAAACCCCGGTATCGCAGTCAGCGGCGTTTTCGGATTAAGCGACATGAAAGCCACCCGCCAGGCCAGCCACAGAATATAGGCAACCGATATCCATTTAAGCGCCGCAAAAACCAATGGATAGGCGCCCAACAACGCCATGACACCAAAACCGATTGGCCAGATTATCAATTGCTTGCCCAGAATAACACCGCCAACAAACGGCAAGGCCGGGCGCAAGCCAAAGCGTGCGCCAGTTGCCAGTAACGTCATGTTAGCAGGACCCGGCGTACCCACTTGTGCGGCAGCAAAGACCAGGAATTCAAAGGCTTGAACTGACATTATACGGCCCGGATTATCTTCTGGCAAATAGCAGGACCAGCGCGGAACAAACCTCGTGCGTTAACCCACAACGGCTGATCAAGCCGTGGTAAAATCAGCCAACGAAGACTTTCCATGAGGGCCTCCTCGCGCTCATAAAAGAAAAGGGGACCGGTCTTACAACCGATCCCCTGAAACTGTGTGTTTCCTTTTGGTTTCGGTTTACTCGGCGGCCTCCACCGCTGGGAGAACCGAAATAAAGGTGCGGCCTTTCAGGCCTTTGTGGAATTTCACCTGACCTTCAACCGTCGCAAAGATGGTGTGATCACGACCAAGGCCAACGCCCTGGCCCGGGAACCAACGAGTGCCACGTTGGCGCACCAGAATATTGCCGGGGATCACGGCTTCGCCACCGTATTTTTTGACGCCCAAACGACGACCAGCCGAGTCGCGACCGTTGCGGGAGGAACCGCCTGCCTTTTTATGTGCCATATCGCTTGCTCCTTATTCGCTGTCAGCTGCGGGTTTGGCCGCTTTCTTGGCGGCCGGTTTCTTTGCTGCAGGGGCTTTTTCAGCCTTCGCTGCGGCGGCTTTCGGTGCGGCTACTTTCGGTGCGGCAGCTTTCTTTGCGGCGGGCTTTTCAGCCACGACAGAAACTGCTGGCGCCGAACCTGTACCAATAGCAACCTGCACACCAGATTTCCCGGCACCATTCGCCAGAATTTCGGTCACGCGCAGAACGGTCAGTTTTTGACGATGGCCCTTTGTGCGCTGCGAACTGTGCTTACGACGACGCTTGACAAAGTGGATCACTTTCGGCGCTTTTGCCTGCTCCAGAATTGTCGCCTGAACGCCTGCATCAGCGATCATCGGTGCGCCAACGGTAACCGTGTCACCACCCAGCATCAGAACTTCATTGAACTGTACGGTTTCACCCGCTTCACCGACCAGACGTTCAACTTTCAGAACGTCGCCCGGGGCCACTTTATACTGTTTGCCACCAGTTTTCAAAACCGCGAACATTTTCGCATCCTTTTGTCACCCGCGTCTCTGTGGCCCCCGGAACCGGGTGTTTGTGCCGCAAGCGGCGCCTCGGACAGCGCGCCCCGTGGGGGCGAGATTTCATTGCAAGCAAGGCACGGCCCCGCAAGATGGCGGTGTATCGGGGATTGCCGCCTTCTTGTCAAGGCCAGAGCGGCCTAAACCACCCCACCTTTTGCCAGTTCTTCCAGCATTGGGGACAAATGACTT
>ERZ889078.253-NODE-253-length-48912-cov-17.673455_pt1 | contig 48912 bp, 52 predicted proteins | sample MGYA00521266_ERZ889078 | MGnify/ENA primary metagenome ERZ889078 (study PRJEB32303, sample SAMEA104408618) | aquatic metagenome | biome: Brackish water; feature: Pelagic; material: water | place: Baltic Sea | collected 2014-06-16T06:34:00 | depth 76,534 m ... | reverse complement strand
TGTTAAATCAATATCTTTGTAATGAACATGGGCCTTATTAAATAAAATTACTTTTTTACACATATATATTTTACAAAAAGAGATTTTAAACTCATGATAAAACAATTAAAATATTTACATATCTATATTCCAGTTATTTTTACCGTTTGGATTGGTCTTGCGTTTGATGGCATTTCTTTTGCTCAAGTTAATCCCAATGCTCAATGGAGTACAAATCTATTAGTAATATCCGTTTTTACATGGGTTTACGCAAAAACGTCTAAACAGGTAAAACAACTCATGCTATTAGGATTATTGCTAGCGACTGCCGGAGAAATTATTTTTTCCATTGTCCTTGGGATGTATACGTATAGATTAGAAAACCTTCCTCTATACATTCCATTTGGTCACAGTATAATATACGCCGCTGTTTTTTACATAGTAAAAGAACCTATTATAAAAAATAATAAACAAGTTATAATTAACGTACTGTATTTTACGATGATTATCTATTCAACTTTATGGCTATTTTTTGGATCTGACGCTTTAGGTTTTTTATGTACGTTAGTAATTGCGCTTATATACAAACGCCGTCCAAACATTAAACTCTTTTTTTTGGTAATGTATTTTATGATTGCGTATTTAGAACTTATTGGAACTCATTACGGCTGCTGGCATTGGCCAGACGTTTGGTTTGACAAATTAACGTTTGTGCAAAGCGCCAATCCACCAAGTGGCATAAGCGTGTTTTATTTTGGATTTGACGCGGGATGTTTTTGGTTATATAAAAAATTTTATCCACATAAATGGCAACGCTTTATCTCTATTCAAAGAGTGAAAAGATGAATTATCACTCTCCCCATCTAAGTTTTTCTTTTAGAACGTCAAAGTAATTAAACGCTTCCCTATGGATTAACTTGACTTTTTGAGACGCTAGTTTTATATTTATACTCTCTTGCGCTTCTAGCTCAAGCATATCTTGTCCATCAATAATGACAAGAGCTTTGTCTTTTGGGCTTTTCATCTCAATGGCAAACTCTCCCGGTAAGACAACCGGCCTCTGGGTCAAGGAGTGAGGACAAATGGGAGTGAGCGCAAACACGTCTGTAAGAGGGAACAAAACGGGTCCGCCAGCTGAAAGATTATACGCGGTAGAACCTGTTGGAGTAGAAACGATTACTCCATCGCCATAGTACGTGTTAAACGCCTTAGAATCAACCAAAGTTTCTATGTGAATCATATTTGACACAGAGGGTCGCGTCAAAACAATGTCGTTAAAAGCGTACATAGTAACTTCTTTTTGATTTTTGACAAGTTTAGCTTCTAAAATAGATCTCTCGTCCACTCTATAGTTTCCAGAGATTAATGAATTCACGAAACCGTCTAATTCATCTAAATTTATATCCGCCAAAAAACCAAGATTTCCGGCATAAACGCCCAATATGGGAATGTTATATTTAAAAGAGCGACGAACCGTAGATATTAGAGTGCCATCGCCGCCAAGAGTCACCAAAATATCGGAGTTTTGACACATAAGTTCAAACTCCATACCCATAATGCCAATCATACCTCCACTAATGCTATCTATTACTACTTCTATATTGTATTTGTTGAATATTTTCTCCAACATAAAGAAGTCGTCTTTTAGCTCTGGCGTTGACGGCCTTAGAATAATGCCAACTTTCTTAACTCTTTTATTTTTCAAATTTACTCTTTTACTTAATATGTTTCATAAATTATACTCTTATTTTGGTATAATCGCGAAAATTATTTATATAGGACTCTATATTTTGAGAAGTCATTATTGTACAGATTTAAATGAGACAAACGTAGGACAAAATGTTGTTCTTACAGGTTGGGCGAATAACTACCGTGACCACGGTGGGATTATATTCATAGATTTACGTGATAAAACTGGTCTTATCCAGTTAACTTGCGACCCTGAAGATAGCAAAGAAGCGCATGCAACGGCTAATGGCGTTCGCGATGAATACGTCCTTATCATCAAAGGAACCGTTCGTCTTCGTGGTGAAAGTTTAAGCAATCCACGCCTAAAAACAGGTTCTATAGAAATTATAGTAAAAGAGCTTATCATTGAAAATAAATCCGCTCCAGTTCCATTTGTCATTGGCGATAAAAGCGTTGGCGAAGAGACTACTCTTAAATACCGTTATTTAGAGCTTCGGGACCCTGATTTATATGAAGTTTTTCGTCTTCGCTCAAAGGCTGCGATCGCCGCTAGAAATATTCTCGACGCGAATGGTTTTTTAGAAGTTGAAACTCCAATTTTAACCAAATCGACTCCAGAAGGCGCTAGAGATTATTTGGTTCCTTCTCGCGTTCACGCTGGTGAGTTTTACGCTCTTCCTCAGTCTCCACAGCTTTTCAAACAACTTTTAATGGTTGGTGGATTTGACCGTTATTTCCAAATAGCGAAATGTTTTCGTGATGAAGACTTACGCGCCGACCGCCAACCTGAATTTACTCAGATAGACGTTGAAATGAGTTTTTGCACTCAAGAAGACGTTATGAAAGTGGCTGAAGATCTACTTGTGGCGATGTTTGGGGCTTGTGGCGTTGACGTAAAACCTCCATTTAACCGCATAACTTACAACAACGCCATGGAATGGTATGGTTCTGACAAACCCGACATGAGATACGATCTTAAAATGGTAGACGTAATTGACATTTTTGAGAGATGCGACAACGCCGTTTTTACCGGTATCGCAAAAGACCCTAAAAAGAATCGCGTTAAAGCTCTAAAAGTTCCTGGAGCGGACCTTGTCTTTTCTAAACGCGAAATGAAATCTTTTGAAGATTTCGTTCGTAAGTTTGGCGCTCATGGTTTAGGTTACTTCCAAATGAAAGATGATGGACTCAAAGGTCCACTGATTAAATTTTTCACCGAAGAAGACATCGCGCTACTTATCGAAAGAACAGAGCTTGAAATTGGAGACGTTGTATTCTTTGGCGCTGGGGAGAAAAAAACCGTTATGGATTACATGGGTCGATTTAGAAACTTTATTGCCCAACATGAGAAAATGAATCTTGTCGACGAGGACGCTTTTGAATTTGTATGGGTTGTTGATTTTCCTATGTTTGAAGTGGAAAATGGTCGCGTAAAAGCGTTGCACCATCCTTTTACCATGCCTAAAGACACAAACAAAGAAGACCCAGAAGAGATAGAGTCCATCGCTTACGATATTGTTTTAAACGGTACCGAGCTTGGCGGTGGTTCAATTCGTATACATAAAGAAGCTCTTCAAGCGGAAGTGTTTAAACTTTTAGGAATTTCAGAAGAAGAAGCGCAAGAAAAATTTGGATTCTTACTTGACGCACTTAAGTTTGGAGCTCCTCCACACGGTGGATTTGCGTTAGGGTTTGACAGACTCATGATGCTAATAACAAAAAAAACGAGTATCCGTGACGTTATCGCGTTTCCTAAAACGCAAAAAGCTTCTTGTATACTTACAAAAGCTCCAAGTCCGGTTGATAACAATCAGCTTCGCGATTTACACATTCGTCTTAGAGAACAAACCAAATAATTCATTCAATGAAGTAATTAGTTTTACTTCATTGCGCTTCACTAAAACTACACTAAGGAAATTCCTCTTATGAAAAAACTATTTTTAATTATTGGCGCTCCTGGAAGCGGGAAAACCACAGATGCTCAACTCATTGCAAAAAACAGTGAAAATATCACGCATTATTCGACTGGAGACATGCTCAGAGCGGAAATAGCGAGCGACAGCGCACTAGGTAAAGAGATAGATTTTTACGTCTCCAAAGGGAATATCGTGCCTATCGCCATTGTGATTCAAACCATTACTGGCGCCATCAAGTCATCTCCAAGCGAAGTTGTCGTGATTGATGGTTATCCTCGAAGTTTAGAACAAATGAATAAATTGAACGCTTATCTCGAAGATGACAATGGCGTTGAATTAGTGAGCGTGATAGAAGTGGCGGTAAGCGAAGAGACCGCTCGAGATAGAGTTTTAGGTCGTGCTCGTGGTGAAGACGACAACACTGAGGTGTTTGACAACCGTATGAAAGTTTACACTGAACCTTTAACTGACATTCAAGCTTTTTATAGCGCTAAAAATATTTTAAAAGTTATATCAGGAGAAGGAACAATTGAGGAAATTGTTTCACAAATGAAAACTTTCATAACTAGCAAACTATAAGAAAATATCCAGAGCTAACTCTGGATAAAATTTACTTAACCTAATCTTGAAACAATAGCCGCTTCAACTTCGGAAATATGAGCCGTGCCATCAACAGTGATATAACTTAAAGTTTCAATTGATTGAGACTGTTTTTTATAATATCCAATAAGTGGTTGAGTCAGTTCATGATAAACTTTTAAACGATCTAAGACAACCGTCTCTTTATCATCATCGCGTTGTACCAAATCTTCACCGGTTTCATTGTCTTTCCCCTCTACCGCTGGTGGATTATAAATCAAATGATACGTTCTGCCACTCGCCAAGTGCGCGCGACGACCTGACATGCGCTTGACAATCTCTTCATCCGGCACGTCTATCTCGATAACTGCGTCAATAACAATACCAGCGTTTGTAACTGCGTCCGCTTGAGGTAGCGTACGAGGAAAACCATCCAACAAATAACCATTTTTACAGTCATCTTCAGCGATACGGTCTTTCACGAGTCCTATTATAATCTCATCCGTTACAAGTTGACCTGCATCCATGGCCGACTTAGCCATTTTCCCCATCTCAGTTCCAGCTTTGATAGCCGCTCTTAACATGTCGCCAGTAGAGATTTGAGGAATGTTGTATTTTTTTGTTAAAAACTGAGCCTGAGTGCCTTTGCCAGCGCCCGGAGCTCCTAGTAGTATTATTCTCATTTTACGTCCTAAATATTTTGATTGGCGTCATTATATACAAATGAATTTAAACTAGCGATAAATTATTCTTCTTCAGTAAATCCAAAATCTTCATCGTCTTCACTTCCCTTTTGCGCTTCTAAAATATCATCAATCAGTTCTTTACACTCATCTTCTTCAATATCTCCGCTATTTATGTCTTCTAAAACATCTTGTAAATCGGCTTTAAACTCTTGTAATTCTTCTATCTCTTCTCTAGCGTCTTGCGTCGCCTCTTTGTTGTCGGCAATTTCTTCAAATATTTCATCCAATCTCTCATCTAGATCAGGAATAACGCTTTTAGTAATTAACTCTTCTAGCTTTTGCGCATATGACATTTGTACATCCTCTAATAGTTTTATTTTAAGAATTATACTATTTATTTTACAATAAAATTATATTAAGTTGGTACTTTAATTGCTTATTACCCTTAGATCTGTTGTTCCTCAATTTTACACCCAAAGAGTTAGCGCTTAAAAAAGAGCATACAACGCAATACTAAACATTTAAAAGAGAAACATTATGGCAATCACTATGAACAATCATGTTTTTAAAGGGCACAAAACACTTCTTGGTAAGAAATTTGTAACATTGGCTGAGCTTGAGTTACCAACGAGATATGATATTTTTTCGAAATCTAAGAGCGGATTTGGTTGGGGGACGAGAGGCAGTTCATCTATTCAATTGTCTTTTTCTATTCTTTATCAACTAACTAACAAAAAAATAGCTGAAGAAAACGCTGTAAAATTCACCGTTGATATTGTTAGTAAGCTCCATTCAAGGAATTGGATTTTAAGCTCTAACGATGTGTTAAACTGGATAGATAAACATTCTGAGCCAATGGTAGAAAAAATAGAACCTACTAAAAATGTAAACAAAATCAACAAACAAAAATTAAACGTTGTAAACAGTATTTGCCAAGAATTGGATATTAGTCAAAAAAGACTTTCTGAAATTTTAGAAATTCCAGAAAGAACCGTTAATAGTTGGGCTGTAAAAAATGAAATTCCCAAAATTGCTAAAAAAGCTTTAGAATATTATATGTTAAACGTTAAAAATCAAAAAATAATTGATAGTTATATAAACTCTTCAAAGCTCCAAACAACTTTGAAGAGTTTCTTGAAACTTCATAAAGAGAAGGCGTAAATTTGAAACCAAAAGATGAAGTGACAAGAAGTCTACTGATAGATAAAGAAACATGGAATGATTCCATGAAATATTCTAGAGATAGATATAAAATGAGCCTTAGTAAAGTTATAGAATCTCTTCTTCAAGAGTGGTTAACAAAAGAGAAAAGAAAGCCTTTAGACAACACGAATCAAGGCAAATTTTTTGAATAACTAAAAAAAAATTTCATAAAACTCATCTAGCGTAACCGCTATTTATAGAGTCGTTTTCATCAACGGCAAGGATTGACAATAAACTTTTTTTATTCATTTTTCTAGCGAAATCAACTGCGGTAAAGCCTTTTAGGTCTTGCGCTTTTTGATTGACTCCATTTTCTATAAGTATTTTTACTATTTCTTGTCTTCCATAACAAACAGCGGCCATGAGAGCCGTAAAACCGCTTCTTCTTTGAGTCGAGTTTATATTTACGCCCTGTTTTATCAAGTAACTTACCATTTCCACATTGCCGTACGTGACCGCCATGTCAAAGATGCTAACGCCTTCGTCGTCAAAATTAAATATATCCGCACCACTATCTATAAGTAACATGACGATTTCCATATCGCATCTAGCCCTCATAGAACATGCCAAGACAGATTCTCCCGAATCATTCGTTTCGCTTAAATCTCCGCCATTTTTGAGATATTTTTTAATCCCCAGATAATCATTATCTTTTAAAAGTTCCAGCCAAATATTCACAGTTAAAGTCTCTCTTATTTATAAAATTTTATTCAGTTATTAAAATCTAGAACTAATAGTATATATAAAATGCCATTAGTAGTTTTTAAGTATAATGGCGACACAAATTTATTAAGCGAGAATTCAATGGAAATTATTCAAACATCAGACGCCTTTAAAGCGTTAATCGAAAATATTAAATCTTCAACTAAAGATTATAAAGACCCTTTAGCGTTTGGAATATGTAGAGTGGATTTAGGCCAGTTAAATACGGAAAAATCACTTCAAGCGACTTACCCAGTCATTAACTGGGATGAAAATTTTGGAAGCGCGGCTATTTTCATTAGAGCTTTAGCGGAACAAAACATAGAAGTGGATTTCAATCAAAATGAAGCTGTTTACAATATAAACTTAGAATTTTTAAAGAACTGTTTAAACGCTTTTACTCCTTACTCCGATGAAGCTTTTGGAGACGCTCACAAAAACATTCAAGTCGTTTCAACTCTTTACTCTCAAATCGTCAATAATGGTTATTTTGAAGGTGAATTTAAAGTGACTTTTCTATTTGAAGATGGAGCATGTGAGAGTGTAGAAGCAACTTATCTGAAACTTTACGCTCTTTCTCAAGCGAAAGTTGGAATTCGTGAGCTTAACCTAAATGGAGCGTTTGCTTCGCTTCCAAACGTGGCATGGTCAAATGGTCAGCCTATCGAGCTTGATTATTTAAGAGAGTTTGAGATAGAACTTAAAATTGCAAACGATTACCCTCATATTGATTTCGTAGATAAATTTCCAAGATTTTTACAACATATTATTCCAGCGGACAACACTCGCATTTTAGATACTTCAAAAGTGCGCTTTGGAGCGCAACTCGCGGCTGGCACCACTGTCATGCCAGGCGCTTCATACATAAACTTCAACGCTGGAACCACGGGTCCCGTCATGGTCGAGGGTCGCATATCTTCATCCGCCATTGTTGGAGCTGGAAGCGATATTGGTGGTGGCGCTTCTATACTTGGAGTGCTGAGTGGAACCGATGGAAATCCTATTTCCATTGGTAAAAACACTCTACTAGGAGCAAACTCCACTTGTGGCATTCCTTTGGGCGATGGATGTATCATAGACGCGGGAGTATCAATTTTAGCGGGCACAAAGATAGCGATTTATCCTGAGCAACTTAAAAAAATCATGGAAGTTAATACAAACGCCAACATGGAAGGTGAAATTTTTAAAGCTGGACAATTAGCGTATTTTAGTGGCTTGCATTTTAGACAAAACTCTTTAACTGGCGAGATGACGGCTTCTCGTTCCACTAGAGAAATTAAATTAAATTCCGATCTTCACTAACTATTTTCTCAAGGGTTTAGCCTTGAGAAAATAATTTCTAAACTAAAAGCGTAAACTTCTTTTTATATTTAGATTAGTATACTTGCACAAGGAGTCAATCATGAATATTTCAAATAACGTTTCATCAATCCAGGCTCATCAAACTATGTTAAACAATGGCGCCAATAACGTAGCTAATGTTAATTCCGATGGTTATGTACCTAAAAACACAAATATTTCCAACGATTCAGGAACAGTGTTCGCAACGGCAAAAATAGCAGATGACAATGGTTCTACAAAAAGCCAAACCGATTTAACAAAAGAAATTACAGATCAAATAGTTGTTCAAAACGTCAGCGCGATAAACGTTAACGTTATTAAAACCCAAGATGAAACGCTTGGTTCACTTTTGGACATAAAAACCTAAAATAAAATATTCATACTTTTTAAATTACTTAAGACACTAGCGTTTTGATCATAGTGCGTTAATTCTGAACCCAATTTAAGCGTGCTGAAAATTGTTTTTCCTATGATAAATCTTCCTTCGATTTCATCTTTTTTTGTTTTAACGCCCCAAACGTTTTGAAAGACTGTAATCTCATCATTAAAAATTCCCGTAAATAGCATTATGTGCCCTTTTTTATAGAAAAGAGTTTTAAAAGGCATCGCTTTTTCTTTTATTTTAACTATCTTCTCTTCATCGCTAAGTCCATCTAAATTCACCACTTCACCAACTAAACTTTGCTTATATGAGTTTCTTGGAAGCCATACGCCAAAAGGAGCGAACATGTCTCTTATGGTTGATGAACAATCTCTTTGTCCATACATTCCACCCCATCCATAATTTGACTTTAAAAGCTCATTTACAACTCTCTTTATATTTTCACCATTAAAAGCTACAAAACCTTTATGGGCGATGTCTTTATCGATATTTGCTTTAACGAATAAAGGCTTTGAACCTGCATATGATGAAATTGCCAAAACCGAGTATGTGTCTGCATCTTCCGATATCAAAGCAAACATCATCCCCAACTTAGATTTAAAAAGAAAATCGCCATCTAGCGAATAAATGGGAACATCATCTTTTATTATAAATACTTGTTGCGCTTTTTGCCACAACTCAAGCTCTCTTTTTTCTAAAAAAACTATTTCATTTACTTTCACCCAGCCAAAAGCAAAACTACTAAAAACATGCACCCACTCTTTGTCTGAGGAATAATGCGTCGCGAATATTGGCTTGTTCGCATGAACCGTACTGTTTTGAAGATAATCAAAAGGGAATCCTTCTCCAGCTCTGCTTGGATCCAATAAAAGTGGTCTATCCGTAGGAAACGCCCTTAAATTAACTTCTTTTAAAGTTACGGCTTTTTGATTAAGAGTAAAGTAATCTTTAAAATTAGCGTTACTTTTCATCTCTTCGAAAAAATTTTGACTCAAAGCTTGCAAGTTTTCCCCATAACCATTGCTAGCGTTGTAACTATCAAACGCCCACTCGACATTTTTCGCCACGTCTTCACTGTTAAGTATATGCCAAGCTTTAAAATAAGAATTTTCATATTTACTTTGATTTTGTTCCTCGGTAGAATCAGCGACCAAATGAGTATAGTCCCCTGAGTCTTGAGATATATGGCTAGTTGTTAACTCCTCTTTTTTTAAAACTAAAGGTTTAGCATTCTCCACATTTTTGTCACTAGAACAACCTATGATAAATACAGATAAAAGAAGAACGCTCATAAATTTCAATTTAAACGCCTTAATCAGTCCACGTCTCCAAATCTACTCACGACTCTTCCTATCACTTCTATTTCACTAGGACTAAGAGTCTGAGTTGAATAGGCTGAATTGTCAGATATAATGTCTAGCTGTCCATCAATCCGCTGTTGAACGCGTTTTATAAAAAGGCCCGCTTCGGTTCTTATTGTAAAAACGCCACCACGATTCAAATCTTTTTTTTCTCGATTGACAAACACTATGTCGTTATAACTAAAAGTAGGTTCCATTGAGTCTCCTGAAACGTTTATGGCTTCTATGTTTTTAAGTTCTTTTTCTCCTCCTAACATAAAGACGAATTGTTCCGGTATCTGCAACTCCTCTAACTCTTCACACTGCTCATGAGCGCCAGCGCCAGCGCTTGCGTTTACATCGCTAAAGTATTTAACCATATAAAATTTATTAGTCGTCTCTAACAAACTTTCCGGCGATTGGCCATAAAGCATCCAATTAATTGATATGGACTTTTTAGCGCAAAAATCCATAAGTTCTACAAATGGTATTTTATTGCGTTTTTTCATAGTCGCAAAATTCATCTGTGATATATTTAATATATCTGCGACGTCTTTGTCAAATACTTTTTTTGTATTTAAGTCAGCGGACACGATACTTTTTATTTCTTCAACTATTTCAATAAAATTATTCATGACATTCTCCTAATATTTACATACATTATAATATATTTTTGCAATAAAGTCAAAATATTAATGTCAATTTGTCATATTTTATACATTTATTGAAATTTATCAAAGGGTAAAAAATCTTTACTAGAAAAGTTTGAAAATATTTTAAGAAATTTTATCTTCATCCAGTTTAAACTGTTTTTCTCTTTGGGATGATTTGTTTTTATGGTATCCACCAAAAATAAATATCATAAATAGGACAAAAAGAATTAACATTACAATATCAATAATTAAACTCACTATGAACCCTTATGAAAAGTGGAGTAATTTTGTCTAATGGCGTCATACAAAACTATACCAGCGCTAATCGCTAAGTTTAAACTTCTACCCTCTTTCGTCATGGGTATGGTTATATTTTGACTTTTGTATTTGTTTAAAATATCTTCTGGTATGCCAGCCGTCTCACTACCAAAGAATATATAATCGCCCTCATTAAAAGAAGCTTCAAAATACGCTCTATCGGTTTTAGTGGTTGCAAAGTGCGCATTATCAACAATATGGTTATTGTTGAAAAAATCATCTATATTTTCCCAGACATGCAAATCCAACTTATCCCAATAATCAAGTCCCGCTCGTCTTACAGCCTTTTCATCTATATCAAATCCTATTGGCTTAATCAAATGAAGGGACGCCCCGGCGTTCACGCATAATCTCCCTATCGCGCCGGTATTATTTGGAATTTGAGGATTTACTAAAACTACGTTAAACGACATGACTAAAAAATTACCGTTTTATTCGCGTATACAAAGATTCTATCTTCAAGAGCTAACTTAAGAGCGCGAGACAACACGATTTTTTCAACGTCGCGACCTAAACGCTGCATGTCTCTCCATCCGTAACTATGGTCGATATGTTTTACTTCCTGTGCTATTATAGGGCCTTCGTCTAAATTGTTATTTACAAAATGAGCGGTTGCGCCAATGATTTTAACACCTCTGTCGTAAGCCTGTTTATACGGATTTGCACCTATGAACGCTGGTAAAAACGAGTGATGGATGTTTATAATTTTGTCTTTATAAACATCCACGAATTCTGGGGTCAATATACGCATATACTTGGCTAAAACTATATAATCAACGTCTTTAAACGCGCTTAAAGATTCCAATATTTTTCTCTCATGTTCGTGACGTTCTAAGTTTTCATGCGAAACCGTTACGTATGGAACGTCAAACTTGTTGACCAATGATTCCAACGCGTCATAATTCGAGACGACGGCGAGTATATTCGCTTCTAGCTCACCAGATTCATGCCGAATCAATATATCACCGAGTGCATGAAGTTCTTTTGTAGCCATAATTATTATATTTTTCTTTTTTGGTTCCACTATCTTAACGCCTGCGTTAGAAGGAAGTACGTTTTTAATTTCATTTATTAACTTGTTTTTATCTATATCGCCATCAAGAACGCTTCGCATAAAAAATTTATTGGACTCTTTGTCAACAAACTCATGGTTTGATAAAATATTTAAATTATTATTAAAAAAGACAGTGGACACTTTATGCACTAATCCTATTTCATCGTTTGCATCAATTAAAACGCGATATTGACTCATCTTTCACTTCCTTTTTCCAGTATTTGCACCCTTGTGTCTATGGTAGCCAATATATACTCTAAAAAATTAAGAGTCATATCCACTTTAGCTTCTATATCTGTGTTGTTTGGCGCTTGAAAGCCTTCAAAAAGAACCAACAGCCTCTCTCTAATCGAAGATAAATAGGCAAGCTCATTGCTATCCGTCGTTACTTTCGTTTCTAAGTCTCTAGATTGTTTTTCAATGACGACCTCTCTAACTTGAACGCTCTTTTTGTCTTCAATAATTTTTTTAAGAGCCTGGACGGGTATTTCTTCTTCCATTTCCGCTAATGTTGAGAGTATTACGTCTTTTAATTCCATGCTTTTAATAACCACCTTTCAAATTCATTATACTCCACTTCCGTATCCATTTTGAGGAAAAAATTTTTCATTTGAGCGTTTACGTTTAAAAATTTCTTTCTCATTCCAGACAATCTTCTAATGGCAATCTTTGCGTCACTATTTTGTGGGTCTTTTTTAAGAACCTCTTTATAAATTTCTAGAGCTTCTTCTTTTAAGCCTTGAAGTTCATAAATATTTGCTAAAGTTAGCGTCTGCATGCGCTTAGTTTATCTCTCTATGTAGTTAGCTATTATTGAACCCATTTCACTTGTTGAACAAACTTCTTTTGCGTCGAATTGCGCTAAATCTTGAGTTCTATATCCTTCTTTTAAAGCCCGCTTAATGGCGTTGTCAATTTTATCAGCCGCCTCGTTTTCACCAAGAGCGTATCTAAGCATCATAGAAGCCGACGCAATTGTCGCGATCGGATTTGCGATGCCCTGTCCCGCAATATCTGGAGCTGAACCATGTATAGGCTCAAAAACGCCTATCTTCGCGCCCACGGAAGCTGATGGCAAAAGACCAATAGAGCCAGAAAGCATGGAGGCTTCGTCACTTAAAATATCACCAAAAATATTGCCGGTAAGCATGACGTCAAACTGTCTTGGGTCGCGTATCAATTGCATAGCGGCATTGTCTACGTACATGTGAGACAACTCAACTTCTGGGTATTGGGTTGCCACTTCAGTTACTACTTCTCTCCATAATTGAGAAACGTCAAGGACGTTCGCTTTGTCTATGGAACAGACGCGTTTTTCTCTGGTCATAGCGATTTTAAACGCTTGATGAGCTATTCTTATTATCTCGCTACGAGTATAAACCATAGTGTTCCAGCCCTTGTTTTCATCACGACCTTTAGGCTCGCCAAAATATATTCCACCTATAAGTTCACGAACAACCATTAAATCAACGCCTTTAACAACTTCAGGTTTAAGAGAAGAAGCGTTGATTAGCTCATCATAAACAACGGCGGGGCGTAAATTTGCATATACCCCAAGCTCTTTTCTAAAACGAAGCAACCCGCTTTCTGGGCGTTTTTCACGAGGAAGGTTATCCCACTTTGGTCCACCGATAGCTCCAAAAAGAACGGCGTCGGAATTAAGTGATTTTGTGATTGTTTCTTTAGGTAATGGATCACCAGTAATGTCATAAGCGCATCCACCCATTAACGCTTCATCATAATTAAATCCAAAATCACAAGATGACGCTACGGCATCTAAAACTTTCACAGCTTCATCTATTATTTCCGGACCAATTCCATCACCCTTAATTAGAGTTATTTTGTAATTTTTCATTATTTACCTTCTATTTCATTTTTCGCAAAGTTCATTAAACCGCCCGAGTCTATTAGTTCTTGCATAAAAGTGGGTATAGGAATAAAATTATAAGTTTTATTAGCGCTTTTATTTGTAATTGTACCGGCGTTCATATCAACGCTTATCGCGTCGCCCTCTTTTATTTCAGCGCTCTCTGGCAATTCAAATATTGGAAGGCCCATGTTGAAAGCGTTACGATAAAATATTCTTGCAAAAGTAGGAGCTATAATTGCGGCGACTCCAGCGGCTTTTAGAGCAATGGGAGCATGCTCGCGGGAACTCCCACAACCAAAATTTTCGCCAGCGACAATCACGTCGCCTACGCTCATTTTTTTTACAAATTCTGGATCAGCGTCTTCCATCACATGTTTTGCTAACTCTTCGGGAACAGAAGTGTTTAAATAACGAGCCGCTATTATTAAATCTGTGTCAATATCTTTACCAAACGTCCAAACTTTTCCATCAATATTTGCTTTTTTCATATAAAAATCCTAAATGTAATTTCTAATTAATTTTGCGATTATAGCTAAAAGTAGTTGTAGTTTTATAAAGAAGTCGTTAAAAATTGATTTCAGACTTAATCTTTGATAGTATCAAGCCTTAATTGGGTGAGTTTAGCGTTTTAAACTATTTGTAGTTTGAAGCATTTCGTCACTAGTGGTAATAACTTTTGAGTTGGAATCATAAGCGCGCTGACCAGTAATCAGATCCGTAAGCTCAACAACAAGTTCAACGTTACTCAGTTCTACGAAACCTTGTCGTATGGATCCCTGTCCTTGAGTACCTGGAGTTCCTTCTATTGGCTGACCAGAGCTATCCGTTTCTATATATAAATTGTCACCCATAGAGTGAAGTCCCGCTGGATTGATAAAACTAGTCGTTAAAACTTGACCTATTTGAGTGGCTTGCGTTTGACCGGCTTGAATAACCGTGACCGTGCCATCCGTCCCTATCTTAACAGTTGTCGCATCAGGTGGAACGACTATCTGAGGGAGAAGAGTATAGCCATCGCTGCTTACAACCGTCCCATTTTGATCGAGTTTAAAAGCGCCATTCCTCGAATAAACTTGAGTCCCATCGGGTAGTTCCATTTTAAAAAAACCCTTTCCTGTAATTGCCATATCAAGATCGTTATCAGTCTGTTTTAAAGAACCTTCTGAAAATATTTTATTTATTGCCGTTGGTCTAACGCCAAGACCCACTTCTATGCCTGTTGGACTTTTCGTAGTGTCGGTTGTTGAAGTACCCGCGTACTCCATTACATGGTACATCAAATCTGCAAACTCTGCGCGAGATTTCTTAAATCCTATCGTGTTAACGTTGGCAATGTTATTTGCCGTTGTATTGATTTGAGTCTGCATCCCCAACATTCCCGTTGAGGCCGTATATAGCGATTGCATCATTTTTTAAATCCTTTTATTAAGCTTTTTTAGCAAGTTTTTCAATCGCGTCTCTATTCATATCATCCATCTGCGTGCTCATGGCTTTTTGATACATCCCAACCAAACGATTCGTCTCAATCATTTGCGTCATCATTTTAACGGCGTTAACGTTACTCTTTTCAACAAAACCTTGTTCTACGGCTCCACTGCCTTGAATGCTTTCAAGTTTCTCGACGTCTTCAAAACTATATAAATTATCACCCTCTTTTTTGAGTAAACGAATGTTTTCCGGTTGCGCGATAAACAAGCTCTCAAGTTGAGTAAACTTCGAACTATTTGGCAAAGTCGTATTTATTTGACCATTTTTATCTACGTTAATGACGCTATCTTGAATATTTAAGGTTATGCCTTTGCCCGTTTTAAAATAATCATCCGGTAAGACTTCATAGCCCGCTTTAGTAATAAGCTTTCCCTCGTCATTAGTCGTAAAAGAGCCGTCTCGCGTCAACCTTACTCCAGCTGGAGTTTTAACAGCAAAGAAAAGTCCTTCTCGAGAAAGGGCAAAATCTAAAGTATTTGAACTCTGTTGCATGGTTCCAACGGAATGGTCTGTGTAAGCGTCAACGACTTGTGGCGCTCGAGTCATTGTTCTGTTTAAAAATTGAGCACTCTCTTTCGTGTTATTATCAAGGTTTAACTCATCTCTAGCTTCTTTATAAACGCGCATAAAGTCGCCTATAACTAAATTATCCTCTTTAAATCCAGCAGTGTTAACATTCGCCAAATTATTTGCGATAGCGTCAAGACGATTAAACTGAGTAACCATTCCCGCCGCTGAACTGTAATAACCTGTTTGCATGAATTTCCCTTAACTTTAGTTAAATACTTAAAAGCAAAGAGTGTTCCAAATTTGCTTTAACCATAACTTTAAAATTTATAATTTAAAGTCAAACCTTTGTAATCATTTTCTAAATTAGCTGTAAAAGTAATTTTTTTATATGAAGACGCAAAGTAAAAACTTGAAATTGTTCCTAACAAAGCTCCCGCAATAACGTCTATAGGATGGTGGGCCCTTGCTTCAAGTCTACTATATCCAGTAAATATGGCTCCTAGATAAGCTGGCCAAGCATATTCAAATCCATAACGCATATGAATAAAACTAGCTCCAGCGAACGCGCTTGACGTATGCCCTGATGGAAAAGAGTCTGTGCTTGAACTATCTGGTCTTTTCTCATTAACTGTATACTTCAGAACAAAAGTTGCGCCCATTGTCGTAGCGTATGATTTATAAAACTGATGTTGACCTTCTACGTCATCAACGTACAACGTTGTAGCGTAAGCGGTCGCAGGAATAAGCATTTGAAAGATATCACCGACTTTTTTAATATTATCTTCAGCAGTGAGTGTGGAAACGTTAAACAGAGTAACTAAACTTAATATTATTTTTTTCATATTTATACCGATTTTTCATAAATACTACAATTCTATCGCTTTATATACGCTGAATTTCTTTTTACAATCAGGATGACTTAAAAATATTTGGGTATAATCCACCTTCTTAAAACCTTAACTCATGGAGCATACTCCGATATGACAGCCAAAGAACTCAACAAAGCTATAGAAACCCTATTTATCGAGAATAAAGTAAAAAATTGTTTGACTTATGAATCAATACTAGAACTTTTTGAAAAACAACCAACCTCCGCGCAGACCAAAAATATATTTAAATTAGTAATGAAACATAAAACGTGCATATATACCTCTTCAGAACATGCAAAACGAATGAATGACAAAGAAGCTGAAGCGAGACGCAGCGCTCAGAGGAAAATGCTCGAAAACAATGAATCGGATTCATTTGACATTTTAAAAGAACATGAGCTACTAGAGTGGTCGCGTTCAGATTCTCCAGTGCGTATGTATCTTCGTGAAATGGGACAAATTCCTCTTCTTACAAAAGAAGAAGAGATAGAAATAAGCAAAAAAATAGAAGGTGGAGAGAGCATCATAATAGACGCAATCTGTTCAGTGCCGTATCTAATAGAGTTTATTTTAGACTATAGAGAACCACTTATAAATAGAGAACGCCGAGTAAAAGAACTTTTTAAAAGTTTTGAAGATGAAAAAGAAGATGAAAAAGATGAGAATGGGGATGATTCCAACGACTCCAATGATGATGAAGACGAAGCAGTGGAAAAAGTCCTCACGGCTAAAGACAAAACAAGAGTTGAAAAAGTTTCAATTAGTTTCAAAGCGCTTGAAAAAGCAAAAAAAGAGTGGATTAAATTAGCGGAGAGCATGCCAGAAGAACTCGATAATGAGTACACTGAAGAATTGATTCACTATTATCTAAACGTTACGTTTAAAAAAGCGGTTTTAAAAGAAAAACTTTTAGACCTTGGACCTACGTCTAAACTAATCAATGAATTAGTAAAAGCTATGGAAACAGCGCTTAAAAGCGATGACGGTTACGATAAAGAACTTAAACGCCTTGAATATAAATTACCTCTTTTTAACGCGACTCTAAAAGCAAATCATAAAGTTTTGGTAAATAAAATTCAAGAATTAAACAAAGAAGACATTTCGAGCATGGTTCCCGAAGCGACTATGGTCTCTACGTATATGGAAATCAAAAAGTTAGTGCAAACAAAAGAAGCTTCAAAAAATAGTTTTGACATGGAACCTGAAAAACTAGCCGACATTTTAGAGCAAATCAAACGCGGTAAAAACATATCTGAAATTTCAAAAACCAAAATGGCGAAATCAAATCTTCGTCTCGTTGTCTCCATAGCGAAACGATACACTAACCGTGGACTTCCTTTCCTTGATTTAATTCAAGAGGGAAACATTGGTCTTATGAAAGCCGTTGACAAGTTTGAGTACAAAAAAGGCTATAAATTTTCAACGTACGCCACGTGGTGGATTCGTCAAGCGATTTCAAGAGCTATCGCCGACCAAGCGAGAACGATTCGCATACCAATTCACATGATTGAAACAATCAATCGCATTAACAAAATTATGCGTAAACACTTGCAAGAAAACGGTAAAGAGCCAGATGTTGAAACAATCGCGTTAGAAGTTGGCCTTTCAGTTGAAAAGGTTAAAAACGTAATAAAAATAACTAAAGAACCTATCTCGCTTGAAGCCCCGATTGGTAGTGAAGACGATGGACGTTTTGGTGACTTTATCGAAGACAAATCATCTCTTTCTCCGTCTGACGCGATACTAAAAGATGATTTAAGAGTTCAAATTGAGAGTGTTTTAGAGCAACTAAACGAAAGAGAAAGAGCCGTTATTAAGCTTCGCTTTGGAATAATGGACGACGAAAGCGACAGAACCCTAGAAGAAATAGGCAAAGAGCTCAATGTAACCCGTGAACGCGTTCGTCAAATTGAATCAAGCGCGATAAAAAAGCTAAAACACCCTAAAGTTGGTCGTAAACTTAAGAACTACATAGAAGAGTAAAAACAAATATGACTTTCGAAGAACAATGGATAGAATACGATTACAACCCCTTTGTGGTGTTTAATATCAATGGAAAAGTGCTATCTTTAAATTCAGAAGCGCAATTTTTACTAGGCGTGGCTACGCCTAAAGAGCTCTTTGCTCTTGCAAAGGCTTACGCAAGCGTCACTTTTGGTTTTAAAACGACGTTTGTAAATTTAGAGTTTGGTCGCTATAAATTTTTTGGACTTACCATCGGTTATGAGAATGAAGATAAAATAGGAGTTAAACTCTATCAAGCCCCAACTTTTAAGCTGAACAAGCCTAAATCAGATGGCGAGCTAACAAATATTTTTGCCATAGTCGATTTATGCATAGCGACAAACTCCATGACTTCAGATATTAAATACGTTAAGAATTATGACCCCACTATTCCAGAGATTATAATTAATTCCAATAAGCTTATTAAAGTTTTAAATAAAATATATTCTTGTCTTCAAGATAACGATCAAATCACCACTGAGGTCTATTACAGAATTGGCGAGCATATAAAATTTGAAGATAAAAAATATAGCATATTTTCCATTACCGTGAGTGCGGATAATATAAACGACAAACAAAGAAATGAACTAAAAGTATTAGTCGAACATAGCGACTTTTACGTAGACATAAAAAGCGACTTCACCATTAACATTCCAATGATCACATCTTAGGCGCAAAGCCTTTTGAACCAATGGAACCAACAACTATACCGATTAAGAGCGATGGCAAATAGATAGCGATATTTAGAACGTCATTGTTTTTTAACGCAATGAAACCTAAAACCAAAAAAACGTATGGCACGATTCTAAAAATGGAGACGCCGCCTCTTACTCCATGCTTCACGCTTTTCATGCTAAAAGTTTTTATTTTCGCTTTTTCTTCTTTTACTATCTCCCTCAAGTCGAGTTCTTCAACCGGAGAGTTATTAATAGTCTCATCGTCGTACAGTTCATGAGGATCTTCAATCTCATCTAGCAAATCTCTTTTATCTTCATAAACATCAGATGAAATTTGAGCGTTTATCATCTTTTGATACGCAAACGCCGAACCTAAGATTACAAACAGCGAACTAAGATACGCCACTTGAATATTTACAAAAAGTTCAAAAGAGTAAAGATAACTCAATAAAACAATCCCTTCGGTTATTAAAACAAGGCTAATAGCTTTTTTCACCATAGTCCTCGTCGTCTTCATTCTCTTCGAGTTGCTTTTTTATCGCGTATCTAGGTTCTTTGGCTAACTCTTCATACATCTTGTATTGTTTCGAGTAGGCCTTGTAAACGTTTACAATGGCGGCCGCGACGCCTATGCCAACTCCAACCCAGAACAACCAACCTATGTCGGTCATGCGGCGAAGCAGCCAGCCTATGCCAACGCCCATAAGAACAGCGACAACCATAGAAATGCCAAGAGATAAACTATCGGCGGCTTCTATTATTGGTTTTATTCTAGGTTTATGCTCTTCTTTGGTATTATTGTCCACTTTTTATCGCTTTAAACACTCTTTCGCTCGCCGCTATGGTCGCTTCTATCATCTCATCGGTCGTAGCCGTGGATATAAATCCAGTCTCATAAAGCGAACAAGCAAAGTAAAAACCTTCATCTAACATGGCGGAATGAAACTTCGCGAAAAGCCCGGTGTCGCTCCTGCAAGCGTCCGCAAAGTTTTTAACTTCATGTTCATTGAAGAAAAAGCCAAACATGCTTCCTCTCACGTCAACTTGCATAGTTATCCCCTGCTCTTTGGCCGCGTTTCGCATGCCATGGACAAGTCTCGTCGCTCTCTCTTGTAAAACCGTCATTACTCTCGCGTTTTGTTTTAGTTTACTAAGCGCCGCGTATCCCGCCGCCATGGCGACTGGGTTTCCACTTAACGTTCCCGCTTGATAGACTGGACCATCTGGACTGAGCATATTCATAATTTCTTTGCGGGCTCCAAACGCTCCAACTGGCATGCCGCCACCGATAACTTTTCCAAGAGTGACTATGTCGGGAGTCACGCCTGTAATGGATTCAGCGCCATGCAAAGAGCCTCTAAAGCCGCTCATGACTTCGTCAAAAATAAGTAACGTTCCATTTTCATCGCAAATTCTTCTTAGTTCATGCAAAAACTCTTTGTCCGCTGGAACGAGCCCCATGTTTCCAGCGATTGGCTCAATGATAATGCAAGCTATATCTTTAGAATCAGCAAAACATTCTTTTACGCTTTGAATGTTGTTGTATTCGGCTAAAAGAGTGTGTTTTGTAAAGTCGGCCGGAACGCCAGGGCTTGATGGATGTCCAAAAGTCGCCGCGCCAGAGCCCGCTTCGACCAAAAGAGCGTCGCTGTGGCCATGGTAACAACCGGTAAACTTAAGTATGTCGTCTCGATTTGTAAAACCGCGAGCGAGACGAATGGCACTCATAACCGCCTCCGTTCCACTGCTAACGAAACGAACTTTTTCAATGGAATCAAAAAATGAAACCACTAGTTTTGCTAGTTCCGTTTCCGCGAGAGTTGGCGCTCCAAAACTCAGGCCGTTTTTTACCGCGTCCAAGACGGCTTTTTCTATGGTTTCGTCACGATGGCCAAAAAGTAGAGGACCCCAACTCTGGACGAAATCAACGTATCTGTTTCCATCAATGTCAACCAAGTAAGCGCCCTCCCCTCTGGCTATAAAGATTGGAGTTCCTCCAACGCTTTTAAATGCTCTAACGGGAGAATCAACTCCGCCTGGGATTAAATTTTGCGCTTCTTCAAATGCGACTTTAGACGCTTCTCTATTCATGAATTCATAACCTCAATATTTTTTATTATTATAGCAAAGTTGTATTAATCTATATTTGATATAATCCCCTGAAAATACAATAAAATGGAATATTTTTGAATAGATCTACTTTTGCTCTTTTTGTCGCGCTTTTAATCCATCTATTGTTCTTGGCGCTGTTTTGGATATTGGGAACTATCGTTCGAGAGATTCCAAAGAGTCAAAAGCCAAAAGAAGAAAAAATAAAGATTTCTCTCAAAGAGATGCCTAAAACAGATAAAGATACGGGCAAAATTAAAGAAAAAATAGCGCCAACTCCCATAGCTCCGCCAATGCCACAAGGCAAGCAACTCAAAGAAATTATCAAAAAACCGCCTCTAAAATATGAACCAAAAAAACCTATAAAAAAACCAGAACTTAACAAGAGCGTCCAAACAAAACTCAAGCCGACGCCACAACCTAAACCTAAACCTGAACCAATAATTGAACCTTTGCCTCCGCAAAAAATACATATTCCCTTTTTAGCTAAAAAAACAGATGAAAACATTACCAAAAAACTAGAAAATGAGACAAAACCTAAAGACGCCATGGCTTGGATGTATGAAGACAAGAGTGAAAAAGAGAAAGAAATAACAAAACAAAAAGCTTCAGCCGGTGGAAACATTTCACAAAACATAAAAGAGTTATACGGAGAAGAGTTTGGAAAATTGACCAAAGGTCAACAAGAGTACATTATTGACAATCAAGAAATCATGAGGAGAATAACGCAGCAAGTTTTAACTCGCGTCGCGCGGGTAAATTTGTCTCAAGACCTAAACGTCAACAAAAGTAACGTCATCGAGTTTTATCTTCATCCAAACGGAGACATGACGGACTTCAAATTTTTAGAAAAAAGCGGTTATTACGTTCTTGACGACACGACGAAAGAGACGATAGGCTACGCTTACAGTCGCTACCCTCGACCTAAAGAAAAAACCCTTATCAGATACAACGTATTTTACAATTTAGCAAGATACTAGAATGTTGAAATATCTTCTATTTTTTATTTTATTTAGTTTAAAATTATTCTCTGACGCCTATTTGCAAGAGAGTTATTACGTTAAAAGCGACGATATAAAACTTTCCGATATTGTGTCGAACGTCAAAGACGACGCGACTCTGTACTCTATACAAACAGGAAAGTATACAAAAAGAGTTAAATCAAAAGAGTTAATAGCGCTACTCAAAAAACATGGATTTAAAGAGTACGACTCAAAACATCATTACGTAAAGTTCATCAAGAAAAGTCCTATAGACGTATCAAAAATTAAAAAAAACGTTCTCTCTTACTATGAGAAGATATACAAGGACATAAAAATTAACGGCGTTGAGGTTAACTACAGAGGATACATTCAAACTTTGCCCGAAAACTACTCCGTGCATATGCAATCAAAAAATTATTTAAGGAGAGATGGGACCGTTTTCATTAAATCGGATACAAACAAAGAGTTGTTTTTTGACTTTAAGATAGACGCCCTCATACATGTGTATCGGGCACGAAACGACATCAAAAAGGATGCTGAACTCTCTTCTTTAAACATTATAAAAAAGAGTATAATTTTAGACAAATTTAACGCGATGCCTTTGCAAGAACTTAAAAAAGCGACCGTTCAAAGTAAACACAACATACAAAAAGACGCTATTTTGACCACTAGAGACGTAGAAAAACTCTATCTCGTCAAAAGAGGTTCAAACATAAACGTAGTGTTGGATAGTTCTAATTTATCCATCTCTTTTACAGCCGAAGCGCTAGACAACGGATGTTACGGAGAGTTCATTAGAGTGGAAAAAAGCGATGGAACTAGAATAAGAGTGAAAGTAACAAAAAAACAAAGTGGGGAGGTTAAATAGTGAGACGAAAAATAATAGTGGCGACAAGCGGCGCCAGTGGCGTCAACCTTGGTTTAAAAACTTTGGAGTTAATGCCTGATTCCATAGAGAAGCACTTCATCATGTCAAAGAGTTCTAAAATCGTTTTAAGTAAAGAGATGAACGTGACGACGCATAGAAATAAAGACGTTTCAGCAAGTATAGCGTCGGGGTCCTTTGGGGTGGACGCCATGATCATAGCGCCTTGCAGCATGAACACTTTGGCAAAAATCGCTTGTGGCATTTCGGACAACCTAGTTACTAGATGCGCGTCGGTCATGATTAAAGAAAACAAGAAACTTATCTTGGCTCCGCGCGAAATGCCATTTTCCGCCATAGCGCTTGAAAACATGCATAAACTAGCCACTTTAGGAGTTGTAATCGCTCCCCCCGTAATGGCTTACTACTCCGAGCAACAAACGCTAGACGAGATGGAAAACTTCATCATAGGAAAGTGGTTTGACTTGTTGGGAATAGAAAATAATTTATACAAGAGATGGGAGTAATATGCAAAAAACAGCGCTTTATCCGGGTACTTTCGACCCTATCACCAATGGTCATTTTGACGTTATTGAGAGAGCCTTGGGACTTTTTGACGAAGTTATAATCGCCGTTGCGATTTCACAAGACAAAAAACCGATGTTTTCGCTTGAAGAAAGAATTGAGATGATAAACAACGCAATAGAAGGTTTAGACAGAGTAAGCGTTGTTGGCTATGATAGTCTCACCGTGGAATTGGCAAAAACTCATGGAGCTAGCATACTCATCCGTGGTCTAAGAGCCGTAAGCGACTTTGAGTATGAACTACAACTAGGCTACTTGAACAATTCTCTTGATGAAAAAATAGAAACGGTTTATCTGATGCCAAAACTCAAAAACGCCTTCATAAGTTCGTCCATAGTTAGAAATCTTTTAAAATTTAACGGCAAAACCGAGCATCTGCTTCCAAAAGAAGTGCAAAACATTATCGGCGGGATGACCACATGTACATTGCCATAGAGGGGATAGACACGGCTGGAAAGAGTACGCAAATCTCGGCTCTGCGCTCAAACTTCATTGACGCGATTATCACGAAAGAACCCGGAGCCACCGAAGTAGGAAAAGAGATAAGAGAGATGGTTTTATCAGCAAAAGCAAAAAGCAAAAAGGCTGAATTTCTACTCTTTTTAGCGGATCGCGCTGAACATATTACCCAAGTCGTTAAGCCAAACATTGCCTCTAAAATGATTATTTCCGATAGAAGCGCCGTCAGCGGAGTGGCTTACGCGCTCGTTCAAGGTGAAATTGATAAAAAAGAGTTGATTTCTTTAAACGACTTCGCCACGGATAGAGTCTATCCAGAAAAAATCTTCTTGCTTTGGTTGACGAAAGAAGAGCTGGAGTTTAGACTCTCCCAAAAAGAGCTTGACGGAATCGAACTTCGAGGAAGCCAATACCTCTTAGCCATTCAAGACGCCATTGTCGAAGCTACGAAGCTCCTTGGAATCCAAATGATTAAAATCGACGCCACTCAAAGCATAGAAGAGATAACTCAAGAGATTTTGAAACATATTGAGAGTGAGAAATAGTCATCAACTTAGTTAATTTGGATTACGTCAACACTAAAGACAAAGCGTTGGTAGAACTCTTCATCTCATCCACTTCAAGTAAAAAATACGTATTGGGCATCAACAAACTTACCAAGAGCGTTCTAAAGTTTGTAAAGGTGGACGGAATCATCGACGACTTTTCTCGCGTTCAAAGATCAAGAAAAAAAGAAGTTTTACGCATCGAAGACGTCGATAAAGACGCCATTATTCTTTGGGTCGCGACGGGCAGTCCTCTTGAAGTGAAAAGTAAACTCGACAAAATGGGCTTTAAAAACTTTAGCTATCTCGCGTTTTGCAAATACTCTTCATTTGATTTGCTCGACCCTCCTTTCATAATGGACTTTGAAGACGATTTTAAAAACAATCATGACCAATATGAAAAAGTTTATAACTTGTTGGCTGACATGGAATCCAAAAGCGTTTTTGAAAAAGTGCTAAATTTTAAAATCACGTTCGACTACAAATTTATGGAAGGCTTCACAAACGACCATGAGGGTCAATACTTCGATAAAGAGTTCATTCCCAAGATAAAAAACATAAGCTTTGTAGACGGTGGAGGGTACGTTGGAGACACCGCGACGCAAATCATAAAAAACTATCCCGACTTCAAAAAAATATACCTTATAGAACCAATAGCGGAAAATATTCGCATCGCTAAACGCGAACTCAACAATTATGAAAACATAGAGTTTTTGACGCTTGGAGTCTCAAATAAAAAAGAGACTCTTTTTTTTAATGAAGAAAAATCTTTCTCAACGATATATGGAAAAGGCACCCAAAGCGTTGAGGTGGACGCCATAGACAACGTTATAAAAACAAAAGTGGATTTTATAAAACTTGACATTGAAGGCGCGGAGCAAGACGCGATAGACGGGGCAAAAAAAACCATACAAAAGCACAAGCCAATACTCGCGATATGCGTATACCATAAGGCTGAGGATTGGTACAAAATACCTCAAAAAGTATTGAGTATGCAAAGCGACTATAAAATCTATCTAAGACACTATATGGAAGGCGTTTTTGAAACCGTTATGTATTTTATTCCTCATTCACCTTGTAAATGATAAGTGAAAATTCATAACAAATAGTTTTAGCGCTATAATAGTTGCAAACTATTTAATGGAGGCTTATTATGAGCATAGTGCAAAAAGAGTTGACGAGTAGAAAAAGTGAAATTCAAAAAGAGCTAGAGCTGCTGTTTAAGGCTAATATGAAAATCACGGATTGGGACGTTGCTGAAGCGGACGATCAAGAAGCCGCAGAAATTTTGGTAAATATCCTGCAAGAAAAACTTGACAGTATCCGTAAGGATGTTGACTCGGGTAAATATATCAATTATTAGGAGAACGTCATGAGTAGTCATAAAAATCACAGTCATTTAGAACAAATTAAAGAAGCCATTGATAAAGCGGATCATTTAAACGAAAATGAAAAGTCTGAAACCATCAAGAGAATAGACGAGTGGATAGTGGAAGATAAAGCGGAGGGTATTTTTTATGAAGAGTTGCTAAACATAACTCAAGGCATGAAATCAATTCTCAAAGACTTAGGCTTTTTATAGCGTTCAACGAACCCGCCTCTCTTCTCATGACTCATCCAGTCGAAGACGCCGCGAAAAAAAGTTTCGCTAGCGTCTTCTGAGAACTCAACTAAAAAAGTTCAAGCTCAAACCAGTCTGGTTTTTTTTCAATATTGTCTTGAAGCTTTTCAAACTCCGCTTTTGGTAGATTATTTACGCTTTCTTTGTCAACGATTTGAACTTTTGTTATCTCGTTATTGTCACGCAAATATTTCAATACAAGTTTTCCTTGCGCGTAAACTTCCTGTTTAATAATTTGGTCATTGTCGTTATAGGTTACGCATTCGCCATGCAACTTGCCTTCGCTATACGTTTTAGCGCTTTTTACGCTTTTGTTATCCTTGGGAATAAAATATCTTGTCTCCACTCCATGCCTCTTTTCCCCTACAAAATACTCTAGTTTTGACAAAACGCCTTTTACGGTAAAATGTTTAACTTCTTTAACTCCATTTTCTACGGTAATTAATTCCTTAACGTAAGCGTCTTTAGCGTCGTAAAAACTCTTCGTGACAAACGCGTCTCCATATTTATAACTTTCGATTTGTTTATTTTTGCTTGGATAATTAATTATCGTCTGATTTTCTTTCATGATTGTCCTTATAAATCGCCTTATATAAATAAAAGGCTCTCTTTTTGATAGCCTATATGCGGCCACGACTCAAAAAACGCTTTAGCGTTAAGTTTTGGATTTTTACATTACGCGGGCGCTCTGACTTCTAGAGTAAAAACGAGCTAATTAGTCCTATAAGTCCGCCAAAGACTCCACCCCAAACAACAAGCCAGTCAAGATGTTCACGAATTAAATTTTGAATGATTTCCTTTACAAGAGCGGGAGTGAGTTCTCCAAGTCTAGTGTCGATGACGCTTTCAATGGATTTAATCATATCTTCATTTAAAGATGAACTTTGCATGTGATTTGTTAAAGTTTCATTGAACTCTTCAGAGTTTACAATGGCGATTACAGATTTTTTCATTTTAAGCGAAAAAGGTTCTCTTAAACCATCAAGCGCGGAGGCTCCGCCAAACATGCCAAGCATTCCACCAAAAGAGGATTCCATGACAGTTTGACTCAAAGCGTCAAAAGCGGGTGAAAAATCCGTCTCTTCTATAATTGGTTCTAAATTAATTTTTTTCTCTTCACTCGCAAAAAAGGTTTCCAACTGTTTTATGGTAAAAAATTCGCTCATCATAAGGTTTTTGATAGCAAGCTTAAAAGCTTCAAAACGAAGTGGAATCACTCCTGAACCATAAAGAAAAGGAACTTTTTCGAAAAGCATAAAAATAGCCAACTGATTTGTAACGGCTCCAGAGAGAGCGAAAAGACCGGTGTAAAGTAGAAAACTTGCGAATTCTTCCATCATAAAAGAGGATGCAATTAATAAAATTGCCATTGTGTTTGTTATAAAACTTTTATCTAGTTTCAATTTATGTCCTTTGTTGGTTTCGATTGTAAGCAATTTGCCACAATAAAGTGAGAAATTATAGCTTAAATTAATTCTATGCGAATTAGATTTGTTTGCGCGTTTGTCTCAAAATCTAAAATTATCATTTCTATTACGTCGCCTTTTTCTTGAGATTCGCTTAATTAGGGAGGAGAATCTTTGGAGGAAATTTACGAAAAGATACTATCAACGCAGTATAGCCATGTAATCACAGTAACTGGGCCGATCAGAGCCGTAATGGCTCCAAGAATCAAGAAATCTTTGGAATCCACTTTATTGCTTGCGTATACGATGGCGTTTGGTGGGGTCGATACGACTAAGCTCATAGCGAAAGAAGCGCTTAACGCGACTCCAACCACGACCATTTGAGTCGAGTGCTCGCTTATCGTTATCGCGATCGCTATCACTATGGGAAGCATGATGTTTGCGGCGGCGGTGTTGCTCATAAAATTTGATATGATAACAATTAAATATGAAAAAATAAACATGACTAAAAGTATCGACAAGCCATCGGTTGATATAAGCGTGGCGAACCACAAGTCAAGTCCCGTTTTTGAAACGGCCAGACCCAAACTCAAACCGCCTATGATTAGTATGATGACGTCCCATCTGATAGTGGCTATGTCATCGGCGTCTATTATCCCAAAAAGAGTAAACCCTATGATTGGTATCAGAGAGACGACGGTGGTTGGTATGTGATGAAGAGGACCGCTTAACCACATCAAGACGGTTAACGTAAATATAATCATGGTCACGTATTGTTTCCAACTAGGAACCGTGGGAATCTTGGAAAAATCCTTTGTCGAATTATCAGAACGCTCTACCTCTTTTATCATTTGTATATCTATAAACGGCTCATTTGATGGATATAATTTAAGTATGACAAGCCGTAAAATCAAGGTAACCGCCAAAGCGGGAGGCAAAGCCATCACCATCCAAGCTATGAACGATGGAGCCTCTTCTCCCAATATCCCAACGGCGATCGCGTTTGGCGGAGTTCCGATAATCGTAGCCATGCCGCCTAAGTTCGCTCCAACCACGACAGCCAAAAAAATTGACTTTTTAAATGGATTTGACTCGTTGACGTTTCTCGACATGGGAATAAGTATGGTCATCATCATAGCGGCCGTGGCGGTGTTTGAGATGAACATCGAGAGTACAAAAGTGATGCCGATGAGTCCCGTGATTATGTTGTGAGGTTTGCTACCCATGTAAAAAAGTATTGTTTTGGCCAACCAAAGGTCGAGCTTTGTTTTAGAAGCGGCCGCCGCCATGATGAAACCGGCTAAAAATAGAAATATGAGAGGTGAAGACCAAGGCTGTAAGTAAACTTTCCAATTATCCGAAGGAGTGGCAAAATCAAGGTTTGGAAAGCCCAAAAGAACGATTTCCAAGGCGATAATCAACAAGGATACGGCAAAAGCCGGTATCGCTTCAGTCGTCCAAAGTCCAGCCGCAAAGAGCAATATGAACATGGTGTAAACGCCGTCTCGTTCCAATGCGTACGTGGGTATAAACGCAAGAGAAAAAGCCAACAAAAAAGACATGCTAAACGATATGAAAACGTATTTTTGCGACAAACGATAGGCTTCATCGATTAGCTGACTGAGATAGCGTCTCGTATCTAACAATGTATCAACTTTTTCATTATGCTATATAGTTTACTATATAACGATGCTTTTGATTCATGGCGTTTCCTGACTTCACCTATAAAACTGTAAAAACCCCAAAAATAAGGGATTCGTTTAAAAAATTAGGCACTACGCAATATATAAGGTTTTTCATGTACTGGAACTTCCATTAACTTATAAATCTTTTTAGCATCACCTGATATTTTAGATGGCATTGCGAATCTTTTTTTTGTTTTTGTGTCGTAGAGTATGCTTACCTGTATAGAAAGTAGAATCTGTCTTATTTTCTCAGGGGATAGTTTTATATATTGAAGTCTTACTCTGTATTCTAAGTGTCTCACTAAAGTATATGCCATAAATGAGATAGCAAGATGAGCTTTTACTCTTGAGGGTTTCCAGTGGTAGATTGGTCTGATCTTTAAATCATGTTTAGTAATTCTAAAAGACTCTTCAACTTGCCATAGATTCGAATATTGATGAATCAACTCTTCATTTGTTAAATTGGTATTGTTTGTGATAATACCCTTTAGTCCATCCCAGATAGCATCCTCTTTTATTTTTTCTTCATTTAATGCGATAGAGATGTCACAGCTACTCTTTTTTTGTGATTGTTGTGTAGTTTCTTCTAATTGTAAATATTTTTTATACCCTTGATTAGAAAGATGAGTTTTTACCGATTTATTTTTCTCTAATTTATCCCTTAGCTTTTGTATCCCTTTTTCTCTCTCATACTTATCTTTGGCAGCTCTTTTACTAGAGTATGAAACTAAGAGTTTTTTACCTTGATAATCAAATGTAGCAACTTTTAGCTCATCATTTAAGTGTTTGTAATTACTCATATCTGTAATTTGCTCTTTGAGTGTTGCAGGCATATTTTTTATTCTTGCACCAACGATGTAAGTTATATTGCTGTTTTTATTAAACTCTATGAATTGTTTTTGATAATCTTTGAGCGTGAGTTTTTTAGAGGTACTAGAGCTCCATTTGTAAAGAGTATGCTTAAACAAAAATGGGTTATGAATTTTATCAAACTCTGCTAGATTCTCTTTACTAAACATCCCGCTGTCTGCTACAAATACCACTTTATCTATATCATAGTGTTCTTGTATCTCTTTAAGTGCTGGAAGTATAGTATGCCCATCAAAGGTATCACCACTAAATGCTTTATACCCTATAGGCAAGCCACTCTTTGTGACAAGTAGCGCTAGAACTACCTGTGGTTGATTGAACTTATTATCTTTTGAGTATCCATTCTTTTTAAACTCATCCTCACTAAAACTTTCAAAGTAGAGAGTAGTCGCGTCAAAGTAAACGATGTCTATTTTATCTCTAAAGAGTTCTTTTGTTTTACCATATACAAGTTGATTGAGTTTTAAGACCTCTTTATCCCCTATCTTATCCATCATCTTATAGACACTGTTTAAATCTAGTTTTACGCCAAAGTTCTCTTCTAAATTGAGTACACTTCCTCTTTTGCTATCAGGGTTAGCTACACGTGCAAGCACCATCTCTTTGAGTGCGTTAGTACTTGCTACATTTCTTGCAGGATTTGGGAGGATTTTATTGAAACCTAATTCATCATAGAGTTTTCCATAGATATCATGAATCCCTTTTATGATTCTATCTTCCTCTTGTATATCTAAGAGATTTACATTATACTCATCTCTATTAGTTTCATCAAATAAGCCTAAAGAAGGGGATTGTGGAGGATTTACTGATTCTTGCGTTGGAGAAGTTTTTGTCTTTGGTGTACTCTTAGCATTTGCCTGAAGTTTTTCTACCTCTTCAACACTATAAAAAGGAAGTTGTAAATCAAGCTCAAGTTTTATTTTTATTGAATTCGCGAGTGATTTGAGCTCTTCTACCTGGGCATCATCTAGTGCAATTCCTATATGCTTAATGATTCTTTGTTTTACTTTACCATTGATTCGAAAGTTTTCAACAATTTGGACCGATTTTCTTGGGCTATTTGGTGTACTTTTTACTCTTACAAACATAGGCAGGATTATAGCATTTTTGTGAATTTAAGTCAATATAAAATATTAGCTAGGCACTACAATTTTTACTTAAATATTTAATCCCCTATTTTTGGGATTTAGGCTGGTTTGCTGTGGTGCTTTGAGGTGAAGTCAGGAGCAATATGAACATGGTGTAAACACCGTCTCGTTCCAATGCGTACGTGGGTATAAACGCAAGAGAAAAAGCCAACAAAAAAGACATGCTAAACGATATGAAAACGTATTTTTGCGACAAACGATAGGCTTCATCGATTAGCTGACTGAGATAGCGTCTCGTATCTAACAATGTATCAACTTTTTCATTATGCTATATAGTTTACTATATAACGATGCTTTTGATTCATGGCGTTTCCTGACTTCACCTATAAAACTGTAAAAACCCCAAAAATAAGGGATTCGTTTAAAAAATTAGGCACTACGCAATATATAAGGTTTTTCATGTACTGGAACTTCCATTAACTTATAAATCTTTTTAGCATCACCTGATATTTTAGATGGCATTGCGAATCTTTTTTTTGTTTTTGTGTCGTAGAGTATGCTTACCTGTATAGAAAGTAGAATCTGTCTTATTTTCTCAGGGGATAGTTTTATATATTGAAGTCTTACTCTGTATTCTAAGTGTCTCACTAAAGTATATGCCATAAATGAGATAGCAAGATGAGCTTTTACTCTTGAGGGTTTCCAGTGGTAGATTGGTCTGATCTTTAAATCATGTTTAGTAATTCTAAAAGACTCTTCAACTTGCCATAGATTCGAATATTGATGAATCAACTCTTCATTTGTTAAATTGGTATTGTTTGTGATAATACCCTTTAGTCCATCCCAGATAGCATCCTCTTTTATTTTTTCTTCATTTAATGCGATAGAGATGTCACAGCTACTCTTTTTTTGTGATTGTTGTGTAGTTTCTTCTAATTGTAAATATTTTTTATACCCTTGATTAGAAAGATGAGTTTTTACCGATTTATTTTTCTCTAATTTATCCCTTAGCTTTTGTATCCCTTTTTCTCTCTCATACTTATCTTTGGCAGCTCTTTTACTAGAGTATGAAACTAAGAGTTTTTTACCTTGATAATCAAATGTAGCAACTTTTAGCTCATCATTTAAGTGTTTGTAATTACTCATATCTGTAATTTGCTCTTTGAGTGTTGCAGGCATATTTTTTATTCTTGCACCAACGATGTAAGTTATATTGCTGTTTTTATTAAACTCTATGAATTGTTTTTGATAATCTTTGAGCGTGAGTTTTTTAGAGGTACTAGAGCTCCATTTGTAAAGAGTATGCTTAAACAAAAATGGGTTATGAATTTTATCAAACTCTGCTAGATTCTCTTTACTAAACATCCCGCTGTCTGCTACAAATACCACTTTATCTATATCATAGTGTTCTTGTATCTCTTTAAGTGCTGGAAGTATAGTATGCCCATCAAAGGTATCACCACTAAATGCTTTATACCCTATAGGCAAGCCACTCTTTGTGACAAGTAGCGCTAGAACTACCTGTGGTTGATTGAACTTATTATCTTTTGAGTATCCATTCTTTTTAAACTCATCCTCACTAAAACTTTCAAAGTAGAGAGTAGTCGCGTCAAAGTAAACGATGTCTATTTTATCTCTAAAGAGTTCTTTTGTTTTACCATATACAAGTTGATTGAGTTTTAAGACCTCTTTATCCCCTATCTTATCCATCATCTTATAGACACTGTTTAAATCTAGTTTTACGCCAAAGTTCTCTTCTAAATTGAGTACACTTCCTCTTTTGCTATCAGGGTTAGCTACACGTGCAAGCACCATCTCTTTGAGTGCGTTAGTACTTGCTACATTTCTTGCAGGATTTGGGAGGATTTTATTGAAACCTAATTCATCATAGAGTTTTCCATAGATATCATGAATCCCTTTTATGATTCTATCTTCCTCTTGTATATCTAAGAGATTTACATTATACTCATCTCTATTAGTTTCATCAAATAAGCCTAAAGAAGGGGATTGTGGAGGATTTACTGATTCTTGCGTTGGAGAAGTTTTTGTCTTTGGTGTACTCTTAGCATTTGCCTGAAGTTTTTCTACCTCTTCAACACTATAAAAAGGAAGTTGTAAATCAAGCTCAAGTTTTATTTTTATTGAATTCGCGAGTGATTTGAGCTCTTCTACCTGGGCATCATCTAGTGCAATTCCTATATGCTTAATGATTCTTTGTTTTACTTTACCATTGATTCGAAAGTTTTCAACAATTTGGACCGATTTTCTTGGGCTATTTGGTGTACTTTTTACTCTTACAAACATAGGCAGGATTATAGCATTTTTGTGAATTTAAGTCAATATAAAATATTAGCTAGGCACTACAATTTTTACTTAAATATTTAATCCCCTATTTTTGGGATTTAGGCTGGTTTGCTGTGGTGCTTTGAGGTGAAGTCAGGGGAGAAAATAGAACGTTTCAAGGACCGCAAGAGTACCTACGTTCTCGCGGCGTTGAAGTGACTGTCGTAGACAACCATGAGTGCGTTGCGCTTATGGACTCTTTTATCAAATCCTCACCTGAGTTATGGGATGAGGACATTGGCAAGGAATAAAAATTAAATAAGCGGATCATGGCAACGTTATTTTGCCACTTTCTCTTACCCTTGCTTTTGCGTAAAGTTACGCCACTTCTATGGTAACGTCGCCGCCAACGGTTACAATGTCTCCAGATACTATTTTAGCTCTTTTTCTAAGCTCCGTTTCGCCATTGCGTTTTACGTAACCATCCGCGACCACCATCTTAGCGTGAGCTCCAGAATCCACTAAATCCAACACTTTTAAGAGTTTAAAAAGCTCTATGTACTCATCTTTTAATTCAAATTTCATTTTTATCCTATCACATGTTTTTCTTATTGAAATCATATCATTTTAGCGCTATAATAAACATTATGCAAATAAGTTCAAACACATCATACGACATCGGTTCTAGTTATAAAATCAAACTAAACGAAAGTCAAACGCTTGTTGTGGAAGAGGACCCTCTTAGAAAAAGTAATGACAAATCTCCAAAAGCGGAACTTGAAAAAGCCCAAAAAAACAAAGAATCAAAGGCTTCTAAAAATGGCGATGAGTTAAGCGCGGATGAAAAAAGAGTCGTCAACGAGTTAGCCGCTCGAGACTCGGAAGTCAAGGCTCATGAAGCCGCTCATCAAGGCGCTGGCGGGGGAATGACTGGCTCGGCGTCTTACACTTACCAACAAGGTCCCGATGGAAAAATGTACGCCATCGGCGGGGAAGTCTCCATCTCCAGCCCATCGGCTTCGACTCCAGAAGAAGCCATCAAAATCGCCAGACAAATCGCATCCGCGGCGATGGCGGCTGGCGACCCTTCTCCTCAAGATTTCGCAGTGGCTTCAAGCGCAAGAATTATGGAGATAAAAGCCCAACAACAGCATATGAAAAAGCAGCAAGAGGAGATGATGGGCAAAAAAGCCTATGGCCTCGAAGCAAACTCTTCAAAACAAAACAATCAAACTTCAGTGGTTGCCTAAAACGCATATCGAGCGCTATAATCAAACTTTAACTTAGTTATGGGTAATATTGTAAACTTTTTAAAATGAAATAGATTAAAGGAAGAGTTTTTGAGCTTAAAAGAAAATATAGATATGGTAAAAGAGGAACTTAACTCGGAAGAGAAGTTTTTTGAAAAAGCCGTCATGACGGAAAGATTTGTAAAAAAATATAAAAACGCTATGATTGCTTCCGTAGTGGCGGTCGTAGTTTTAGTCGGCGCGAATATAACCTATACGCTTAACAAGCAAAATACGATAGAAGCGGCAAATGCGACTCTTCTAGCGTTGGAATCCGACGCTTCAAACGCCGCGGCGCTTTCAAGATTACAATCTCTAAGTCCTTCTCTTTACGACGTTTGGACTTATTCTCAAGCGGTGGCGGATAAAAACATAAACGCTCTCACTAAATTAAAAGATTCAAAAACGACTTTAATTGGCGATCTTTCTACTTATGAGTTGGCCAGTCGGTCTAAAGACGTAACGGCGCTTGAGGCATATGCGTTAAAGCAAAATTCAATATATAAAGACCTCGCTTTCATTCAGATGGCGGTCATTCTTATGAACGACGCCAAAGTCGACGAAGCTCACAAAAAGCTTGCTCAGATTAGCGTTCAATCTCCACTAGCGCAAGTCGCGAACGCTTTAGCTCATTATGGCGTAAAGTAGTCCTTTGAAGCTTTATATATCTTTTGGAATTCTCTTTGTCGCTCTTTTTTTTAGCGCTTGTAGCACTAAGCAAGTTTTTGAACCCGCTCATTTGGATCAAGAGTGGACAAAGTATAAGCATAGCAAAGATGGCATCATAGATACAAGTTACGACGTCGCTTTGCTTGAGCATGATAAAGTTCTGACTGACAATGGCGTTGTCGACGTCGCCATTGAAAAAGAGCATAGAATCATTTCAAATAGCGATGGATGGATACTTAGCGCCTCAATCGATGGAAATTTGACATTGACGTCCATAGACGACAAAACTTTACGAGAAAATTTTGAGCTCAAAAAGACAATAGCCAGCGCTAGCGTTCATGGTGACAACTTAGCCGTTTTATTCGCTGACAATGAACTTTCACTTTATTCCATCTCAACAAAAGAGATATTTTTTAACGAGCAAGGCACGGAATCCTTAGCTGTCAATACAAAAATTGTCAATCCATACTTTATAAATGATTTAGTTCTTTTTTCTACGCTTGACGGCAAGGTCATCATAGTGAATCTAAAATTAAAAAAGAAATTGAGAACCGTAATAGTTTCAACGGAAGACAATTTTAACAACGTTATATATTTAAATATGATAGACAATAAAATCATAGCGGCAACAGGATATAAAATTTTATCCATGGCGGATAAAGAGATAAGAGTTTCATATGAGAGTAGAAACATCGTCTATGACGGCAAAAACGTTATCATAGCGACGAAGCAGGGCGAGATAGTCTCTTTGACGCCTGATTTGCAATTAAACGCAAAAATAAAATTTCCTTTCGCTCACTTCCTTGGAATGATAGCGTACGAAGGCAAGCTCTATATTTTAGAGAGAGAAGGGTATATGATAGTGCTTGATAAAAATTTGATTGACTATAGCGTTCATGAAACTGACATAGAAGACGGCTACAAGTTTATATCACAGAACGTTTTTTACATAGACGATGAGCAGATTTTAATAAAATAATGTCCAACGAGTTAGAAGCCTTTTTAGAATATATAACCGTCACTAGAGCCCTGAGCTCTAGGAGCGTAGAAGCTTACGGAAGCGACTTGTCAAGCATTGAAACGTCACTAAAAAAGCCTCTTATCGAGTTGGATTCTCCCTCGGTTTTGAGAATCCTTTCTTCTTACGAAAACAAACGCACGCTCAATCGAAAACTCTCTTCCGTAAACGCTTTTTTTGATTTTTGCTATAAACGCCAGTTTAGCGATGAAACGACAAAATTTCGATTATCTAAAATCCCAAAACTATTGCCAAAGTTTTTATCCTTTAACGAGATACAAAACTCTTTGGCGCTCATAGATAGAAGCTCTTGGATAGGTTTACGAGATTACGCTTTAATCCTATTTTTATACGCGTCTGGAACTAGGATTAGCGAATGTTTAGAGTTAAGCAGGTCTGACATTGAAGAGTCTTGGCTGAAGATCCGCCATGCCAAAGGTGAAAAAGAGAGGATAGTTCCTCTAGCTGGAGTAGCCATAGAAGCGATAGACGCTTATCTTGGCGAGTTTAAATACGACATTGATTTCATATGGGCAAATTATCAGGGAAAAAAACTCAGTAGAATATCCGCGTTTAAAATCACTCAAAAATATTTAGGAGTCTCGCCTCATGTCTTGCGTCACTCCTACGCAACGGCCTTGATAAGCGGCGGCGCCGATTTAAGGGTTGTTCAAGAACTATTAGGTCATGCTTCGCTTATGACGACGCAAATATATACGCATGTGCAAAAGCATGAGTTGCAAGAGACTGTGCAAGCGTGTCATCCTATGACAAGAGAAGCGTTATGACTTAAATCCAAAATAAAGATAGGCGTTTTTAACGCTAACGTAACAATTTTCTTTTATAATACGGATAATAAGGACAACAATGGAAACAGTAAATTTATTCACAATCATAAGCATTGCTTTTTTAGGCTCATTTGGTCACTGTATTGGTATGTGTGGTGGAATCGTGTTGGCGTATAGCACCATCAAGATAGAACCGGCAAGTAGTAAGCTTTCTCAAAGCGCCGCACATTTGCTATACTCGTTTGGAAGGGTGTTGACTTACTCTATTTTAGGGGCTATTTTTGGTTCCATCGGTAGCGTTGTGAGGTTTTCAAACACCGCAAACGGAGTGCTTTTAGTTGTCGCTGGCATCGCTATGATACTTGCGGGACTCTCTCTTATGGGAAAAATGAAATTTTTAACTCTTATAGAACACTCCTTCGCTTCAACGCCATTTTATAAAAAATCGTTTAAAAGCATTTTAAACTCGAAATCAAACCTTAGTTTTTTTACTTTGGGGATGTTAAATGGACTTTTGCCATGTGGTTTCGTATATTTCTTCGCCATCACGGCGGCTAGCACGGCGGACCCCGTTTATGGAGCGTTAGTCATGGCTATTTTTGGGATGAGCACTATTCCCGCTATGTTCGCGGTGGGTTTTTTAGCTTCATTGGCGTCCGCGACTAGCTTTAGAAACATGATGATGAGTTTGTCTGCGGTGGCTGTTCTTCTTTATGGAGCGTTTACCATATATCATGGCGTTGGTTTTATAAACACTCCTCCCAAGGTTGAACATCACTGTCATTAAGTCTACTAATACGCTATAATAAGTCTAAAAAAGGCTTGTTATGAAAAGCTCGATAGTGGAAAGCATAAAGTCTCTTCCCCCTCTCTCAAAAACAATTATAGACATAAACAGGGTTTACGCGGACGAAGAGTCCGGCATAGCGGAACTCGCGAAAGTGATAGAACCCGATCCCATGATAGTGGCGAACCTCTTAAAGGCCGCTAATTCGCCGCTTTATAGTTTTGGGAGAGATATACTCAGCGTCGCTCAAGCGGTTAGTCTTTTTGGCATGAGTATGACGCGATCCATCGCTTTGGGAAATTCCATTCGCAAACTTTTAAACGTGGACATGCAACCTTATGGCGTAACAAGCGACAAGTTTGCCGAAGTTTCATCTCTTCAAGCGACGCTTGTGCAAAAGTGGTACGCTAAGGTGGATAGAAAAAAAGCCGACAAACTTTACCTTAGCGCCTTTTTACAGGAGATGGGAAAAATTCTTATCTCAAATAGCGTAATACAAGATGACGAAGATATAAGCTTTCATTCTGAAATAGAGTCGTCAAATGACATAGCCGCGGTTGAAAAAGCTTACGCCGGAGTGACTAGTTCGGAAGTCACCGCCGAGATTTTTTCTCATTGGGGTTTTGATGAAGAATTTGTAGACATCATCAAATACGCAGACAATCCTTCAGCGGCTCCTAAGAGCGTACGAGAGTACTCTACGGTTCTCAATATCATAAAAACAGTGCTTCCAATAAACAAACCCTTTTCGGAACAGGCCATAAATTTTGGGTTGCGAAAAGCGCGAGACGCGGGATACGACCATGAATTGCTCGAAGACGCCATAGACGACATGTTAGATATGCAAGAAGGTAAATAATGAGTAAAACAGTTACAGTTATAGATACGTTTGGTTTTTTCTTTCGTAGTTTTTACGCGCTCCCCCAACACTTAAAGAATAAAGACGGTTTTCCCACGGGTCTTTTAACTGGTTTTACAAACTTCATCGCGACGCTTCAAAAAGAACATGACAGCGACTATATAATTTTCGCGATAGACACAAAGGGCAATACCTTTAGAAACGAGATAGACCCCAACTACAAAGCGAATCGTTCGGCTCCCCCACCAGAACTCACCATGCAACTCCCCATAGCGATAGAGTGGATAGACAAGATGGGCTACAAGACTTTGGGTCAAGTCGGCTTTGAAGCCGACGACATGATAGCGACCGTGACGCATCTCGCGCAGGCGAAGGGCTATCACGTGAGAGTCGTGTCGCATGACAAAGATTTGTATCAGCTTATCGACGACGACAGAGTCACCTTGGTGGACGCGATTAAACGCAAGAGCGTAAACGAGAAAGCTTGTTATGAAAAGTACGGCGTGACGCCTAAACAGTTTATAGATTATCAGTCCATTCTAGGCGATAGCGCGGACAACGTGCCTGGCGTCAAAGGCATAGGAAAGGTTGGCGCTGAAAAACTTCTCAAAGAGTACGGGACTCTTGACAATATTTACGCAAACGTTCACGAGATAAAAGGCGCGAATCAAAAAAAGCTCATAGAGTGCAAAGAGCAAGCGTACATGTCCAAAGAGCTTGTGACTCTCAAACATGACGTATTTGAAACGATAGATTTTGAAGAGTATAGGATGGACGTGGAACATCCATTTTTAAACATTTACGACGAGCTTGTAAAGTATGAGCAAAACTCAATTCTTCGAGTCCTTCATGCAAAGAACATGGTTAGCGACGAGACCAAACAGAGCGCCGCGCAAAACCAAGAACCACAAAATTTCGAAGATAAAAAACTAGAGTTTACGGCAACTTTGGTGAGCGACGCTAAAGAGTTAAACAAGGTTCTCTCAAAGCTCAACCTTCAAACGATAGTCGCGTTTGACACGGAGACGACGGGATTGGATTATGAGAAAGATAAGCTCGTCGGGTTTAGTTTCTGTTTTGACGAGAGTGAAGCTTATTACGTTCCTTTCGCTCACTTTTATCTCGGAGTTGGGAATCAAATCAGTGAAGCATCTGCAAAACTAGCCATAAGAAAGATATTTGAAAGTAAAGTCGTAGGGCATAATATCAAGTTTGATTTACATTTTGTGTCGCGTTTTTTGGATGACGACGCTTTAAAAGTTTATAGCGACAGCATGATATTAGCGTGGCTTATAAATCCTGAGAGCGCTTTGAGTCTTGACAAACTCTCGGACAAGCTCTTAGGTCACAGCATGGTCGCCTTTAAAGACACCGTAAAAAAAGGTGAAACTTTCGCTAGCGTGGAGTTGCAAGACGCTTGCGACTACGCGGCGGAAGACGCTTTTATAACTTACAAACTTTATAAACTGTTTTTACAAAAACTAGAACTTCAAGACGCGACGCACCTTATAGATGAAGCTAACGAAGTGGAGATACCATTTATCGCCACTTTATTGGCAATGGAAAAAGAGGGGATAGAAGTAAATAGCGCGTTTTTAGAAAACTTTTTAGTCGAGGTTAAAGAGACTCTTGCCTCTCTGACTAAAAGCGTTTACGAGTTGGCGGGAGGAGAGTTTAACATCAACTCCACGCAACAGTTGGGCGTTATACTTTTTGAGAGTTTGGGTCTACCGGTTGGCAAAAAAACTAAGACGGGTTACTCTACCGACGAAAACGTTTTGAGTGGTTTACAGGACAAGCATGAGATTATCGGCAAACTACTTGAGTATCGTGAAGTTTATAAACTCTATTCCACTTACATCGAGCCACTTTTAAAACTCAGCCATGAGGACAAAGAGAGTAGAATTCATACGTCTTTTGCGCAAACGGGAACGGCGACGGGTCGTCTAAGTTCAAAAAATCCAAACCTGCAAAACATACCGGCGAGAAGCAAGCTCGGGCTTAAAATCCGTGAAGCTTTTGTGGCGGGCGAGGGCAAAAAACTCGTAGGAATAGACTACTCTCAAATCGAGCTTCGTTTACTCGCCCATTTCTCCCAAGACGCCGTTTTGCTCGACGCGTTTAAACATGACAAAGACATTCACCTTCAAACCGCCATCGCGCTTTTTGGAGAAGAAGAAGCGAGCGCGAAACGCGGCGTCGCCAAAACGGTAAACTTTGGTCTTTTGTATGGAATGGGTCAGAAAAAATTGTCGGACACTTTGGGAATCACGACGAAAGAGGCCAAGGACATCATAGAGAAATATTTCGAGAGCTTCCCCACTGTTAGAACCTACTTTCGCTCCATCGTCGACAGCTCAAAAGAGTACGGTTACGTTCAAACGCTTCTAAAGCGTCGTCGTTACTTCGACTACGAAAACGCCACTCCAATGTTTCGAGCGGCTTATGAGAGAGAGTCCGTCAACAGCGTTTTTCAAGGAAGCGCGTCGGATCTCATCAAACTAAGCATGAACAAAATCCATAAAACCATCGTGGATGAAAAGCTAAACGCGAAAATGCTTCTCCAAATACATGATGAACTCATCTTTGAAGTAAACGCCGATGAAGCGCAAACGTTGGGCGATAGATTTAGAGCTATAATGGAAGAGATCATGGAGTTGAACGTGCCTTTAAAAGCGAGTCTCAACATTGGCTCGCATTGGGGAGAGTTGAAGTAATGAATAAGATTGCAATTTGGCACAATCCTCGATGTTCCAAATCGAGAGAGGCCCTTTGGATATTGGAAGAGGCGAAATAAAAAATGATAAACAAAAAATATCTGCTTCAAGTCCAAACGCTACTCCTTTCGGGCATCATGAGTTTCATTATGTCCGGCGTGATAACGTTGATAAATTTAGGTTTGGTGGACGGTTTTGGGGTTATTTGGTTTCACGCTTGGGTTTTAGCGTACGCCATAGCTTTTCCAACCATCATGGTGGTTTTTCCTTTTGCTCGCAAAATGGCGACGCGCATAGCTTCTAAAGAAGTGGAGTAAAGATAAACAATGCAAATAGTTACGCAAACTTTACTAAACTTAGGGGTAGGCGAGGGTGAAGAGATAAGTGACTCTCAACTCATTTTACTCGATATGCAAGAGGATGAAAAATCGCGCTGGAGAGAAGTCGCTCTGGGCAAACAACTCTCGGACGCGAGGGCGGAACTCTTTGTTTTACTCGCTGGGATAAAGAGTAAAACGGCTCGTGAGAGAATCATCTTTAACTACAAAGCTTTGCAAAAGTTCAGAAAAGAAGAGCCTCCTCAAGAAGCGGTGGCTGAGAAGAGCGCTCAAGTAAAAACGCTAACGGAGCAAAGTGGCGACGTGACCATATATTGCGATGGCGGATGCACTCCAAACCCTGGAAAAGCCGGCTCTGGAATAGCGGTTTATAGAGATGACAAACTCTCTGAACTTTGGTATGGGCTCTATGAAAAGATGGGCACGAACAACACGGCGGAACTCGGAGCGTTGTACGAGTCTTTGTTACTCGCTCAAAAAGAAGTACAAAACGCCAACAAGGTAGAGATAAAATGCGACTCCATGTACTCCATAAACTGCGTTAAGACATGGGCGATTTCATGGGAGAAAAAAGGGTGGACCAAAAAGGGTGGAGAAATCAAAAACCTAGAAATCATCAAACTCTCATACTATTTGTACAACAAAATCAAAAAAGACGTAGCGCTCACTCACATAAAAGCTCACGCCGGTTTTGAGGGGAACGAACTTGCGGATAGAATGACCATGTACGCCATCGAAGAACGCAGCGACTCTTTTGTTCAATACGCAGGCAAGATAGACATAGAAAAATTATTAAAAATGAGAGCTGGCTAAGTTTAAACGAATTTGAGGTTCTTTCTGACCGAAAATATTAGGAAAAAATGGATGAACATGATAAAAACTCTTTTTAGTTTACTCATTATAAGCGTCGCTTGCGCTCATGCGAATGACTTAAAAGCGGTGTCGCTACAAATGAACTGGAAACATCAGTTTGAATTCGCCGGCTATTACATGGCCAAAGAAAAAGGTTTTTACAAGGACGCTGGACTTGACGTGGAGATACGAGAATTCAATAATGAAGTTAACGTAATTGATGACGTCGTTAAGGGAAAAAGCGTTTTTGGAGTTGGGTATTCTAGCCTTATATATGAAAAAGCGAACACAAAAGAGATTGTGCTACTCAGCGCCATGGCTCAGTCGTCGCCAAACGTATTGGTGAGTTTACAGTCCTCAAACATTAAATCCATAAAAGATTTTAAAAATAAAAAAGTCGCCCTAAGTAGCAGTTCTTTACATAACGCCTCTTTTATATCAATGCTGCAATCTAAAAATATTTCATTTAAAGATATGAAAATTATAGAGCCTACTTTTGACGTGGCTGAACTTTTGTCAGGTAAAGTTGATTTGGCTTTTTACTACGTTTCAAATGAACTCTTTTATCTGGAAAAAAAAGGCGTTAAATATACCGTTTGGAATCCAAAAGATTATGGATTTGATTTTTATAGCGACATATTGTTTACTTCTTCTAGCGAACTAAATACTAATCCCAAGGTGGTTGAAAACTTTACAAAAGCGTCTTTGAGAGGTTGGGAATACGCTTATTCTCATATAAATGAAACGGTTGAAATAATACTAAATCAATATAACTCGCTACATAAAACAAAAGACGCTTTAGTTTATGAAGCGAACGTTTTGAAAAAGTTGGCTTATGAAGAGAATAAGCGTTTAGGTGAGATTGACAAAGAGAAAATTCAAAGAATCTACGACATATACAATCTTCTTGGATTGGTGAAAAATAAAATTGATTTCGATAATTTCATTTATCATCTTCCAGTAAAAGACGAACTTACTCAAAAAGAGAAAGATTATCTCAAATCAAAAAAATCCATAAAAATGTGCATAGACCCTGGTTGGATGCCTTATGAATCTTTTGACGCAAAGGGTAATAACATTGGAATGAGCGCCGACTTTTTTAAAATATTTTCTCAACAAATGGGAATAGAGATAGTTCCGGTAAAAACAATAAACTGGAACGAATCGTTAGAATTTGCCGAGCGACGAAAATGTGACATTTTTTCTTTAGCCATGGAAACGCCACAAAGAAAAGCTTACATGAACTTTACAACGCCATATCTCAGCATACCTTTGGTGATAACCACAAGACCAAACGTAACTTACGTGAGCGACATAGCGCAACTAAAAAATAAGAAGGTAGGAGTTATCCAAGGTTACGCTTTTAATGAAATCCTTAGAGCGAAACATCCTTATCTAAATATAGTCGACGTGCAAAACATGGATGAAGGACTGCAAAAAGTCGCTGATGGCGAATTATTTGGATTTATAGGAACGTTAGCTAGCGTGGGTTATAAGTTTCAAACGAAATTTACCGGTGAACTAAAAATTTCTGGAAAGTTTGACACTAAATGGGAACTTGGCATTGGAGTACGAAATGACGACGAGACTCTTTTTGAGATATTCCAAAAAGTCGTCAATAGTTTGAGTTATGATCAAAAACAAAATATTTTAAACAAATGGCTCTCTATAAAAGTAGAGAAAGTTACAAACTATGAACATTTGCAACAGCTTATAATCGTATTTGTCTCATTTATGTTGCTAAGTTTATATTGGATGAGAAGATTGGCAAAAGCAAATCGCAAAGTAAAAGAGTCTTCTGATAAGTTTGAATATCTCTTTAACAACACTATGGAGGGGATTGTTCTTTTTCAAAACAATATGCTTGTAGACGTCAATGATTCTGGACTACGTCTTTTCCGTACAAACGATAAAAATAATTTACTTTCAAAAAGCGTCATGGAATTTTTAGTTCCTGATTCTATAGAAATCGTTAAGCGCAATATGACGCTTACGCATACGCAACCATATGAAGTTAATATTAAAAGATATGATGGTTCAAATTTCCCCGCCCTCGTGAAGGGAACTACCGCCATAATAATGGGTAAAGAGACTAGAATAACGGCAATTATAGATTTAAGCGACTTAAAAGCGAAAGAGAAGGCTTTAGAAATAGCCAAAGAGAAAGCCGAAGAGAGCACAAAACTAAAATCGGAGTTTTTAGCCAATATGTCTCATGAGATACGAACGCCCATGAATGGCATAATAGGAATGAGTCATTTAGCGCTTCAAACCAAGCTCGAAGAGAAGCAAAAAAATTATATTCAAAAGATAGACGAATCAGCGAAGTCGCTTCTTGGGATAATTAACGACATTTTAGATTTTTCTAAAATAGAAGCGGGAAAACTTCAGATTGACAAAGTAGATTTTAATCTCTCCGAAATACTCAACAACGTCTCTCATCTTGTGGACTTTAAAGCCTTTGAAAAAGCCTTGAACTTTGAAATAATTTATGACAAAGAGATGAATCTTAACTTGCATGGGGACGCTCTTAGACTCTCTCAAATCCTTATCAATCTGATAAACAACGCGATAAAATTTACAAACGAAGGTTTCGTAAAAGTTGAGATAAACGCAGTACAAAACAACTACTCATTTAAAATTAGCGACAGCGGAATAGGCATTAGTCCAGCGCAACAAGAAAAACTTTTTCAATCGTTTTCTCAAGCCGACGGAAGCACAACGAGAAAGTATGGAGGGACTGGACTCGGACTTACAATTAGTAAACAGCTCATTGAATTAATGGGTGGAAAAATATGGTGTCAAAGCGAGGAGAACGTAGGCAGCGCCTTTATCTTTGAACTTTCCATGGCAGAAGCGAAAAATCCAATAAAAGAAGACAATAAGAGGATAAGTGATTTAAAAGTATTAGCTGGCGTAAATATATTGCTCACGGAAGACAATGTCATAAATCAAGAAATAATCTTAGGACTTTTAAAAGATAGTGGAATTATCATAGATATCGCAAACAACGGTCAAGAGGCAATTGAGATGTTTAAAGAAAATCATTATGAGTTGATTTTGATGGATTTGCAAATGCCAATTATGGATGGATATGAAGCTACTAAAATAATAAGAGGACTCAACAAAAAAATTCCAATCATAGCCATCACCGCCAACGCCATGAAAGAAGAAGTAGAAAAAACAAAAGCGCTTGGCATGAACGAACATCTGAATAAACCACTAGACGTTGAAAAACTTTATGAGACTCTTCTGAAATACGTTATACCAAGAGGAAACAAGACGTTTAAACGTGACGACTCTTATTATGAGAGTAAAGCGCCAAGCGGTGAGAGACTAGAGTTTCAAAGCGTAGACGCAGAAGTAGGGCTTCGTCACATGGCGGGAAACCAAAAACTTTACCTAAAAATCTTACGGGAATTTTTAAATGATTACAAAGAGGTAAAACTGCAAAACTTCAACGATGAAGAGTTTAAAAGAGTAACGCATACGCTAAGAGGTTTAAGCGCGAACATTGGAGCGACAGCTCTCCATGAGAGACTCAAAGAGTTGGATGAAACGCAAGATAAATCGTTGCTAGAGTCTCTTAGCGAAGAATTAGCAAAAGTAATAGATGAACTCCAAAAGAAATTAAAAACCGAAAAAGAAGAGTCACTTCTAGTTAAACAAGAACTTACGAAAGAAAAAAAAGAAGAATTATTTAAAAAACTTAAAGAAGTTGTTAACAAAAAACGTCCAAAAGAGTGTAGAATTCTAATAGAAGAGATAGAAAATCATCAACTCTTAAAAGAAGACGCAAGGCTTTTTACGACGTTAAAAAATTTACTTAGAAAATATAAGTTTAAAGAGGCTAGTGAAATATTAAAAGGAATGACATGGTAGACAAAAAGAAAACAATCTTAATCGTTGACGACACTGAAATAAATATAGACATCTTACTAGATTTATTAGGTGATGATTATGACGTTTCTGTCGCGTTAGACGGAGAGAACGCGTTGGAAATTGCAAATGAAGAGCCATTAGATTTGATACTTCTTGACATCATGATGCCAAAAATGGACGGATATGAAGTTTGTAGACTTCTAAAAACAAATGATAACACCAAAGACATACCCGTAATTTTCATAACGGCAAAAACAGATGAAGATAGCATAGAGACGGCTTATGAAGTTGGAGGCGTCGATTACGTCACAAAACCATTTAAACCTCGTGAACTCATAGCGAGAGTAAAAACGCAATTGAACATGAAGCTTTTGATTGAAAACCTTGAATTTATAGCTTCTCATGACCAAATGACTGGAATATACAACAGAAGAAAGTTTTTTGAATTGGCTGAAAAAAAGTTTCTCCAAAAGCAAGACAATCTTTACGTAGCCATGATGGACATTGACAAATTTAAGCTAATCAATGATACTTATGGACATCCAACTGGCGACGTCGTTATTAAAGCGATTACAAAAACCATTAGTGGATTTATTGAGAGCGAATCAATATTTGGAAGGTTGGGCGGAGAAGAGTTTGCAATCATGTGCAACCATGAATCTTTAGAGGATACGTTGAAAAATATTGAACGAATAAGAAGCATGGTTGAGCGTTGTGAAGTTATAGCTGAGAATAAAGAGATTATAAAATGCACAATCAGTACTGGATGTACAAAAATGACCAAAGAGACGCTAAATTTAGACTCGCTTGTAAAAGAGGCGGATTTAGCTTTATACGAAGCCAAAGGCTCAGGAAGAAATAAATCTATATTTAGATGATAGCCTCTTGAGGCGTCTCTATAAATAAAAAGTGGCTATCAGAGAGAGTTTTTACTTTTAACTCTTTTTCGTTTGTTATTTCCATGGCGTCGCTGTGGGATAATAAAACCCCATTGATCGTCGCGTCGCCCTTGATTTGCACGAAGTAAATCTGTCTTTTTGCGTCAATATGGTAATTTATCTCTTTTCCCTCGTCAAGCTCGCAAACGTAAATCTTGACGTCCTGATAAATTTTTATCTTCGCGTCTCCATTTTGAGAAGAAACGACGTTGAGAAGTTTGTTTCGCCTCTCTTCATATTTGTATTTGTAAGAGCCATAAAGAGGGGCTAAGTTTTTTTCAGGTGGAATTATCCATATTTGAAGCAGTCTTAAATCCTCTGTTTCGCTCATGTTGTACTCGGAGTGTCGTATGCCAGTTCCAGCGCTTAGGTACTGAACTTCTCCAGCTTTTAAACTTTCCATATTTCCCAAAGAGTCTTTATGAGTAATCTCTCCGTCGACGACGTAGGAGATAATTTCCATGTTGTGGTGTGGGTGCGTTCCAAAACCACTATCGGGATGGATTACGTCGTCATTTAAGACGCGAAGAACTCCGAAGTTCACGTTGTCATGATTGACATACTCCGCAAAAGAGAAGTGAAATCTACTTTCTAGCCAACCTTGACTCGATACATGCATCGCGTCTTTTGAAATTTTTTTGAACATAGTTCACTCCTGTTTACGTCTTCTCCAAAATAATAGCGAAAATAAATTAAATATCTTAAATAAATTTTCAATATCACTTACATCTAAGCATTTTTTCGTAACGTTAATGAAAATTCATATATAATAAAAAAAAAATAAAAAAGAGAATTAATGACGCCTATACAAAGAGTTTTAGAAGCGATTGACGAGATAAAAAAAGGTAATATGATCATCATGATAGATGATGAAGATAGAGAAAACGAGGGCGATTTGGTTTACGCCGCCGCGTTTAGCACTCCTAAACACGTGAACTTCATGGCGACTCATGCTCGTGGCTTGATTTGCGTCGCCATTGGCAAAACAATCGCTACAAAACTTGACCTAAATCCAA
>ERZ889078.251-NODE-251-length-48993-cov-71.622604_pt1 | contig 48993 bp, 64 predicted proteins | sample MGYA00521266_ERZ889078 | MGnify/ENA primary metagenome ERZ889078 (study PRJEB32303, sample SAMEA104408618) | aquatic metagenome | biome: Brackish water; feature: Pelagic; material: water | place: Baltic Sea | collected 2014-06-16T06:34:00 | depth 76,534 m ... | reverse complement strand
TTTCGGTAGTAGATTAATGGCAATGAATATCTTTGAGGAACACACTACTTCAGCTGCTGATGATATAAACCTACCAGTAGATATCTTATGGTCATCACATATTACAGGCATTGGCGCTTTAACTAATGTTGAATGGGCTGCTAGTACGACTAACACAGCTGGTGATGCCTTTGCAGTAGACACTCCAGGAAAGATTCTAGATGGTGGACAATTAGGCGAGTTCTTTATTGCTTATAAGTCTGACGCTGTTATTAGAGTAGCTGAAACAGGAGACACATATGTTCTATCATTTGAATCAATATTTGAGGATGATGGGATCTATTCTAGTCGTTGTTTTGCTAATATCGGTGATGCTCAGCATCTTGTTGTTGGTAATTACGGGGTCTATATTCATGATGGTCAATCCCAAAAGACTGACATTGCGAAGGGAATCTTCCAAGACACGATCTTCGATTTGGTTAAAGCAGCTGAGAGAGATAGGGCTTTCTGTTTTCAACAGACAAGAGATAAAGAAGTATGGTTCTGCTTCTCATCAACTACCAATGCAGGATTAGGTTGTAACCTAGCTTTTGTATATGACTACAATGAGAAGAAGCTACACAAGAGAAGCTTGCCAGGAATGTCTGATTTGTACGAAACAGAGTTAAATGGTGAGTTAGCTATCTATGCTACTAAACCTAGCGATACAAAGCTACAGGTGCTATCTAATACTACTTATGAAGCTGACGGTTTCTTTATTCATGAAGATGACAATTTGACAGATAACACATCCATCAAATGGATCAATGGTATTTACCTAGATTCAGTTAACAATGTTAAGGTTGGGTTAGCCGCTACTCAACATCTTACAGACACTAAGACATACACTATGCAAACCTTTACTCCTGCAACAGCCTACAAGCTAGATGTAAGGACTACAGGTAGGTATATGAATCTTAAAGTTCAGATGGATGGAAGTACTAATCCTCAACTAGGTAAATTACAATTTGACATTAAGTTAGCAGGCAAACGATAAGAGGACACTATGGCTAAGATTTCAGAAACAGAACTACAAAGAAGGCTACGTAAGGCCAGTGGTGGGGGTGCTAATAGTGGTCCTACTGCTACCAAAGTAGGCTCTACTTGGGAGTATACTGCTCCCGTACTATACTTAGCTTACGCAGACTCTCTAACTAACTTAAATTCAGTTAACTTTACTATTCCTAATCAGAGTGATGCTACTGGATTTAGTATGTCTCCTTTCAATGCAGCAGGTACTCTTAGACAATGGAGAGGATACCTCTTCTCTAAGAGTATGTATGCGTCAGGTGATCCTACAGATTACATCTGGGAAGATGTCACAGCGGTCTCTAGTACAGTGTCTTATGTTAGGTACTACTCTACAGATCCTAAGCTACAAACATATATGGGAGACCCTACTAACCCTGGAGCAGGTGTTACATGGACTTCTATTGCGACAGGTTCTGCTGTCCCAGCGAGTGCTTTCTGGGTTGCTGAGAAGTACACCTTTAACGGTGTTGAATCCGCTTGGGTTCTATTCCCAGTTAAGTCAAAGGAAGTAGGCACACCACTAGCTTCATACATTATTGTTGGAAGAAACAAACCAGCATTAACAGATGCTCAATGGAGTGCAGATACCTTAGTAGCTATGGGCTCACATACAGGAGAAACTTATTCTTCTATTAAAGAGTTTGGTTATGGTACTGCAGTTGTTATTGAGTATGATGATGGTAAACAGTATGGCTTATACAAGAAGAACTCATCTGGTGTAGGTGAATGGGTTGCCCCTAACACTTTCATCGATGGTGCGTTACTTGTCAATGGCACTATTAATGCCGACAAGATACTAGCCAACACTATCACAGGTGATAAGATTAATTCAGCTACTACCATCACAGCAGGTACAGGTAATAATGTAGGAGTGCTAGATGGGGCCGATGCAACCTATAGAATTTATGCTGGTCATGCTACTCCTGCTTCAGCTCCTTTTAGAGTTAAGCAAGATGGCACAGTGATTATTGAATCAGCTACTGCGGGCTCTAGGTTGATACTAGATAATGATACTATTAAGGTCTTTAATGGAAGCACATTAAGAGTTAAATTAGGTAATCTAGCGTGAGTTACGGTCTCAACCTTTATAAGTCAGATGGTGTTCTAGGATTCTCATCTAATGATGTTACTTGGAATCAGGTTGCTTTCTTTCAGGTTTCAGGAGGAGGCAGTGCGTCTAACAATTACCCTGTTCTTTATGGGAAGGAAGTTTTGTTGGTACAGATGATGATTAACCCACCCTCTACTACAGCAAAGTCCATTGCACATACCTTATCATTAGCATCTAACTTAACTACAGTCAACGTATCAGGAGGAAATCAAGATGTTTACGTCTTGGTATTAATGAAATGAGTTATGGATTCTTAGCAACAAACAATAATGACGAAGTCTTAATCTCTAGTGATACTAGAAACCTACACTTCTTGGGTAAGTATTCTAGCCCATCTCTTACTAACAGTTCTACAGCTTATGGTGGCTTCAGAGAACTAACATACACGATAACATCAACTGTTGTTCCAGTACCTTTCTTTAATATGCCTACTGCTGATTATTATGGAATAATCGGTATTAAGAATACTACAGGTAACACTTGGGAAATTAAACTAATACGCTCAGGAGTTGGTAGTGTTTATCCTAGTCTATACGTATTCGTAGATGCTAGGGGCGTTGTTGCTACAGACACTTATGGGTTAATAGTTTATATGGATGATGGTACTCCCGCTTTTGATAGTCGAAGGAACCCTTTGGTAGTCACAGGTGGTACAGCTGTAGCCCATCCTAGTAATCCTTTGACAACAGGAATTGCTACTTTAGCTGATTCAAACTGTAACTCAGGGACTAGTCATAGTGAGTTTACTCCTGATAATGAGAGTGCGGCTTATAGCGTTGGCACTTTATCCTCTACTCCTATCTACCATTATTCTTCTCTAGCTCAAGCTGAGAGAGAGGCTTCTTTCTCTGGTTACGATGAAGACTGTGACGGCTTCAACTATTTTGGATTTTGTATTGGTTTCTCTAGAACAGATGAGTGGACTTCCACTTACTGGGCTTTCTATAGAGGCGGTATTAGAAAGGACGGTAATAACATTCGTGCAGGCTGGATTGCGGTATTAGGAGGCTGCCACTGGGCTAGTTGGTCTGATTCTGGTTTTATTGGTATCGATACTGGTGGGGGATCATCAGGCGGCGGTTCTTTCCCTTATTCAAATGAAACAGTTAACTTAGCTTCAACAGCGGTAATTGTAGGAGATGGTACAAGATATGCTTAAACCTTTTAAGATAATTAAGATTGTTGAGGAAGATGACGGAGTTCAAGGTGTATTCTTTGAAGTTTCTAAACGAGAGATTATAGGCTCGTCTGCTTCAGAGTTGTCTGCTGACTTAACAAAGACAAAGACTAGAGTTACTAACATGGCCTCGTATGTCGGGGTTCCTGCTGGTGGAGATATAGATTTATATCTTTTGAATTATTTAAAGGAGACAGGATGGGTGCTATAGAAAGGATGTATTCTAAGGATGGGGATCTCCGCTCTCACTTTCCTAAAGGGACTTTAGAGTTTGAGGAAAAGGTAGCAGAAATAGAGGAACAATTCGGAGATCAGCCCGCGAATGACTGGGCTTCTATCTCTTCACCTCAGTGGAACAGTATCTATCAAGATGATATTGTTTCCACTATAGTTAATAGAAATATTCCTTGGTATCTAAGACAAGAAGGAATCTTCGCAGCAGGCAGGAAGTTCTTTCTAAGAAATTCTTGGGTATATGATAAGATTTATCTAATTACTACTCAAGAAGATTGTAGCCTCCCAAGACCTGTTAACGCAACTCCTCTTGCTATAGGCTACTTGGTAAGTGTTTACGGACAGCCTGGTGAGGATGATTTAAGCAGATATAAATGTTTGTATTTCGCCTGTGATAATCATTCAGAGGTTGAGGAATGGGCAGGGGAGGTGTTACCTAAAGGGGGCTACAAGACCTTTTATGCAGCTACTTTTGATGAAGATGCTGACTTTACCAGATTAAGGATGAAGAGTTATGTATATGACTCACCTGGTATCTACTCCGACTTGGAAACACAAATAGCAACTATAATAGCTGAGAGATGAATAATGTATGAGATAAAACAAATAACTGGTGAGGATATCCTTATCAGATACAATAATCTAAAGCACGAGATCGACAGGGCTTTAGAACATTCTGATGGCGAGTGGACAGCCGCTCAGATAGTGGAGGCCGCTATCAAAGAACCTATGATGTATCACATCTGGGAGATAATAAAGGACGGTTCTCCAGTCGCTATTGGAACAACACGAGTTATTACTTATAATAGCTTTACATCACTACACATCATTACGTTAGGTGGTAGTGAGATATACGAACAGATGCCTTACTTGATTACCGAGTTTGAGAAGATGATTAAAGAGTATGAGCACATTGACTATTTAGAATACACAGGCCGTAGAGGCTTCATTAAACAGCTGACTAAGGTTGGTTGGAATGAGATGTATGTTACTATGAGAAAGAACTTAAAGGAGATTAACTAATGTTAACTAAGATTTATGATGGTGTAGTTATTGATATGGCTACAAGTAAGATAATTAGTACAGGTGAAGCCTCTTGGGTGGATTCTAAAGATGTAGCATATACTAAAGGTGGAGGTACTTCTACTTCTACTACAGGCTTTGCTCAAGAGTATAAGCCTCAGATTACAGATATGCTTGCTAAAGGAAAAGGCCTATATGACTCTGGTCAATTAGGCTCTGTAGCAGGTTTTAATGCTAATCAGATTAATGCTCAGAATCAAGGTGTTACTGCTGCTGGTGTTCAGACTGGTTTAGAAGGAGCTCTAGCAGCTCAAGCTAATAAAGGTGTAGACTTAAGCGGTATGCGTACTGCAGCTAAGACTAATGCCTTAGGTGCGTTAGGTATGTCTGCAGCAGGCGCTGGTCGTTCAGGTGGCTTAGGAGGTTCAAGACAAGCTGTCAACAACCAGTCTATTGCTAACGATCTAGCAGGTAAGTTTGCTCAGATAGACCAAACAGAACAAGCTACTAACTTTGCTAATAAACAAACAGCGTTAGGCGCTCAAGGTACTGGTGCTCAAACATTAGCTGGTATTGGTGCAGGACAACAACAACAAGCTCAGAATCAAGCAGATGCAGCTTACAAAGGTTTATCACAATATGCTTCACTATTTCATGGTGTTGCTGATAAATCTACTACTACACAGCAATCAGGCGGTAAGTAATGGGCGGAGTATACGAAGATTATAAGCCAGCGCCATACACTTTTAATACTGACCCAGCTTCTCCCTCTTACCCCTTTAGGCCTGTTGAAGGCCAAGGTGTCTATCTTGATGGTGATGAAATAGCTTACAAAGAGATTTGGAATGGGGAAGACCTGCAAATCAAACGTAAGAATGATTATATGCGGGCTATGGCAGAGAAGCAAGCTATGGAAAGGAAGATGATTAATGAAGCGCAAGCCTTGAATTACTTATCTAAAAACCCAGTAGGCCCTTTAGGGTTAAGAGAGGATATTCGTATTCCTTCTAGAGAAGCTGCTGCTTGGTACAAATAAGGAGACATTATGGCTTATGGTCAACGATCTGTTTGGGGCCCACAACTTCAAATGGAAGATCCAAATAAAGATAAAGCCTTTGGTGCTGGTATGGGTGGAAACTCTATCAAAGCTGTAGGTGGTGGCTTCAAAGAGAAGAACACAGGTAAGATGATTGCTAAGACTGGTGCTCAAATATTAGGTACTATCTATGGTGGACCTGCGGGTGGTATGGCAGCAGGTATGGCAGTAGACGCTATTGCTCCTGACAAACAATCAGTTAAGTCTGGTACTAGTGGTTTTGGCGCTCAGCAAGGTGGTGGCGGTGGTAATAACGGCACATCTATGCAACAAGGTGGAAGCTCCAATATGGGTAATGTAGCCCTGTTAGCAGCTCAGGGTTGGGACAAGTATCAAGCAGGACAAAAAGTAGCAGGACCATTGGCTGATGAAGCGACACAGATGGCTCTTAACGAGAATACAGCGGATCTAGCTAACAAAGCTTACGCTCCTGCAACTGATGCTGCTACTGACGGTGCAGGTAATGCAGCAATGTATCTTAAAGCTGCTGTTGATGTCTCTAATAAGTTGAATGAGTCAGGCGTAACAGCTAGTGAAGCTCCTGGTGAATCTAAATTCAATATGGATGCTGCTGCTATAGGTAGTGGTAATGAAGCTATCAGCTTGAACAACACCCCTGCTACAAAGGTTCCTAATACAGGGCCACTTAATCCTCAAGCACAGAATAAAATGGCGTTTGATGAAGAAGAATATATGAGAAGATTTGGAGGAAGAAACTATGCCGTATAATAAACAAGTAAACCCTTATGGGATTGCATCATCTGAATTGGGATGGAAAGGATTTGCTGATGGTGGTAAGATGGGTAATCCTGCCGCTTTAGCTCCTCCTTCAACTGATATCTATAGAAAGCTTGCAATTAAAGCTATTACAGATATAGGAGGCTCTGCGTGGAATGAATATACTTCAGCAGAGAATCAAGGACAGACCATGTGGGGCGATGAGCTAAGAGCTTTTGATACTGCTGCAAATGCAGAGGTTAAAGGCTTAGATGGTAAGATGCGGTCTAAGAACGATCAAGAGTTAGAAGCGGCGCAAAGAGCGAAGAGAGATTTTATATCTTCTCATCCTAACGCGGGGAAAGATATCTATACTCGCCCTGAATGGACTGAGAAGATTCCTGACTTCTTATTACCAGAAGGTTCTAGATATAAAGTACCTGAAGGTTCTGTTAATCAAAGGCAAGCTTCATCTCTTAGAAATAATTGGAGAGCCAGTCCTTCGTTTGTTCCAGAAGGAGCTCCTTTAGCTAAGAAGAAAGGAACAACGCCTCTACCTCCTGTAAATGCAAATGCACCTCTTGTTATAGACCCTACAAAATCGGGTTGGAACCAGCTTAATCAAAAGAAAGATTTACAAGAAAGACTTAAAAAAGGTTACTACGCTCAGGAAGAAAGTTTCCCTAACTGGTGGGAATTGGATTACTTCCAAGATGAAGCTAAGCTCGAAGCTAATAAGAAACATAATGCTGCTGCGAAGTGGTTAGGTGGTCGCGGTGCTATCGGTTCTGCTGATTCTCCGGCTAGAAAACACTTTATGGACGAGAAGAACAGAGGGGCTTTGAAAGCTTACGATGACGATGCTCAAGCTTACTTTAATAAGTATATTTATCCAACTCTAAAATAGGAAGCATTATGACACAACAAGAATGGGAAGCATTAAACGCTACTATGGGGTATTCCCCTGAACAAGACGCCTCTATACGAAAATCAGTTGGCCAAGCTACAGCTAATGGAGCAACTGTTCCTCCAGGCTACCAAACCTTATTACCTTCTACAAGTGGTTGGATGCCTGGTAAAGAACAATACAGTGCATTCAATGATCCTGCATACGGAGAGGTTGACTCTTTTGGCTATGATGCTATCGATAGTGCATCTATGGACGTTCTAAGCAAGAACGCATCTCAAGTTAAAAACCCTAACTCTAACGTTAATAAGGTTGAAGTTAAGGAACATAACGCTGATGGTACTGTTACAACAACAATAACAGAAAACAAAACAAACACACCTTCGTTTAAAGGCACTAAGGAATCTGATAAAAAGAACATGAAGATTCCTATGACTAAACCTGGTGGTTTGACCGTATTCGCTACTTCTCTTGAAGAGGTTGCAATGTACCAGAACAATGGCTATGTGGCTGCTAGCACTGAAATGGCTTATCCTGAAGTAGGATCTGCTGATGCTAAGACGGCTGCAGAATTTGATGATTGGCGCAATGAATATAACTCGCGCCCAGAATCAGTCCCTTCTCAATTCTTTGATGATCCTATGATTAGTACTGATATGATGGGCAATCCTATACAAGATCAAAACTTTGCAGGAATGAACACAAATGACGGTGCTGATCAAAAATCAAGATTATTGAACACTAAAGCTGGAATGGGTCTTAATGATAACTATTATGAAGGTACTATCCTAGGTAATGACTCTCTAGAGGGTAACTACTATGGTGATGAGGTTTCAGGAGAAGCAGACAATAGTGCATTCTCTGGTATGGAATGGGGTGGTAGAGATACTACTCCTCAAACTATGTATCATCCGAGTGGCGCTACTGTTGTTGCAGAAGGTCCTGAAGAAGCTGCTTTATTTGAAAGAGATGGTTACTTTGGTTCTCAAGAAGAATTAGATACAGCTAACGCAAACCAACAGAGCGTCTTTAACCCTTCAGGTGTATTTGAAGAATACGATGATGCTATTAATGGTTACCCTTCAGATGTGAACAGAGCCGCTGAGTTAGAAGCTGCAAGGCAACAAGCTGAGATAGATAAAGAATATGCACAAGATGCTGTTTTTGATAACGAACTAGAAGCTGCTTCTGGAACCCAAGATATGATGGAAGAAGACTATGATATGAATAGTCAAGAAGCTCAAGTTAGACAAGACGTCGCTGAAGTTAACAAGAGTCCTGTTGCTAAAGAAGTTGTAACTTCATTCCAAGAGAGACTTAAAGAAGGAGCAGATCCTCAAGCTGAGCTTAAAAGATTTGTCGATTCATCTGGGCAACTTAAAGAATGGAGACCTAAGCTTTTCCAAGCAATCCTTGGCACATTAGCAGGGCTAATTGCAGGAGAATCTATAGGTGCAGCTGCTACAGCTGGGTTAGGTGCAGTTGGTGAAGCTATCGAGAAAGAAGAAGCTCTTGCTGCTACTGTAGCTGCTGAAGATCGTAAGTTATCTAATGAGATTAAACTTGAGTCAGCTAAGCTAGGGTTAAAAGCCCCTGCAATTGAACTAGCTGCTTCAAAGGCTTACGATACTGATATGAATACGTTTATAGGCAAAATGACTTCTGCTTATGTTAAGACTGACAAATATGGTAAATCTTCTAGCAACGGTCTTAGAGGAGAAATTCATGATCTTGAACAACGTTTACGTTCAAGTAAAATACGTCTTACTGCTTCAGAGAAAAGAGCTGTTTCTAATGCTATTGAGAAGTCTCAAAAAGACGGGACAACTGTTTTAGGTAATTGGTACCAGAATACTGTTTTGATCGATACTAGTAACAGTACTATTGAGTATACTCCTGCTTATATGGATAAAGCTCATGAGGATGAACACTTAGATGCTATGGGTTATATGTCTGCTAAGTTATATCAAAAGTATAACGACCAAAAAGCTGTACAAGCACAGATTGCTGCTTACTATAGCCGCTTCCAAAAAGAAGCTGATGCTAATAATAAGAACAGCAACTATGCTTGGAAAGGAAGATTCCCTGCTTGGATGAGGGATGAGTACACAAAACCTACGGCAAAATAAAATAAAGGAAACCTAATGACTGATGACCAACAGAAGTATATTGATATGTATGGTGTCGTTAAGCTAAATGGCAAAGATCATTACTTAGACGATGGCGATACTTGGAAAAGTATGGATACTGGCGAAACCTTTCGTGGAGCTGATTTCGATACAGAAGAAGTTTACCATGATAAGGACGCAGCATCTAAATCTCCTGGCACGGTTACTGGTTATGCTCAAACATCTGTTATTGCTGATGCTATGCGTAACAAAGGTTACAACCAACAGACTCGTGAAGGATTTGGGTTCTTTGGTAGAACTTTAAGTGAAGTTACTCAAGAAGATACAGGTGAAGTAATGTCAGATCGTCTTTATGGCGAAGGCATTGTTACTCCTACTGCTTATACTTCTGATAGAGGTTATAAATCGTATACCCAAGGAATGAGACAACGAGCTCAGCACGGTGATGAAGGAGACTCTTATTGGAAACAGAAGAGAAACTACATCGAAGATGTGCAAGCTAATTACGATTTGTTTGCTCCTAAGCTAGTAGCTTTTAATGAAGCTGAGTATAAGACATCTCCAGGTATATATGGTGGGGTCCTAAATCGCCATTATGATCGTGATTATGATAATCAAGCTAATAATGTACTAAGTGCTGGTGTTAAGCAAGGTTTACAAAGCTTAGAGCAGTCCTGGCACGGTCTTAAAGCTTGGACAGGAGATGTTACTGGTGATGAAGAGTTGTATCAGAAAGGAGTTATTGGAGCACATAAAGTTCAAGTAGCTTCTCAAGACAACCCTGAATACATCAATACCTATAAACAAATAAACAATGCTTCAGATGCTGTTGAGTTCGTTGTAGGACAAGCTGGTGTAGCTTTGCCTTACATGTTAGGTATCATTGCCTCATACGGAGCAGGTTCTGTTTTAGCTAGTACGACTGCAGCTAAACTAGCACTAGGAGCTATCCCCCCTTCTTTAACTTATACTGGTGAAGTATACGGCAACATGGAAGGTGGTATGGATCAACGTAATGCTGCGGTTGCTTTATTAGCAGGCGCAGCTATGGCTTCTTTAGATACATTAGGTGTTTCATTATTGTTTAAACCTAGTGTAATGATGTCAGTGTTTGGTAGAGGCCAGGTAGCGAAAGAACTATTTAAACGTAACCCTGCGACTTCACTGAAATCTTGGAAAAGAAAGGTTGATGATGTCTTTAATGGCACAAGCATGGTTGGTATTAATAAGATGCTTGATATTGGTAAAGTAGCTTTAGGCAAGAAAGGAGCTTTCAAACTAGCACAAGCAACTGCTCTTAATGCAGGACGAGGAATGATTACGGAAGGTGTAACTGAAGTTGCACAAGAGGGCTTAGGTTATGCTTCTTCTGTATTTGGCTCTGAAGCTAAATGGAATCCTGAACATTTCAAAGATGTACTAATCAATGCAGGTGTAGGCGGTTCAGCATTAGGTGGTGGGTTTGGCGCTGTTTCTGGAGGTTTTGGTGGTTATAGAGACTATAAAAAAGCAACTAGACGAACTACTCAAGCAGGCTTAGAAGCTGATTTAAATACTGAAACCTATGATGCTGCACTTAAGGTACATGACGAAGCTATAGCTCTTCAATCAGAAGAAGTTAGAAACTCTATCGGTGCTGACAAAGTTGAAGCTCAAGAAGTTTTAGATGATATGCTTAAAGAGCGCGCTGAGCTTAAAGAAGGTAAACAAGTTTTGTTTACTCGAGCTGAATTAATACAACAAGAAGCTCACGCTAATAACCCAAATGATAAAGGTAATCACAGAGAAGGGTTAAACCTTGAATTAGAGAAAACACAGAACTCAGACACACGTAAAGAAAAAGGCTGGGTTCGAACTCTAGGTGAGTTACCAAGTAAGTTCTTAAAGAATGGAGCTGACTTTATACATCAGACCTTAATGAAGGGGATGAAGGGGCACAGTTCAGAGCTAACAACTGTAGAAAGAGCATTACTTGCTTTCTTAAATACAGGAGAGAAGTTTGCTGCTGGCTTACATATGGTGCAAGATAGACTGAGAACTACACACAAGTATCAGACTGCCGCTAACCAGATCTTTGCAGATGTTATTTCTGTATTCAAAGAGAAGTTCCCTTCAGCTTTTAACTCTAATAATTTCACGCCTATTATGGCTGAGATGAAGCGTTTCTATAAAGCTGTTAAAGATGGGGCCGACGATGGTACATTAGCTGAAGCTTTCCCAGGGATTAACGTAGAAGAAGCTAGAGCTATTACAGTACGTATTGATAAGTTTATAAATGATTTTAAGACGGAGATGGATGAGCGCTTAAAAGGTTCTACTCAAGAAACAGGTTCTAAACGTAAGGAACTCAAGATTGATCAAGACTGGTTTTGGAAACAGACTGAGATTAACATTGAGGAGGTTGGAAAGCATAAACAACATTTCATTACTAATGCTACTCGCATATTAGGCTCTAAAGCGAAAGCTGAAGCTGCTTATGAAGGTATGTTTTCTTTTGTTAATAACTTTGATCCTACACATAAGAGAGCAGGTATTGGTAACACAGCCTTCATCCCGTGGGAACTAAAGACTTTACATAAAGATACTGTTAGTGATATTGAGATGCTTGTTGCAGATCCTGAAATGGTAGATTTTTTACATTTAGACTTACTTACTCAATCTCAACAAAAGATTAGTAGGATAGTTAAGTATGTAGTTAATCTTCAATTTAGAGGTGAAAATGATATAACTCTTGCTACATTGCTAATGCGCTACAAGACGTTAGCAGAAGCTGAGGGTGTTTATGATCCTAGAGTTATTCATCACGTACTAGGTGTATTAGATGCTGCTGATGGAAACTACAAACCTTTAGAGAACCAGACTTTTGCTAACGCTCAAGAAAACATAGTTATGTTTAATGGTTTGAATCAATTAGAATCTGCTGCTCTACCGAGTATGGTGGAATTTGTAGTTGCTTTCTTTAGAACTGCAGGCACAGGTGATGTCGCTACATTGATTCGTAAAGCTGTTAGAGAAGGTTTTATACCGTTGCTTAAGAACAATATGCAACAGACTACTAAGTACATCAAAAAAGGTTCTGGGCTTTCTATTGGAGAACATCATAGAAACGTTCAATCTTGGTATGAGTCAGGACAAGCTTCTCACGAAGGTGGTGTTTTAGGAAAGTTAGATACTCCTCCAGGTTCAAAGATCAAAGCTCACATTATGCAAGCTTTCTTCTCTGTGACTTTATTGAAGTATGTAACAGACTTTTCACGTATGACTAGATGGGCTTTTGCGGAAGATGCTATTATCAATGATATTGAAACTATATCTATCTATTGGAGATCAGGTCTTTTTAACACTCAGCATGCACACGATGCTTACTCAAGACTACTTGACATCAATGTAGATCCTGTTAAGTTAGCAGAGCTTTATACAGAAGCTAAGAATCATCCGGTTCTTCGTGAAAGAGCTACTGATTGGTTTGTAAGAGAACAGAATGGTGAAGTTATTTCTGAACAAGAACGTTCTGAAGGATTAGCGGAAGACTTTAAAATCATACGCAATGAGTTCCCTCAGTTACATGAAATGCTTGAGATAGCTAAAACTAGTTATGTTGAGATGGGTACTACCCGTCCAGATACTTCTACCAAGCCTCTGTGGGCTAATAATCAGAGATATAAACTCTTTACTCAATATACGAGTTGGATTATGTCTTTCCAGTCTCAAGTGCTTCCTAAAATATGGAAGGACCTTAAGAGTGGAGATCCTGATGTTACTTATCATACAGTTATGATGATGGCTTATATGTTGCTTGCTGCTTATATGATGCAAGAGTTAAAAGACTTATGGAAGTTTGAAGAAGAGAACCCTTACTTATCTGATGAGAAGAAGATATATAGAGGAGTCTTACAATCAGGCTTACTTGGTACTTCACATAAAGCGTTAGAATTAGCTTTCCCTGTGTATTCACCTAGTTCAGGTGATGGAGCTTACTCTTTCAACAATTTTAAGAGAGATATAATGTCTAGACTTAAGTCGGTAGCAGGGCCTGCATTCTCATCTGGTGAAGATGTGTATGATGCAGTAGCAGCTACCTTTGAAGGCGACGACGATAAAATGGCATACAAGTGGAAACGCCTTGTACCACTAGCAGGTGGAACAAGAGCTTATACAGGCAAACCACCTTATTAATGGAGAAATATAGATATGGCTAAAATTACTTTAGTTGCAGCAAATGGAGCTAAACCAGGGTTAGATCGTGATGAGCAATTAGATGCTTTAAATCAACCTATGGGAGGACAAATAGGAACCCCTGTTATTGGGGAACCAGCGGTAGATCCTGCTGTTCAAGATCCTGTTGTAGATCCCTTCGCTCCCACACAAGGACCAGTTGGTGAGTTATCATCAGGAGCTACTGTTATCTATCCAAATCCGGAAGGAGGATATGATACAGAAGGTTCGTTCAGTCACTATGATGGGGAAACTAGACAAGCTATTATTACTCCTAAAGATGGAGGCCCAGCTGTTCAAATTGATCCTTCACAAGTAAGAGCTGAAGCATCTTTAGAAGCTGCTCTTGTTGCATTAGATATAAAGTATAGCAATGATCTAAAAGAGGTTGATGCAAAGGTTGCAGCTCTCAAGCTTGATCCTAAAAGTCAAGCGTATAGAAAAGCTAAAGCACAAGCTGTTGTTCAGAAAAGTAACATTAAAAAAGCAAAGGTAGAAGCTGCAAACCTATTAAAGTCTGCTGACTATGCTGCTGAACAAGAATCTATGGAAGTTGGAGCCCCAACTGAAGAGGAATCAGCTGCTAAAGTCTCAGAAGCTTTAAAGACTGATAGAGACCCTGTTGATGTCTATCTTGAAGATGCTTTAGGCGAAGATCCTAATGATACAGAAACTTTTGCTCGTAATAAAGCAGAGATAATGTCTCATGATGAAAATGTAAAAGACTTTCATAAGTGGGCTTTCGATAACAAGTCCTTACCTGAGATAGTTGCTTGGTCTAATATGCAACAGACACTAGACTTAGAAGATAACCACTTTTTTGATGGCATTACAAATCCTACAAAAAAGTTAAAGAAACTTTCTTCTATGCTTAGTGCCTTGACACAAGGACAAGTTGGGGCTTTATTAGGGATTGTTCGAGGAGATCCTACTTTGTTTAAGTCTTCAAGCTTAGATGAATTTGCGGAAGCTTGGAAGAATGAAGTGATCGTCATTTTAGACACAGAGACTTTAGGAACTGATTCACAGGTTGCCGATGTCATCCAGATAAGTGCTATTAAGCATTACCCTGATGGTAGAGTTATGAGATTCAATCAGTTCGTTAAAACTGATAAAGAGATCCCTGCTTCTATTACTAGACTAACTGGAATTGACAAACAAGTCTTATTAGATAATAATGCTAGACCAGCAAAAGAAGTTTTAGAGGAATTTGAAGCTTTCTTAAAAGACTCTGATGCGTTTGTTGCACATAAAGCAGAGTTTGATTCCCAAATACTGATTAATAACGCGGCAAGAGCTGGTCTTGATATAGAAGCCTCTCTCAACTCTCCTTTTGATTCTATTGCTTTAGCGAAAGAAGCTAAACCTTACATTGCTAAGCAAGCTTCGTTAGGTCTTGAAGCCTTAGTTAGTAGCTTTAAAATTAAAGTTGATTTAGAACATGTTGATAAGGACGCTAAGCAACACAGAGCAGACTATGATACACAAGCTTTATACCAAGTTCTTGGCCATTTATTGAATGCTCACAAAGCTTCTGTTAATAATAGTGTTTCTCTTCCTAAGAATAGTGAAGCTGAAGTGCGAGAAGCAGCTCGTCAACTATTTGATATGTTCCCGGATACTAATCCTGAAGAAGCTTTAAGCACTATGTTATTCGCTAACGAGTATGCTTCAGGAACTCTTCCTGTAGGTGAACCTGGTATTATTTCATCTAATAACAAAGCAGCTTCACTGGCTTCATTACATTCTTTAACTGGTACTGTTAACTATAAGTTAATGGAGATGTTAGCTAATGTAATGAGCGAAGAAGGGATCGAGGCTGTTGCTGAAGGTGCTAATGAACTTACAGGCACTAATGTCACTTTCACTAAGACTTTAATAGCCTTAGCGGAGCAATTTGGAGCTTCTAAGAACACATCAGGTATGGATGCAGAACTGTCTTTTGCAATGACTTTAGCTGTCTTCGCAGGTTCTCTTGAAGGGTATACTGCAGAACCATCTTTAGATGAGAAGCACATTACTCCAGCAGAAGCTTATCAAGAAGAACAACAGATAGCTATTAATGAAGCAAAGACCCATCTAATGATTGGGGAAAAGCTGCAACAGCTATTAGGCATCTCAGGCATAGACGCCGCAGTTACTGCTTCTTTAGGTGCTATTGCTCTTAAAGCTGTAGCAAGTGCTTCTCTTGTTGATCAAAATACTGGTATCGGCTACTTTAATACCGACGGCAAGATGAACTTACAAGGGCGTACTTTTGCGTATGATGTAGCTCCTTTAGCAGAATCTATGTTTGGAACTAAAAGAGATCGTGATAAGTTTAGAAAAGATGAGATACTTCCTAAAGGTGGTAAAAAGTCAGGAAGGATCTCACTTAAGGAATGGGAGGACGATAAGCGTTTTAATAACATTCATATTTTAAAGAAGTCTGCCTTTGATGAAAAAGGATCAATGGACCCTAAAGATATGCTTGAGCATATAAAAACTCAGCTTGACTACGATCCAGCTTGGATGAGAGAAGCTTTGTTAGAGCTACACAATATGGCTTATACTTGGGATACAGACCTTGTAATGCGTATAGATGACTTATTGTCAGACCCTGCTTCTAATAAGCTTTTAAAGATTAGAGGATATGAAGGTCCTGAAGGAACTGTCGAAGGTTCTTTCCAAAATGGCCGTAATCGCTATATTGATAAGTTAGATAGCAATGGGGCTCCTATTCTTAAAGCGGACTTCTTAGAAGAGCAGAAAGAATACCATGATCTTTTAGCTAAACAAGAAAGAAGAACGATCACAGCTCCTGAGTTGACTAGAATGTGGAAGCTGCAAGAATATGTATTTGATGCTCATTCTACTGATCCTAAGTTTTCACGTGAGACTGTACAAGAAGCTTACCAGGGAGATATCTTAAAAGACACTGTTGTCCAGCGATTTATTTCTATGGTAGCACCTAAGAATCAAGATGGAACCTTTAACACTAATGAGCTAGCAAGTGGAGCTTTCTATACAGATTGGTTCTATGGTTTGAATGGTCGTGCTTATATGAAACAGTATATAGGTAACTTTCAATCTAGTAAACTAGCTCGTGCTTCTGTACAATCAGATAAGACAGTTATGTACGACACACCTCAGAAGATTACACAGCTTAAAGCTGGCGTGATGAAAAAGTTCGGAGGTAAGTATGCTAAGATGAGTGTTGCTGAATCAGCAGATCTCTTTAATGAGCATGCTGCTAAATGGCACTCTTTAATGTACGCGGATGGAGCAACCGAACAGGATTGGAAAGCTAACGCTGCTGTTATCCTTAATGGCTCCGTAGATCCTGTTACAGGCACTTCTGCTGGTGGTGCTAATCAACATGAGGGTTTCTTATCTTTGTCAGCTATGCACGAAGGTGCGCGCTTGTGGCAGTTATATCAAGTTAAAGATGCTAAAGGTAATGCTACTATTGGCGGTAACATAGCTTCACGGTTCTTTACTGAAGTTGATGGAGTTGCAAATGGCACAGCTCATAACGCTATGCAGTCTGGTTCTTTTGAAGCAGCCGCAGCGACTAACTTAAATCCTCTGATTGCTTTGAATAGTGGTTTGTTTGAGAAGAGCAAAGGTCGACATGGTGAAGATGTATATGCCATCTCTGGTGCTGCTTTAATCGAACTAATCGCTAAAGAAACAGATAAGCCTTACTTAAAAGAACTCTTTGAAGGAATCGGTTTATACGATACTAGTAAAGATAGTAAGGCTCTTCGTGACTTCATGAAGAAACCGATGATGATCTTTGGTTACGGTGCAGGTGAAATTACTATCATTAAAACCGTTAAAGAAGGTTTGGAAGAAATGATTAGTGACAAAGGGCTTTCTGCTAAGATTGAAAGTATCATTAGTAAGTTTGAAGGTACAGGATCTGGTAAGATCAACTTAGATGGTAAAACCAAGATCAATTGGTTTGCAGATGAAGTTGGTAGGTTTGCTAATAAAGCAGTGTCTCAAAACTTTGGAGCTATCAAGTCTATGACTAAGATGCTTTCAGCAATAGCTAAGTTAGCGGTAGACCAAGGAATTACTCCTTCTATAAAACTACCAAACGGCAATATCATTGTTTTCGGTATGAGAGTTGAATCCCCTAAACAAGTTTCATTTACGAAGCATGACTATGATGAAGCTTGGGTTTCATGGAGTCGAGCTTGGGATGCAGATAATAAGAGTCCGACAGCTAAGACTAAACAAATGCTCAGGAAGGCACAGAGACGGCTGGATAAAGTAAGAGCTTCTACAGACTTATTTAATGATCCTATTACGATAGTTAGTTCCGGCTTTGATCCTGCAGCTAAGACAGGTAGGAGAGAAAGTGGTTCTGAATACGTGCTAGACAAAACTTATATCAATATGAATAAGTATTCGACAGACCCTGATGTTAGAGCTGCTATAGATGGAGCTGTCTTGAAGGCTGCGACACAAGCAGCTGTGTTGATTACTCATAACTTCGACTCGATTAATATGCTAAATGGTATTATGAAAGCTCGTAAGCTTGGGGCAGGCTCAGCAGCACAAGTGTTTGATGGAATCTTTATGACTCCATTAGATGCTAAGAACTATTCTAAGCAACTGAACAAAGAGTTTTTACGATTACACTCTGAATTCTTTTACTTGAACCAATTCATGTCAGATATCAAGAAGATAATTGAAGATGACGTGGTTGATCCTAAGACAGGCAAGATGAAAAAGCGAAGAATGGATATGAAACCTGTGCAAGCTCTGTACGCTGAGATGAATAAGACGCTTGCTGCTCATAAAAGATTGTTAAAGAGCTTTGAGTTTGGTTCACGCTTTATTAAGCAATTCTTTTGGGACGGAGCCTCTAAGCGAAATCTTGACCTTGTTGAGAAGATGTTAGCTAAAGCGGAAAGCCAAGGTAAGAAGTTACACAGTGTTGTGGATCCTGCAAATCCAGAGTTAGAGAACTTACTAAGAGGTAAAGGAGTATCAAACGATAGAATATTTGATAATTCTCTTCTTCAACCAGTAGGAACCTTTGATCAGATAGGTAGCTTTCAATAAATAAAAAACCCCTTACAGACTAATAATCTGTAAGGGGTTTCTTTTTTTTAATATCCTCTTCTTTTCTGTACTGATTTCAATAACTTACGAGCTTCGTCTCTACTTTTACTTGCCATCTTTAAGCACTCTTTTCGTGCAGCAGCCGCGTGACCTGTTGTTTCTAGCTCGCCTTGGCAATTCCTAAGATTGTCTTCGTAAATCTTATTAATCATCCAATCATTCATAGCAGGGGTTCCTACTAAAGCTTGTGGCAAGCCGAACTGATCTGCATAGTCCTGATCCGTAATACCGTGCTCACTCATCGTGTTGTAGTCTCTTTCTTCCATATCAATGCGTCCCTGTTATTATTTTAGAAGGTTCTTCTTCTTCTTTAATCATATTGTTTAAATAGTTATTAAGACCTTCGAACATATTCTGCTCGTCACTTAACTCATATACCATTTCAAACACCTCTGTTCTATCCATAAATGCTGTATCATTATGAACAATTGTAAATGTCGCTTTGCATACCGCCATTCTTTTTCTCCTTTTTTTTAAAGTCTTCCCACTTAAACCAAGAAGCATCTATATTCTTATGAAGTTTCAGCATCATTAGAAAGCTCCCAGACGGTTTTGTGTACCCAAATTCACTTTTTGTTGTGTGTTTCATTTCTTCATCTCATTGTACATATCTATTGATATGGAAACCCTAGTGAAACCCAGCTCTTTTAAGAGTATTAAAGTTGTTCTCCAACTGACACATTGTGCAGCAGAATTTTCTGTAACAACCTTTTTCAAAGTCCTGCCTACTGCAATTAATGCAGAATCAATCAGTATCTTCCTCATCCTTTAATTCCCTTAAAAGCTCTTTACACATCTCTATTGCTGAGTTAGCTAAGTGATGTGTATCGTCCCCTTCTTTTATTGTTAATAAGGAAATCTGCTCCATCGTAGTGTTGATACCTTTTAGCTTAATCTTGCATTGTGCATTTGTGTGCAATCCAGTCTTCATCTATTTCCCCATTAATAGTTACTTCAACATAGTTCGTATTATCACCACCGAACTCCCCAATTTCGACACAAGTCTTAGTAACGTACAAGTAATTGTCGTCTTCAAGGACTTCTTCTTTAACTAAAGCATCCATTAAGAACTTATCTACAGGAAAACCGAAGTTATTTATGTCTTTTTTACGATTACCTTCAAAAAACAACCTATATTGTACAGTAATCGACTTAAACCGTGGTAGTTTTTGCACAAAGGGCTTTACTACTTCGTGGTAGTCTTGTTTAACTCGGTTAGCTGCGAAGTGGTGTAAGTTCCTAAAGATGTTCATAGACAGTATATTCGTCTTTCCTTTCTTAGTATAAGTAGGATAAGGGATTTTATCAGTAATTAACATTTAACGTTTCTCACTGTCCACGCACCTGTCTCATTATTCTTTCGACATCTTACCTTAGCACCTTCATAGGACTTGCCTTCGCATAACTCAATTAAAGCAGCTCTATACTCTTTAACTTCAATTTGAGATTTCTTAACTGCAGCATTTGCAGCATCCCATTTCTTAGCACAAGCAATCCATTCCGGATCTGTTTTCTTCACAACATCTTTACTTCCTGGTTCAGGCTTGCCTTTAAAGTAGCTTCTCCAAGCCTCTTTAATTTCAGCTTGTATTGTAAGGTCTTGCTTTATTTCTCTATGCAACCCTTTTTTATGTTTCCAGTCATAAACCCAGAACTCACATACTTTCTCTTCTGATACCATCATTTGCTGCTGCATCTGCATTTGGTACTGGATAGGTAAATCACCATTATTTTCCATTTCGTCCCATAACGGAGAGCATGAACCATTTAAAGGTACTTTAATCTCTAGAATAGAAGTTCCTCCAACTTGTCTACCATCTAAAGATGCCATTAATGGTAATTCATCAATTATAGAAGTAATACAGCAAGGCTCATAAAGTTTGCCACTATGATGTTGGTAAGCATTCTTAGCTTCTTCTTCATACTTGTTGCCATTCTCCATAGCAAAGTTCGACGTAATTACACGTTCACCATTCTTTAATTCCCATAGTTGTAAAGGAGTTTTAGGAACCCATGGATTTACACTCATAGCAGCTGCAGCTTCAGAAGCTGTTCCATATTGCCTTCTAACCTCTAACCATTCTTTACTACCCTGTGGTAGTTGTTCTTCTGTGTATATCTTCATGTTGTTTACATTTCCTATTTGTTTAATCTGGTGCTGATATAACGTAGTCTTCACCAAGTGGTTTGACTCTGTATTCATCGTCATCGAACCACATAGGAGCAGTATCTCCCATGTCTTCCCAATGTTTAACCTTAGTATCGCAGCACAATACTGCTAACTTCTGAATTTTATAACCTTCAGCCCATTGATGTATCAGCGCTGCGTGTTTATGTGGTCTCATATTATTCTCCTTTTAGTTTAGTGAGAGTTGGGTAGTTATCTTTTACAAACATCAGTAGTGCTGATAATTAGTTAAAGCCCTTGCTAGGTACTCTCGAATCCTATTTAAGTCATCTTTAGAAACAGCCTACTCATAGGATCGAAATAATTACGCTCCTTGATTAAGCTTTTCGCTGCCTTAGGTTGGAATGGCATTCCGACATAACCCTTGCTATTTCTATTAGCAGTATTCTTAGGCTTTTGCGATAACAAATCAACATCTGCCACACCTCTCATTAACCTTGCATACATTGTTGACTTATGAATGTCCCATTTAAGAGCGCACTCATCTGCGGTCATGACACTTCCATCGGATAATTCAAAGCGCTTACACTTAACTGGTTCGTTTGGTTTTGATTTAAGCGAATATTTAGAGCGCATAACTTCAGCTACATCACTTGATATTCTCAACCTATAACGACAAGCTGTTTGGGTAAGTCCTAGCTCAAATGCTAATTGTCTTGCTGTCCACCAACTCCCATCCGATAATTGGTATTCTTCGGATATTGTCCCCATTTGTTCTCCTCTTTGTATTGAATTAGGTGGTTGCGCGTGCACACAATAGCAACCGTTACTGTTTTAAATGAGTATTAACGTATGAAGCGGGAAAACATGAAACCCTGACGTTAATACTCCCATAGTGCACTTATGGAGGATTTACTTTTTAGTGTGTCTCTCTTTTATATGGAGATGTGTAATCCAATTTGTTGTTTCTTTACCAGGCCTAACAGGTGGAACGTCTTCATATTTAGGCCATTCATTAAACTTACTTTTATATTTCCACTTAGACCAGCCTTCTGAATAATGCTTTATGTGAGCATACCCTAGCAGCTCTGCATAGAAGTTTTGTTTATACTCAGGATCGTAGGTAACCATCTCATCTAGTTTCCGAGTTTTCTTGTTTACTAATCCTAGCTTACCCATAATCGTTTGTACGTAAGCCGATTTAGGTTTGTGCATTTGACCACAATCAGGGCAAATATTAGATCCTGAATATGTTCTAAAGCATCCTTCACAAACAATAACACTTTCTTCTCTTTCTTTAGCTTCACCAGAAGAGCTAGCTTTTTCTAACCCATGAGACAAGGTCCAGTTATGATCTTCGTCTATGAAGCCATGTGTATATACAGCTCCACTATGATCTATTATCGTTGCACTCTTCTTACCTTCAAACGCTCTAAGAACCCTTCCTACCATTTGTATGTACAATCCTTTAGACTTAGTAGGCCTTGCTAGAATACATACTTCAGCACTTGGAGCATCAAAGCCTTCAGTTAATACCATACAGTTACATATTATGGTTATTTCTTTTCGCTTGAATGCTGCTAGGATACGATTACGTTCTTCTAACTCGGTACCTCCATCTATGTGGGCTACTGCTATTCCTTTATCTGCGAAGGATTCCATTAATCCTTTAGAGTGTTTTACAGAAGTAGCGAACAGTAGTGTTTGTTTACCCTTAGCTAAACTAAACCAAGTCTCGATAATATCAGCCACTAGTCTTGTGTTACCTTCCATCAACTTAGCTAGACTCTTTCTATTGTAGTCACCAGCTGTAACCTTTAATCCTGTAAGGTCTGGTATAGTTGGTGAATAGTATACAGCCTCGCATAAGGCGCCTGATTGCGTCAATTCTTTGATATCAGGAGCTTTTACCATATGTTGATAGATTAAGCCTAGACCTGCTCCATCAGCTCTTATTGGAGTAGCAGTCAGCCCTAACACTAAAGCATCTGGGTAAAGACTAATTACTTTTCGATAAGTCTTTGACATAGACCTATGAGCTTCATCTATTATTAGTAGATCAGCACTTGGTAAATCCATCTTCTGCTTACTTAAAGCTCTAGCTCTTAAGGTGTCTATCGAAGCTACTTGTACGGCAGCGAACACATTTTTACCTGTTGTCTCGCTTGCCATTATTATTCCATGCTCTATATTAAACTTTGTTAACGTTTGGCTAGCTTGGTGTATCAACTCTCGCCTGTGTGCTAGAAACATTACATTTTTATTGTTCTTGATATAGTACTCAACAAAAGCTGCAGCCATAACAGTCTTTCCAGACCCTGTAGCTGCTTGTAGTAGAATACGGGTTTTTCCTCCTCGGTGTGATTTAACAATCTTATTAAGAACGTCTTTTTGATATTGTCTTAGTTCCATGGCTACTTTATTAACTCAAAACTTATTGCCGGACCTTTCTTATACGAAGTAAGTTGTATCATATTCGCTTTGAATGATTCCATTGGAGCTCCTTTATCCATAAACAATTCCCATCTAGGATTAAAAGCTGGAACAGATCTAGTTTGTTCTAAATAAGTACTAACCTTGTCTAAGTGCTCTTTATAGATATGAGTGTCTCCTAAGCTCATCTTTATATTACCTGGCTTCATCCCAACTTCATTAGCTAGGATTATTAACCAAGCGGCCGCAAAGACTGCATCTGACGGGAGCCCAATCATAGTATCAACTGATCGCTGAGACCATAACATATTCAACGTATTACCTTTTGATACATAGAACTGGTACATCATATGACAGCAAGGAAGATCTAAGTCTTCTAAGTTGCCTGGGTTCCAACCTGAAATAATCATACGTCTATCTGTAGGATTATTAAGTAACTTATCTTTCAAAGCTGCTACTTGGTCTACACCATTAAAGTCATACCAACTATTCCCATAGTCAATATTAATCGAACCATCTTCTTTAGCCCAGTCACCCCAGTAGTTACATCCTTGCTTTACAAAGTCATCAATATGCTTTGGTTTGTTTAGCATTGCAGCTAGTTCACCTAACACTCCTTTATAAAAGATCTTGCGTCCTTGTATAATCGGAAACTCCGTAAACACATCCCCAAGATCAATCATCTCACCAAACAAGGCTCTCGTTCCTCCATTACGGCCTTCTCTATCTTCCCCTTCATTTACAATCTTCTTAATTAACTTCATATAGTTAGCTTCGAATAATGTCATATGTTTACCTCCTCATCCCAAAACTTATCAACCCATTCTTCTGGCTGGTAGTTAAGTTCTATTAAAAACGCAATATTAGTTGCTGCGTGGGCTAGGTGAGATAATCTAGATTCTTGATCTGTTATTTCTCCAGCCCGCCAAGCTTCTAAATGGCGGTATAAAGCTGCAACGTATCTACTTGGATCATCAACCCTTTTCCAATTGTTTGGTTCATACTTTTCAGCTCCAAACGTTAAGACTCTAGCTACATCTTCTATTAAAGAAGGAGGAACTAGATCGTATCTTAATTTATTACTGTCGCTTTTGATAAAGTCTTTCATTTAACACCTCCTGTAGTCTTGCTTCAGGAGCTACAAACCCTGCACCCTTGTCAATGTTCGCCTTTATGTTTGAATCAGTCTTAACGGCTAATTTGGTATCGTTAGCGTCACATACAGCTAAGATAGCAGCTTGAATTTGTTTATCATTCAAACCAAGCTTCCACATTGCCCCAATAGCTACATAAATAGTATCAACTAAAGCATCAAGCCTATCTACCTCTTTAACAGCCGCTTCAAATTCTAACGTTTCTTCTCTTAATAAGTTTCTAGTTAGTCTATGATCGAACTCTTGGTCGTACCTTTCGCTATTCCAATGAATAACTCTCTCTATTATTGTTTTCATGTTTTCCTTCAATTAAATTAAATAAGCTGCAATATTGAGTAAGACATAACCTCACTACTTATTACAGCTGCTGTTTTTACCTACTTAGAACGGGATATCATCTTCCGCATCAGCTAAGTCTACTTCTGTTAGAGGTACTACTGCTTTTGCTTCATACGTAAATGCAGCGCCTTCATCTCCACCTTCTCCATTAAATTCTACAAGATCTACTACTTGTACAGCAATTAAGTCAGTTGAAAAATTACCCTCTCCATAAGGAAACTTACTGTACTGAATATTACACGTTGAATTGTTACCAATGTTAGCAGAGAAAGGTTCGCCGAACTTATCCACTACGATTGGTAGCTTCTTAGCATCTCCTGACTTCTTCCAAGTTGTAGCACGTTTGAACTTAATGTACTTTTCACCTGTCTCTTTGTCAGCTCTTGACGCAGGCTTCATTCCACCCTTGTCCCACTTATCTGCAAAGTCATCTGTTACAGCAACTTGAATTGTCCATTCAAATCCATCTTTGTTATAGTTTTCTTCTTTGTTGTCTTCACGTAGTTTAGCCCACGATACTTTCATATTTTCTAGAATCATTACATTCTCCTTTTTTATTTTTAATAGTAATCATTCAACCCCCGCCTTAAAATTGGGAAATTAAATAATCGTTTCATCTCTCTGCAAATCTAACATTTACTGAGAGTTCCTTTAGGGAAGGAATTCCTTTTATTTCCTCTCTATAAGGAGCTTCTAGGAATTTTCCCTTAAGTTTCAATGACTTACGCACTCTTCCTAACAAAAGAAATAGTCTGATTTTTGTAGTCCAGATAAGTCTAGTAAACCCTCTTTCGGAGTCTCTATTCCTGTATCTTTTCTACCATCAATTAACTGCTTTTGTATTTCTTTGAACACGTCTTTGTCATACATTTTTATAAATACTTCTTTCGTTATTTCTAACAGCCTGTCCACATCCTCAGCGTGAACAGAGTAACTATCATGGATAGCCCCAAATGAAGTTATCCCCTCGTTGTACAATTGATTTATAATTAAAGACATATGACTAGCATCCATAGAATGGACATAATTAGGGCTTATTCCCGATATGATTTCATGGATAGCAGGTCTATCTGTCACTTCTCTATAAACCAAACCAATGGTTTCGTCTAATATCTTAATTCTTATTTGTCTTTTGTCTGTAGTCCACTTGCTGGATATAACAGGAAAGTCACTAGGTGTAACCCACCGAGCATCGTAAAAAGGCATTTTGGTTAATCTATATTTAACCAAAGCTTGCAAGTAATCTTTAACCGCTACTGGACCTGAGCATATAGAGTTATAAGTATCCACTAAATCTTTAGATAATCTTTGAGCAATACTTTTTGTAATCCCGTATTTTGTTGTCATTCCTGCATCGTAACAGTCTGTATAGATAATGTTTGCTATACACTTTATCCCAGCATCATAAGCTTTAGTCATAGTGCCTCGTTTACTAATACCTTTTCTTATTAATTTCATTGGTATGTTAGCTAGTATACTAGATAAGTCGGTGTCTATGTTCCTATTTAGGATACCTTTAGCTACTATTATGTAAAAGTCAATAGGCTTTTCTTGAGGTATCAATCCTACCATCGCTCCTGCTGTCTTATCTTTAGACATTGCAGCTAGGTGTTGTGTCCCATTTGATGCTCCATCTATAGCAATAGGCATTTTAGACATGTAACCTTCACCTTCAATTAAGTAAGCAACGATCTCATAACACAGGGACAAGAATACCCATGGTTTTTCAGCCTTTAACCATATATCCATAGTCTCTATAGGCGCGTCTGCAACATCTAAGAACATAGCTAAATGCTCTTCAGCCCAGTTTGCTCTATCTTGCAAGCTCATCTTATCTACTGATATATCAGGGATACCATCTGTAACAAGATCCTTAATATAATCTATAGATAACCAATCTAATTCTTTTAATTGACTGATCTTGTATGATTGATTAAAGCTATTAGCCGTATGGATAAGCAGCTTCTCGTATCCTTTTGCAGTCATTGGTTTAGCTTCAGCAAACTGTAAGTGTCCTCTTGCAAGGTCTGACGACTGGTAACTGAAGTAAGCATCTTTTGAATAGATTCTTCCTCTAAAGTCTAGAAAGCAACTGAGATAGAATGGAGTATCCTTCCAGCCTTTATAGTTATCAGTTCCATGAATGGTATTTAAGATAGCTAATTCTCTGTTAGCTTTAGATTGAGACCTTAAGCAGGTCTGTTTAGCTAACCAATTAGCATTATGTCTTTCATATAGCCTCTTAAGACTCCAAATCTCTTCTTCTACAAGCTTTATAGTCTTACCATTAGCGTTTAGCTTAGTAGCTCTTCTTTCCAGCTCAGATAACTTCTTTTCTAAGTTCTTAACAGTAGTAGAATTTCCCTTGATAGGATTAAAAAGAGTACCATCTTTGAATAACCTTACTTTAGCAAGATGTTTATTTGTAGTTTCCCTTGCAATGTCTTTAGCATCAAATAGAATAGTATTATGTTGCTTATCCTCTAGCTTTAATATAGTATTCGTAAGCATTTCTTTTAGTTGTATACTTACCGCCGCTACATTTGGGTTTATTTCCCATTTGACTTGTTCAAGGTGATTAACAGTTTCCATAAACTGGTAAGGCTTATCTTGTAACTTAACTTTACCTTTAATCAATCCCTCTTTAATACCCTCAACAACTCTAAATTGGTTTTCCCAAATAGGGAATTTAGCTGAAGATATACCTAACCTTTCTTTACTTAAATATTTAATATCAAATAGCTTTTCCCCAATTTCTAGCTGGTAAGGCTGTAATCTCACAGAAGTAAGTTTCTTATCCACTTTGATTTCTTCGATAGTAAAGAATTCTTCTCTCCTCAATATAACATAATCATAAGTAACTAAGGTTGACGTAATACAAGCTCCTAGGTGCATCTTTACGTCTGCGTATGTATTCAAAGCTAAGTGTCTGCTTACAATATTACCTAAGTGCATATTTGTATTTGCAAACATTAACACGCCCTCATGCCTTTTAAATGAAGCAGTTAAGTAGTTTAAAGCTTCATTAAAGATAGCTGCTATCCTAAAGTCTCCTCTTAAACACTGGGCATTTCTAAAGGTTTGAACAGCTTTACTTCTGTTGTTTTTGCTGTCCATTATTTTATTTTCAAGGTCTAAGGATAGTTCTTTTATATTATTCTCCATAATCAACTCCTGAAAGTGTATCTGCCCAATCGGTTCCAATCTTATCTGGTATGAACACGTAAGCTTCATAACCTTCCCCGGTAAGACGCTCAGCTAGCGTATAGGCGGCTACTTGTCCGACAAAGTTCAGATCATTATCCCCATATATAAATATAGTTTTAATTCCTTTTGGAGGAACAAATTTAGTTAAGTTCCCAGCATTTAGAGCACTGAAAGCAGGCAAGCCACAATCTTTATAAGCAGCGTAAGAGCTTTCTAACCCTTCAGATATACAAATCTTATCTTCAAATTCTGGGTGCAACCTAATAGCAGCTCCTGTTATTGTACCGATAGGCTTCATAACCTTCCTGGAGTGCTTTACATCAGCCTTCTTCCCATCTTTTGTATAAGTAAGATGATAACTAACACCTTTGCCTTCAAAGTCTTGTATCAGAGCCACAACCGTTGGAAATATTCCTATCTTCTTGCCGTTTTCCCAATAAGGAAGATCTGCTTTTCTTAACCCTTCTGGGACGTCATCAAAACCTCGAGACCTTAGATAATCCATTTGGGTAGATCCCCACGTTAATTTAGTACTAGCTTTAGCAACTCTTACTAACGCAGGTTTAGGATTATATTTAAGAGCAGGATCTAATTTATCATCTGTATCTTTCTGGATATTTAGTATCCCAACTAACGGTTCTACCTCTTGTACAGCTTGTACAAAAGACCAGCCATTATATTTTTGAAGCAAAGTCCACCCGTTGCCATTACCGCAGTGTCGACAGATATAAACCCCATCGTCATTGAAGTTTGTCCAGGTGTAGCGATCTTTACCTCCACATAGAGGGCAAGGACCGCTCTTCTTTTGTAGAAATTCCTTAGGGATTCCTAAAGAACTTAGAACTTCGTACCATTTGCCACGAACAGCACTACATACATCATCTTCCATGTTTCCTCCTCAAAGCCTAAGTAAATATTATACACAATATAACACCCCTTACAAGGTGTCAAGTTTCATGCAACCGTCATACCATTCTTCAATAACTCCTTCACAATCATCAGGACTGTTAGAATCACACTCCCTTATCTCGTAATTAATATCTCCAGTGCTATAAGGATCTTTTGTTACAACCTTCTGAGCACAATTTTTACAGTAATCTCCTTTATCAAAGATTTCTTCCATTAAAGCAAACCTTTCGGCTTGCCATATTTCTTTAGATATTCCCATGTTATAGTCCTTGCGCTTTGCGGTATAAAAAGCTGTCATTAAGATATCTCTCTACATCTGATTCAAGATTCTCAAATGGGCTGATATTTCTTAACGTATCCATTACATCATTAGGCAGTTGATAAGCAGACTGAGCTTCTGGGTAACGGTTAAGAACTTGTTTTTGTTTTTTGTTTAGCGTTTTAGCCATGTTATTCTCCTAATATTAAATAAAGTAAAAAAGCTTGGTATAGTATACTTATGCCTATCATAATTTCGAACATATCCATTATTTCTTCTCCTTGCTTGTTATAATGAACTTTGAGTCGGTTGTGTTTTTTATTCTCCTCAAAGTTTGATTTTTCCCTCCGGCTCTCCTATTTAAACCATCCAAAGATACCCGTTCTCTTACCTCTATTTACTATGTCTGTAAGAGCTTGTATCTTGCTAATACCTTTATCATTAGCATAGTTTGAAATGTATTCAAAAGTTTCTTTTCTAGCATTTAAAGTAAGAGAAGCTTTAACTTTACTTGCTTTCTTATATTTAGCGGCGCTCTTTTTATATTCCGAAAGGTTAGTTCCTTTCGCTTGAGGAGGATTCCCAGCTTTATCTAATGTAGTATAGCGATTAACACTTATTTCGCTTAAGCGCATTATTAAAGCTATCTCATTTACTTTCCATTCTCCCTTATATCTAAGTGCATTCATTTCAGCTATTTGGGCGTTGGTTATTTTTCTTCCTTTCATTTTACTTCTCCTGTTTTTTCCATTATTAATTGTGATACGTCCACTTCTTTGATTGAAATCAAAAGGTGATCCATACTTTTCGTGTGTACATTTAAGTGCATACCTCATACTTCTTTATTTACTCCCTCCACAGCATCTTGGCATTTATCCCACCAACCTTCTTTAGATTGATAGCTTACGATAGCCTGAGTCTCTTCAGGGAAAGCTTTGAATAGCTTAGCCTGGTTTTGTCTATCTCCTTTGCTAATTAAGTTAGCAAGCTGTTGATCGAAGCCTCCTAGCTTCCTATATTGCCAGTCGTAAGCGAACTTAAACCCTTTAAAGGTGTCTTCTGCTTCTGGCTCTTGGTTGATAAAATTGTTAAAAGGTGTGCTCTCTTGCATCATTGCATCTAATTCACTAAAATGTCCCATGTTATCTCCTTAAAATTGTCTGATAATAAAACCTTCGCTAACAATATATTTCATACTTGCTATATCTAGTTTCTCTTTTATGTAGAATACTTCTGTTGAATTTTCAATTGATTCCATATCAGGATATTCCTCTTGGCCATAATCTAACCAGAACTCGCCTATATGTTCATACTCTGTGAAGTCGCAGCACAAAGCAATAACATCCAGCTCGATAGGTTCATCTTGAATGTCTTCATATTGTTCTAAACCTTCAAATAAAGCCCCTAATCCCGCATAGCTAAAGTTGTCAGGTCTAATCTCTTGAAAAGCATCTCTGAACATAAACTCATTAACTGTTTGTATCATTTTTATTCTCCTTATTATTTCATCCAAAATTCAGTGCCATTAGGTAAACGATTTACATCTAACCAATCCCTTGCCTTTTGCTTTAAATCTTTTATGCTTGATACATTAAAAAACTCAGTTGCATATATATCACCTTTAAACATTGCAAAACCATTTTTGTATTCTTTTTTGTTATCACTCATAATATCCCCTTTAATTGTTTTAACTCTTTTGATAGAGTATCTCTTTCTTTTATTAAGTAATGTATTTTCTCTTGATAGGCGTGCAACATCGAACATGCGTATCTAACCCACGTTTTAGATAGTTTGTGATTATCTCTTTTTTCGCTCCAATCTCTCATGTTATTCTCCTATTCTTTTTTGGTTATACTCTAAGATTTCTAATGGTAAAAAATCTACTTCTCCATTCATAGCTGCAAAGTAATCATCTTCTGATCTCCAAACAGTTATCATGTCATCTCCAATAACTATAAATTTATCTAACTCCCAAACGAGAGCATAGTTACAATTACCTCCTCCATTAAAGAGTTCTACTTTTTGTACGTTCATTTTGTTAAATGCTCCTCTAAGTCATATGATTCTACAGTTATCTTTGTTACTATCACGCTGTAGTTTACGTGGTATAGCTTCTTTTTGTTAAGCTTCCAGTCAGCTATTTCATGAACAGAAGCTTCAATCAAGTCCTCATCTCCTAGATATGAGATATAGATTGTGTTGTAGTCATAGTCAAAGTCATGAATAAAGATGCCTGTGGAGAGTTCAACGTCTCCTAACAGCTCCTCTATTGAGCCATACCTACCATTATGGTGGCTTGTGTCAAGATCTAAGAAGCCTTCTTGACAACCATCCTCATAATTGTCCTCTTCAGCATATCCTGACCAGTTTGTTTCATATTTAACATCCATGTTTTCCTCCTTTTTAAATAGCAAAGATGATTTGCTTTATTTCTTCATCAATGTATAGTTGATGTGCTTCATCTTCGTCTAGTGCCTTTAGCTCTACTAACCGTTCTATAGTTTCATTTCTTTCTCCTACAAAGTTAGCGTCTTCTAGTTCTACTTCGAGTGTGTTCCATCCTTCGTAGTTAGGCATTGCCACCATAAAGTTGTCTACAGCAAGATCCTCGTAAGCAGCATCTAGATCCTTTTGTGTCCAACTTAACATCCCGCGGTATGCAGTTTTATATACTGATAGCATCTTTGTTCTCCTTAAAATATTTATTAAAAGCTTCTATTGCCTCTTTCTTAGAGGTGTAATAGAATTTACGTTGACATAAGGTACCTTCGACTATCTCATAAATAATGAAGCTCCCATCTCTCATTGTTTCAATTGTCATATTCCTCCTTTTCTTTAAGCTGCAAAAACCCATCTATAGCCCCAAAAGACTGATATGAAGCGATAGCAAGGATAGTCTCAAAACTGTCCCACATCCTTTCATATTGTTCTTGAGCTAACTTACCATCACATTGATTCAGAAGTGCTAGCATAGGCGAAAATTGAGACCTCCATTTCTTCTCAAAGTCTATTCTATTCTTAGCATTAACTAACATCTTGTTGCCACCATAGCTTCAGCTCTAAAGATATGGTAATCTTCCTCGACAAGTACTACTGCTTTTGCTTTAGCCTCTTCAATATTTATAGCTTCAACTTGAACGCTGCAACTAACATCATAGCCATAAGCAGTATGAACTCCAGCCTCACCTAAATCTACTTCAGCCTCGTAGTCAAAATCCACACTAACTTCCCATTCTACAGCAAGGTCTTTTTTAGCCTTAGCTTCTACCCAAGACAGATCTTCAAAGCCTGGTAGTTTTCCAGTTTTTGAGAAGATAAATACCTTGGTATTACTAGGTAGTAAGCTAATTAAGACATCTTCTCGAGCGCTAAGATTAAGATTCCAAGCATAGTCATATTTAAGAGTAATCTTGTTCCATCTTCGCTGAGCTATTTCAATAGAAGCTTCATCAGCATCATAGAGTAACTTATAGAACACAGTATCTTCATCTTGATCTTCCTCTTTCTCAACAAAAGTCCATTTACCACCGCCAGCCTTTTCAGCTAGCCTATCTTCGTAAACTTCGTGTACATTTGCAACAGCTATCTTATTTTCTCCACCTATATGCCACTGGTAAAGTCCTTGTAAAGCTCGAGAAGATTTCCAATCATAAATAGTAGCAACAGTTCCATCTGTAAACTCTATACTCCACTCTTTTGTTACTTTATCTTCCTCCCCATTATCGTATGTAGGTTCTCCAAAAGCTTTGACTAAATCTAAGTAGGTAGCCTCAAGATAGCCTTGTAAGCTAGTACTGATGGTATCTACATTTGATCCTATTTCTTTTATTGTTGCTCTTTCCATGTTATTCTCCTCTAGGGTTTGGGTAAAGTTTATACGGGTCTAATCCATAATGAATTATTACCTCTTGGTACATCTCAGCAGCAAAGAAAGATTCTTTAGAATCTCCTTTGTAATAGTCCTTGCTGAAGGCATATACTATAGTTGCTAGCTCCTCTAGCATTTGATTAATGGTCGCCATACCCGAAGCTTCCATTGTGTTCCACATATAATCTAGCTCATGCACTAGCTCTACTCTTTTTGCTTGGTCTTCAATCCAAGGCTTTAGTTTTAATCTTAAATGTTCCATGTTTTTACTCCTTTAGATTACTTTTATTTTATTTTTAGTATCCTCTCTCTTAAATCTTCACCAACTTCTTTTTTAATTAAGTCTGCATCGAGCAGTCTTGCTACAAAGCGTTTGATAGTTGATAACCCGATTGTTCTAAAATATGGATTGACGTGTATTTCCGCTACAGTCACCCCATTCTCTGATCCGATAAAAGAAAGAACGTCTGTTATGTCACACACATAGCTCCTCTGTAGTCTTTTATCGATCTTGCTTAGGTTCTTCCTCACTTTAGTCTTCATAGACCATATTGCTGCATATCCTTGCATCTTATCTTTCCTCCTTAGGTAGTCTTTCTTCAAATATAGTACCGTTGCCACCTCTTATCCACGTTCCAATGTGCCCATTGTCGTTATAGTAGAGATGTATGTGTGTTACCTTTTGTGTCTCATAGTCAACAGACGTACGTTTATCATGGTGTAAAAGTTCTTGGTTGTTTAAGTTGTAAAGCTTTTCCTCAAAGTTGTTTTTTGTAATCATTTTTATTTCTCCTTGTTTTTAATTATGTTGTCCCATACCCAGCACCTGAACTGGTGAGGTTTATACTTAAAGACTAAATTATCTTGAAGCTCCTCTTTGAAATCCCATAGTAGCATCTGCATTTCTGCAGGGTTATTGTTAAGCCAAACGTTGACTTTTGATTGTATAGAGAACCTAGTCTCTGCTTCGTGCACCTTAGTTGTCATTTTCTTCTCCAAAAATGTCACCTTTCTTTGTACCAGTATTCTTAGCTGGTGGGTAACTACAGTTTAATACTAGTTTGTCGTTGTATAGTCTCACAATTAAAGGTAAGCTAATCTTATCTCCGACTTGGTAAAACTCTAGCACTTTTTTAGCTGCTAAGTCCCACACAGTCGCCGTATATCTGTATTTAGCTTCTTTAATACGTAAGCCTAGCTTGACTACTAGCATATTTGGTTTAATCTCAGAGATGTTTAAGATAATCATCTCTGTTTCTTTTACTTTTAACATTTAGTTCTCCTAATAAGTTACATTGATTGTTTCATACGGGTTCATAGCGCACTCTATAGCAAAACGAGCTAAGAAAAGCAGCGCTCCATTAGCCGTACCCCATCCATTTGGAGCATCAAAGCTTTTTATGTCTTCGTGTGAATTAGCTTTTCTAAAAGCCTGTTTGATTAAAGGTAAAGCTTCATAACCCGTAAGGGAATCAAAAGCATAGATTCCTTTTGTGTCATGAGCAGTATCTTGTATGATCTCTTCAAAAAGATCACGTAGGTTGTACGTGTACGAGTGTTCGGTTGAACCGATATATAGTTGGTATGACATGTTTACTCTCCTAAAGTAGGTTTCATTATATAGCATATCTTAACGAGTATGCAGTTTAATTTAGATTATTCTTGTGCTATTCTACCTCCTGTTTTAAGTTATCTTTGCTTATTATTAGCCCTACAACGTCCTCTTCTGATTCACCAGTCGCATAACATTCAGTTATCTCTCCCATAGCGTCAGATATGACAAATTTATCGAGCTTTTTTACGTCTGACTTAGCAATCCAGTCTTCAGCTAAGCTTCTAGCTTCTTCTAGACTCTTTGCTTTGACTGTAAGCCAATCCATTAAAGTAATAGTGTACTTTATTTCGTAGATGTTCTCCTTTGTTCTGTCTATTTGTGTTGCTACCTCCTCAATCCATACGTCTTTTTCATCGTATCCTTCGTCTAAGTAGTCCATTAATATTTCATCGGCTGTATCCCTATCTACGTAGTCCGTAACCTCAGTTCCACCTACCCATACTGTATATTTCATTATTTCTCCTTGTTTGCTGTGCAAATCATGTTAGTTTCGTAATGAGCAATCACACTGTTGTACATCACATATACGAGCGTATAAGCAGTTGCTCGGTCCTCTTCTGGCAGCGAAGCTATTACTTGATCAGTAAAGGTGATTGCTTCATCCATTGTTTTAGTAGCGAATAATCCGCATCTCGCTAAAGTCTCATCTTTTATCTTGGTATTCATTTGTGCTCCTTTGTGATTTTTCCACGAATGTGGTCTTGTATTGCTGTTTCTATGATCGCGCTAAGGCTAGAATAGAAGTGTTCGATCTCATTATCTTCAGGCTCTCCTTCCTCTATTTCACCTAGCATTAGTGCATAGATATCTCTAATTTCCTCCTCTTGTTGTGGATATTTATTGATTGCTTCGAAAGCGTCTGCTGCTACTTTTTGTATTTGGCTCATGTTATTCTCCTATTTTTAGTCTTCTGTAAGCATTGCTATATCAAAAGCTTCCCACCATAGGTCGCCACTTACACCCATAGACATAAAGGCTAGTTGTACGCCGTCCATAAATACAGACCATTCAGGGTACTTATCGGACATGTCGGGTTTAATTTCATTTTGTTGTTTTAGTATCTCATCAATACTTTTAGCTAGTTCTATTGCGTTCATGCTGTTGCTCCTGTTTTGTTTTGTTCTGCCCATATTGTATCGACAGCTTCTTTCATACTCTTGTAGATCCCAGCGTCATATACACTTGAATCCCACCCATCATAGCAAGAGAAGAATTCTTCATAGTACACCTCTACTTCCTTTGATCCTTCTTTTGGATAGAATGAGTAACCACTTGCTGGCATACTGTTCTCCCAGGTAGATGAATCGTTAATATCCTCATCTATTGCATTGCAGTAAGGTTTACCTTTTACGTTCTTGTTTTCTAAGATCGCTTTCTTTTCTTTCGTGTTCATATACTTCTCCCATTTAAATTGATGCCAAACACCTTCTGTTAACTCTTGTTCTACTTTGTTATTCCAATGATCTGTTAGTATACTACGAGCTTCTTTACCATGAAAGGTTCTCATATCAAATCTGTCTATGAGGTTCATAATAAGTTCGTGTTGCTTTAATCCTCGGCTGTGCACAGATGGATCATCGCTGTAAGCGTAAGTTAAATCATGTTTATCTATAAACTCTTTGATTTGATTGATTGATAATGACATTTTATTTCTCCTTCTTTTTGATTGACATAGGTGCTCAACTGAAGTTGAGATTGCTTATTAATTTGGACTGTATTTCCAACGGCATTAATAAATTATTGAGATTGGCTGCAGAGCATACACGACTAGGGAAAATCCTAAGAGCTCCTTATAGAGAAGAAATATTATTCTTTTCTTGCGTAATAAAAGCGAGCAGTTTGTTACGGGAAAGATCTATGACGGTTGAGATGGGCGCAACTAGAGATCTCACAGTCTAGCGTCGCCCGCGCTCAGAATCAGAGCTCCTTTAAGATACTTTAAGATACTTTAAGATACTCTAAGATTCTATTAGGCACTGTGTAGTTATTTATCTTACTATTTAGTTTAAGGAACTACGCGCTACTTTGAGTTCTACTAGATACTTGAAGTAACTGAATGAATTTCGCTAAGCGACCCATGGATACTTTAAAGATTATCTAATAATACGACAGGGAACCTAGCGTCCGAGAGGAATCTAGGAATATTGTTCAGTTACTTGAAGTATCTAAGGCTCCTAAGCGTCCCTCAAATGTCTACTACAAGTCTACTACAAAGTCTCCTAAGCGTCTCCTAAGCGTCTACTACAAAGTCTGACATAAGGCACATTACACCCTCTTATTCACTAAACATCCAGGTTATTTACAATTACTTTGAGTAACTCTAAGCGCCTTAAGGTACCGTAAGGATCCTTTACGCGCGCGAGCCTGCTTACCCTACCCTTAAACACTCTTAGGTACCCAGAACGCGAGATACGGAGCCCTCAGCGTACAGTGTGTCACGTGCAGTGCCTTACGTGCAGCGCGCTACGCGCTCAGTACTCCGTGCAACACTCTTCGTGTTCACTGCTACTCGCATCTTGCTGCGAATCGTCTACTGCGTGGATACCACTCCCCATTGTAGGCATCGTGCTTGTCTCCTGTTACAGTGCGCTACATCCTAACGGCCGCGCACATTTAGCCGCCTTTTCTAAATACATTCAAACGAGTGCACTTAGAAAAGACCCCAGCATTACACTGGGAATCTTAACCTAACTTAAGCGAATGGATTCTTTACGAATACATCACTGTTCTGCTCTTCAGGCTTAACATCCTCAAAGTTCACAGTCTCGCTGAGCTCTGGAAGATTGCAGTTAAGATACTGAATAACCATGAAGTCCATCATAGCCTTATGAACAGGCTTAACGAATGCTTCACGGATCAGAGCACCATCTACGTACACTTGCCATGAGTTCTCACTCGTGTTACCTGAAGCAGTCTGCTCTATGACAAGAGTACCTCCCATCTCGGTAACGCGAAAAGCATTAACGTAATGGCGACCATTCTTGTTGAACCAGGTCGTAGTGTTATAAACAATAACATCTTTTCCTTCTACTGAAGTTGAGATGATATTCTGAACGTCGCCGAATGTCGGCATTTGGTATGTCTGTGACATGTTGTTTTCTCCTTTAAGAGTAATGACACTTTACACTTATGTGTCAGGCGTGTCGTGATTAGCCTGTTATTTACTGCGTGCTGCGCTAGACGTGCTAGCTGCAACGTGCAATGAATTCTGTGCCGCGTACTATATGCGGTTCACTCTTTGCAGAGTTCTTACTGCTCTTTGCATCTTGTTGACTGCTGTGTATCCTTGTCATATTAACCTCCCGACAAGTGCGCTATTCAAAGGTCATAGCGCTGACCACTTGCTAATCTATAAGACTAGCAAGAATAAAGCAAAGAAGATCATCATCAATACAAAGATGATCTCCAAAGCAATCTGTTGAATACCAGCACGTTCACGTTGAGTGATAAGCTTCCACCCTTTGAACATGAGGTACACACCGTATGCTGCAACACACACTAGTACGGCTACTAGTATGTTGATAAGCACAGTCACAGTTCTTCCCACCCTCTTAACTTAAATGGGTGAACAGTGAAGTGACTACCATCTACAAAGCAGATGCTTATACCTTCTGATAGGTTGGCATACTCCAGCTCATAACCAAATGAATCTACTTCATCTGATATCACTGCCCATCCTTCAGCACTACTCACGTAGTCCAGCACTTCCTGATAAGACAGCGTTACGCGTACCTTATCATTTCCAACTATAGCGTTAACTATATTCATACATTACTCCTATCTTGCAGTGATCGTCGGCTGCTGCTCGCCGTGTATATTCCTTCTGTTGGAGAAGGGGGGTACCAAAAGTATTAGCTGGTACAACATATATATATTACACACACACACTAACCTCAAGCTTTTAGTGAACACGAACACAAACCTAGTACTTTTATAGAAGGGCCTCCCAGATACATAAGAGGGTATAGCTAGGGTAAATAGAAAATAAAAATTAAAATTAAAATTAAAATTAAGGAAACGATATGAGAAATGATAGACAAAAAGAAGTTGATAGAGAGTTTACTGAAGCAGGTAAAAAACATAGATTTCAACCAGGAGTTTCAGGTAATCCAAGTGGAAAACCTAAAGGAGCTAAAAATAAAATTACTTTAACAAAGGAGGCTTTTGAAGCGGTTGCTGGGTTAAGTCCTGGTGAGATGTTAGCTACTATAGCCCAACGACATTTTGCACAATGTACTGCAGCTGGTGACCAGATTGCTATTAAAGCAATTCAAGAAGCTAATAAGTATATTGAGCCTACTAAGGATGCAGTTGCTGCAGGATCTATGGTGGAAGATATGTCTTCTGCTGAGATCGTAGATAGATTAAAGAATTTAAAGATTGTAAATGATAAATAACAAGGAAGCCGCTGAGCTGATAGTTGAACTTGAAAAGCGGGCAACTTGGGAAAGATGGAAAATAGATCCATTAGCTTTCATCGAAGAGACTTTGATGATCTATCCTAAGGATGCAGATAAAGGATTAGTTCCTTTAAAAATTAACAAAGCACAAATTGTTATCGTAGATGAATTTAAAAGAGAGATGGAAGAGGTTGGTTATGTAAGGTTGATTATTTCTAAGTATCGCCAAGCAGGTTTTTCTACTATTAGTTCAGCTTTAATATTTCATAGAACTTTATTTTATGAAAATACAAGAGCTGTTATTATTAGTTTAGATAAAGCAACGACAGAATCTATCTTCCAAATGAGTAAAGTCTTTTGGGAAAATCTACCTGCAGATATTAAGCCTGTGCTAGGGGTTTCAAATAAAAGAGAAATGGTTTTTGATAGTAACGATTCTAAGTTTAGATTGTTTACTGCAGGAGCTGATAACCCCGGACGTGGTACCACTAACACAGCTTTGCTTTGTGATGAGACTGCGTTCTTCCAGAATGCTGAAAAGGTGATGGCAGGACTGTTTCAATCTGTGGCATTAACAAAAGGTAGTATTATTATTATTAATAGTACGTCTAATGGTGCACAAGGTGTTTATTACGATCTATGGAATAAAGCTGAGAAGGGTGAAGGTAACTTTACTCCTTTGTTTGTGCCCTGGTATCTTCAAGATGAATACACATTAGCGCCTCCAGAAGGTATTGAATGGACACTTAAAGAAGAGCAATTAAAAGAAAGATGGGATCTATCTTATGGCCAGTTATACTGGCGTAGGATTAAGATTGCAGAGACTTCGCTTAATATGTTTAAGCAAGAATATCCTTTCACTGCTGAAGAGTCCTTTCTCCAGTCAGGTAGTTCTGTATTCAATAAAGAGGCATTAGATAAGTATATGCCGACAGAACCGGATTCACTTAGAAGCTTTAACGATGCGTATAGTTCTTTTGATGAATCAATGGAAGGAAGCTTGGCTGTATGGGAAGCACCTCAACGCGAAGGTAAGTATCTAATAGGTGCTGACGTCGCGTTAGGTGTTAAAGGAGACTACTCGGTTGCGTGTGTCATGACAAACAATCGTGAAGTTGTAGCTATGTACAGAAGTAACAGAACTGATCCTGTTCGATATGGAAGGGTCTTGTTCTACTTAGGTAGATGGTACAATAATGCTCTTGTGTGCCCAGAGTCGAATTCCATTGGAATCGCGACGGTACAACAGTTACTTGGAATGAATTATCCTAATATCTACCAACAGAGAAAAGTTGCTAATACATCATCTGAAGGTGTTAATCATTTAGGGTTTAAGACTACTCAAGCAACAAGATCTCCGATCATTTCTAATTTACGTAGAATGATTGAGGATGAAGATATTGCAATACCTTCTGCTTTAGCTATTGCAGAATTACGTAATTTCATTGTTACACCCCAAGGGAAGCCACAAGCTTCTGTTGGTCACCATGATGATATAGTTATGGCTTTAGCAATTACTTGCGAAGCATATAGAACGCATGGGCATGCTCTAACTAATAAGTCTTTTAGTTGGGGAGAGTTGAATACATCGTACCAAAATAACGATACTAATTGGCTATAAGTACCTCTTCCAAGGTCTTATTCTTACTTAGTACAGAGTCCCAATAGGGTTTATAAAGAAAACGAGAGCGAGCGAATGAGTAAAAATAAAATAGAAAAGATCACAGATGATCAACTAATCGAGTCAATCGATAGAAACCTCAGGAATGCAACTGGTGGGTACACTGGTTCTTCTGATGTCAGTAAGCGTAGAGAGAATTCAATTTACGAAATGAGTTTAGAACCTAAGGGCGATTTAGCTCCTCAAGGTGTATCTAAAATTGTTTCATCAGATTCTGCAGAGATAGCAGAAGGTTACACCGCACTGTTAACTAAGTTACTACTTGATAACAATAAGTTAGCATTATTTGTCCCCTATAGCGACGAAGTGGCTTCTATCAAAGCCTCCCAGGTCGCTTCGGACGTAGTAAATTACTGCCTTTTCAATTCTAATTCGGATGGCTGGACTAAATTGTCCACCTGGATTAAGTCAGCAGTTGTATTCGGTAACAGTGCGCTAACCTGGGGATGGGAAGAGTTATACGACTACGAAGTAGAAGAGTATGACACAATCCAAGAAGCAGTTCTAGATCAAATCTTAGCAGAAAGAAATGTTGAGATTGTAGGTGATCTAAATATAAAAGAGGACCTTGTTGAAGGCCCTGTTGTATATACAGATGTACGCTTACGTCGTAAGGTTGATAAGTCAGGTGTTAAGATTAGAAATATCCAGCCGGAAGCTTTTCTAATTGATAAAGCTGCTGAGACAATTGAAGAAGCTAGATTTGTTGGATTAGTTACTGATATGACCAGATCTGATATTCGTAGAAACTGGCCTGACTTCACTGAAGACTTATCGTCTATAGGTGAAGAAGCTTCGTTTAGAGATTCTCAGTGGTCTCCAGAAGCTTTTGCACGTAAAGAAGCTGGAGGAATTGATACTTGGTTAAATTCAGATGATGAGTCTGATGAAGCCAATATGACTGTGACAGTAATCGAGTGTTGGATACGTGCTGATCGTGATGGTGATGGTATTGCTGAGTTAGTACATGTTATTAAAGCAGGGGATACGATTCTTGAAGAAGAAGATGCTTCTTATGTTCCTATTGCAATTCTCAACCCTATTGAGATTCCACATGAATTCTACGGATTATCATTATTAGATATGGCTCGCCCACAAACACAAGCTACTACAGCTATCATGCGTGGATTTGTTGAGAATGTTTACTTTGGTAATTATGGTAGAACGTTGGCAGATCCAAACGTTGTTGATTTCTCAGCTCTACAGAACCCAGTGCCTAAGCAGATTATTGCTACTAATGGTAACCCAGCTGCTGCGGTTCAACAGTTGCAGCCTGAGCCTATCAGCCCAGGTACAGCTGGAATGTTAGAGTTCTTAGGTCTTCAGAAGGAACAGTCTACTGGTCTTACTAAGACAGCTATGGGATTGAACGATACATTGTTTGTATCAGGTAACTCTGAACAGAAGATGGGTAACGCACAAAATGCAGCTCAGCTTCGAGTGGAACATATCGGGCGTAGGTTTGTTGAAGGTGGAATTAAGGATCTTTGTCGTGGTGTCTTACGCGAAATGAAGGCTAACCTTAAAAACCCTATGAGATACAAAGCTAGCCAAGGGTATGCTTCACTTTCTCCAGAAGAACTTCAAATGATGCCTTCTAATATGGATCTTGATATTCAAGCTAATTTAGGAGAGAACTCAAATCAGTCTGTAAGCTTAAAGCTTAAGCAGGTTGCTGAGATGCTTCCTATGATGGCTAACGATCCTGAAGCTGCTGCTTATATTAATCCTTTAGCTACTTTTAACTTAGCTACTGATTTGTTAGCGAATATGGGCCTTGATCCTACTAGATTCTTAGTTGATCCTCAAGATCCTAATACGCAACAAGAGTTAGAGCAGAAGAAGCAATCTTTAGAGCAAGGTAAGCAACAAGCACAACAGTTCGAGCAACAAATAAAACAAGCTGAAGTTGATACAGCTATTATTAACATTGGCTTTATTAAAGCAGAAGTTGACAATAAGAAAATCGACAATAAGAGACAACTTCTCCAAGCTGAAGATGAATCTAATCGTAAGTGGGCGGAGATCGCTGTTAAAGCACAAGGGACAGATGGAGCAACAGTTCCACCAAAAGTTCCAGTAGACTTCCAGAGCTTATATCAAGATACTGAAGCGGACGAGCAAGAGCAAGAAGAAATCCAAAAGCAAGGAGAGCAATTAGCTCAAGCTGCTATGGAGAACCCTGAGCAGGCTATGCAGATGGCACAGCAAGCAGGAATAGACCCAGCTCAAATGATGGGGCAACCACAACAATGATGAGAGATGATGACAAATAATAAGTATAATAAGCATCCAGCACATAAGCTGGGGTCAGATGGTAAGCCAAAGAAGGTATCTGTGTATGATGATGCGCAGAGAACTTTGACTAAGGGTTATCAATGCAGTGAGTTGAAAGATACCATGACTATGGTAACAGAGGATATTCTTAATAATCTTTTTCAAGATTGGTTAAATACTAAGCATTTTGAAACGGAAAGAAGAGAATTTATCTATAAGTTAGCTATTAGTCAAGGAGCGGTAATTAGTAACATTGAGCGAGCTATTACTGCTAAAGATAACAAAGCTCAGGAGTTGAAAGATGAATGATGTAGATAAGGCTATCGAAAGTATCGATAAGCATATCCAAGCACAAGTTGGTGTATTGACTACTGGCAGAGGTATTATTACCAATGCTGCTGGTTTAAATGCTTTGATAGATGCTAAGGACAACTTGATTGCAATGCAGGATATGTTAAAGCCAGCAGCTGCACCAAGAGCAGCACCTCGTAAAAAGGTAGTTGTTAACAGTAAAAGAGGTTCTATTTAAGAACTAATGATGATTGATTGTGAGGGTTTAGATAGGCCCTCCTACTAAATAATAGGAGACTATATGTCAGAAATAAATAGCGAAGCTACCCAGTCGGATGAGTCGCAAGTTTCGGACTTTGACTTTGACGCTATGGCGGATGATGTTTTAGGCTTAGAGCCTGAGACAGCTACCCAAGATGGTGAAGAAGACACAGAAGAACTTGAAGGTGTGGATCCACGCACGGAAGAGGACGCTGAAGAAGTTGATGAAGTAAATGAAGGTGAAGAAGAGGAAGAAGTTGAAGATGAGGATGATGACGATGAGTCAGCTACCCAAGAAGATGATACTGACGAATTGGATGATAGTGAGATCGATATGGACTTTAGTGTTCCCGTTAAAATTGACGGTGAGAACAGTAGTGTTACCATGGCTGAGCTTATTGCTAATTACCAGACTAAACAACATCAGTCAAAGAAAGGGGATGAACTTGCGAAACAGTTAAAAGAGTTAACAGCAGCTAAGGAAGACGCTGCGGTATTCGCACAAATGAACGCTCAGTTATTACAGAATGAGGACAACAAGGATCTAAGAGTTTTACAGGGACTACAGGAGAAGGTAGACAAAGCTTACGATGAAGATGATTACGATGCAGGCAAGTTAAACAGAAAACTTGACAAGGCAAAGGAAGAATATTTATCTCGTAAAGAGCGTCGAGACTCAATGGTAGGAACTATGGGGAGAAAGGTGCAGGAGCAAAATGCTGCTGTATTTAATTCTCAAGTAGAACAGTTTAATAAAGAGATTCCTTCGCTTGTCCCAGATTGGGATGAGAACGTAGCTACTGCAAACAGAAAGTTTGCGTTAGAACTAGGTTTGAATGAACAATTGGTTAACTCCATTGTCGACCCTGTAGTAATTAGTGTTATTGATGGATACCGTAGATTGAAAGAAACAACTTCCAAGGGTGCTGTGAAGCGAAAGAAAGTATCTGTAAAAAGGGTGCCAACTAAAAAGGCTGTTTCTAAATCAACAAAAATATCTAATAGACTAGAAGAATCCAGACAGAGAGTCAATAAAGGTAGAGGTACAGAGAAGGACAATAAAGCCCTCTTTGATAACGCTATCGATTCAATGTTTGAATAATCTATTCTGACATTATAGGAATACTACAATGGCTACAATTTTTAAAACAACCACGCAAGGCGGACAGAAAGAGGATCTTGCAAACTACATCTCTAACATCTCTAGAGATATGACTCCATTCTTATCATCAATTGGTAAGGGTAAGGCATCAGCAACTACTCACGAGTGGTCAACTGATACGCTGCAAGCTGCTGCATTGAACGCTGAAATTGAAGGTTCAACTTTCACTGAAAGCTCTTCTCCAGTAATTGCACGTCTAACTAACCGTACACAAATCTTTGTTAAAGGTATCCGTGTATCAGGTACGTTAGAGTCAGTTGATAAAGCTGGTCGCAAGTCTGAATTCAAATACCAAACTGAAAAGCGTGGTAAAGAAATGATGAGAGACCTTGAGAAGACATTAGTGTCTAAGCAAGTGTCCACTGCTTCTGCTTCAGGTGCTGTTGTTGCTGGTGCTGTTAAGTCTGGTGCTCGTCTAATGGGTGGATACCAGTCTTACTGTTCTCAAAACATTTCTTCTGGTTATGCTGTTACTGCTACAGCTGGTGCTGGTATGGTAGTTGGCGCTGGTGACGGTTCTAACGTTGCTGCAAACGCTACTGGTACTACAGCAAAAGCATTCACTTTAGCTGATATCAACGAAACACTTCGTGGTATTAACGGTGAAACATCTGCTGCACCTTCTAAGGTGATGATGTCTACTGCTAACAAAGTTAAGTTCTCAGATCTTATGACGAGTACTTCTAACGTTAGACGTAACATCGATGAGAAAGGTAAGTTACGTCAATCAGTTGACTTATACGAATCTGACTTTGGTGATGTTGAGTTAGTACATAACTACTTAATGGATGACACTGAAGTGTTCGTTTACGATCCTTCATTGATGTCTTGCAATACGTTACGTCCGATTCAGTTCAGTGACATTAATCAAGATGGTGACTCTCTTCGTTCTTACATGGTTCAAGAAGTTACTTTCGAGGCTAAGTCTCCAACTGGTAATGGTTTAATCCATAACGTTGCGTAGTTAGTTAAGTAAAAATTTAGGCCCCTTCTAACGAGGGGGCTTATTAATAGGCTTTCAAGAGAGAGTTTATTAATAATAAATAAGATGAGAGAATAGATGATAAATGATAATTTATTTAAAGGCTACAATGTAGGCATTAGTGGCGATATCATTGGAGTAACCCAAGATATTAAGCCACATCTGGAATGGGCTAAGCATTTAAGAGAGGATAGAAGTCACAACCGATATGGTAAGAAACTAGATACTGGTTTCAAGCCATTCTGTAATGTGCCCGATGCAGTAGCCTTAGATATAATGACAAAGCATCGCATCAATATTCATGATGCTAATATCCAGCCAGAAGAGATGAGAAAGTTTAAGAGGATTATGAAAACAGAGTATCCTCATTTAATGTATTTTAAGTGAAGCGTCGCTTCGCTCGACTAGGAGACCTAAATGGCCACTATCAACAACCAAGCTACATTACGCACAGCAGTCGCTGATTGGCTAAATAGAACAGATTTAACGAACTCTCAACTTGATCAATTTATTGAGATGGGCGAGGCTATGATTTACGAATCATTGAGAGTTCCTCCTTTGGAGAGAAAAGCCACTTACTCAGTAGTCTCTACAGACTCTAGTATTACTATTCCTTCAGGCTACCTAGATGCAATTGAATTAAGGTTGCTAGGTGCAGGTACTTGCTCTACAACTTCTTATCTCACTAGAGAAGATTGTGCAGCTGGTGGTGGTACCTGGACAGACTCAGATAGATCTGATGACATTGTTTATCGTAGAGTAGGTGCTAGAGCTTTTCATAACAACGCTCCTAACTATGCTTTCTCGAGAGAGATGAATGACTTCTTATTAACAGACAAAGAAGGTAAGCAACAAGCTTCTGGTGAGTTCAATCTTAAATATCATTACGCAGAACCTCCTATCGGTACTATTATCGGTGGTGTTGAGGTTCAGCCTTATATCTTAGAAGAATACGAATTAACGCTTTATGCTGCATTAGCATTTGGCTCATCTTTCTTAGGTGACGGTGAAGCAGAAGCAAGATTTATTGGATTAGTGAATGATAAGATTCAATTACTAAACGGTAAAGCTGCAAGTGCAGAGCTGAAAGGTGGTGACTACACTGCTACGTTCTCAAGCAACTTAATCTAGGAGACATCATGGCTAGAAATACTTTTTACGAAGAGTCAAAACAATATTACAGTACCATTAGGTTGGTATCTGGCAACACTTTACCTGAACTTAACATCACGTTAAGAGATAGTAATACTGCTGCCCCAGGAGCGACTCTGGATGAGTCAGACCCTACTACTTGGAAAGTCATAGACCTAACCAGTGTATCTACAGTTAAGATGAACTTTAGAAAGATTGGTTCTACAACTATTCACGAGACACTACCTTGTACTCCAGTAACGCCCCTTACTAGTGGCGTGGTCATTATGCAATGGACTACTTCGTCATTGACAGGGGTAGCAGGTGAGTATGAAGGTGAAATCGTTATTACATATTCAAGTGGTAAGATTATTACAGTTAGGGATTTATTAAAGTTCGATATCAGAGCGGGGTTCTAATATGGCAGCAAGAGCAACAATTACTGTTGTTAGTGCTGTTGCAGATGTAGGATCAACTACTGAAGCTACAATTACTTCTAATTATATTGAAGTAGAGATTGTAGCCTATGTAGATACTTCTTCAGATAATCAATGGTTTTATGAAACAATACCATTAGGTGATGTTAGATTTAATACTGTTGAGAAGAATCTTACTGATATAACTACACTAACTGACGAAATACCATTAACCTTCGAAAAGAATACTACGGAAACCTTAGCGTTTGCTGAAGACTTCGCTAGAGTTGTGTCCTATAACAGATCATTTACAGATGCGTTTACATTAGATGATCTATCACAGGTTGATAAAGACTTCTTTGGAAACAAAGGTAATATCTTTGCTTTTACTGATATTGTAGGATTAACACACGATAAGAACTTAGTAGATACTTACTCCGTTGGAGATGTGTTTGCTAAGGTTGTAGCTTTCTATAGAGACTTTACAGAGAGTGTTGCATTAGGAGATACTAGAAGTTTTGAGTTAGCTAAGCCAACAGTAGATAGTGTTGTGATAGATAGCTTAGTAGATTTTCAGCTAACACTACCCAAAGAAGATTCTTACACAGTAGGTGATGTTTATCTTAACAACCTTACTAAGAACCTAGTGGATGCTTTCGCATTAGATGATAGTGCCTTAGTTGATAAGGATTTCTTTGGTGCTAAGGGTAATGTACTAAGCTTCTCAGAGGTATTTGTAAGAGCTGTAATCTATAGTAGAACTTTCACAGATACTATTGCTTTTCTTGATTCTTTAGCTTTCGACAGTTCAAAGACTTTAGAAGAAGCTGTAACTCTTAATGAGCTTTTTGAGAGACAACTTGTATTTGATAGAGACTTTTCAGATACTACCATTCTAGGAGACTTCTCTAGTAACAATACAAACAAGAATGTGGATGATCCCACAAATGTTACAGATGTTATTAGCTTTATTCAAAGCAAGTTTCTTAGTGACACTTATAGCTTTTCAGATACAAATGTTAGACAGTTCCAAAAATCCATCTTTGATGGTATAGGTTTAGATGACAGCGCCCTGGTCAACAAAAACTATTTCGGTAACAAGGGTAACATCATGAGTATCTCGGATGTCGTAGTGGTTAGCTTAATTGTTAGCAACACGATAAATTCAAGTGCTTTTAATACAAGATCATTCAACTAGGAGAAATTCAAAATGATTAACGATAACTTAACACTAACAGGTGCATTAACAATTTCAGTAAATAACGAAGTAGTACAAGAAACTAACAACTTAGTAGTAACAGTAGGTAAAGAATGGGTAGCTAAACGTATGGCTGGCCAAGATTCAAACATGACGCACATGGCTATTGGCACAGACACTACACCGAATTCAGGTGCCACAATTGTAAATGCAACTAACACTACGCTAGTAACAGAATTGGACAGAAACGCACTTACTACTTCAGGTGGCACAGTATCAGGAGCAACTATCTCTTATGCTTGTACTTGGGCAGCAGCAGATGGCACAGGTGCTATTACTGAAGCAGGTATTTTTGATGCAGCTACAGGTGGTGATATGCTTGCTCGTACTAAGTTTGACGTTGTCAACAAAGGTGCAGCAGACTCAATGACAATTACTTGGACTATCACAGTTAGTTAGTAGATATGGCGGTCAAGTATAGTAATAACGCCTCAACAACAATTAA
>ERZ889078.247-NODE-247-length-49555-cov-12.448990_pt1 | contig 49555 bp, 46 predicted proteins | sample MGYA00521266_ERZ889078 | MGnify/ENA primary metagenome ERZ889078 (study PRJEB32303, sample SAMEA104408618) | aquatic metagenome | biome: Brackish water; feature: Pelagic; material: water | place: Baltic Sea | collected 2014-06-16T06:34:00 | depth 76,534 m ... | reverse complement strand
ACTTCGCAGACCTCTTTCTCGCAGCTGTGGCACTCCTGAACAGTTACAATTCCGACCTTAACGCCCGATTTCGGCATTAAGGTGGATAGGTACTTTTGGCCAGACTCTGCACGCAGCCCATGCCCCTTGCGTTCATAACCGGAACGCTTTATTATAAAAGAGTTATCCTGATTGTAAAAGTACATCCTTTCCTGTCCCAGGGACCCTTATGCCTGAACAGACCTCTGCAAAGCTCCAACTGACCCTGTTTTCTTTCGGCTTCAAATACCATGAGCCGCCCGCAGCCAGTCTGGTCTTCGATGTTCGTTTCTTGCCCAACCCCTACTGGATAGAGACCCTGCGCCCTTACAGCGGCCTGGACCCGGCCGTTCAGGAGTATGTCCTCAACTCTCCTGAGGGACGCCGTTTTCTCGAACTGCTGCAACCTCTCCTTTTCCATATCATCGCCGAACACAATCGCCTCCACAAAAAGGAATTAATTCTGGCTGTTGGTTGTACCGGCGGACGCCATCGTTCAGTGGCCGTGATCGAGGCACTGAAGCAGCACCTCAGCCACCTGCCAATCCCCCTCAAGGTCTTTCATCGGGACATCGAACGCGACACGTAAGCCAAAGAAAGTATCTTTAGCATAACCCTCTGGATCTGCATACAAAACAAGACTTCACGCAACCTGTCACCACTGGTCTCCCCCATGAGAGACCAGAGAGCGGAACCACGCACCAAAGATGATGAAGCCACACAATCTTTGGTGCCCCAGAGGATCAAAAAAACTGGACAAGGTGACAGCGCGATCTTATTCTGTACCATCATTGATGGAGTCCCTTTTATTCCGCCCATTGTCAGGAGTACACCCCATGCGCCACAGACGACTTGCCCCCCTGCTGATCATCCTCTGCCTTGCCACCCTCACCTGCACCAGTCCAGCCACCGGTGCCACCAGTGCGCTGGTCGCCCTGGACCACAACGGCACCACCATCATTGCCGATGTGGCTGAAGCCAGTGTGGACAGCGTGGTCAACATCTCATCGACCAAGATCATTCACAGCCAGGGCCGTCAGCCTCAGTCCCCCTTTTTCAATGATCCTTTGTTTAAGGAGTTTTTTGGCCGCAATTTTGATGTCCCCCGTGATCGTCAGGAAAAGAGTCTGGGCTCGGGAGTCATCGTCTCTCGGGACGGTATCATTCTCACCAATAACCACGTGGTGGAAAACGCCGAGGAGATCCTGGTCACCCTGGCCGACAACCGCGAACTGGAGGCCGAAATCGTTGGTACCGACCCCAAAAGTGATGTGGCCGTCATCCGCCTCAAAAAAACTCCAAATGACCTTAAACCTCTACCCATCGGCAATTCCAGCAAAATGCGCCTGGGCGAGGTGGTCCTGGCTATCGGCAACCCCTTTGGCCTTGGCCATACCGTGACCATGGGCATCATCTCGGCCAAGGGCCGGGCCGATGTGGGCATCAACGACTATGAAGACTTCATCCAGACCGATGCCGCCATCAACCCCGGCAACTCGGGCGGCGCCCTGATCAATCTCCGTGGTGAACTAATCGGCATCAACTCGGCCATTATCAGCCGATCCGGGGGCTACCAGGGCATCGGCTTTGCCATCCCCTCTGATATGGCCCGCATGGTGATGGACAGCCTGATCACCCATGGCCGGGTGATCCGCGGCTGGCTCGGTGTCGCCATCCAGGATCTGGACCGCAACCTGGCCGAGGCCTTGGGTCTGGAGATGAACAGCGGGGTCCTGGTCTCAGACATCATTGACGACAGTCCGGCGGCCCGGGCCGGCCTTAAACGGGGTGACATCATCCACAAGGTCAATCATCAGGTCATTGACAATGCCGGCCACCTGCGCAACACCATTGCCGGTCTGGGCTCGGAAGTCACGATCACCCTTGAGATCCTGCGCGATCGACACGAAAAAACCATCACGGTTCACCTGATGGCCCAGCCCGAAGACATGGCTGGCAACACGGCCCAGGAGGAAAACAAGGGCGTACTGACCGGGCTCAGCCTGGCTCCCTTAAGCCCAACCACCCGGGATCAGTATGAAATCAACCCCAGGATCAAACAAGGGGTGGTGGTCGTCGGCATCAAACCAGAAAGCAGTGCCCAGCAGGCAGGGCTGCGGCCTGGCGATGTGATCCTGGAACTCAATCAACAGCCGGTAGACTCGACCAAGACCTTCAGCACGATTTACCAGGCGGCCAAAGACAAAATCCTCCTGGTCATTTCCCGCCAGAACAACACCTTCTATCTGGTTCTGAACAAAAACCAGTCCCGCAAATAATCCGGGAGCGGCGCGTCACCTTCCCGGCAGGCATCAGCCCTTGATGCTGTATCGCCAGTTGCCCCCTTTTAACCCAGCCTCGAGTGAGGCTGGGTATTTTTTTCCCGTCACAACACGAACAGCCCAACAGACAACTCGGTGATTTTAAAATTTAACACAGCGATACCAGACAATTACTGAATAATATCATTTCTGGCACAGCCATTGCTTCTATAAGGTCAAACACGGGACAGACCCCACCTTCTTTCCATTCTTTCAACCAAGGAGATTGACCATGAAAAAAGCACTCGTTGTAACCGCCCTGATCAGTACCATCGGCCTCGCTACCATCCAGATCGCTACCGCAGCACCCGGCCCTGGCGCCAACCGTTCGCTCAACCACCCAGGTGCCACACAGAACACCCAGCTTGACCAGGAGACCCTGGACAAGATCAGAACATTCCACACAGAGAACCAGGCCCTCCGCAAACAGATCGTTGAAAAACAAGCCGCACATCGCGCCGTAATGCAGAACACCAATCCAAATGCCACCCTGGCTGCCAAACTGAGCGGTGAGCTCTTTGATCTGCGCAACACGATGCACCAGAAGGCCAAGACCGCCGGCCTCAATGGTATCATGATGGAGAATAACGGCCGCGGAGGCTACGGGCGTGGCTACGGCATGAATAACGGTTTCGACAGAGGCCACGGATACGGCATGAATAACGAGTCCGAAAGAGGCTGCGGCCATGGATACGGTATGAATAATGGATCTGACAGAGGCTACGGTCATGGCTATGGCATGGGCTACGGCCACTATTAAGACACTGACCAGACAGGCCCCTTTTCCTGGGGCCGCCTGAGATTTTCCCCCTCCTCCCCCGGCCCGACTGCCACCGCTCTCACGAGCATCGGCAGTCGGGCTTTTTTGGTTCCAGTCACTCTGCTTCCAAGGATCATTTAATCCACATTGCACCACCTCAAACAAAACACTTAACTACTCATAATGAATATCTATTTTTTAAATCAAAAAACACAAACACCACTTTTAATAAAAAAACTTCGCTCCTATGAAAAATATGCTTGCGCTGAGCTGAAAAAAATCTATAGTTGCGAAAAATACCACCTTACTTCTCAATCCGTGATCACGATCACAAAACAACCACAGAAAAGGGAGTTACACAATGGAACAGATCCTCTGCAACCAGCAGATCACAGCCAGCGCCGACCCGCAGATTTTGGGCAGCGAAGATGATGAGCCTCCGGACAATTATGCCCTGACCCCACTTCAGTACACCGGCCTTTCTCCCTTCTCCAGGTCGGAATCCACCATTGTCCCTTTTCCTATCCATCGCACCGTCCGTATCTCCCCCACCAGCACAAAATTTCGCCGCCGTTTCTTTCCCGGAATCTCCAGTAAAGAATGGAACAGCTGGCAGTGGCAGGTGTCCCATCGCATCCGTCACGCCAAACAGATTCGGGCCATGCTGAATCTCTCGCCGGACGAAGAACAGGCACTGGATCACATCGGCGACCGTCTGCCCCTGGGTGTCACCCCTTATTACATGAGCCTGCTGGACGCCAACGATCCCAATCAGGGGTTGCGCCGCAGTGTCATCCCGACCATCCACGAGCTGACCCAGGGTGTTGGCGAGGCCGACGACCCCCTCGGTGAGGAGGCCCAGAGCCCTATCCCAGGCCTGATCCACCGCTACCCTGACCGAGTCCTGTTCCTGGTCCATGATTTCTGCTCCACCTACTGCCGCTACTGCACCCGTTCACGGGTGGTCGGCCATGGCGCGGTCTTTCCGGACAAGAAACGTTTCGAGCGGATCCTTGACTATATCGCCACTCATCCCGCCATCCGTGACGTGATCCTCTCCGGTGGAGATCCCCTGCTCCTCAGCGATGAGCGTCTCGAATGGCTGCTCAGTCGCCTGCGCCAGATCCCGCACGTGGAGATGATCCGCATCGGTACCAAGGTTCCGGCCGTCCTGCCCCAGCGCATTACTCCGCATCTGGTCCGGATGCTCCGTCGCTATCACCCGGTGTGGATGAGCCTCCATTTTACCCATCCTGACGAGTGCACACCGGAGACCGCACGCGCCTGCAACATGCTGGCCGATGCCGGCATTCCCCTGGGCTCCCAGACCGTCCTGCTCAAGGGGATCAACGACAACGTCCCGACCATGAAACAGCTGATGCATGGCCTGATCAAGATGCGGGTCCGCCCCTATTACCTGTATCAGTGTGACCCGATCAGCGGCTCGGCCCATTTCCGAACCCCGGTCGACAAGGGGCTGGAGATAATCAGCGGCCTGCGCGGCCACACCAGCGGCTATGCCGTTCCCACCTTTGTCATCGACGCCCCCGGCGGCGGCGGCAAGATCCCGCTCATGCCCAACGCGGTTATCGACCGTGATGAACAGGGCCTGACCCTTCGCAACTACCAAAAACGCACCTTCCGCTACCCGGAAATGTGCTGACAGAACATAACGGCGTGTAACGATTCACCGATCATAACGATTCACCGGTGATCTCTCTGACCAGGAATGGGAAGAGGCGGGGTCATGAAGGTCTCTGGCCAGCGTATCTGAAACATGGGCGACGGCAACGTCGTTCATGTTTCGGGCAAAGAGTTGCCGGACAGGGACCTTCATGGCCCCGCCGGGCCAAGCTCACCACCATGGACCTGTCATTAAATTTTCGATTAACAGTTACGGCGGCCTGAGTACATTAACCCACGTCGTCGTGGGGATTCATCATTCATTCGGCCTCCCACTGGGCAGGTCCTGTCTGGACTGATCCCCCACTTCTGATCAGCCAGCATGATCACTGGACAAACGAACACATTACACCTTGATTGACACGCACCGTTTCCTGTTCACACAGGCAACGGCCCCGGATTTTCAAACCCTTTTCTTTCGTAGACGATATCATGAATATTGGACTGACCTATGACCTGCGCTCCACCTATCTGGCACAGGGCTATTCCCAGGAAGAGACCCTGGAGTTTGACCGCGATGACACCATTGCAGCCATCGAGACCACTTTGGCCGATCTTGGTCACCACTGCCAGCGGATCGGCAACGGCCGCCAACTGGTCGAGGCACTGGCTACCGGCAGCCGCTGGGATCTGGTCTTCAACATCGCTGAAGGACTGCACGGCATCGGCCGAGAGGCCCAGGTCCCGGCCCTCCTTGATCTCTACCAGATTCCCTACACCTTTTCCGACCCTCTGGTCATGGCCCTGACCCTGCACAAGGGCATGACCAAACGGGTGATCCGTGACGCTGGCCTTGCCACCGCTGATTTCCAGATTGTGGAACAGCTTGAGGATCTGGAACAGCTGACCATTCCTCCGCCCTGGTTTATCAAGCCTGTGGCCGAAGGCACGGGCAAGGGTGTGACCCCCGAGTCTATCGTCCGTGAGCGGTCCCAACTCACCGGTGCAGTCGCCGCCCTGCTGGCTCGATTTCATCAGCCGGTGCTGGTGGAAAGCCTGCTCACCGGCCGCGAATTCACGGTCGGCGTAGTGGGCAGCGGCAACGACGCCCAGGTCATCGGCAGCATCGAGGTCATCCTCCTGGGCAGCGCCGAGCAGGGGGTTTACTCCTGCCTCAACAAGAAAGAGTATGAAGATCGGGTGGAATATTGTCTGGTCAGTGGCCAGGATGATCCAGAGGTCCAGGCCGCCGAAGAGCTGGCCCTGAAATCCTGGCAGGTTCTGGGCTGCCGGGACGGCGGCCGCATCGACATCCGCAGCAATGGCCAGAAACAACCGCAGTTCATCGAGGTGAACCCCCTGGCCGGAATCCACCCTGAGCATTCCGACCTGCCCATCATCTGCAACAAGCTGGGCATTCCCTACAGTGAGTTGCTGGGCCGGATTATTGCCTCGGCAGAGAAGAGAATCAGATCATGAAAATCATCATCGCCCATCAGCAAATCGACCCCACGGATCGACCCGACGACCTTGATGTTCTGGCCCAGGCAGATCTGGTCCAGGAGGCGCTCACGTCTCTGGGCCACCAGGTCGAGATCCTGCCCTGCACCCTGAATCTCGAGGCGCTCACCCGTCAACTGAATGTTCTGCAGCCTGATCTGGTCTTTAATTTGGTCGAGTCACTGGGGGGGCACGACCGGCTCCTGCACCTCTTTCCCTGGCTCCTGGAAAGCCTGAATCTCCCCTATACCGGGGCCCCGGCCCAGGCCATTCTCACCACCACCGACAAGCTGACGGCCAAACAGCGTCTGCACCAGGCCGGCCTGCCCACTCCGGCCTGGCAGACCACACAGGGTCCCGGCAGCAAACACCAAGCAGCCCCAAAGCAGTGGTTGCTCAAATCGGTCTGGGAACATGCGTCCATTGGCATGGACAGCACTTCCCTTCTCTCAGGGGTCAATAACGATGAGTTGGGAGTGATTCTGGCCCAGAACACTTCCCGGTCCGGCGCCACCCGCTTTGCCGAGGCCTTCATCCCCGGACGGGAGTTCAACCTTGCCCTGCTGGCCGCGCCAGGTGGCCCGCAGGTCCTGCACCCGGCCGAGATCCTGTTTGAAGATTTCGGCGACCGGCCCCATCTCGTGGACTACCGGGCCAAATGGGAACCGGACTCCTTCGAGTATCAGCATACCCGGCGCAGCTTTGCCTTTAACATGGATGACCGGAAGCTGCTGATTGAACTGGAACGACTGGCCCGGGCCTGCTGGCAGCTCTTTGGTCTGCGCGGATATGGTCGGGTCGATTTTCGGGTCGATGAACAGGGACAGCCCTGGATTCTGGAAATTAACACCAATCCCTGCCTGTCGGCGGACGCCGGGTTCGCCGCAGCCCTGGAACAAAACGAGATCAGCCGCAACTCGGCGATCAAACGAATCATCAACGACGCCCTCAGGGCCTGAGCACAATCGCCACCAGCCATGAACATCAAAGACCTTGCCTCTTCCACACCGACCATTCTCATGCACCTAGTCTGGCGCCACGAACTCATTCCGGACGACCCCCAGCGCATCTGCCGGCTGGTGGAGGCGACTGGCTTTTTCAGTCAAGAGGAGATCGACATTGCCGGCGAACTGGCCCACGAGCGACTGCTGCACGGCCAGGCGAGCGGCTATCACTTCAGCCTGGCCGAGGCAGATGGACACCTGCTGGGCTACACCTGCCACGGCCCTATTCCCGGCAGCCTCTGGAGCCATGACCTCTACTGGATTGCTGTCCACCCTGACTGCCAGGGCCAGGGTCTTGGCAGTCAGCTCCTGATCCAGTGTGAACAGCAGATCACAGAAGTAGGCGGCGCCAGACTTTACGCCGACACCTCGAGCCGCCCGCAATACCGACCTTCCCGTGTCTTCTATGAACACTCCGGGTTTGACCGTGCAGCCAAACTTCCAGATTTTTACGGCCCGGGTGACGGCAAGGTGATTTTTTGCAAGATTCTTGAAAAAAGGACTGAAACAACTCAGAAACAGCAGGATTGATGCACACAAGTCAGCCCCCGGCCAGACCCTGGATACGACGTAAAATGGCAAGACCATCCGGGGTAAAGGGCTCGGATTCACCCAGGGCCAGGACCTGGTCCACACTCAAAAACTGGCCGCTCTCCACCTCTTCTGCCTGAAGGACAAAGGGGCCATTGTGCAGGCAGGTAAAGATCCGTCCCCAGACCCGGTTCCCCAGGTCCTCAAAGTACTGATCAAAGACCGGGAGACAGACGGCATCCTGCACCCCCAGCTCCTCCTCAAGCTCCCGCAGGGCCGAGGCCTCATAACTCTCCCCGGCCAGGACCACGCCACCGGCGGCCACATCCCAGCAGCTGGGGTAGACATCCTTGTCTGCGGTCCGCTTCTGGAGAAAGAGCTCGCCCTGTGTATTGAAGACCAGGATATAACAGGCCCGATGAATCAGATTGAGGCGGCGCATCTCGTGACGGGGTTGCGCGTCAATGGGCAGGTTCTCTGAATCGACGATCTGAACGATCTCGAAATGGCTGAGACTGGTCATCTCTTCACCCCCTTGATCAGCGCTCGCAATGGGGGGTGGCCACGGCCGGCGGACCCTGCACCAGCATCTGGGCAATGGTCAGTCTCAGCCGTGGATAGAGACGACGCCGGCCAGCAAAGAGTTCGTTTTCCAGCTCTGCCAGACGACGCAGATGAGTGGTCCGCTCAACCAGGGGGAGGGAGTCTTCAGGCAGACCCTGCTCTCCGACCTGCTCCTGACAGCGGAAACAGCCGGGAAAGCTCAAGACCTGCCCGTCAGGACGGGTCATCCGGGCCGGGACTCCGTGGGTGCGACAGACCATGAGTCGATACGAATAGAGAGTGCACAGACCGCTCTCATTGAGAGGACACATGGCCTGGGGTCGTTCATCCCGGGCCATGGCCGCTTCAGTGGCCACGATATATTCCCGGCTGCGAACCAGAAGCCGCTCCTGCTCCTCTGCCGGCAGTTGGCGGAATCCGAGCCAGAGATAGGCCCATTCAAGATAGGTGTGATGCTGAAAATAGGAATCACAGCAGTTGTCCGGACAACCGCTGCAGCCAAAGTTCAGGGCTGCGGCCACCTGATCATACTGCTCCTCCATGGCCGCATAGAGCCTGGCCACTTCGGCCGTCTGCTCGAGGCTGAGTCTGACTTCTTTCACCTGGCTTCTCCTTCAGAAAATTTTTCCACCTGATAGATCTCGATCTCCGGCCGTTCCCGGCGCCAGGCCGACTCGGCCAGCCCGGCCTTCCGACAGAGCTGGGCCAGGAATTGCTCAGGCTGCGGCAGCTGCTCCCAGACCTGGGGCAGAAAGGTGGCCCCGTGCGTCCGTCCCAGACGGAGGACCACCCCGTCGATCCCGGGCCGAAGTCGGGCGACAAGATCTGCAGGATCGTGGTAGTTCAGAGGTTCAGGAGACGAGAGGATGGAGACCTCAATCCGCACCTGAGCCAGTTCCGCCACGCTGAGGGGCAAAAAGCGCGGGTCATGGACAGCGGCGCTGATACTGTTGCGCCGCACACTCTCGGCCAGGGTGCCATGGGGTTCAATGTTACCGATACAGCCACGCAGCTGACCATCCAGTTTCAGGGTAACAAAGGTACCGCATTCCTGGCGCAGAGCCGGCTCCTGCGGCAGAGCCGGCAGAGATTCGGCCGCCAGATGGGCACCCATGGTCGTGCGAGCCAGGACCAGGAGCTGCCGACCCTGTTCAGGGGTCATCTGCTGTGTCATATCATCCCCCCACTCACCATTCAATCCCGAGCATCAGGCTGTTGATCCCGCTGCCGATCCCCAGCAGGGCCGCTTTCTGGCCCGCCACAAAAGCCTGCTGCTCCATGGCCATGGCCAGGGTAATCGGGGCCGAGACTGAACCGACATTGCCCAGAAAGGCCAGAGTCTCAAAATTCCTGGCCGGATCGAGCCCCAGGGTGGAAAAAAGGAGCCGGGCATGGGCCGTCCCCACCTGGTGACAGCAGAAACAGTCAATCTCATCTCCACTCCAGCCGGGGGCTGCAGAAAACTGCTGCCAGGTGGCCTGGGCCGTTTCCACTCCGCGCTGAAGCAACTCCTCGGAGTCTGTATTCATCAAAGTAATGCTCTGGCCCTGCTGACCACCCTGACAAAGCCTGGAATAACGGGTGTTGGCCTGCCAGGCCCGCTGTACCAGGCGGGGTCGCCCATCCCCCTGCTGACTGTGGCAGAGATAGAGCCCGACGCAGCCGGAACCAATGGTCAGGGAGGCAAAGGCGGGCTTGATGGACTTCCGGCTCAAGGACAGATCATTGAGCAGACCTGTCATGGTCGATTCCAGCAATTCCTCGGCAGTCTCCCCGGCCACCAGCAGACCATTTTTCACCTGACCCTGTTCAATGAGGGTCGCCAGCAGAATCATGCCGTCAAGAAATCCCAGACAGGCGTTGGAGAGATCAAAGATCAGGCAATTCGGGCTCAGGCCCAACGTGTCATGGACAAAAGCGGCGGTCGCGGGCTCCATCATATCCCGGGAGACCGAGGTGAAGATCAAACACTCCACTGCCCCGGGATCAATATCACCCCGCCGCAGGACATCCAGTCCGGCCTGGGCCGCGGCCCGGCTGGGACGGGTCCCCGGTTCCCACAACCGCCGCTCACGAATACCGCTCATCAACTCCAGACGACCGGCCGGGAGCCTCAGTCGCTCATAGACCGGGGCCAGCCGCTCCTCAATCTCGGCCGAGGTCAAAACAAGCGGCGGCAGGACATAGCCGAAGGTGTGCAGGGAAACTTGTGAAAATTTCATAAATATCAATTTATTAAAGGACAAATCTGACAACAGAAATAAGGAGAACATCACCCTTGCGCCCGGCTATTATAAAGGGCGGTGGGGCATTGTGCAAGATCGGGGCAACAGAGCAGGTCACCTGATACCGCTGCCATTGGCAGAGCCCCCCTGGGCTTGACTGTGGCAAAAAAAGAAAAAGATGGGTACAACAAGGTCAGCCAAAGGAACAGGCTCAATCAACAATGCAGCCAGCCGTAGCTGGAATAACAAGCCAGCAAATAGAGAATTTCTTTCAACCCAAACCCATATGCTTATCCAGAAAGAGACACAGCCTTTTTCTCTGACTCAACCCCCTTTTCTCCTATGATCACCGACTTTCACTGCCACGCCTTTCCCGATCCCATCGCCGCCCGTGCCATCCCGGCCCTGGCCAAAGAAGGAAACATCCCGGCCCGAACCAACGGCACCGTGGCCGGTTTACTGGCAAGCATGGACCAGGCCCACATCGCGCGCAGCGTCATCTGCTCCATCGCCACCCGACCCAGCCAGTTCCAGGCCATCCTCGACTGGTCGCTGGCCATCCGCTCGGAACGGATCGTCCCCCTGGCCTCAATCCATCCAGACGACCCTGATCTCAGAGAACGGGTCAGGCAGATCAAGGCCGCGGGTCTTGTGGGGATCAAGATGCATCCCTATTATCAGGACTACTTCCTGGCCGAAGAACGCCTCACGCCCCTGTACCAGGCCCTGAGCGAGGCCGGGCTCCTGCTCGTGGTTCACTGCGGCTATGACATTGCCTATCCCCGGATCAAACGGGCCGATCCGGCCCAGATCCTTACCCTGCACCAGCGTTTTCCAGATCTTCAACTGGTCACCACTCATTTCGGCGCCTGGCAGGACTGGGAGGATGTGGAAGAGTTACTCATCGGGCACAAGATTTATATGGAAATCTCCTTCTCGCTCCAGTACCTTAAACCAGACGAGGCGACTCGCCTGATCAAGGCCCATCCTGCCGAATATCTCCTCTTCGGCAGTGATTCCCCCTGGGCCGAACAGCAAGACTGCCTGAACCAGTTCAACTCCCTGGGTCTGGATGCGGCTCTTTGCCGCCAGATCCTCCACGACAACGCCGAAAAACTCCTGTGATCACATTCACCGACCGCCATTGCGACAGTTGCGGAGATTCCATTTCCGAAGGCGAGCTCTTCTATCACTGCCGGACAGAAATCATCGCCGCCAATGAACAGTTGCCCTCCGACCTCAAAAACCCGGATCGGATCATCGCCCAGGCCATAGCCCAGCTCGCAGATGGCGATGAGGAGGAGGTCCTTGATGAAGCCTACCAGGAAATCATCCTCATCCTCTGCCCCACCTGCCGCATCAAACTCCTTCAGCTCCTGGGCTCCATGCTCAGCAGCGGCTGTTCCGGCTGCCAGAGCTGCGGCCCCAAGCCCAAAGCGACCAAGAAGGGTAAACTCCTCCAATTTCCAGCCTCAGATTCGACCGACAAAAAATAACGGCCGCGACATCGCCTCATATTGCCAGGCTGATATGGGCCTTCTGCCTGACTCGAAACAGATAACAACCCCGCCACGCTTCATTTGCAACCGGCCAGTGACAATCGCCCGGCAAGCTTCTCAGCCGAGCCGCTGAAACTCCCAGCAACAATGAATCTTGCTGTTCCTGGAAAAATCAGCTGGAATGGTCTCGCGACTGATCTCATGGACCTGGAAATGCTCTGACAGGCCTAGGTCCAGTTCAAATTTCCTGAAGTTGGTCGAAAAAATCAACAGCCCTGTTGGGGCCAGTCGGGCCATGGCCAGGGTCAACAGACGCACGTGGTCTGTCTGGATATCAAAGACCTGCTGCTTCTTCTTGGTATTGGAAAACGTGGGTGGATCGACAAAGATCAGATCATAACTGCTCCGATCTTCAGTCAGCCACTGCAGACAGTCGGCCTGAACAACCTCATGGGCCCGCCCGCCAAACCCATTCAGGGCCAGATTCATCCGGGCCCACGCCGAATATGTGCTCGAAAGATCAACACTGGTGGTGGATTCAGCCCCGCCCACGGCGGCATGGATGGTCGCCGTTCCGGTATATGAAAAAAGATTTAAAAACCGCTTGCCAGCAGCCCTCTCACCAATGCGCAGCCTGACCGGCCGATGGTCGAGAAAAAGGCCTGTATCCAGGTAATCACTGAGGTTCACCAGGAAGAAACACTCACCCTCACGCACCTCGAACATCTTGCCGACCCGCCCCTTTTTTTCATACTGCTGCCGGCCCTTCTGCCGCGAACGGGTCTTGATAAAGATCCGCTCACGCCGCGCCCCAAGCAACTCACGGAGCCAGGAAAGGACCAGCGAAAAACGACGGGAGGCAAGGGTCTCATCCATCTGGGACGGGGGCGCATACTCCTGAACATGAATCCATTTTTCATACAGGTCAATGGCCACGTTATAATCGGGCAGATCACGGTCATAGACCCGGTAACAGCTGACCCCCTGCTTCTGCGCCCACTTGATACTCTTGGTCAGATTCTTGCGCAGGCGATTGGCAAAGTCGGCCCCATCGCCGGTCAACTCGCCCCCGGCCAGTGGCCAGACAAAGGCCTCATCCGAGACAGGGACAATCCCCCTGCTGCAGACCAGACGACAGGCAATGGGCCCGTTGTACAGACGATGAGAAACAGTCCCGGTCTGCCCCAGGCGATCGGCCAGATCAGGCTGAGACGTAAACAGTCCCAAGCGCCAGCCGACAAATTCCCGGGCCAGGATGCGCCCCAGACAACGATAGAGCCAGATGGCCTCTTCGGCCTCACCCAGTCGCTCACCATAGGGAGGGTTGCAGACCAGTAAGCCCTTGGCCGTGGGTGGTCGCAAGCGGGCCAGTTGGCCCTGATGCACCTGGATTCGATCGGCAAGCCCCGCCCGCTCGATATTCTTCCGGGCCGCTGCGACGGCCACAGGGTCGCAGTCATACCCCACAATCAGGGGCCATGGTCGATCCAGCCCCATCTCTTCACGGGCCACGGCCTCATCCACCAGGCGTGACCAGAGGTCTGAATCATGACCGGGCCAGCCCTGAAAACCAAAGGCGCTGCGACTCAAGCCCGGAGCACTGTCACCGAGCAGCAGAGCGGCTTCAATGAGCAGGGTTCCGGAACCGCACATGGGATCAAGAAGCGCCTGATCCGGCCCCATCTCCCGATCACAGCCGGCCAGGGCAACAATGGCTGCGGCCAGGGTCTCCTTGAGTGGCGCAACACCGGTGTCCGTGCGATAGCCGCGCCGATGCAGGCTCTCACCTGAAAGATTCACGGCCACCCGGGCTTGACCCTCATCAACATAGACCGAAAAACGGACCGCGGGTCTTACCGTATCTACCGAAGGTCTCTCCCCGGTGCGCTCACGAAAGAAATCCGCCAGACCATCCTTGACTCGCAGCCCTGCAAATTGACTGTGATTGATGCCGGTCCGCCCCAGGGTACAGTCAATACTGAAGGTATGATTCAGACTCAGATGCCTTTGCCAGTCAATCGCCCCCAGGGCCCCCTGATAGAGATCCTCCTCATTCACCGCTGGAAAACCCCCGATCTGCAGGAGGATGCGAGAGGCAAAACGGGACCAGAGACAGGCCCGATACCCACTTTCCAGGCTCCCCTGCCAACTGACTCCACCGCGATAACTGAACGGTTCAGCGCCACCACAGGCGATAATTTCATCGACCAGCAGGGATTCGACTCCAGCGGCGCAGGTCGCGGTCAGAGAAAACAAAACAGGATCACTCATGAGAAATCAAAGGGAAGAGGGGAAAGAGAAATAAACCAGAGAGAACAATCAGGTACCGGGGAAAAAATGGCGCCAGGGCAGCCTGGCCTGGCCCCCTTGCAGAAGTGCAGTCATCTCAACGAGTGGCAGGGGACGGCTGAAGAGAAAACCCTGACACTCTTCACAGCCCTGGGCCTGGAGAAAGGCCAACTGATCAACGTTCTCCACACCCTCGGCCACGACCTTCAAGCCCAGGTTTTTGGCCAGTCCGATGATCGAAGAGCTGATGGTGACATTCCCCCGATTGACCGGAATATCGACCAGGAATGAACGGTCAACCTTCAGGTAATCGATGGGGAAACGAACCAGATAGTTCAAAGACGAGTAGGCCGTGCCAAAGTCATCAATGGACAGGGTCACGCCCTGTTTCTTGAGGTCATGCAAGTTCTCAATCCGCTTCTCCACATCCTGCATGAGAACACTTTCCGTCAACTCGATATCCAGGAATCGGGGATCTATACCACTTTGTTCAATAATCTCCCCAACCCGACTGACGAAATTCTCTTCAGGAAACTGGCGGCCCGAGACATTAACCGATACTTTCAAGGGTGGCAGGCCTGCCGCCTGCCAGGCCATGCTCTGTCGACAGGCCTCGACCAGGACCCAATCCCCCAAAGGAACAATCAAACCACTCCGTTCAGCCACCGGGATAAAATCCCCTGGCATGATAAACCCCTCAACTGGATCAATCCAGCGGAGCAGGGCTTCGGCGCCGCTGATCGAACCATCGACCAGATCGATCTTGGGCTGATAATAGAGGACGAACTCCTGATTCACCAGGGCCTGACGCATCCGGCTTTCCAGAGCCAGGGCCCGACGGGAGTCCTCATTCATGGATTGAGTATAAAACTGTATATGGCTGGTGGCATGCCCCTTGGCATAATTTCTGGCCGCGTCACTGTTCTGGAGCAGAAGTTCAGTGTTCTCACCATTCTCAGGAAAGACACTGATCCCGATACTGACAGACAGGACGATACTCTGGCCATCAACCACAAAGGGTGCATCCATGGCCGCCGTCAAACGCCTGGCAACCCGCAGGGCATCCTGAGCCTCCCTGATCTCCCCGAGCAGGACAACAAACTCATCCCCGTTAAACCGGGACGGCGTCTCTCCCTGAAGCCCCAGCTGGTCACTCTTGCGCAGTTGCAGGGTAAAGCGTTCGGCACATTCAGCCAGCAATCGGTCACCGACGCTGTGGCCCAGCGTGTCATTGATTTTCTTGAAATTATTCAGACCAAGCAGCAAGACAGCCAGAGACTTCTGCCACCGACGGGCCAGTTCCAAAGCCATTTCCAGCTGTCTGATAAAATAATGGCGATTCGGCAAGCCGGTCAGATCATCGTAAAAGGCCAGGTACTTGATCCGCTCCTCGGCGACTTTACGGGCACTGATATCAAGAATAATGCCAAAGACCCGGGTGACGACTCCGGTCTCATCCACTATGGCCGTCAGGCGATGATGAACCACGCTTGAGCAGTGCTCCTTGAGCCGATGATCCAGCTCAACACTGCCTCCCTGATCCAGGACCTGGGCCAGACAGGTCTGCACCTTCGGCATGTCCTCCGGATAGACCCAGGACAACAGAGAGCGACGACTGCCGTCAAAGGCCACTTGATCAAGGCCAAAAAGCTCCCGGGCCAGTTCCGAGACCTGGAATCGATTACCGGTCAGATGCCATTCCCACCAACCCAACCCGGCAATCCGTTCGGCCGCCACCAGACGCTCCTGATTTTCCTGCAGTTCGCGGCTGAGACCCGTTGTCCTGATCAGATACCGCAGACGATGCAGGAGCAGGGGCCAGCTGATGGGCTTATTGGCAAAATCAGTCGCCCCGGCCTCATACGAACGATCAATGGACTCCAGGTCTCCTGTGCCGGTCATGATCAGAATGGGCACTTCACGATTGCGGGGTTCACTGCGCAGTAAACGGCAGAGTTCAAGACCATCCATCCCCGGGAGACAGATATCAAGGAGCACCAGATCTGGAGAAAGAGTCCTGAACAGCACCAGGGCCTGCTCGGCATCAGGGGCTGTCATCACGGAGAACCCCCCTCTGAGCAACGACTCTTCCGCCACATGGCGCAGAGACGGTTCATCATCAACAACCAGAATCAGCAATTTATCTGTTTGGTTCTCAAGGGTTGAACGGTCCATTCAACTCATCCTTTGCTGATGACCACAATCCACCTGAAGACCGGATGCCCAGGGGGATTTGTTGATTCAAAAGTGAGACAGGGGTATAATTGCAAATGCAACACAGTGCACTCTGCCCAAACCGTAGAGCATTTGCTGCGGATACCCAAAAGAGGGCCGCAAGCTTGAGCCCGCTCTGCGAGCAAACCGATGAGAAAGCAGCTCACTGTACCACGCTACAGTGACATAAATGTATCACATGATGGTATGGTAGCCCAGTTATTTTGACAAGGCTTTTCGTAAGATCAAAGGAAAGATTATGGAAATCAAAGACCTTACCCTGTTCAAACCCTATCCTTTTCAGCTGGGTGAAAAAATCCGGATCAGTGAGGGACCCCGGGCCGGAGATTGGGAAATCATCCAGTTATCCACCCACAAGGTTACGTTCAAGTGTCCGATTTCAAAAAGAGAGTTCTCGTGGGACCGCTTCTGCTATGTGACTGAAACCCTGAAGACAACTGAATGGCCCGAACGCAACGAGTAATCCTGCAGGGCTGGACCACGTTCGCCCGTCACGACCAGATCTGGACATTGTACTCTGTAATGACTCTCCCTGATCGTGACAGGAACTTCATGAAAAAGGCTCAAGACAATCTGCCATCCGGGCCCAGGATGGCCTTGACCTTGCTTCACTCATTTTCGATCGACCATCAGCATCCACGCCATACCCACGGAAACCAATACGGACCACGCTCAAACAAATTCCCTTGACGGCCGTAGGATTCATACTACAATAGGAGTGTGGATAAATATTTTATCCACCACCTTAACAATCTACCCACGAAAAAGGTACCACCATGACCCGTACAAAGATTTACTCCCTGCTTGTTGCCGGATCGTTCCTCCTGGCCCTGAACGGCTGCGGTAAAAAACCGATCATGCCCCTGGACGCCGCTGCAACTGATGCCAGTGGCTCCATCGACTACCCATCCGCCACCGGTTATTCCGAAGATAACCTGCCACGCGAAGGGAGTCTGGACGACAATCTCGCATCCACTCTGTCCATCAGTCAACCCGATCGCCAGAGTGATGCCTACAAGCGCCAATATGGTCGATCATCGATCCAGTTCAAGCCCATCTATTTCACCTTTGACCAGGCCGCAATCCGCAGCGATATGGTGGAAAACCTGATCCACAATGCCGGGGTCATGAAAAGTATGCCCAACGCCACCCTGCTCATCGAAGGAAACTGTGACGAACGGGGCACCAATGAATACAACCTGGCCCTGGGCGAACGGCGGGCTATCAATGCCAAGGAATATCTGGTCAACCTGGGCATTACCCCGTACCGGATTCGCACGGTCAGCTACGGCGAAGAACGCCCCCTGTTTATTGGCACGGAAGAGAGTAGCATGAGCTACAATCGCCGAGACGATTTTATCATCGAATAACCTGCATGGCTGGACCAGAATGGCCAGCCACAACCAACCATGAACGTTCGTTCCTTCGGCAGGGCCAGTCATGGTCTCCGATGAACGTTCATATCTAACCAAAAAAGGGGACACGCCTGATCGGCATGTCCCCTTTTTTGCTGATCCTCTTCAGAGTACCCTTCAGACTCAAGACAGCTCGGTCAGGCGCTGATGCAGGATCTTGAACATGGCCTCGCAAACCCCATCGATATCCAGAGCGCCGGTCTCGATGAGCACCGCATCCGGGGCCCGCTTCAGAGGGGCCAGGGTCCGTTTCTGATCATCCTGATCGCGCCTGATGATCATGGCCAGAAGCTCCTGCTCATCCACCGCGCCCCCCTGCTCGCGCAACTGAAGGACCCGACGCCTGGCCCGAACCTCGGGGGCGGCCTCAAGGTAGAACTTGCAGAAGGCCCCGGGATAGACCACGGTCCCGGTATCACGGCCCTCGGCCACTATCCCACCCGCCTGACCGATCAGGCGCTGCATTTCTGTCAATTTCTGCCGAACCGGGGCCAGAGCCGAGGCCTGCGAGGCCAGCATACCCATCTCCGGCGTTCGGATCAGCCCACTCACATCCTCACCGTTGACCAGCACGCCCACGTCCTGATCCTGATCTGAAGCCGGCACCAGTTGCAGATTGATCTCTTCCAAAGCCCGGGTCAATGCCACTTCATCGTCCAGATCCACACCGTTCTGTTCCAGATACCAGGCAACCCCTCGATACATGGCCCCGGTATCCAGGTAGGTAAACCCAATCCCTGCAGCCATCCTGCGGCTGATGGTCGACTTTCCCACCCCGGAAGGACCGTCAATGGTTACCACCCGTTGAATCTCAGACACGGCCCAGCTCCTTTAAACACTCGGCCAAGGCCCGGAGCAAACGCTTGTTCTCACCTGTGGTACCGACCGTTATCCGGATCAGGTTCGGATAACCATAGGGCTGCATACTCCGGATAATAACGCCCTTGTACAGCATGGCCTCATAAAATTCAGCGGCATCGCCACAGACATCAACCAGGAAAAAATTGGTCTGGGAAGAATAACTGCGGCACCCCAAAAGCCCCAGTTCCCGCTGCAGAAACTCCATGCCGTCCCGATTCCGCTGCAGTCCGAGTTCGTAAAACTCGTCATCCTCCAGGGCGGCCAGAGCCCCGATCTGGGCCAGGTTATTGACATTGAACGGCTGCCGGACCCGATGCAGATAACTGGCAATTCTGGCCGACATCAGGCCAAATCCGATCCGCAGACCCGCCAGACCATAGGCCTTGGAAAAGGTCCGTAGAGAGACCACGCCACAGCGACTGGCCCGATCACGGATCAAGCTGTGGATATCAGGGCGCCGTCCAGGCTCGGCAAAATCAATATAGGCCTCATCCAGGACCACAATCACCCCCTCCGGGATACGGAAGAGAAAATCCTCGAGCACGTTGGGATCCAAGATCGTGGCGGTGGGATTGTTGGGATTATCAAGAAAGATCAGACGGGTCCTGTCGGTAATGGCCGCCAGGATGGCCGGCAGGTCATGGTGCATATCGCGCAGGGGAATGACCTGATTCGTCCCGCCCCTGACCTGAACGATCTTCTGGTACATGAGAAACGAGGGATGGCTGGTGATGACCTCATCCCCCTGGCTGACAAAGGCCTTGACCAGGAACTCGATCACCTCGTTGGAACCGTTTCCCATCACGATCTCTTCCGGTTCAAAGCCCAGTTTGGCGGCAATGGCCTGAACCAGATAATAACAGGAACCATCGGGATAGCGATGCAGGTTGTGCAGAGAAGCACCAATGGCCGCCACGGCCTTGGGAGAGGGCCCCCAGGGATTTTCATTGGAGGCCAGTTTGATGGAATCACGAACGCCATACTCCCGCTCCAGCTCATCCTGGGGCTTGCCCGGAGGATAGGGAACAATGGCTGCGATCTGTTCAGGGACCTGAAGTTTCATATTTTCCTCATAACATGCTTAAATTCAATATAAAATCACAGAGACCTTATCTGCTGACCTGCCAGGGGAAAGGGAGCGTCAGCCCACAAACACCATCACACAAGCTGCGGCCAGGCCGCAGGCAGGGCCAGCCCCTGTTCCAGGTTATAGGCCGCCCGAAGTAGATTTTCCTCTCCAAAATGGGGACCCTGAAGTTGAATCCCCACCGGCAGACCGGAAGCCGTCAGGCCACCAGGCACAGAAATTCCTGGAATTCCAGCCAGATTTGCAGGAGTTGTCAAGACATCGGACAGATACAGGGCCAGAGGATCATCGCTCTTTTCACCGATCTTCCAGGCCGGAGTCGGAACGACCGGACTGATCAGGAGATCACACCGGGTAAAGGCCTGTTGAAAATCATCCAAGATCAGGGTGCGAACCTGGGAGGCCTTTTTGTAATAGGCATCGTAATAGCCGGAGGACAGGGCATAGGTACCGATCAGAATCCGGCGCTTGACCTCATCCCCAAATCCCCTGGAACGGGACTCCTTGTACATCTCAAGCAGGGAGTCAGCCTTATGGTCACGCAGGCCATAGGATACCCCGTCATAGCGGGCCAGATTGGAACTGGCCTCGGCCGGGGCGATCAGATAATAGACGGCCAGACAGTAATCGGTATGGGGCAAGGAGACCTCGACCACATTGGCCCCGGCCGCCTTGAGGACCTCGACCCCGCGCATGGTCACCTGTTCAACTTCCGGGTCCAGGCCACTGGCAAAATATTCCCTGGGCAGACCGATGGTCATTCCGGTGAGCCCCTCCGTCAGAGCGGTTGTATAATCGGGCACCGTCCGCTGAACCGAGGTGGAATCCCGCGGGTCATAGCCGCTGATCACGTTCATCATCAGGGCGCAATCCCGGACATCACGGGTCAGGGGACCGATCTGATCCAGGGATGAGGCAAAGGCCACCAAACCATAACGGGAGACCCTGCCATAGGTGGGCTTGAGCCCCACCACCCCGCAAAGCGAGGCCGGCTGGCGAATCGATCCGCCGGTATCCGAACCAAGAGAGGCCATGCACTCGCGGGCCGCAACCGAGGCCGCAGAACCGCCGGATGAACCACCACAGACATAGCCGCTCTTCCACGGATTATCAGGGACCTGAAAGGCACAGCTCTCGGTGGTCGAGCCCATGGCAAACTCATCCATGGCCACCTTGCCGATCAGGATCGCCCCGGCTTCCTTGAGTCGTTCAATGACCGTGGCATCATAGGGCGGGACAAAATTCTCCAACATCCTCGAGCCGCAGGTGGTGGTAATCCCTTTGGTGCAGATCAAATCCTTGATCGAGACCGGAATGCCACAGAGAGGGCCTGCATTGCCCCAGGCCAATCGTTCATCGGCACGGTCCGCCTGGATCAGGGACTGCTCGGATTGCACATCCAGGAAGGCCTTGATCTGCGGCTCCACCTGCTCAATGCGATCCAGACAACTGCGGACCAGTTCCCGGGAGGAAAGTTTTTTTGTGGCCAGATGATCAGCCGCCTGGCCAAGGGTCAGTTCATAGGGATTCATGGGCAAACAACCGGAGAAACCGGTCTAAAGAGAGAGTGAAAAGAAGGTTTACAAAACGAGACTGCGTCTGGGCGTGACCTTGTGATCAGATGATTCGGGGGACAACAAAGGCCTCACCGTTCTGTTGCGGCCCGTTAGCCAGGGCCTCTTCCTGGGATAAAGACGGGGTCACCTGATCTTCACGAAAGGCGTTGACAATGGAAAAGGCATGGGTGGTGGGCTGTATCCCGGTCGTATCCAGGGCGTCAAGCTTGGCCACATAGGCAAGGATGGTATCCACCTGACCGGTCATCCGCACCAGTTCTTCTTCCTTCAGGTTCAAGCGGGCCAGATGGGCCACATGTTCCAGTTCTGCACGACTAATTTTCATAAATCCTTCCTGAAACGGTCAAGGCATTCTCCGAAGAAAAGTCCTGCCCCGCCCCTGATTCTGCAGGGCTGGAGACTTATTGTTCGATATGGGCTGTCACGCCGCTTGGAAGCTGAAAGTTCCTGACCGCAACGACAAAAGCCTCGACGGTCTTTGGATCAAACTGGGTCCCGGCACAACGCTGCAATTCGAGAATTGCCTCATCCATACTCATGTTGCGGCGATAGTTCCGCCTGGACGTCATGGCATCATAACTGTCTACCACAATCAAAATTCTGGTTAACTGGTCAAGGTCGGCTGAGGTCAGACCATCCGGATAGCCCTTGCCATCCTCACGTTCATGATGATGCCGGATAATAGAATGCTCCCGCTCCATAAACCCGAGCGGTTGAATGATATTTGCCCCGGTCACCAGATGTTTCCTGATCAGCGCCCACTCTTCATCGGTGAGTTTCCCGGGCTTTTGGATACAGGAGAGATCAATGACCAGTTTACCGATATCGTGAAACTGGGCTGCACGTCTGAGAATGACCAGATCATCTTCATCAAGTCCCATGGCCAGGCCCAGCATGACCGCATATTCAGTCACCCGGATTGTATGGCCCGCCGTGTAATAATCCTTTTCCTCCATGGCATTCTGGAGGCTGGTCATCATCTGGAGAGTGGCGTTTTCCAGACTGTGGCTGTACCTGCGCAGGAGTTTGTTCTGCTCTTCCAGCTGTCTGGCCTTGCCCCGGATGTCATCCTCGAGCGAAAGCTTATAGATACGCTCCTTGAGGACGTACTGACGCTTTTCCAGGGCTCGAGAGACCTTGACATTAAAGATATCCAGGTCTTCGATTGGTTTGGTCAAAAAATCATAGGCCCCGAGATTAATGGCCTTGACCGCATAATCCATGGAACCGGCGCCGGTGAGAAAAAGGACTGGAATCTCATAATTGCGCTCATTAAGAACCTTGATCGTTTCAAAACCATCCATGCCAGGCATGTTGATATCAAGGATAATAACATCGAACGAATCGTCAACAATTTCAATCAGGTCAGTGCCATCAGGAACCGTTGTGACCTTGTGCCCAAACATCTCCAGCACCTTGGAGACCGTGGTCCGTACCAGGACATCATCATCGGCAACCAGAATTTTTGACGGTTTTTGTTCCAAAGCAATCTCTGCGTGGAGATTTCAGTCTCTTGGACTATCAGCCATTATTGACCTCTTTTCGCTGATAATCCGGTAAACCAACTGATAAACATTACAGGTTCCAATACTGTTTTGCAACCTCCATGGCCTGCAAAAGAAAAGGCTGACTTATTTTTTGCCCCCTGAGGCGCTGATCATCGGCCTTGCTCAGGCGTCCGGCATGATCATATCCATCAAGACCGCCCCGCAGTTCGGCCAGTACAGCCAGGGCCCCATCGCGCTGGGCAGTCAGATTATAACCGCCCTCCAGGGACACCAGCACACGCCCCTCACAGACCTCAGCGGCCAGGCGCATCATGGCCCGGGTCAGATAGGAAAAGCCCTTGGCCGAAACCCGCATCGCCCCCAGCAGGTCACCATCATAGATATCAAACCCGCAGGAGACCAGGATCAACTGGGGCCTATACGCCCGTCCCACCGGAATCACGATGTCGTTCATCAGGGCCGCGTAATCCTCATCTCCCTGATATCCCGGCAAGGGGATGTTCAGGGTATACCCCATACCGGCACCGCGCCCGGTCTCAGGGAGGGACCCGCTCCCGGGATAAAAAGGATATTGATGACTCGAGACATACAGGACCTTCGCGGAATCATAAAAACTGCGCTGGGTGCCATTTCCATGATGCAGATCCCAGTCAACGATCATCACCCGATCAAGGCCCAGGGTTCGGGTCGCATATTGGGCCGCGATTGCCACGTTATTGAACAGGCAAAAACCCATGGACTGGTCCCGTTCAGCATGGTGGCCCGGGGGGCGAACAAAGGCAAAACCATTGTCGATCTCACGGGCCATCAGCTGGTCAACCCCGCTGAGCAGGGCGCCTGCAGCCAGACAGGCGGCCTCGTAAGATCTGGCCGAAGTCCTGGTGTCCGGATCAAGAACATCATAGCGTTTACCACTGGTTACAGCCACCCGGTGGATCATTTTCTGATCATGATTCAGGGCCAGTTCCTCCTGGGTGGCACTCCTGAACCCAGGTTCACTGAATTTTCCAGCAAGGGGTGGCGTCTCCAGGATGTCATTGATCACCTGCAGGCGCTCGGCGGATTCCACATGATCAAAACCAGGATCATGGGCCAGAAAACTGGGGTGGCGATAAATGGCTGTTCGATTCATTTTGCGTTCTCAATTTAATATAAATCTCGGAGACCATGACGAGCCACGCCGAAGTAACGAACGTTCATGGTTGGTTGTGGCAGGCCATTCTGGTCCAGCTGTGCTGGTTAGAAGCGACAGCTGCTGATCTCACGACACTCTGTCACCAGCAGATCCAATCGTTGATCATGGGGGGCCAGATCGAGGCGGGACACCACCTGCAGGTCATGGGCCAGGCCAACTCGCAGGGCCCCGGGTGCCCTGTCGGCCAGAAAACGATCATAATAACCACCGCCGTACCCCAGGCGACCACCATATTGATCAAAGACCGACCCCGGTACAATGACCACCTCAATTGTTGTCGGGCCGATCTGATGTTGTTCGGCATAATCGGATAGCGGTTCAGGAATCCCGCAATACCCTGGAACCAGCTGCTGCGACGGATCTGTGATCTGTACCGGCAGCAACTCTCTTGCCGCCACCCGGGTCAGGGGAACCGCCACCACCCGACCCTGACCAAGCAGTTCAGTTATTAAATCCAGGGTCTGGACCTCTGAACGAAAGTTGACATACACCAGAAACGTCCGGCAGGCATTGACCTCAGGCCGCGCCAGCAGACGACTCCGGATCTGCTCACTGTTCAGGGTCTGTTGAGAGGTGCTGAGGAGATCACGGCGGGCAAGGGTTTTCTGGCGCAGGGCCTGATTCATGTTCATTCCCATTTTATTTGAAAGTTCACCAAAGACCATCCTTGGCCTTGCCGAAGGAACGAACGTTCATGATTGCTTGTGAATGGCCGTTCTGGTCCAGCCATGATGGTGAGAGTCTTGGGCCTCATACCCGCCACAGAAACGGCCCTGTGGCAAGAGTCGGTCGGGCCGCAAGGATAAATTTTCGCTCTCGACCAATCAGCTCTCAAGGGTCAGTCTGCTCCACAGAGGGATTCTATTTATGGAACAAAAAAACAAAGCGAGTTTTTAAAAAAAAATCGCAGCCCCGGAAGACCCAGGACTGCGATTCTACAAAAACAAACTGAACAGAGCAAGGATCACATGGGCACGATCAACTTGTTGGTGTCTTCGTTCCAGGTCACCACCAGATACCAGACGACCATGATTGCAGCAATCATGAACAGTGTCGGACCATAGCCCATGACATCGGGCAGATAGACATAGGAACCAAGCACACCATCGGCCTCGAACTCGGCGTCCCTAAACCAGGCAGTCATAATCGAGTTTGAGATGGCAAAGAAGGGGACGACCATGATCAGCTTGACCTGGCCCTCACCAACACGCCACAGGGTACCGGAACCACAGCCACCGGCCAACATGGCACCCAGGCCAAAGATAAAGCCACCCACCACGGACCCCCAACCAAAGGTGCCGCGGACATAGTTAGCAGTCGCGAGCACGGCATCTCCTCCGGATCTGACCGGCACGGAATACTTGAGAACCGCAGCGCCAATGGCGACAATGAGGATGGAAATGGCCACAGATTTGGCCAGAGTGCAGTCACCTGTCATGTGCGGTTCACGAAATCCCTGAACCATGCACCAGCGACCGCGCTGCATGGTGTATCCCAGGGCCGCGGCGATCATGATGATTCCACTGAGAGAGGCCATATAGTCACTGTCCTCGTTACCGGCATAGGTGTATGCGCCCCAGACCAGAAGAGCCAGGGCAGCCAGGGCCAGGATATTCTGCAGGATATTTGGAACTGCAACGGTACCGGAACCACCATCGCCCCAACTGATATGCTCCATCTCAAGATACAGGAGTTTCAGGCCAAGGACCACACCGGCCACCAGGCCAATCCACATGGTAAAACCATTGGCAGCAAGATTACCAATGGCATTATACATACCGCCGACATTACAACCACCGGCCAGGGTCGAACCGATGCCCATCAGGATACCGGCGATCACGGCCTTGACCATCTCCCGATAAGGCGGGATACGGAAGGCAAAATCCTTACCAAGACAGGCAGAGATAAAGGCACCGGCAATAAAACCTACACCGATCACCGAGCCAGTTCCAGACAGAACCCCGGTCGGGGCGTCGGTATAATAGCCGAAGAACCCGGCGTCACTGCCCACCAGGCTTGTCACCCCGTACATGATCCAGTCACCCCAGTTACGGATCGCGCCAACCGCACCCCAGGGACGCCACCAGGCCATAATCATTACTGATAAAAAGCCAACCAGAATACCCGTAACAGTGGCATTCCACTCTGTTTGACAAAGGATCTTATACAAATCCTTTATCTTGTTTTTCATTACACTCTCTTCACTCATCTCTTCTCCTCGTGACAAAGTTGAATTTGAAACGGACTGCGTAAATAATTTTCTTTACCCTCAGCACCTGTTTTTGTCAAGAAGCAAGGATTATTAAATCAAAATTAACCAACTGTGAATTTTTTTAAAAAAAACTATAAAACCGGGTAACTACCAACACAAAAACACCTTGAACCGTCATTCATTTTGCTCTTGACAGATGTTTTTTGCTACAGTAGATACAATCTAATAGTATGAAATTTTGTTCAGGGCCCCAGAGAGGCTGGTCCTGAATTAATTTTTTTCAGGCTTGAAAATAGAAGTTTTCAGTCTACCGATACCAATCTTTTAGAGGAGGAAAATCAAATGAGTGACGTTAAAGTTGCTGACGCCGGACTCGCTGTAGCGGCCACCTTGGATGCTAAAGGCCTGAGTTGCCCCATGCCACTGCTCCGTACCAAAAAAGAAATTGGAAAACTCAAAGCTGGTGAGATTCTGCAGATCGACGGCACTGACCCCGGTTCACGGAACGACATCCCCGGCTGGTGCTCACGCGCCGGTCATGAGTACCTGGGTGAAAAAGAGGAGTCAGGCTACATCAGTTTCTTCGTCAAAAAAGGTTGATTTTTTTCGCATATGCGCGAGACATGTACCCCTTAATTTTACCTTTATAACTGGAGGAGAAAGCCAATGGCTGCCGATCCGAACAAACTTGCCATCTTCGTGACCTCACCGCAGAACATGCGGCACGTCGTGGGTATTGCCAATGCCGCCAAAAAGGCCGGCAAAGTGCCCATGATCTTTTTTACCTATAAATCTATTCACCTGACCAAGGATGCACGTTTTAAAGGCCTTGCAGAGATGTGCGGTGAAGAAAACCTGGCCATTTGCGCCGACAGTTATACCTGTGAAGGCTATGATTCGGCTGCCGATATTCCGGCCGGTCTGACCGCCAACCAGATGAGAACCCAGGCCTTCCACGGCGCTCTGCTGGACGAGTGCGGTAAGTACATCGTTTTATAAGGAGATTATCATAATGGAATCTTTAAAAGTATATATCCTGGTGGCCAACCGCATGTATTGTGACGGTGTCCGCTCTGGTCTGGGTCTGGCCGTGGAAAACCACTATGCCTACCCGGTTATCATGAACGGTGAGTTCCCCACTTTTTCTACCTACATGACCGAGAATATCGCCTGGGTTATGGACATGGAAGGCCAGGTTTACAGTTGCGGTGCCCCGGCACCTGATAACTGTGTGGATGAAGAAGGCGATAAGCTGATTGCCGAAATATCCCTGGAAGAGCTTGGAGAGGCCATGCGTGAAGCCGACTTCATCATCCCCTACGGCCTGCAGAAACAGACCAATGAGCCGCCGCCAGCCTGCGCCGAATAAGCAAGGAGACCGATCATGAAAATATTACAAGTTTATCGTTCTGAACCCAATGATCAAATCAAGACCCTTGTTGGTATTCTCAACAGGGATCGTGATGCTGATGAGTTTTTTCTCAATGTGGAAAGCCCTGATTATGATCAGCTGGTTGCAAAAGTCTTTGCCGCTGACAAGACCGTCTGCTGGTGGTAATTGACTGAAACCTTTTCAGTTTGATTTCAAACCCCGTTCTGATCTCTTTCAGAACGGGGTTATTTTTTTGTGGGTGTTGTCTGAGACCGTAACCACTCAAGGACACAGTCGTGGATAAGTGGCCTGAATTGTCTTATTTTCGTATTCTCCCGGCTGGGATGAACTCGATTGCTGAGCAGGACAATCACCAGTTGCTGTTCCGGATCAATCCACAGAGACGTCCCTGTAAACCCCAAATGCCCAAACGCTGAAGAGGAAAGATAACGCCCACTGCTTGATCCTGTCTCTGCCGGGCGATCAAACCCCAAAGGCCAGCACCTATTCTTTCCGTCTTTAACGAGTTCCTGGCGCAGATCAACACCCTGACACAGACCGCTCTTGTTTTTGTTTAAATATTGAGTGAGCAGCCCTTCTCCCGCCCGTAATACCCCAATAAGCGTTCCAAACAAACCGGCATGACCTGCCACACTTCCCATGGCCCGACAATTATCATCATGCACCTGACCTGAAAGCATCTTTCCCGACCAGGGGCATTTTTCTGTTTCCACGGCTGAATGATGGGAAGAAGGAGATGGAAAAAAGAGATCGTTCTTCAAACCCAAGGGTTTATAGAGACGATCTTCCACATAACTCTTCAAATCAACAGCACTTTTTTTCTCAATCAAAAAACCCAGGAGCATAAAATCCAGATCACTGTACAGTTGTTGTTTTCCGGGTTGATATTCCAGACTCTCCTCTAAAATAGCTTGTAAAAGCTGTTTTTTTCTCATCTGTTCAGGTTGCTTAATCAGATCAATATAATAGTTGCGATGAGATGGAAACCCGGCGGAATGAGTGACCAGCTGTTGAAAGGTTATTTTTGTTTTTTCTGGTGGCAGAGAAGATCCAAAAACATCAGCCAGAGATGTCTCCCACTTAAGAGAATGGCTGGCCATTAAGTGCAACAGAGCCGGCAAGGTGGCCAAAGGTTTCGTCAAGGAGGCCAGATCAAATAACGTCCGGCTGTTTACAACCGTTGAGGATTTTTCATAACTGCATGAACCATAATACCGTTCAAACCGATGAAATTTTCCCTCATTAAAAAAAATAAAACCGAAGGCTGCCCCACTAAAAATTTTCTCTTCTATTGCCTCTTTAAAAGAGCCACTCAAAAGGGTATCCAACTTGTTATAATTAACCATTTTCACGTTCTTTTTTTGATTATTTTATTGTATTTTCTGCCTCTTTAAACTACTCTATAAATTGACTTAATTTTACGCTATTTATTCTCTTTTTTTTCACCTGTATACTGAACAGTCTGGCTGGACCAAAAAGACGAACCATGGACGTTCTTTCCTTTTGTTTGGCCAGCAAAGGTCCCCGATAAACTTTGAGATTAAGGCGATTAAAAAAGACAAATCCTGTCTTCGATATCAAAATTCATAACAAGGATGGGCAAAAGATTATCTTTACCCTTTAATTTTTTTACAAAAAAAGTGTTGGCTAACAACTCAGCATTTCAAACAGTCTTAAGTTTTCAACATTCTTTCAACACCATCTTTGTTCATAGCCTTTGCATAAAGATGTTCATAGCCTGTTGAAAAACACATATCAACAAAATCAATCGGTTTTTCATTTACGGTTTGTTTAATATTTTTATTTAATATTTAGATAGTTAAAAAAGAAATAAACATATTAACCCTCTTAGTAACAATAATAAAAAGATTATTTATAAAGGGGTTTCCATGGCCATTCATTGTATCATCGAAAAAGACCATCTTTTGGAGGGACTTGCCGCCCTGCAAAACATCACCAGCAAAAAAGCCACAACCCTGGCTGTCTTGTCCAATGTCCTCATTGAGACCACAACCGATTCACTTATCCTGACGGCCACCGATCTGGAAGTTGGTTTACGTCTTCGTATTCCAGCACAAATACTGGAAGCAGGAAGTATAACCCTCCCCTGTAAAAAATTTTTTGAAATAGTACGTGAATCCGGTTCTTCTTCTCTGACCATGGAAGAAAAAGAGAATAACTGGATTATTATCACGGCAGATCATAGTCTTTACAATATTGCCGGGATGGCCAGTGCCGAATTCCCTGAGTTTCCTGAATATGAAGAGGACAATCTTCTTTCTTTTGATGCAGAAATATTTTCAGAACTCATCGAAAAAGTCATCTATTCTGTTTCGGGTGAACAGGAAAATATTTATTCATTGACCTGTGTCCTTTTTGAAAAAGAAAAAAGAGAAGAAAGATCCTACTTAAAGATGGTCTCTTCTGATGGTCATCGCCTTTCTTTCATGGAAAAATTTGTGACAACAGATATTGATCTGTTGTCACTTCATGCCAATACCCTCATTCCCAAAAAAGGGGTGCAGGAATTAAGAAAATTCTGCGAAAATAAACAAAAAATAGCCATTGCCTTTGATGAGAAACAAATGGTTGTCAAAGGTGATGATGCAGTTATGGTCGTTCGTCTTAAAATAGGTGATTTTCCAAAATATGAGTCGATTATCAAGACTATTCAACTCAAGAAAAAAATAAAAATAGAAAGACTCCCCTTTCTTGAATCCTTACGAAGGATAAATATCTTTACAGAAGATATTTTTAATTCCATTCAAATGGATATTAATGAAAATACCATGATCCTTTCTTCGCAGAGTGCGGACCTGGGCAATGCCAAAGATGAACTGCAAGTCGATTATAAGGGAGAGTCTTTAAAGTTGGCCTTTAATTGTCGTTATTTTATAGACACGCTGCAGGTTATGGATTGTTCGTCCGTCGATGTATATATCAATTCCAATAACAGCCCCTGTCTGCTCAGATCTGATATTGATGAGGGATTTATCAGTATCATCATGCCTATGCAGATTTAATGCTGTAATTCTCTTTATATATGATGCCAGTATCCATTTATTTCCATAAATGGATACTTTGGTTTTCTATTGTATCAAAATAAAAATTTTTAAAAGGAAAAAACTGTGACGGACAAGCAAGATTACGGAGCAGAACAGATCAAGGTTTTGGATGGTCTTGAGGCCGTTCGTAAGCGGCCGTCAATGTATATAGGCAATACTGCGGAAACAGGTCTGCATCACCTGATATGGGAAGTAGTTGATAACAGTATAGATGAGGCCCTGGCAGGACATTGCGATCGTATACTTGTCAATATCCAGAAAGATAATTCTATTTCGGTGGAAGATAACGGTCGAGGTATTCCGGTGGATATGCATCCCACTGAAAAGATGTCGGCCCTGGAACTGGTCATGACTACTCTCCATGCAGGTGGAAAGTTTGATCATTCTTCCTACAAGGTTTCCGGAGGATTACACGGTGTTGGCGTTTCTGTGGTTAACGCCCTTTCAGTTGAAGCCAGTGCCGAGATCAAACGAAATGGTAATATTTATCTGCAACACTATCGCTATGGTGCCAAAGCAGGTGAAATGGAAATTGTTGGAACCAGTGACCATACCGGAACCAAGATAACCTTTAAACCAGATCCGGAAATTTTTACTGAAACCACGGTCTATAATTACGATACAGTTCGGAGCCGACTGCAGGAACTGGCTTTTCTAAATAAAAATGTAAGAATTTATCTTAAAGATGAACGTACCGGGGCTGAAGACAAATTTCATGCCTCGGGCGGAATTGAGTCCTATGTTGAATATCTCAATCGTAAACGGACACTGATTAACGCCAAACCCATCATGATCACCGGAGAGAAAGATAATGTTCAAGTTGAAATAGCCTTTCAATATTTTGATGGCTATACGGAACGTCTTTTTTCTTTTGTGAATAATATCAATACACGGGAGGGTGGAACTCATGTGGCTGGTTTTCGGGCCTCATTAACCAAGTGTATTAACCGTTATGCGACTGATGATATTATCCCTAAAAATCTTAAAGAAAAGATGGGGGGGGATGATGTTCGGGAGGGTTTGACCTGTGTCATCTCTGTCCGGGTTCCAGACCCACAGTTTGAGGGGCAGACAAAGACTAAACTGGGCAATTCTGAGGTCAAATCCATTGTTGAATCGATTGGAACAGAAAAACTGACCTTGTTTCTTGAACAAAATCCCCAGGAGGCAAAAAAAATTCTGACCAAGGCTGTTGAAGCTGCCCGTGCCAGAGAGGCGGCCAAACGGGCTCGGGATCTGTCACGGAAAAAAGGTTCAACCAGCATGCTTATGGCTGGCAAGTTGGCTGAATGTCAGGAAAAAGATCCTGCCAAACGAGAGATTTTTATTGTCGAGGGTGATTCGGCCGGTGGTTCAGCCAAACAGGGCCGTGATCGGGCCATTCAGGCAATCCTGCCCCTGCGCGGTAAGATCATGAATGTGGAAAAGGCCCGTTTTGATCAGGTCCTAAACAGCGAAGAGATCAAAAACCTGATTGCCGCCCTGGGATGCGGGATTGGCAAAGAAGAGTTTGACCTGACAAAACTTCGCTATCACAAAGTCATTATCATGACAGATGCCGATGTCGACGGCGCTCATATCAGGACCCTGCTCCTGACCTTTTTTTACCGCCAGATGTTACCGTTGGTGGAAGGCGGATTTGTTTATATTGGTCAACCACCCCTTTACCGATTAGGTCGCGGTAAGCGTGAGCAGTATTTTCTTGAAGAAGAAGATCTCAGTGAACATCTCTTTACCGATGCATCTCAGTCCATGATCGTCACAACCCGCAATGATCAGCAACTGAAATTTTCAGAAGAAACCCTGAAGGCCCTCCTCAAAAAACTATCCATCTATGACAAAATAGTCTCCTATCTCTCTCGAATGAATATCTGGGAGGATATGCTGTACTTCTTGTTGAGCAATAATGTCCATTCGGCCGATCAGTTCAAGGATGAGTCCTTTTTAAAGGAGTTGATGGATAAGATCAGCAGCCCGGATTTAATCATCGGGAACAGCCGCTGTTGCCGTTGGCGCCCTGATTGTTATGAGGTGGATATTGCCATACGGGGAAAGGTCCAGGTCATGGTGACCCTGGGACCACAGATTCCACTCATCAACGAGTATCGGACGGCCCTGGAGCTTTTTGATTCAATTAATGACTTGCTGCGCTGTGAATTTATTCTCACTAAGACCACCAAGGGTGGATTGAACCAGGAGTATACGGTTCCGGACTGGCAGACGCTTTTACAGCTTATTCGTTCTGAAACCCTGAAAGGGGGCCATCTTCAACGGTATAAAGGTCTGGGAGAGATGAATCCTGAGCAGTTATGGGATACCACCATGAATCCAGCCAACCGGGCCTTGGTCCAGGTCAAGATCAATGATGCGGAACAGGCCGATGACGTCTTTACCACACTCATGGGAGACAAGGTTGAACCGCGCCGGGAATTTATCCAAAATCATGCCCTGGAGGTCACCGCGCTTGATATTTAAAAAAGTCCTCTATCAAATGCTCCTCTCAGGAGAGATTGATAAAGAGCCGGTACCCCGTTTGCTCATCTGACCAGTAGACCATCTGCCTTCACGATCAATCCTGTTGAGTCATCACGGGAGTTGTTACACATACATTCTTCAAAGGACTGACCAAGACCTATGAGCACAGAAAAAGAAATCCACGGTACAATCTCCATCGAGAAGGAAATGGAAAAATCCTATCTCGATTATGCCATGAGTGTCATTATTGGTCGGGCCCTGCCGGATGTCCGGGATGGATTGAAACCCGTGCATCGTCGGGCCCTGTTCGCCATGCGTGAGCTCGGCGTCCTGTATAATCGACCCTTTGTGAAATCCGCCCGGATTGTCGGTGATGTCATTGGTAAATACCATCCTCATGGTGATACGGCCGCCTACGACACTATCGTTCGCATGGCTCAGCATTTTTCCATGCGTTATCCCCTGGTCGACGGTCAGGGTAACTTCGGCAGTATGGACGGGGATTCGCCGGCTGCCATGCGTTACACCGAAGCTCGGATGACCAAAATTGATCAGGAAATCATTGGTGATCTGGAAAAAGAGACCGTTGATTTTATTCCCACCTATGACAATTCAATGACTGAGCCATCGGTCATGCCCAGTAAAATTCCGACTCTGCTGGTAAACGGATCATCAGGCATTGCCGTGGGGATGGCCACCAATATTCCACCCCATAACCTGACTGAGGTCATTGATGGCTTGATCGCCATGATCGATTCCCCTGGAATCACGGTGCATGAATTGATGGAGATCATCACTGGTCCTGATTTTCCCACGGGTGCAATGATCTGCGGCCGAGCCGGTATTCGCGAGGCCTATGAGACCGGTCGGGGCAGTATTCTCATGCGCTCCAAAACCCATGTGGAAAAGATAAAAGGCAGCAACAACCGTGAGGCAATTGTCATCACCGAGATCCCCTATCAGCAGAACAAGGCCACCCTGGTGACCAAAATAGCCCTGCTGGTCAAGGATAAGAAGATCAACGGTATCTCTGAGGTCCGTGATGAGTCGGACCGTCAGGGGCTGCGGGTGGTGATTGAGTTGAGAAAGGACGAAATTGCCGATGTGGTTCTGAATCAACTCTACAAGATGACTCCGTTACAACGTTCATTCGGGGTGATCATGTTGGCCATTGTCAATAACCGCCCAGAGGTCTTGAATCTGAAGCAGATCCTTGATCACTTTATCCTGCACCGCCGAACGGTCGTTTATAAAAGAACCGTCTTTGAACTGCGCAAGGCTGAGGAAAAGGCCCACCTGCTCGAAGGACTCAAGATTGCCATCAGTAACCTTGATGAGGTGGTGGAGCTGATTCGGGCCGCGCAAAACCCGGCCATGGCCAAGAGTCAGTTAATCGAACGCTTTTTGTTGAGTGAGGTCCAGGCCCAATCGATCCTTGACATGCGCCTTCAACGATTGACAGGGTTGGAACGGGAAAAAATCATTAATGATTATAACGAGATCATCAAACAGATCGAATGGTTGAATAAAATTCTCGGTGATGAGGATATGGTCATGCAGATCATTCGAGATGAATTCACAGAGATTCGCACTACCTATGGTGATGAACGACGGACAGAGATCATTGATCAGGTGGATGAGATCCTGCCCGAAGACATGATTACCCCGGAAGACATGGCCGTCACGGTCACCCATTCGGGGTATATCAAGCGGAATCCGGTAAATCTCTATCGCAGCCAGAATCGGGGGGGCAAGGGTGTGCGTGGTGTGGCCACGGTCGAGGAAGATTTTGTCTCCAACCTCTTTGTGGCTTCAACCTTGGATACATTTCTCTTTTTCACCAATCATGGCAAGGTGTTCTGGCGCAAGGTCTATCAGTTGCCGTTAGCCGGCCGCACGGCCCGTGGTAAGGCCATCGTCAATCTCCTCAATCTGGCTGAGGGTGAAAAAGTGGCAGCCATCCTGCCGGTCGCCGATTTCAGCGATGAGAGCGGTGAACGCACGATTCTGATGACGACCCGTTCTGGTCGGGTCAAGAGAACAAGTCTGCAGGAATTTAACCGTCCCATGAAGAAGGGGAAACGGGCCCTGACCATTAACGAGGGGGATGAAATTATCGGCGCCCATCTCCTCAGTGGCGATGATACGGTACTCCTGATTTCCAGGAAGGGTATGTCGATCCGTTTTCACGAGTCTGATGTCCGGGTCATGGGCCGGACGGCCGCTGGAGTTAAGGGAATCCAGCTAGGCGACGAGGATGGCGTGGTCGGGGCGATTGTTCTCTCCAGCGATGCCTCTCTGCTGACCGTGACTGAAAACGGCTACGGCAAGCGGAGCCCGATTGAGGAGTACCGGGTTCAGCATCGCGGCGGTAAGGGGATCTTTGCCATCAAGGCCAGCGAACGCAACGGAGATATCATCGGGGCCATGCAGGTGGATGACCAGGATGAAGTCATGCTGATTGCCGATTCCGGTAAAATGATTCGTATGCCTCTGGAAAACGTCCGGGTCATTGGCCGCACGACCCAGGGGGTCTGTCTGATCAATCTGGAAGAAAACGAGCGGGTGGTGGCCATGGACCAATTGGCCCCAGATGATTCCGAAGATGACGTACAGGACGATGAATAACGTCCTGCCGCAGCAGATTGCGGTCATCGGCGCCGGGTCCTGGGGTACGGCCATTGCCGGACTTTTGGCTGGCAAGGGGATGCGCACCCTGCTTTGGGGACATCGACCGGAACACGTGGAGACCCTGGTTCGGGAGCGTGAAAATCGACGGTATCTGCCAGGGTTTATTTTTCCAGAGTCACTGGAACCGGTCGCTGACCTGGCTTTGGTTCAGGGCTGTCAACTGGTCTGTATGGTTGTTCCCTCACATGGTTATCGTCAGGTATTTTCAGAACTGCTTCCTCACCTGCTTCCCGGGACAACCATTATATCTGCAGTCAAGGGGATTGAAAATGATTCACTTCTGACCATGACTCAGGTGATGACAGAAGTGATGGAGCAGGCCCTTGGGAAAGAACAAAGGCAGAGTGACCAGATTGAGCTGGCGGTCCTGTCTGGGCCCTCTTTTGCCAAAGAGGTCGCCTTGGGCCTGCCCACGGCCGTGACCATTGGCTGTGGAAATCTGACCCGGGTCCAGGATCTGCAACAGATTTTTGCCACAGATACCTTCCGGGTGTATGGCAGTTGTGATCTGATTGGCCTGGAGATCAGTGCGGCGCTGAAGAATATTGTGGCCATTGCCGCTGGCATCTGTGATGGTTTGGGTTTTGGCTTGAACAGTCGAGCTGCCCTGATCACCCGTGGTCTGGCGGAAATTACCCGCCTGGGCGTTCGGATGGGGGCTGACCCGCAAACGTTTTTCGGACTGAGTGGTCTGGGTGATCTTGTCCTGACCTGTACCGGTGATCTCAGCCGAAACCGGACTGTGGGGCTCAAGCTGGGTCAGGGGAAGAAGTTACCCCAGATTCTCGAAGAGATGGAGATGGTCGCGGAGGGGGTCAAAACCACGCGCAGTGGTCATGATCTGGCAGTCAAACTCAAGGTCGAAATGCCGATTCTCGAGCAGGTGTATCAGATTCTCTATGAGGACAAAAATTGTTCCACAGCGGTCATGGACCTCCTGACCCGGGAACTCAAGGTCGAATAGGGGCAATGCAAAAGTTGTCCCTGTACAGCTTTTTTTAGTCCAGCGGTGCTGGTTTATTTGGACCAGTCGTTGTCCATAAACTCTTCATGATCTGGTTTGGGTGCTTTTTCTTCTCCCAGGCGCTGTTCAAGCCACTTGAGGATATTGGAAAATTCGGCTGTGAGCTCAGCCATGGCCAGCCCTCGATGACTGACCCTGTTTTTCTCTTCCATGTTACACTCGGCAAAGGTCTTGCCCAGACCTTCATGGAAAAAGATCGGGTCATAACCAAAACCGCTGTTGCCTCGTCTCTCATCAATAATAATGCCCTCACAGCGCCCCTCATAGGTCAGGGCTGGACCCGAGGGGACAGCAACTGAGAGTACGCATTGAAACGCTGCCTTGCGGTTGCTGATCCCTTTGAGCGATTCTAACAACTTGGTGCAGTTGTCCGCATCGGTGGCACCTTCCCCGGCATAACGGGCCGAATAGACACCAGGCGCCCCGTCCAGGGCCTCAACAACCAGGCCCGAATCGTCGGCAATCGTCGGCAAACCAAGAACACGGGCAGTCTGGTGGGCCTTTTTGTAGGCGTTGTCATCAAAGGTAGCCCCGTCTTCAATAACTGGCGGGATCGGTCCGAAATCGGCCAGTGAACGGATCTCGACCGGGAAATCTTTGACCATTTCCCGGAATTCTTTAAGTTTGTTGGCATTTGTCGTTGCCAGGACAATGATTGAAACCATGGTATTGTTCCTTTGTCTATCAGAGATCTTCTCTGTGATTACAGTGTGTTTTGGAGAACTTTTACACCAGCACGTAGTGGGTGTTGCTTCGAGCCTTGATCGGGTCGGTGTGTTTTTCCAGGAAAATTGATTTCAAGAGAGGGAGTGACAAGCAGAAACAGAAGCGCTATCTGTCGCAGTTGTTTTCACACTCTCCCTGTTTTTTCTTTTTCTGACGCAACTGCCTATCATACCGTTCCTGTTCACTATATATACAGCCACAGTAGGCTTGTCGATACAAATCCATGTCTATGGAGCGATCAATACCCTCCTGCCAGCCTTCACGGAAATCGGCATAGTAAAAGGCAATCTGATATTTTTCCTCCATCTCCCGTCCCAAGGCGCGGATAGCGGCGTGGTTCTGATAACGGCTGTAGAGCAGGGTGGTGGAAAAGGCTTCGAGGCCCTTCTCACGCGCCTTGATAGCGGTCTGCTCCAGCCGCATTCGATAGCAGATTTGGCAGCGCCGGTGTTCGTGAAAAACCACCCGTCTGAGATATTCACAGAGCCCATACTCCTGTTCATATTCGACCGGCAGTTTTTCTTGCTCGGCCAGCATTCTGACCCCGTCCATCCGTTTCTTGAATTCGCGGAATGGATGGATATTCGGATTATAAAAATACCCTTGCACCTCAATCCCTGCATCGCGCAGGACAGGGAGTGGATAAGTGGTACACGGGCCACAGCAGATGTGGAGCAGGAGTTTCATTTGACGGTGATCTTGAATTGTTTGGGATCGATCTGGTAGGTATGGATCTTGTAGTTGATGATCCGCAGGCTGGTGTCCAGGGTCTTGGCCGCCCGGGTCTGATTGCCGTTGTTCTGTTTGAGGGCCTCAATAATGAGATCTTTTTCAAAATTCTCCACGGCTCCGGCCAGCGAGAGGAGCTGCTCACCATTGATTGATTCCGGAGTTTGCAGGGTCGGTGGGAGGTGAATGCTTTTGATGGTGTCATCATCACAGATCAGCACGGCCCGTTCCATGCAGTTTTGCAGTTCGCGGACATTCCCCGGCCAATGATACTGGATAAGCAAGTCGATGGCTGGCGTGGATATCCGCTTGATATTTTTTTTGTTTTCCTGATTGAAAAGCTCAAGAAAATACTCGGCTAACAGCAGGATATCGGTCCGTCTCTCCCGCAAGGGAGGCATGTAGATGGGAAAGACGTTCAGTCGGTAATAAAGGTCTTCACGAAAGGCTCCCTCTTTGACGGCCTGTTCCAGATCTCTGTTGGTGGCGGCAACCAGTCGGACATCACAGGAAATTGAGCGGGTTGAACCTAGGCGCTGAAAGCTCCGTTCCTGAACCACGTGCAGCAGTTTGACCTGGACTGTGGGGCTGATCTCTCCGATCTCGTCCAGGAACAGGGTCCCGCCGTCAGCCTGTTCAAAGCGGCCGATCTTCTGTTCCGTGGCCCCGGTAAAGGCCCCTTTTTCATGACCAAAGAGTTCGCTCTCCAGCAGTGTTTCAGGCAGGGCAGAGCAGTTGACCACCATGAACGACTTGTCGCGGCGGCGGCTGTTGTAATGGAGGGCCTTGGCCACCAGGGTCTTGCCGGTTCCGGACTCACCGCGCAGCAGGACAGTGGCCGTGGAATCCACCACCCTGTGGGCCATCTCAAAGACCTCCTGCATCCGGCTCGAATTGCCAATGATGTCGGTGATCCGGTTTTTACCGGACAACTCCCGCCTGAGCTTCTGGTTTTCCCGGCGCAGTTCCTCGGTTTCCTGATTGACGGTCTGAATACGCAGGGCGGTCTGGGCGATCAGGCTGCTGAGAATGGTGAGAAAACGAAGGTCGGCCTCGGCCTGGTCCAGGCCATGTTCATAGACCCGGTCGATACTTAAGGCCCCGATGACCTGTTTGCCGCTCTGAATGGGAACACAGATAAAAGAACATCTCTGCTTGGTCTGGTCGCCCCGTGCCCGGGTTTTATTGAGAAATAAAGGTTCGTCCCCAATATGGGGGACGATGATCGGTTCGCCCGAGGCCACGACGCGGCCGGTGATGCCTTCACCGATCTGGTATTGCCCGCGTTTGCGATTTTCTGCGGTGAGGCCATGGGCCACTTCAATTTCCAGTTTACCGGTCAGGGGATTGATGATTGAAACCGTACCGTTGGTCATGCTTTTGAGATCGGCCAGGGTCTGCATGGCCTTGTCCAGACAGTCGCGAAGGTCTGTGGCCGAGGCCAGTTCTTTGGTTATTTCATAGAGACAGGTCAGGTCTTGAATATCGACTGTAAGGTTGCTTGGGGTATTCATTGGCAATGGAGTCTGAGGGTGGGTGCTCATAAGTCCTTACAGGACGGCTCGTCTTTTTTGTTGCTACACAATATTGTACCAGATTCCCCGCCCGTGTACATTAATAGTTTACGAATTTGTAGTTTTTTGTGTGCTCCTGTGGTGGCCGTCAGGAGTTATTGTGTTGCCAGTGCGGGCGTGCCAGGGTCTTTGGCACGGCATCGGTGTTGGACAATGTTTTTGGAGTTGGATTCCCCGCCCCTGTTTATTGACAGGTTCTGTTCAAGGTGGTAAAAGGTTGTGACGTAAGTTCTGGAGGAATGGCCGAGTGGTTTAAGGCGGCGGTCTTGAAAACCGTTGTACGAAAGTACCGTGGGTTCGAATCCTACTTCCTCCGCCAGACTTGGAGAGGTGACCGAGAGGCCGATGGTGCTCGCCTGCTAAGCGAGTGTGGGGGTTATACTCCACCGAGGGTTCGAATCCCTCCTTCTCCGCCAGAATATAAAAAACCCTTTGTCAACCAGGTGTTGGCAATGGGTTTTTTGTGTTCTGGGTGAATGGTTGTGTGGGCGGGAGTTAAAATCCCCACATCAACGAGCGTTTGATCCAGCCGTTCAGGCCGGATTCATGTCGGACCTTGACCCATCCCTTTCTCTGTTCGACGGTCTGGAACACGACCCCGTAATAGGCCTTGCCGACCACGCGGTTATGGGTCCCGGGACCTGAACGGATATTGACCGTCTTGTTTTTGTTCCGAAAGATCTTGACGACCATGTGCCCTTTTTTCTTGAGCAGGTCACGGTGAACCCAGCCGATGTCGTTTTCAAAGTCCTGAACCTTGACCCATTGCCCCTTGCGACTGACCACTTTCAGGGGAAAACCCTGGCCATATTCATATTTGACACGATAATTGCTCCCGGGTCCGGAGCGGATGTTGACCTTTTCGCCGTCAATACTGAGCATTTCCGCCCAGGCGTTCCCGACCATGAAGATCAGGATCAGGGCCAGGCTGGTGATGATGGTTTTTCCTTTAAAACTCATGAATAAATAATCTCTGGCAGATGTCTTGGGAGGTTTTTAAAAAAAGGAATCGTATGGCTGCGGGGCAGCGGCAACAAGAATGCTGTGCCGGTGGCGCATATGGTTTTTGGATGAGTAACAAGATCTTGAATCTCTTCAAACTAGTCTAAAACACCGGTGAGTTCCAGGAAAATTTTGGCCATTGATTTAAGTCAAGGAAAAGAGAGAAAAGAAGTGGCATACTCACTGTAAAGGCTGCACTAAAAAGGCGCATGATCTGGACAGTCCCTTGGTGGGACTTTTTGGGGAAACGACCGAAGACCCAGGAGATTGATGATGAAAAAAATAGAATTGGGCAGTACCCGTGAATTTTTGGAAAAAGGAATGAAACGCTTTTTTCTGGTGGCTGATTCGCCCTACCTGAAATTGATCAACTTCAATCTCACCGCAGGTCATGTCTTTCCGGTTCACTCCCATGATCTTGACGGGCAGTTGCTCATTCAGGTCCTTGAGGGGAGTGGTGCCTTTCTCGGGGCAGACAAGGCCGAAATTCCAGCCAAGCCAGGTGATATCCTCTTTTCTGAGATCCGTGAACCGCATGGGGTGCGGGCTGATACCGATATGCGTATCCTGATCACCATCACCCCGCCCATCTGAGTTCTGGAAGAGTTGTAATTCAGTGTGCTTTGCTGCCTCTGGCCAGAATCAGGAGGCCGGTGCCAGCCGACATCAGAGAGGCGGTTATGATTCCGATCTTGGCCTGATCCACCATTTGTGGATCTTGAAATGAGAGGCCGGTGATGAAAATACTCATGGTAAAGCCGATTCCGGCCAGACATCCGGCCCCGAATATGTGAAGCCAGGTGGTGTTCTTGGCCAGTGGAGCCTTCAGAATCTTGCTGGCCAGCCAGGTGCAGGACGTGATCCCCAGGGGTTTTCCGATGACCAGGGCCAGGATAATGCCCAGGGTGATGTTGTTGTTCATGATCAGATGCAGACCCCGCCAGTCGATGATGACTCCGGCATTGGCCAGAGCAAACAGGGGGACGATCAGGTAGGTGACCCAGGTATACAGGCCATGTTCCAGACGCTGGAGCGGGGTCTCTGTGTTGTGACAGGCCATTTCAATGGACTGGACGGTATTCAGGTGGTCAGGATTGCTGAGGATGGTGTGGCCGCAGTCACTGTGATGGCAGTCGAGACGTTCGAGAAAGGCATGGGCTTCAGTGAAGAATTTGGCTGTGTCATACTTGCCCCTGGCCGGGATGAACAGGGCGACCAGGATTCCGGCCACGGTGGCGTGAATCCCGGCGCTGAGAAAGGCCAGCCAGATCCCAATCCCCAGCAGGGCATAGACCAGGGTATGGCGAACCCAGAAGAAGTTGGCCAGGGCCAGGCCCAGAAGCAGAAGCGCCGCTACTCCGAGTGAAGCCCAGTGTATCGAGGGGGTGTAAAACAGGGCAATGACCAGAACCGAGCCCATGTCATCGGCAATTGCCAGGGCCGAGAGAAAGATCTTGATGCCAAAGGGAACCCGTTTAACGATCAGGGCCAGGACGGCCAGGGCAAAGGCAATGTCCGTGGCCATGGGGATACCCCAGCCATGGGCTCCTTCCCCGCCTGCATTGATTGTTGTATAGATCAGGGCCGGGACGATCATCCCCCCCAGGGCTCCGGCCACCGGCAGGGCGGCCTTTCGCAGCGAGGATAATTCACCGACCAGAATCTCACGTTTGATCTCCAGGCCGACCACAAAGAAAAAGAGGGTCATCAGGGCCTCGTCGATCCAGTGCAGTAAAGACTTGCTCAGTTGCATCTCACCAAAGGCGATGCTGACCTGGGTATGCCACAGGTGATTGTAGGCCTCCGGGAACAGGTTGGCCCAGACCATGGCCAGGAGTGTCGTGGACAGGAGCAGGAAACCGCTGGTGGTCAGTTTTTTGAAAAACCACAACAGGGGTCTGGTCATCAGAGGCCGGATTGTCGGTCTTTCAGGTGCGGACAATGGCTGATTGTGGTGGGTAGTCGGAGGCATGGCGGTTTGTTTTTTTAGAGATAAGATGTTTGAGGCCAATTTACATTTTATCAACAGGAGAGTGTTTGTCAAACGAAAGGGTACTTTGAAAAATGCGGATATTCATGAAAGGGCAAGGTGCAAGAGAAAATGGACCAGAGGTAGCCAAAAGATATTCCGTAGATACAATTTTGCCCGAAACTCAGATCTTGAGTGAAATGACAATTTTTCATGATACCAGAAAGTCATTCTTCTTTCCCGATCAAGTCTGTTTGTTTGACGAATAACAGAAAATTTTTTGAGCTTCCCTGAATAAACATTATTGACAAAATTGACACGCGTCTTAAAGTGAGTGAACTATTACTAACTTTAAGACTGTTCTTTTTCAGGAGGGTTGATGAATATTCACGGGAAGCATCTGCCGGCAGAGGAACGTCGCGCGGTGACGGTTGAGACCGTGGTTGAACTGGCAGCGGAGCAGAACCCCGGCGATATCACCACGACAGCCATTGCCAAACGTATGGGGTTGACTCAGGGTGCCCTGTTTCGCCATTTTGCCAGTAAAGATGCGATTCTGCTGGCAGTCATGGAGTGGGTGGCCGAACGGTTGCTGGCTAGAGTTGATAAGGCCGTGCAGGGCGTCTCGTCCCCGATTGCCGCACTTGAGGCCATGTTCATGGCGCACGTAACGTTTGTTGCCGAGCATCCTGGTGTCCCCCGCATGCTTTTTGGTGAATTACAGCGGGCCGAGGACACACCGGCCAAACGCATGGTGCAGATGCTCATCCGCCGTTATGGAAAGCGACTCCATCGATTGATCGAGAAAGGGAAGGCGGTAGCCGAGCTGGATGACCAACTCGACACGGAAGCCTCTGCCACCCTCTTTATTGGTATGATTCAAGGATTGATTATTCAATCGTTATTGGCCGGCAACGTGGGCCGCATTTGCCATGATGCGCCTCGAGTTTTTGCTATCTATCGTCATGGCATCAGGAGCAGGCAATGAAATACTTTCCTCTTCAGGGGAGGACTCTGGCATTGCTGGTGGTTCTTGTCCCTCTGTTTGTCCTTTTTGGTTATGTTGCCCTGCGTTCAGGGCCGTTGGCTCCGGTCCCAGTGACCACGGTGACTGTGGAGGATCGTGCCATTGTCCCGTCACTGTTTGGTGTTGGTATTGTTGAGGCGCGCTATACCTATAAAATTGGTCCTACCTTTGCCGGGCGGGTCAAACGGCTGGATGCTCATGTGGGTGACCTGGTCAGGGCTGGGCAGGTGCTTGGGGAAATGGATCCGGTGGATCTGGATGAGCGGATCTCAGCCCAGGAGGCCGCGCTCAAGCGCGCTGAGGCACAGCTGAATGAGGCCCGGGCGCGACAGGTGTATGCCCGGACACAGGCCCGGCGGTATGAACATCTGTTGGCGTTACGCTCGATCAATGAAGAGATCGTGACGACCAAAAAACATGAATTACAGGTGGCCGAGGCAGGTTTGAATGTGGCCCAGGCGGAACTTGTCCGGATCGATGCCGACCGTGAGGCCTTGAGTGCGCTACGGAACAATCTGCATCTTGTCGCCCCGGCCGACGGTCTGGTTGCTGTGCGCAGTGCTGACCCGGGGACCACGGTCGTGGCGGGCCAGGCAGTGGTGGAGTTGATCGATCCCAAAAGCCTGTGGGTCAATGTGCGTTTTGATCAGATTCAGACGCGCGGACTTGCCGCTGGTCTGTCGGCTCGAATTGATCTGCGTTCACAGGCGGGCGAGGTCATGGGCCGTGTGTTGCGGGTGGAGCCTTTGGCCGATGCGGTGACCGAGGAAACCCTGGCCAAGGTGGAGTTTGCTCAAATCCCGAATCCCCTGCCGCCAGTGGGTGAACTGGTCGAGGTGACTGTGGCCCTGCCTCCTCTGCCGGCGGCACCGGCCATTCCTAACGCTTCGATTCAGCGTATCAATGGCCAGTTGGGTGTGTGGCGGGTCGTGAGCGGTGATCTGCGTTTTACCCCGATTACCCTGGGCGCGAATGATCTGGAGGGGCAGGTGCAGGTCAGTGCAGGGCTCAAGGCAGGGGATGAGGTGGTGGTTTACAGCGTCAAGGCCTTGAAGACGCGCAGCCGTATCCATCGGGTCGATCAGTTGCCGGGAGTGAAGTGATGATCAGTCTTGCTGGCCGTGACATCATGCATGCCTGGGGAAAGTTTGTTTTTACCGGCGTGGGCCTGGGGCTCCTGATCGGCGTGACCCTGACCATGGCCGGCGTCTATCGCGGCATGGTGGATGACGCCAAGGTGCTGCTCGATAACAGCGGCGCTGATCTCTGGGTGGTACAGAAGGATACCCTTGGTCCGTATGCGGAATCGTCAAGTATCTATGACGATACCTGGCGTGGTATCCGCGGCATGCCGGGGGTGGTGCGGGCGGCGAACGTCACCTACCTCACCATGCAGGTGCATCATGGCGAGCGGGATGTCCGCGCCATGGTCACCGGGGTCACGGTCGGTGAAGCCGGGACACCCGGCTGGCCCCCGTATCTCGTGGCCGGGCGCCAGATGACCCGCGGCCATTATGAGGCAGTGGCTGACATGGCCACGGGTTTTAAGCCGGGAGATCGTATTCAGATTCGCCGCAACCAGTATACAGTGGTTGGTCTGACCAGACGGATGGTCTCTTCCAGCGGAGATCCGATGGTGTTTATTCCGCTCAAGGATGCCCAGGAGGCCCAGTTTCTCAAGGACAATGACGCCATTCATCAACAGCGGCGGCGTACCGGCGAAAACCCGGCCTTTAATCGCCCAGGAGTGCCTGGGGTCCTTGATGCGGTCATTGCCTCGCAGGCCACCAATCCCTCGGTCAACGCGGTTCTGGTGCAGATCGACCCGAACCATGACCCGGCCCAGATCGCTGAATCGATTCGCCGCTGGAAGCGTTTGACGGTCTATACCCGGAGCCAGATGGAAGATATTCTGGTCGGCAAGTTGATTGCCACCTCTTCCCGACAGATCGGGATGTTTCTGGTGATCCTTGCCATTGTCAGCGCGGCCATTGTTGCCTTTATCATTTACACCCTGACCCTTGGCAAGATTCGTGAGATTGCAGTGCTCAAGCTGATTGGCACCAAAAACCGTACCATTGCCGGCCTGATCATGCAGCAGGCCATTGCCCTGGGGTTAATCGGCTTTGTGGTGGGCAAGATCGCGGCTACGATCTGGGCCCCGATCTTTCCCAAGTATGTCCTGCTTGAACCGCAGGATGCGGTCAGTGGCTTTCTGGCCGTCGTGGTCATCTGTATCCTGTCGAGTGTGATTGCCATTCGTGCCGCACTCAAGGTCGATCCGGCCGAGGCCATTGGAGGCTGATATGAACGGTAAGGGGATACGTCTGGAAGGTTTAAAAAAACGTTATGGCAGTGGCGACACAGCTGTTGACGCCTTGAAGAACGTGGACATGCACGTGGCTCCGGGTGAGGTGGTTGGTCTGATCGGGCCCTCTGGCTCTGGCAAGAGCACCCTGCTCAAGTGCCTGGGTGCGGTGATCGAACCGACCGCCGGGCGCATGATACTGGGGGATGAGGTGATTTATGAAAATGGGTGGCGGGTCAAGGACTTGCGTGCCCTGCGGCGCGACCGGATCGGTTTTATCTTCCAGGCGCCCTATCTTATTCCCTTTCTCGATGTGACCGACAATGTTGCCCTGTTGCCCATGCTGGCCGGAAGGCCCAATGGGGTGGCGCGTGCGCGGGCCCTGGAGCTGTTGCAGGCCCTTGATGTGGGACATCGGGCCAAGGCCATGCCCTCACAACTTTCGGGTGGTGAACAGCAACGGGTGGCCATTGCCCGTGGCCTGGTCAACCGGCCGCCGGTGATTCTGGCCGATGAGCCTACCGCGCCGCTTGACAGTGAACGCGCCCTGGCGGTCATTCGCATTTTAAACGACATGGCGCGTAAACTCGAGACCGCCATCATTGTTGTCACCCATGATGAAAAAATCATACCGACCTTTAAACGAATCTATCACATCCGTGATGGCGTGACGTATGAAGAGGCGGGTGAGGGGCGTGGTCTCGATTGAAAATGATCGCCTCACTTCTTTGATTGAACGTTGACGAGCCAGTCAGAAATCCCATGGGGGGCATCTGTCGTGTGGATATTGGTGCAGAGGTGATCAGTGATTCTGGTCCGGCAGCCCATCAATCAGAGCACGCAGGGCCGCGATATGAGCCGGGCGGGTGCCGCAACATCCGCCGATGACTGTGGCGCCTGTTTGCAGCCAATCAGCCGCATGGAGGGCGTAGCGCTCGGGAGTGAGGTCTGTTCTCAGGGACAGGAACCAGTTGGCATCTTTTTCGTCATCACCCCCCCAGTTCTCAGGAATGGGAGTAAATGCGTTGGCGTAACCACCCACCCACGGTGCTCGGGAGCGAACCAGTTCCGGCAAGGCTTTGGTGATACTTTCCGGGGCACAGCAGTTGGCCAGAAACCCGCTGATGGGCAGATCGTGCAGAGCGGCCACCACATCAGCGATGGACTCTCCGCTTCTCAGATTCCCGGATTGATCTTCATGCAGTGTCCAGGCAATCCAGACCGGCTTTCCCGTGCGGCAGGCGGCCGTTGCCGCGGCACGACCTTCGGCGCCAGTGGACATGGTCTCACACAGAAACAGATCGACATGAGGCGCCAGCAGCTGGGCCTGCTCCAGATAGAGGGCCTCTATTTCCTCTGGAGGACCGACCAGATCTGGCCGAAAACTGCCCTTGAGCGGCGGCAGTGATCCGGCAATCAGGGTCCTGCAACAGGCTATATCCCGAGCCTCAATGGCCAGCGTGCAGGCGAGTCTGTTGAGTTCGGCAAAACGGGACTCGATCCCCTCTCGGGCGAGATCACTGCGAATCAGGCCATAGGTGTTCGTGGTAATTATTTCAGCGCCAGCCTGAATGTAATCAAGATGAATCTGACGCACAATGTCTGGATCGGTGAGGAGAGCGGCGGCCGACCAGATGGTATCGGGCACGGAGACCCCCCGGAAGAACAGTTCCTGTCCGAGGCCACCATCGAGTAACAGCACTTTGTGGTCAAGTTGCAGCACGAGTAATATCCCTCCTCTTTTCAGCGGAATGCCCCCAGTTAAAGAGTCATGAAATTTTTCCAGAGAGGCAGTTTTTTTATCCCATGGTCTCTGCGGTCCGAGTCCCGAAATTATATTTTTCGTGAAGACCATATTTCTGCGTCTCCATATTGACAATCTCCAGAAACCCTCCATATAATAAAGTGTACGCTGTATTTCAGAAGTTTTCAAATGGGTGTAGGAGCTTTTTCCTGTGAAACAAATTCTTAAACTGCCCCATCTCTGGCCTGTCGGGTAACTCACTTACCTGACAGGCTCCTTTTCTCTTGGGATACTCTTTTGGGCTCGCTTCAGACAATCATTATTCGATGTGGAGGGAAGTCATGAAAACGGTACGGTGGCAGGTTTGTGTTTATCTCTTTCTCGCAGCAGGCCTGACCGCGTTTCTTGCAGCGTGCGGTGGTGGCGGTGGTGGTGACAGTGACACCGGATTGACGTACACCGGACTGACGACTCAGGCCGTCATTACCGAGGACAATGCCAAAACGCTGGCTGCCGACACCTGGTATGCCGGGATGGCGGGTCCGCAACTTGATATCTTCGGGGCAGTCCAGGCAGGACCGGAACGCAATACCAATGGATCGGCCCTTTCATCTTTGATCGTATTCCTCGAAGGGCTGGGCCAGCAGATCGTGGCTGCACCTCAGGGGACCCAGAGATATGTGGGGGCTGCGGTCAATGAGACCATGCCCGGTTCATGCAATGATGATATCAATGTCGGGTACGGAACGATCATTGGTACCGTTAATGATGTCACCGGATATATTGATGTTTCTGTGACATTTGTCAATTTCTGTGAGGCAGGGGCGGTTGTGAACGGTCAGGCCGGTATGACAGGTGTCGCACCAAACGGAGATCTTGTTTCTTTTACTCTCACCTTCAGTGAGATGACCCTGGAGGGTCTGGCTGTCCCTACTGATTCCATAACCCTGAACGGAAGTTTCGGTTTTAATTATGCGGCTGTCCCAGTGACTGCAACCATGTCGTATGTCGTGCGGGACAATATTCTTGAGAAGAGCTATTGGCTCAAGGACCTTGTGGTCGAGCTTGTAGCTGGAGAGACCTATACCGAGATAACGGCAATGTCTGGTCGTTTTTATGCCCCGGATTATGGGTATGTGGAGATTTCAGTCGGAGAGACGATCTACATGAACGACGAAGACAGCAATCCGTCCAGTGGCGCATTGATCCTGACCGGGGTAACAGGTACGGGCGTCGGAACCACTTGGGCCCGTTTGACCTTTTTCGATGGGAACATGTACCAGGTTGATGCTGACACCACCGGTGATGATGTCTATGATTTCACCACTGGGGTTGAAAACTGGTAACCTGCAATCACCGTTCAACAAGGTTAACGAGCATCAATGAGTTGATACGAAAGTTCAT
>ERZ889078.238-NODE-238-length-50433-cov-9.536286_pt1 | contig 50433 bp, 42 predicted proteins | sample MGYA00521266_ERZ889078 | MGnify/ENA primary metagenome ERZ889078 (study PRJEB32303, sample SAMEA104408618) | aquatic metagenome | biome: Brackish water; feature: Pelagic; material: water | place: Baltic Sea | collected 2014-06-16T06:34:00 | depth 76,534 m ... | reverse complement strand
GCACCGGCGGGCCCTCAGCTGGACGGCCGGCTCTATGCGCCCAACAGCGTCAACCTCAGCCCGCTTGGCGTCGCGTTCGGCAGCTACTCCGTCAACTTTGAGCGTCTGGTGACGCCGCACCACGGTCTGATCGTCGAAGGGCAGTTCTCCTCGTCGTCCAACGACGCCAACACGTCGACCAGCGGCGGTGTCGCGCTCGGCTGGCGTCTTCACTTCAACGGCACGCAACGAAGCTGGTTTGTCGGGGTGATGGGCGCCTACAACGTCGGCTCTGCGGAGGCGACCATCACCGACAGCGCTGGCACCCGCGCCATCGACCTCAGCACCACAGCGCTCTCGCTCACGGCCAACTTCGGCAAGCGTTGGGTGTTCGGCCCGGGCATCAACATCACGTTTCGCTTTGGCCTCGGCTGGGCGAAGTACAACGTCACCACGGACAGCACCGACCCGAGCGCCAAGGAGGCCGTCGAAGCCGTTGACGCGCTGCTCGCGTTCATCCCAATCGGCATCGACGGCGAGCTCAGCATCGGCTTCTGCTTTTAGCCCGACCTCGGGTGCACCGCTGCTAGCCTACTGGCGCATCGGCTCTGCTGCGGCGTGTGCATTGCTGCGGGCGCAGCGCTACACTGGCTGCCATGACGACCTACCCCGTGCAAGTGGTGATCTTCGGTGCTTCTGGCGACTTGACCGCCCGCAAGTTGATTCCCGCGCTCGTCGACAACGCCAGTCGCGGCGCGTTTCAGACGCCGGTGCAGATCATCGGCGTCGCGCGACACCCGAAGACCTCGGAGTCCTGGCGGGCCGAGCTGGCCACGTGGCTCAGCGACGACCAGCGCGCGGCGTGGGATGCGTTCGCGCCTAACGTCTTCTACACCCAGGCCGACGTGGACGATCCAGCGTCGATTGAGGAGCTGGCCGCCGATCTGGACGAGCTGGCTGGCGAGCACGCCGCGACGTGTGGCCGGCTGTTTTACCTCGCGCTGGCGCCACGCCTGTTTGCGCCGACGGTGGAGCGCTTGGCGCACATCGGCATGCTGACGTCAGATCCGCTGCGCGCGGAGGGCTGGCGTCGCGTCGTCATCGAGAAGCCGTTTGGGACCGATCTGGCGACGGCGCAGTGGCTCAACATCGTGCTGGGTCGGCATCTGCGCGAGGACCAGATCTACCGAATCGACCACTATCTCGGCAAAGAGTCCGTGCAGAACCTGCTGGCCTTCCGCTTCACCAACGCGATCTGGGAGCCGCTCTGGAACCGTGCGCACGTCGACTCGGTGGAGATCTCCGTTTGCGAAGCCGTCGGTGTCGCGGACCGTGGCGGCTACTACGATCACGCCGGCGCGTTGCGTGACATGGTGCAAAATCACCTGATGCAGCTGCTCGCCCTGGTCGCCATGGAGGCGCCGACGTCGATGTCGCCGGAGGCGGTGCGCAGCGAGAAGGTCAAGGTGCTCAGAGCGCTGGTGCCGTTCACGAGCCCGGAGGACGTCTGGCGCGACGTCGTGCGCGCGCAGTACGTCGATCCGTCGGAGAATCCGGGCTATTTGCAGGCCCCCGGCGTGGCCGAAGACAGCGCCACCGAGACGTTTGTGGCCATCCGCGCCCAGATCCACAACTGGCGCTGGAACGGCGTGCCCTTTCTGCTGCGGACGGGCAAAAGCCTGCGTAAACGCTACACCGAGATCATCTTGCGCTTCCGTGCGCCGCCCGTGGATCTCTTCACGGCGCCCACGACCTCGGTGCTGGCGGGGAGCTTCTGCTCGATGCAGCCCAACGAGCTGGTGATGCGCATTCAGCCGGACGAAGGCATCCGCATTCGCTTCTTGGTCAAACAACCCGGGCCGGGCAACGTCATGCGGTTGGCGTCGCTGGGGTTTGACTACAAGGACGTCTTTGACGAGCGCTCACCCGAGGCCTACGAGCGCTTGCTGCTCGACGCGATCGAGGGTAACCCGACGCTGTTCATTCGCGGCGACGAGGCCGAAGCGGCCTGGCGATTCTGCGACGCGATCCACGCCGCCTGGGACGCCCCCGACGCGCCGCCGCCAGGGCGCTACGAGGCCGGATCTACGGGCCCTGAGGAGGCCGACAGCCTCTTCCGCGGCTGCGAAGGGATCTGGGGACACGGCGGCGTATGAGCGACGCTAAGCGGCCTGAATCGCGCGAGATCCACCAGGTGCTCACCATCCACGCCCCTGGCCGGCCGGCGGTTCATGTCTGCGACGACCTCGCTGAGACCGCCGGGCCCATGGTGCGCGCGGCGATGGCGGACCGCATCCGCCAGACCGGGCGATGTCGGCTCGCCCTCAGCGGCGGCAGCACGCCCGCGCCGCTTTACGCTTGGCTGCGCGACCATGTGCCGCGGGCTTGGTACGATCAGCTGTTTGTGACCTGGGTCGACGAGCGCCACCTAGCCGAGCCAACGCCGCACGAGCCCTGTGATTGGCGCGCGTTTCACGCCGACAGCAACCTGCGCCTCGCCTACGAACACTGGCTGGGTGCGGTGCCGCTCGCCCCCTCACACGTCCTGCCGATGAGCTTCGGCGGCGCGATTGGGCCGCAGGTCGTGCGTTTTGGCCGCGCGTTCCTGAGCCAATTCAACGGCGAGGTGGACGTCGCGCTCCTCGGCGCGGGACCTGACGGACACGTCGCGTCGCTGTTCCCAGACCATCCGGGGCTGGCGGTGCACGACGTCTGCTTCGCGGTGCACGACAGCCCGAAGCCGCCGCCCGAGCGGATCAGCCTGGCGTTGCCCGTGCTCAACCGGAGCGCCTACACGTTTGTGCTCGCCCGCGGCGCCGACAAGGCGGCCATGCTCACCGCCGCCTACCATGGGGACAGCGCGCTGCCGTTGACGCGACTCACACCCGCAGGCGCGCTGCACTGGGTGCTGGAGCGGTCGGCCGCTTTGGGCATCGTCGCAGCCTGGAGCGCCGAAGCCCCGAGGAGATCACATGACCAAGGCTGACATCGGCGTCGTTGGGCTTGGCGTCATGGGCGCCGCCATCGCGCGCAACTTCCACTCCCGGGGGCTCCTCGTCGGGGCGTACAACCGCAGCGCGGCGGTGCGCGACGCCTTCGATGTGGCCTATGGCGACGCGAAGATGCGGGTCACGGGTGATCTCGGCGGGTTTGTCGGCGGGCTGGCGGCGCCACGAAAGATCTTGCTGATGGTGACAGCAGGTCACGCCGTGGACGCGGTGCTGGCGGCCCTCGCGCCGCTGCTCGACGAGGGCGACATCGTGATCGACGGCGGTAACTCCTCCTTCACCGACACCGCGCGACGCGAGATCTGGGGCTCCGAGCGGGGTGTTCGCTTCTTCGGCATGGGCGTCAGCGGCGGCGAGGAGGGCGCGTTGCTGGGCCCCGCGATGATGCCGGGTGGCGACGAGGCGGCGTGGCAGCTGCTGCGACCGATCCTCGAATCGGCGGCGGCGGTGAGCGACAGCGGCCCCTGCGTGGGCTACTGCGGCAGCGGCGGCGCAGGCCACTTCGTGAAGATGGTGCACAACGGCATCGAATACGGAGACATGCAGCTGATCGCGGAGGCGTGGACCGCGCTGCGACGCATGGGGCACGCCGACTTGGCGGTCGCCGAGACGTTCGCCGACTGGAATCGTGGCGCGCTGTCGAGCTACCTCATCGAGATCACCGCCGACATTCTGCGCAGCCAGGCGCCCGGAGATCCGGGGATTTTGCTGGATGAGATCCTCGACGTGGCCGGCCAGAAGGGCACCGGACGCCTGACCTCGACGACCGCGATTGAGCTGGGCGTGCCGGTGCCGACCATCACGGCCGCGGTCGACGCGCGGGCCATGAGCGCGCGCAAGTCCGACCGCGTGGCGGCACAGCGGCGCTTTGACGAGACGCCTCCGCCGCTGACGGGCCTCGACACCGCCCAGCTCGGGCGTGCGCTGCTCTGCGCCAAGCTGATGAGCTACACGCAGGGCTTCGATCTCCTGGCGGCGGGCTCTGCGGCGTATGACTTCGGCATCGACCGGGCCGAGGCCGCGCGGATTTGGACGGGCGGCTGCATCATCCGCGCGCGTTTTCTCGATCGCGTCCACGCCGCGTTCACGGCAGATCCCAGCCTCAGCCTGTTGTTTGCCAGCGACGGGTTCGCAGACGACGTCGCGGCGGGTGTGGTGGCGCTGCGCGAAGTGGTCGCCGCGTTTGCGCAGGCTGGCGTGGCGGCGCCTGCGTTTGCGGCGTCGCTGAGCTACTTCGAGACGATGACCCAGGCGCGCGGCTCAGCGGCGATGATCCAAGCCCAGCGCGACTACTTCGGCGCGCACACGTACCGCCGCGTCGACGCGCCAGAGACGCCCGTGCACACGATCTGGTCGGAGCTGCAGAAGTTGGGAGCGTAGACCGGAGAGACCGTAAAGACGGCCCGGCCGCGCGACTCACCGACCCGACTCACCGACCCGACTCGCCGACCCGACTCACCCGCTCGACTCACCAACGCCAGACCCCGACCCCGGGTGCGCTCACCGTCGCTGCGAGCGCTTTATCCTCAGCCCCGGTGCCGACGAACCCCAGCACGCGCTCAGCGCCCGCGAGCAGCGCGCTAGGCACCACCACGGCTTTGTCGGCCGAGAAGTTCAGCACCACCAGCGCCCGCCCGGCCTGGCCGCCGGTGAGCTCCCCGAGCTGCACCACCACGGCGTCCGAGTCGATGTCACGCTGAAATGTCTGGTCGAGCGCCAAGACCCGCGCTGGCCCGTGGCGCAGCGCCGGCGTCGCCGCTCGCAACGCCACCAAGCGCCGCACCCACCGCAGCGCGCTGAAGGCATCGGACGCCTGCGTCGCGACGCTCTTGGCACCATACGACGCGGGCACCGCCATCCACGGTGTGCCGCTGGTGAAGCCAAAACCCGGCGCCTGAGGCGTCCACGGCAGCGGCAGGCGATAGCGGCGATCACCGCCGTCTGGCCCCGACGGCAGCCCCAGCTCATCGCCCTGGTAGATCCACGGCGTCCCCGGCAGCAGCAGCACCGCGGCCAAGGCCAGCTTCAGCATGCCGGGTGTCGTCGCCGTGTCGGCGAGCCGTGGCATGTCGTGATTGCCGGCAAAGCGCCCCCACACCCCGCCCGCCACCGCGCTGGAGTCACAGAGCGGCGTACGCCAGGCCCCAGCCGCGTGGAGCTCGATGGCCTTGCGCAGGCCGCCGCAGCTGTCGAAATCAAAGGCACCGTGCAGCTCGTCGCCCTGCAGGTACGTCGCCACGGTCTTGGTGTTGGTCCACACCTCGCCGACGAGCGCCACGTTCGGATTGACCGCGACGAGGGCCTTGCGCAGCCGCTTCCAGAACGCGTGGGTCGGCGCCGTGTCGGCCTGCCCGGCGCCGCCACCGGTCTCGATGAGATACCGCGCCGCGTCGAGCCGATAGCCGTCCACACCCAGCGCCACCCAGTCCTTGGCGATCTGCTCCAACGCCGCCGCCGCGGGCTCATGAGCCAGGTTCAGATCGGGCATGCCCTGCCAGAACAGGCCATAGTAGTAGCCACCCTTGGCGTGTTTGTGCCACACCGCGCTCTTGCCCCACGGCTGCGTCCAGCCCGGATTATCCGCCCGCCAGCTGAACCACGGGCGATACGGCGACGAGGCGCTAGCGCCGGCCTGCTGAAACCACGGATGAATGTCGGAGCAGTGGTTCAACACCAGATCCAGCATCACCCGCACCCCACGCTTGTGCGCCGCGTCGAGCAGCGCCTTCAGGTCGGCCTGGGTGCCGTAGGCCGGCTGGATCGCTGCGTAGTCGGTGGTGTCGTAGCCATGATCGGACGGTGACACGAAGATGGGACTCAGCCACAGCACGTCGACGCCCAGGTCGTCGCCACCCGGCTTGCCGTCGTTGAGGTAGTCGAGCTTGCTGAGGATGCCCTTGAGATCACCGATGCCGTCGCCATCGCTGTCGGCGAAGCTGCGCACCCAGATCTGATAACCCACGCCATCCCGCAACCACGCTGGCGAGGCGGCCGGCACGCCCAGCGTGCAGCGCGCGGGTACGGGCGAAAAAGCGGTGGCGTCGCCCGTGGAACCATCGATCGTCGCGCGAGCGGTGCCCGCGTCCGGCGCCAGCTCTTGCTGAACGGGCGCGGCGCAAGCGCACAGCAGCACGACCCCGGCGCCGCAGGACCACCGCACCCAACGTCGCGACAGCGACGATCCCCTGCCTAGACCGAAGCCACGCATCAGCCCCCCAAGCGAAGCACCGCCTTATCCAGCGCCTCCGCCGGCCCGGTCAGCGTCACCCGGTCGCCCACGTGCAGCACCGTCGTCCCTTTCGACGAGATCATCGACGTTCCACGGTGAACATAGGTCAGCGCCACATCCAGCGGCAGGTGCAGATCACGCACCGCCATGCCATGCACGTCGGGGTCGATCACCTCTACATCGATGATGTCCTGACCCTGCTCCATACCCAACACGAGCGCCGCTGATGTCGGCGAGCGCACCGCGCGATCGAGCAGACCCACCACCGCCGAGCGCGGATCGATCACGGTGACCCCTAGCTCGGTGAACTTGGCGTGCCAAGCGCGATCGTTGAGTCGCACGACCATCACTTTCGTGCCGAAATGCTGGAACGCCAGCTCACACAGGGCCAAGTTCTGCTCGTCGGTCATCATGCCGACGATGGCGTCCGCGGCTGTCGCGTCGAGCGCGTTCAGCGTGCCTTCATCGAGACGTTGGATGATGTGGATGGAGATGTCCTCGTCGGCGACATCGCGCAGCTGAACCGGCTCCAGACACGCGATCTTCACCTTCCAGCCGGCGCGCACGAGCGTTCGGGCCAACACGAGGGTCTTGCCCTCCCCGCCAAAAAGCAGCGCGTCGCGGACGCCATCGAAGGTGGCCGAGTCGTGGCGGCTGCGATCTTCACCGGCGAGCGCGATAGCGAACTTCATAAAGGGCGGGCCGACGAGCTGATTGAGCACGATGACGGCGATGATGGTGGTGGCGAACGAGTCGCCCCACGCTGGGAAGGCGTCCGAGACGTTCTTGGCGAGGCCCAGCGCGATGCCGGCCTGAGCGACGTAGGCCATCCAGCCGATACGGTTATGCAGCGGCCGCTCCGAGGCGAGCCGGCCACCGAGGTGGTTGCCGATCCAGATGCCAAACAGCCGCACGATGAAGAACGTGAGGGCGATGTGCCACGTGGCCGGCAGCACCTCAAGGCGCAGCGAGGCGCCCGTCAGCGTGAAGAACGCCACGTAGACCGGCGGCCCCAAGCGTTCGAGCAGGTCGGTGAGCTCTTGGCGCGACTCCGTGTAGTTCGTCACCCAGAAGCTAGCGACCATGCAGATGAGCAGCGCCTCCAAATGAAACGCATGGTGGAGGGCGTCGTGACTCCACTCGCGCAGCTCGACGGAGCCCATGAACACGGCGTAGCCGAGCACCAGCACCATGAGTTTGTGCAGGGAGTCATGAATCGCGAGCTGCAGGATGCGGTCGAGCACGACGCCAAGCGCGACCCCGACGGCGACAGACGCGCCGATCTCGCCGAGCAAGATCACCACCGACATCAGGTTGAAGGCGTCGCCTGAGAGCAGCGATCCAGCGATGGAGAACGCCACCGCAAACAGCAGGATCACCGCGATGTCGGTGACCATGGTCACGCCGAGCACGGTCTTGGTGAAGGGGCCGTTGGCGCGCAGCTCGTTGACGATGGCGATGGCCGACGAAGGCGAGCGCGCGACGAGGATCGCGCCGGCGAGCATGGCGATCCCCACCCTGCCGGCGGTGGGGATATCGGCCATGAACGGGATCAAGTCCGCCATCAGAAACACCGCGGTGCCGCCGATGACGCTGGTGGTGATGAGCTGCACCCCGGTGATCCAGGCGATGGAGCGCAGGCGGCTGTGGATCTCTTTCAGGAAGAGCTCGTTACCGGCGGCAAAAGCGATGACGGCGAGCGACACTTGGTCGACAAAGCCGAGGGCATGGACGGTGTCGGTGCTGATGAGGCCGAGCGCGTACGGGCCAGCGATCACGCCGGTACCGAGGAAGCCGGTGATGAGTGGCAGGCGCCAGCGGCTGATCCACTGCCCGATACGATCGGAGGCGATGGCGATGAGGGCGAAGGCGGCGACGAGGGACAGAACGTGGGAGGGGTTCGTAATCATGCGGGATGATTGCGCGGGGCTGTCAGGTTGTGAAGGTGTCGACTTTTCGCCCGTAAACTTCAGCTTCTAGGACCGGTTTGGGGTTAGATGTCGGCGCGGCCCGCAGGATTCGCACCTACGACGCCCAGTCCAAGCGATGGCTAGCGGCGATCTGGGTTCGCCAAGCGGAGTCGACGCCGATCTCGGCGGCGATGGTTGGCCACGTACGCACCGCGTCGACGACCTCGTTGAGGATGGCGCGCGGGCGACCACGGCGCAGCGCAGCGAGCGCTCCGACCGCTTCAAAGTCCGCGAAGGAGAGATCGTCGGATTTTCCGTTGATCGTCATCTGATGTCGGTGTGTCCAGCTGCCCTGCTGGTTGTAGGCCCACGTCACATCAAAAGCCGGAGCGAGCGACCAGCGGCCGGTCTTATCCATGAGGAATGCGATATTCTTCACGTGGTCGTCCTGGTTGCGGGCGACGACGTTGAAGACCATGCGGCGAAATTGCTGCTCGATTTGGGCCTTGGGCAGGCCGAGTTGCCGCATGATCAGCAAGGCTTGTTCATAGCCGTGCGCGCGTGCTTGGTTGAAGTCCAAGTGCGCCAGCGCACCGAGCGATTGCATGTGTAGGCGAGCGCCGTCGGCTCGTCGGTCGAAGCGCTGGGTCATGAAGTGACGTCTCCCGCCCTCTTCAAAAAGGCGGCAGCGGCTCATGGTCACACCAGCCGCCATGGCCATGTGGTGGTAGGCGTACTCGACCGCGCCGTATCCCTGGGGGTCGTCGAGTTCCTTGTCTGCGTTGCGCGCGACGCCGTCGAACTTCAGCAACCACTGCCGAAATCCGGGCTGACAGTCGAGTTGGCCTGAGCGTAGCTCACCGGTCTCGGCGTTCCATGCCACCAGGGCCTTGGCCCGGGCGCCGCCTGCGCTGGTGCCGACACGTAGGATGTCGCGGAGCGCGTCCTCGGGTGCATCAGCGCTATTGGCAGCGAAGCCGGCGCGCTTCTGCAGCACCTCCGCGGCGAGCTGCCGAAGCGCGTTGATGTTGAGCGCTACGTCACTCTGTGCGTCGATTGGGCCCGTGGCGGGCTCGAACGTCAGCGCGCCCATGCCGCGTCGACCGATGTAACAGAGTCGGTCGAGCGCGCCAAAGCTCGCCGCGGTGCGGTGCTGGCGTGCGAGCCAGGCGTCGATGACGGCGTTGCCGAACTTGTCGGGCAACACGTCCGCTAGCATGCCTGGCAGACCATGGAAGCTCTGCCGGGACAGCCCCGGAAAACGGTAGACTGCGTCGCTGAGCGGCATCATGAACGGCGCGACCTGGATGCCGCTTCGGGCGAAGTCGGGGTCGTATTGAAATGCCGCGACCTCGTCTCCCTCGGGGACGACAATCGCGCCGATAACACGGCCCCACAGCTGAACGGCGACGGGCACGCTCATCTACTCGCCCCAGGTCCACGGTGGCCGATCGGGCCTCGTGGCGTCGTCGGGTGGATGGCCCGATTGGGGATCGCCCGTCGCGGCGTGGTCAGACGACGCGCGCTGCCGTCGTCGCCCTTTGCGACGTAGCAACGCCATGGGTTGAATGGTGGGCGCCGGTACCAGGGCGTCGAGGTTGCCGAGCAAGTTGAGGGCGCGCAGGACACGTAAGAGGCTCGTGAGCTGCACCGAAGCGCCCGCTTCTAGGCGCTGCAGCGTGGGTAGGGAGATGCCGGCTTCGGTCGCGAGCCATGCTTGTGTGATGTTGCGATCGAGACGCTGCCGTTGCAGACGCGCGCCCAGCTCGGTCAGCGCGGCTTCATCGCTGATGAGGCTGCTGTATGGGGTGTCGAGGGTTTTGGGTGCAGCTTGCTTCATAGGACATCTTTTATGAAGTTTATCTGGCGGATTCCTTTGTAACGAGTCAGCGTTGATTGTTTATCAGGTCTCGGCGTTGAAGGCAAACGCCATGGTTATAATCGTTCATATTTGATGTTTTATAGCCATAATTGTGGTCTAAACATCATTTGAGATGTTTTACATGTTCGGCATGTGGAGCGGCGTGCGTGTGTCGGCGAAACGAGACGACTCGCCAAGACTGGACGAGGCTGGACGAGGCTGGACAAGAGACGCCGCGGTACGTGAGCGCAGGGCCATGCGTCTGCCGAGCCGGATCTCCGGGCGTTTCGGTGGCTTGGCAGTCGGCAGGAGGGTCGCGAGCCGACGGCGGCCAGGATCACCAAGCCGCCAGCCACAAAACGAGAAAAGGGAAGCCAGCCCAAGCTGTCTCCCCTCCTCGTCTCGGCGCGCCCGGCAGGATTCGAACCTGCGACCCTCGGCTTCGAAGGCCGATGCTCTATCCAGCTGAGCTACAAGCGCACGGGGTTGAACAGGTCGAGTCTCCTCGGCGGCTGTCCGTCCTCTCCCGGACCATGCTGCGAGTCGCCGCTCAAATCAACGCCCGCGCCGCATCTTGTCGCCACCGCGGCCACCAGGTCGCGCTAACAGCTTGTTAACCAGCGATAAATCCACCCAAATCTAGCGCGAAGATTTTGCCAGTTCGGCGATCTCCAGCACGCGCAGAAAGGGGAGTTGTCCCAGTCGACCGAAGCGCCGGTCGCGTTGCAGGCCGTTTCGCCCTTGCAGCGCTGGGCTGCTCAGGCCACACAGAAAGCGCGCCAACGCCCGTGGATGCGTCAGCGCAGCGTGGTCCTCCGCGGTCACCTCCTGCACCAGTCGCCGCTCTGCATCACCCAGCGTGCCGGCCGCGGCGCGTGGCAGCGCGCCGCCGGGCTCGCCTAAGCAGGGGCCGCAGTGGCCGCAGGGGCCAGCCAGGTGCTCGCCGAAATAGCCGACCAACGCCGCCGTCAGGCACGTGTCGAGCTCTGCGAAGGCCAAAACACGGGCGGTGCGCGCGATGTCGTTGGCTTCGCGCTTGCTGAACAGCGCGGCGAGCTTGGCGACGACGTCCGCTTGGGGCGGGTCGGTCAGCCGCCGATAGCCGTGACGGAGGCCAGAGGGCTGGGTGGTCACGTCACCCTGCTGCTCCAGGTAGTTCACGGCGGCCACGACGCGGTCCCGGGGCTGGTCGATCTGCGCGGCGACCTCGTCGGGGTCGAGCGTCAGCCAGGTCCGGCCCATCTTTCCGGCGTCAAAGACCGAGGCGAGGAAGGCTGCGCGGTCGGCGTTGTAGCGTGCATAGATCTGCGCCCGCGGCGTGGTGAACTGGACTTTATAGCCGGCATAGAACGGCCCGGTCGCCCGCAGAATCCCCTCCAACTCCAGGTAGGTCAGGATGGTCGCCACCACCAGCGGACGAATGTCATGGTCGCGAGAGAGCTCGTAGCGCGACACCGAGAACACCTCCCCGGCCCCAAAGAGCGCCGCGACCACGCCCCGCAGCGCGTCCGTGGTCGGCGTGTCGCCAAAGGAGAAGTTATCGAGCACCGCCTGATCGTCGCCCGAGGCCAGCAGCTCGCAGCGTGAGGGGGCGCCGTCTCGACCGGCGCGACCGATCTCCTGAGAGTAACCCTCCAGGGATTTTGGCAGGTTGTAGTGATAAACGGCGCGAATATCGGCCTTGTCGATGCCCATGCCAAACGCGATGGTCGCCACCACGATGGGCACCTCGCCGGCCATGAACGCGTCCTGCGTCGCCGAGCGCCGCTCCGGTTTCAGGCCGGCGTGGTAGACGGCCGCGTTGAACCCGGCCCGACCCAGCGCCGCCGACACCTGCTCCGCGGTCTTTTGCAGGGTGGTGTAGACGATGGTCGCGCCGCCACCTTGGGCGTGCAGCCGCTCGATCAGCTTCGCCATGCGATCGGGGCCTGCACAGCGATGCACGCGCAAGGTGAGGTTGGGTCGATGAAATCCGGTCTGCACGTGGTCGGCCTCGGCGATGGCAAACGCCGCGCGCACGTCCGCCGCCACCGCAGGTGTGGCCGTCGCCGTCAACGCGAGGATGCGGCCGATGCCGAGCTCCTGGGCAAAAGCGGCGATCTTCAGGTAGTCCGGCCGGAAGTTGTGGCCCCACTCCGAGATGCAGTGCGCTTCATCGATCGCCAGCATGCTCAGCTGCGCGCGGCGCAAACGAGCGCGAAAACCCTCATTTCCCAGCCTCTCAGGCGCGACGTAGAGCAGCTTGAGGGAGCCGTCTTCCATACGGTTGTAGATGGCGCGGGCCTCGTCGCCGCTCAGGCTCGAATCTAACTTCGCCGCGGCGACGTTCAGGCGCTGGAGCTGGTCGACCTGATCTTTCATCAGCGCGATGAGCGGCGAGATCACCAGCGTCAGCCCCGGCAGGAGCAGGGCGGGCAGCTGATAACACAGGCTCTTGCCACCGCCGGTCGGGAAGATCGCCAGCGCCGGCCGACCGGCGAGCAGGGTCTCAATGGTCTGGGCTTGGCCGGGGCGGAAGGTGTCGAATCCGAAGACCGACTTCAGCGTGGCCTGCGTGTCGGTGGGCTGCGTTTCGGTGGGCTGCATCTCAGCGGGTTGCATCTGGGGCTCCGTGGTGAGGGAGACAGGTAGCGTGACCGTGCGTCAGCCTGTGACGCATCGATTGCGGCGAAGGTCGCCGCGTCGTCAGGGCTGGTGACGGCGCTGACGACTGGGCGCGGCGCTGGCCGGGCGGGCAGAGGTTGGGGGGGCAGAGGTTGGGGCGACGGTGGCGGCCGAGGCGGAGGCGATTGGCGCCGACGACGCGGGCGCAGAGACCGTTTTGACATGGCGCTGGAGCACCGCCGGCACGTGTTGCTTCTTGCTGACACGCCGATAATCCGCGGCCAACGGCGCTGCGGCGTCTTCAGGCCGCAAGCCTCGCACCGAGACGAGATAGGTGAACAGCGCCCCGACACAACGCTGCAGCGACAGGGCGTGGCTCTGGCCGACGTGGTCACGCAGCCAATCGGAGAAGCGCAAGAACGCGTCAAACGCACCGGACGTGGCTGGTGTGTTCGGCGTGTGAGGCGCTGCAGACGTGTCTGGCTCATCAGAGGGTGCGTCGCCCGCGAGCAGCAGCGGCAGGGTCTGCTGAAACCGACCGCTGTTGGCGAACAGGTCCCAAAACCGGGCGAAACCGCGCATTTGCTGCATGTGCGTAGCTGTCAGGTCGCGGTTACGCAGCAGCTCGTAGGGCGGCAGGGGGCTGTAGAGCATCTGCCACGCTGCGGTATGATGGGCGATCGGCGCGCCGCGCAGGCGCTTGAGGATGCCGACTTGAATCTCGTCGACCCCGGTGGCGAGCAACCGGTCGAAGCCCAGGCCGAAGGAGGCCAGATCTTCGCCCGGCAGGCCAATGATGAGGTCGGCATGCACATGCACGCCGGTGTGCTGATCGAGAAAATGGAGGTTCTCGAAGACCTTGTCGTTGCGCTGGCGCCGATCGATGCGCGCGGCCACGTCTTCGTTGAGGGTTTGTACGCCGACCTCGAACTGCACGGCGCCCGGCGGGAACGCGGCGATGAGGCTGCGGAGGGCGACGGGGAAGCGGTCGGGGACCATCTCAAAATGCAGGAAGAGGCCGTCGTCTGGGCCCAGTTCAGCGATGCGCCCGAGGAAAAAGCGCAAGATCGCTTCACTGGTGCGGGGCGAGAGGTTGAAGGTGCGATCGACGAACTTGAAGCTGCGCGCGCCCCGATCGAGCAAGGTAGTCATGGCCGCGAGGAAGGCCTCGAGCGGGAACTGGCGGACGGATTTGTCGAGGGCGGAGAGGCAGAACTCGCAGCGATAGGGGCAACCGCGGGAGGCTTCGACGTAGAGCACGCGGTCGGCGATGTCGGCGTCGGTGTAGAGATCATAGGGCAGCGCCAACGCCGCAGGATCGGGCAGGCCGCCTGGGATGAGTTTGGGCGGCGGCGGCCGATCCACAGCCGGCATGGCGGCGGCGTGCACGTTCGCGGTTGGGCCGAGCAGCTGATGGCAGAGCGCCGCGAAGGCCAGCTCGCCTTCGCCCGTGATGACGTGATCGGCGAGCACAAAGAGCGGCTGCTGGTCGGTCTCAAAACTGATCTCGGGACCACCCAAGACGATGATCAGCCCGGGTTCTAGGGCTTTGAGCAGCCGCACGAGCGCCAGCGTCTCGGTTGTGTTCCAGATGTAGACGCCGAGACCGACGATGCGTGGTGAGGCCGCGAGCAGGGTCTCGGCGATGACCAGCGGGCGGGTCTGGGTGGTGAACTCTTGGATTTGGCTGGCGGGCTGCAGCGATCCGAGGTTGGCCTGCAGACAGCGCAGACCAAAGGCGGCGTGGATGTAGCGGGCGTTGAGGGTCGCCAGGACGATGTCGAACGTCGGGGCGTCTGGGTTGGGGAGCACCTGCTCCGGTAGATAAGGCTGCATGCGGGGCCGCTCCAGTTTGGGGCGACGGTGTACCACACGGCGGGTTCAGGACCTTGATTTCGCCGCTTGTTCGGGGGGAGAGTGGCGCGGCGGGTTGAGATGGGACTGAGGCTACAAACGAGGGTGAGCGTGAGCGTGAGCGTGAATGACCGACTCCACATCGCTCAGATCGGACCTTGGCCGACGCCGTGGGGCGGGATCTCTGTGTACGTTCAGCGGCTCTCGCAGCAGCTAGCGCGGCGTGGTCACCGCGTCACGGTGCTCGACACGCAGGGCCACACGGTGCCGGCCGCGGCTGGGATCGAGGTGCTGCCGTCGCCGCCATCCAAACGCCAGGCGCTCGACGCGGCGCGGGTCATGGCGGCGCGCGGGGTGGAGGTCGCGCAGCTGCACTTGATCGGCCTGCCGTGGAAGACGGTGGTGCCGTTTGTCGCCGCCTGTGAGGCGGTTGGGATCCCGCTCATCGTCTCGGTGCACTCCTATCGGACGTTTGACCCACAGGCGCCGCTCGCGCAGCGGGCGATACTGCAGCTCGCCGGTCATCGCTTGGCGTACGCCTTTGGCAGCGGCGCGCACGTCGCCGATCGGTTGGTGCGCTCCGGGATCCCGGCCGCTAAGGTGGCCTACGTCGCGCCGTTCATTGCGCCGGAGGCGGCGTCGCCACGAGATGCGCGATTACCCCCCAAACTCCGCGCTTTTGTCGCCCAACACAGCCCGATCATCTCGGCCGGGGCCGCCGCCCTGGTCGCCACACAGGACGGGCGTGATCTGTACGGCTTCGACACCTTCGTCGCCCTCGCCAACGCGGTGGCGGCGGCGCATCCCAACGCGGGGTTCGTCTTTCAGCTGCCCCGGCGCGGCGACGCGGCGTTGTTCGACCAAGCCATGGCGCAGGCTCATGGTCTCGATGCGCGCCTGCTGATTCACGCTGATGCGCTCGATGAGGGAAGCGATCTCTGGGCGGTGTCGGACCTCTTTGTGCGGCCGACGCTCAGCGATGGCGATTCAGTCTCCGTGCGAGAAGCGCTGTGTCTCGGCACCCCGACGCTGGCCTCCGATGCGGTGGCGCGGCCCGACGGAGTGCATCTCTTTGTCAGCGGCAGCGGCGATGACGCCGCGCGCGTCGCCCTGCGGGTGCTCGCCGACCTCCCGGCCGCTCGTGCAGCGGTGGCGCAGTTGGAGCCGCCGCGCGCGCTGGACACCGTGGAAGCGGCCCTACAGCGGGCGGCGACGCGTGGCCAGCTGCCCAGCCGTCTCGCCCGCGGTGTCCTCCGCCGCGTCGCATCCGCTGTGGCGCAGCGCACCCCACCAAGCCCGTAGCACACCAGCCGTCGCGGCGGTCTAGGTTGAGCTTGCGGCCCGCGGCGGTTTTCGCTGGCCTGGGTCGTGGACGACATCGGTTGAACGGATGTCGCCGCACACCGAGACGGGGACACAGCCATGGACGTCCTGATCGAACAGAGCACCGCAACGCCGATCGACAAAGCCGCCTTCGAGGTCGTCGAGCGCAAGGGGTTGGGACACCCCGATACGATCTGCGACGCGCTCGCCGAAGCCCTGAGCGTTCGTCTATCGCGCTATTACCTCGATCACTTCGGGATGATCTTGCATCACAACGTCGATAAAGCGCTGCTCTGCGGCGGCGCATCGCGGCCTGCGTTTGGCGGCGGCGAGGTGCTGCAGCCCATCGAGATCATCCTGGCCGGTCGCGCCACGCGCCAGTTTCAGGGTGTCGATGTGCCGATCGAGGCGCTCGCCGAGAGCTGTGTCCACGATTGGTTTCGGGCGCACTTCCATGCCCTCGATCCCGATCGGCATGTGCGGGTGCGGTGCATGATCCGCCCCGGATCGACCGACTTGGTGGCGTTGTTTGCCCGGCAGCACGCGGCCGGTGTCATGCTGGCCAACGACACGTCGTGCGGTGTCGGGTCAGCGCCGCTCTCGACGCTCGAGACTATGGTCGCGGCCGTGGAGAGCGCCCTCAACGCGCCAAAGATCAAGCGGCAGCACCCGGAGATCGGCGAGGACATCAAGGTCATGGGGGTGCGGCAGCGTGACCGCGTACAGCTCACCGTGGGGTGCGCCTTTGTCGACCGCCACATCCTGCACACGGAGGACTATCTGGAGAAGAAGGCCCGTGTCAGTCAGCTCGCGCGGGATGCGGCCGAGCAGGCGACGGGATGCAGCGCGGAGGTCGACGTCAACACGGGCGATGATCCGGGCACGGGTAGCCTGTACCTGACCGTCACCGGTACGTCGGCTGAGGCGGGTGACGACGGTGAAGTGGGCCGCGGCAACCGGGCCAATGGCCTGATCGCGCCCTTTCGCTGGATGACCCTGGAGGCGGTGGCTGGCAAGAACCCGATGACGCATGTCGGCAAGCTCTACAACGTCGCGGCCCGGCAGATCGCAGCGGCGGCGGTCGCATCTGTCGACGGGCTAGCGGCGGCGCATTGCTGCTTGGTGAGTCAAATCGGTCGACCTGTGGACGACCCCGCCGTGCTGCTGCTGCGGCTCTCGCCTGAGGCGGGGGTGCCCTTGGAGGCCGTCCGCCCGGGCGCTGAGGCGGTGGCGCGGCAAGAGATCCAACGCATTCCCACCCTGTGGCGCGCCCTGTTGGCAGGGGAGATTCAGCTCTACTGACGCAACCTGGAGGGCATCGTGGACGGCTATGAACGCGAGCGGAGCGGGCTAATGGCGCAGATCGCAGCCGTCGCAGCCGAGACGGCGCGGGCGACCGGCCTGCGCGCCTTCGATGCCCGGGTCATGGCGGCCATGGGGACCGTGCCGCGCCACGAGTTTGTGTTGCCGGCAGACCGGCCGTTCGCGTGGTCCAACCAACCGCTGCCGATCCGCTTCAGCCAGACGATCTCGCAGCCGTTCATCGTCGCCTTGATGACCCAGCTGTTGGCGCTAGATCCCGAGGATCACGTGCTGGAAGTGGGCACCGGCTGCGGCTACCAGACCGCCGTGCTGGCCACGCTCGCGCGTCACGTCTACTCCATCGAGCTGGAGCCCGAGCTGGCGGCCAGCGCCGCCGCGCGCTTGGAGCGGCTCGGCTATCACAACGTCGACATTCGCACGGGCGACGGCGCCAAGGGGTGGCCGGAAACCAGCCCGTTCGACGCGGTCATCGTCACGGCTTGTGCCCGCGAGGTTCCGCCCGCGTTGGTCGCGCAGCTGCGCCCCGGCGGTCGCCTGGTACTCCCGCTGACGACGCCCACTGGACAAGAGCTGATGCTGATCGAGAAAGGCAGGGACGATGGCGATCTTGAGACGAAGCCAAACGACTTGCCGCTGACGGTCCGGTCAGTCCTGCGGGTCGCGTTTGTGCCGCTACGCCAGCAGCGTGAGGATGACGCGCTGTTGAACTGAAGGGCGGATCGCGCGCATGGCGGGCCTACACTGACAACCGCAGAGGTCGTAGCCCGTTCTTCGATCCGGTGCCCTTGGCCGGACGTCAGCCTACGGAGCGCTCCAATGAGCCATCTCATCCACCGCGTCGTCGTTGGTGTCTTTCTCGTGGCCGCGCAGATCGCCTGTGTGCCGATCTATGCGCCGCCGGGTTATTGGAGCGAACACGAGGGTGTGACGCCGCCGCCGCCAGCGGCGCAGGAGGAGCCACCTAGCGACCCGCCGCAAGTCGGGTTGGTGTGGACCCCTGGATACTGGTTCTGGAGCGGCCTCACCTACGTATGGATCACCGGCCAGTGGGCCGCGCCGCCCACGCCAAGCCACGTGTGGGTCCGGTCCGGGTGGGTCTTGCGCGGCAGTCGTCATCACTTCGTGCACGGCTACTGGGCGCCGCCCAACTACCGGGTCAGGTACCGATACGTGAACCCGCGAAGATCTGGGCCGGTGAGTCGAACGTACAGGCCGAATCAACGACCCTCCGATCGGAAGAATCGGCGACGATAGGGCACCGGTTGACCCTGCGCCACGGCGGGCGATGCCGAGCACACCACCCGCCGTCGCGCCGCCGCATTAGAACTGCGCAGCGCGTCGTGGCTGAAAGAACTGCCGGACCGCGGCGACCAACTGGTTCTGCGTCAGGTGCTGCTCGGCCTGGACCGCCTTCACCTCACCACCGAACGACGGCAGGCTCTCCAGGTGCTTGGCTAGGTGCGTCTTCATCACGCCCGGACCAAAGATGAAGATCTGCGTCGCGTCCTCCAACTGCTCGGCGAGCTCACGAACGTACTGCGTCACCTGCTGCGCATGCCGATTCTGAAACTTCTTCTCCGGCAGAATGTGCTGCTCGTTCGCGAAGACGCCGCGACGGGGCTCGTCGTCGTGGTAGTGCGTCTGGTCTTCGATCTCAGACTCGATGTGGATGATCTCAGGGGGCCCGGTCTCGCCCTCCACCTCGATGATGAAGGCCTCCCTGCTGTCCAACCAGATACCGACTTGTTTCTTCTTCATGACGCCACCTCACCGTCGGTGCGATGACCGACAGGCCCTAATTCACGACCCAGCGCGCGCCATCGCTCACTTGGGCTACCGCAGATCAATGTAGGCAGAGGCGTCTCGTCGGCGGCCGAATGTTGCCGTGACGGGTCGTCAGCTGTCGTTGCCCCTCACAGCCCAGCGGCGATGCGAGCGGCCTCCATGACGGGGCCAGGGAACAGGCCAACGCCCATGGTCAGCAACGCCAGCAGCACGATGGCCAGCAGCAGCCCGCCGCCGACCTTCACGGCGGGAAGGGTCGTGCCATCCGCGCCCACCGGGGCTTTCATGTACATCGAGCGCGCCACCTGCAGGTAGTAAAACAGGCCCGCGGCTGACAACGCAGCGGCCATCACAACCAGCCAGCCAAAGCCGGCCGCCCACAGGCTGAGCAGCACCCACACCTTGGCCCAGAAGCCGACGGCGAACGGGATACCGCCGAGGCTCAGCACGAAGAGCAGCCCCGCCAGCGCCAGCGCAGGCGACCGCGAATGCAGGCCGGCGAAGGTCGGCAAGGTGTCGTCGTCATCGCGCTCATCGGCCGGCTTTCCGGGCGTATAGCCAGCTGCTGCGACGGCTTCGACCGTGAAGAACGCGCCCATGTTGGCGACCATGTAGGCCGCCAGGAAGAACAGCAGCGTCGCGAGACCTTCGGGGCGGACGCCGCGTGATGCGACGTCGTGGGCGGTGACGGAGCCGGCGGCCAGCAACGCCATCAGGCCAAACCCCATCTGCGCCACACCGGAGAAGCCCAGCATGCGTTTGATGTTCTGCTGCGGCACCGCCATCAGGTTGCCAACGAGCAAGCTGACGACGATCAGCACCACCACCAAGGTGGTCCAGGTGGCGGCCATCCCAGCGAGGGGCCCGAGCAGCAGCTGCACGAGGGCCGCGAATCCGGCGGCTTTGGGGGCGACGCTGAGGAAGGCGACAAACGGCGTGCTCGCGCCCTCGTAGGTGTCCGGCACCCACATGTGAAACGGCGCGGCGCCGATCTTGAAGGCGAACCCGGCGACGATCATGGCGACGGCGAGGGTGAGCAGCGGGCCGCCGGTGAGGGTCGTGGCGAGGACCGCGAAGCGCGTCGAGCCGCCGAGACCAAAGACGAGGCTGATGCCGTAGAGCGCCACCACGGTCGACACGGCGCCGACGAGGTAGAGCTTGAGACCAGCCTCGGCGGGGCGATGCCAGCGTCGCTTGGACGGCATGGTCATCCCGGGAATCGGGCCTTTTTGCTCCGGATAGTTGCCGATCCCACCCCAGGCAGCCATGGCGTAGAGCGGCAGGCTCATGAGCTCAAAACTGACCATCAGCAAGATGAGGTCGCGCGCGCCGGCGAGCAGGGTCATGCCGAGCACGCTCATCAGCAGCAGCTGGTAGTACTCGCCTTGGCGACGCGGACCGATGCGCGCGGTGCTGTCGAGGCCACCTAACACCCCGAAAAATCCGGCGCCGATGAAGATGCGCTTGCACCAGATCGCAAAACCGTCGCCGACGTAGGCGCCGCTGAGCGCGGTGCCGGTCAGGTCGAGGGTGAAGGTCGCGGCGAAGGCCAGCCCGAGCAGCAGCAGCGCGCCGTAGCCGATCACGCGTTTGTTGCCGGCGGGCATGGCTACGTCAACCAGCAGCAGCCCCAGCGCGCTGACGGCGAGCAGACCGTCGACGGCCAAGATCTCAATGCCATCCAGGGCTGCGAATCCATTGGCTACGGCGCTCATCGCAGCACCTCCAGCGCGGCGTTGGCGACACGCGGCAAGGTCTCCACGGTGGTGACGTCGATGAAGTCCAAGATCAAGCTCGGCACCGCGCCAAAGAGCACCAGGGCGAGGCCGAGCATCCACAGGGCGACCCACTCGGTGCCGCGGGGATCGCGGATGTCGGTCCACTTCTCGTCCGGCGCTGGGCCCCAGAAGATGCGGCGGGTGGCGCGCAGGACGTAAATGGCGGTGATCCAGGCGCCGAGCAAACCGATGATGGCCCACCACGCGTGCGGGCTCTGCCAAGCGCCGAGGAAGACGAGCCACTCTGCGACAAAGCCGGCCAGGCCCGGCAAGCCGAGCGAGCTGAGACAGCCGAGGGTGAAAAAAGCGGCGATGTAGGGCTGCTTCTTCGCAAAGCCCCCAAAATCAGGGATCCAGCGGCTGTGCGCTTGCTCGTAGATGAGACCGACGAGGGCGAAGAACAGGCCGGTCATCAGGCCGTGGGCGAACATCTGGTAGACCGCGCCGTTCCAGCCGTTCACCGTCATCGTCGCGGCGCCGAGCATCACCACGCCCATGTGGGACACCGAGCTGTAGGCGATGATGTACTTGAGATCCTTCTGCGCCATGGCCGCAAACGCGCCGTAGAGGATGTTGATCGCCGCGACGCCACCGACCAGCCACGCCCACTCCCGCGCGCCTTCGGGCAGCAGCACCATGCCGATGCGCATGACGCCGAACGCGCCGAGCTTCATCAACACACCCGCGTGCAGCATGGAGACCGCGGTCGGCGCCGAGGCGTGGCCATCTGGCGACCAGGTGTGGAAGGGCCAGATGCCGGCCAGCGTACCGAACCCGACCCACAGCGCGGGGAAGGCCCAGAGCTGCAGACCGAGGGAGAAGCGGGTCTTTTCGAGGTGGCGCAGATCGAAGCTCGTCGAGCCGGCCTCGATGTACATCGCGGCCATGGCGGCGACGATGAGGGCCGAGCCGATGAGCAGCATCAGCGTGAGTTTCATCGCGGCGTATTCTTTGCCACCGATGTCGAGCAGCTTCCAGATGAACTTGAAGGGCCCGGCGTCGGCGACCTTGTTGGAGGATCCCCAGATGCCGATGAGCAGGTACATCGGCAGGACGGCGATCTCGTAGAACAAGAAGAAGACGAACAGATCCAAGCTGACAAACACGCCGAAGACGCCGGTAACCAGGACCAGGAGCATCAAATAGAACTCGCGGCCCCGGGTTTTCACCGTCCACGACGCCCAGGCGCCCGCGAACATGATGAGGCCGGTGAGGATCAGGAGGCTGACGCCCCAGCCGTCGACGCCGAGGCTGAGGTTGATGCCGAGGGAGGGCACCAGGGCGAGCTCGGACGTCATCTGCACGCCGCCCGCCGCCATGTCGTAGGCGATGGCGATCGCAAACGAGGCGACCATGCTGATGGCCGAGGCGACGACGCCGATGACGCGCACGGTGGTCGGGCGGGAGTCGTTGATGAAGAGCAGCAGCATCGCACCGACAAAGGGCGCGGCGACGACGATGTGCAGCAGCGGCAGCGTGGCGAGGATGGGGCGCAGCGTGGCGGTCAGTTCGTGCATCATGCGGTGAACACCCCCATGGCCGTCAGGACGATCAAGCCGCCGACGACCGCGTACACGTAGTCTGTGGGTTGGCCGGTCTGTAGCTCGCGAAAGCGCTCAGCGCCCCGCAGCACGGCCCAGCCGCTCAGGTTGATGAGGGCGTCGATGATGTAGCGATCAAACCACGCGATACCGGCGGCGGCGCGCAGCATGGCTTGGCGATAGAACCCGGCGAAGAAGACGTCGACCGGCTTGCTGGCGGTCAGCCACGTCAGCAAACGCATCGGCGCGCTGACCCACTGCGTCCCGATCGCGGTGCGGCGGCCGGGCGAGAAGCGCCAGAGGCCAAGACCGATGCCAGAGAACCCGACGAGCGTCGCGACGACACCGACCGGGGTGACGTGAAAGGCCGCTTCTACCCCAGCCATCCGGGCAAAATCACCGTGTAGCAGACCACCGGCCAGGGCGAGGACGGCGAGCAGGACCATCGGCGCGAGCATGACGGCGGGGCTCTCGTGGGCGTGCTCAGCGGCTTCGGAGGGCGCGCCGAAGAGCGACAGCATGACCACCCGGGTCATGTAGAACGCGGTCAGACCGGCGGCGAGGATGGCGGCGCCGAGCGGGAGGTAGTGGCCGGCGTGGAGCAGCTCCTCGAGGATGAGATCTTTGGAGAAGAAGCCTGCGGTCATGGGGAAGCCGGCGAGGGCCAGCGAGCCGATGATGAGCAGGATGCCGGTGGGCTTCATCTTGGCCCAGAGGCCGCCCATGTCGTGCAGGCTGTTGCTGTGCACGGCGTGGATGAGCGAGCCGGCGGTGAGGAAGAGCAGCGCCTTGAAAAACGCATGCGTCGTGAGGTGGAAGTAGCCGCTGACCATGGAGCCGGTGCCCAGCGCGGCGACCATGTAGCCGAGCTGCGAGCAGGTGGAGAAGGCGAGCACCTTTTTGATGTCGTCTTGAAACACCGCGACGACGGCGGCGAACAGCGCGGTGAAGGCGCCGAGGTAGACCATCACCGTCAGCACCGTCGGCGCGAGCATGAAGATGGGATACGCCCGCACGATGAGGTACACGCCGGCGGCGACCATGGTGGCGGCGTGCAGCAGCGCCGAGACGGGTGTGGGCCCCTCCATGGCGTCCGGTAGCCAGATGTGCATGGGGAACTGCGCTGATTTTCCGACCACGGCGAGGAAGAACAGGCCGGCGATGGTCTCTGCGTCAGCCGTCATGAGGGCCTGGCCGACCGGCACGTTCCAGTCAAAACCGCCGGTCTTCACGTAGAGCACCATGAGACCCAGCATGAGGCCCATGTCGGCGAACTTAGTGACCCAGAAGGCTTTGAGCGCGGCCTGACCGGCGGAGGGTTTGGTCCAGTAGTAGCCGATGAGCAGATACGAGGCGAGGCCGACCAGCTCCCAGCAGACAAAGAGCTGCAGCAGGTTCGGCGCCATGACCAGACCGAGCATCGAGAAGGCGAAGAGGGCGTGGTAGGCGAAGTAGCGACCGCGGTCGCGGCTCGGCTCGTGGCCCAGATAACCAACGGAATAGACCTGGACGCAGAGGGCGACGAGGGCGACGACGACCATCATCGGCGCGGCGACGGGATCGACGTAGACACCGACGGTGGCCAGCGTCTGAGCGCCGCCCGGCAGCCAGGCCAGCTGCAGATCGACGTTGGGCGCCGTGGCGCCAAACATGCGCGCCGCGGCGAGGAGCACCGACGCGACGAGGGAGACGCTGGTAGCGCCGATGGTGAGGGCGGCCGAGACCGCGCCGCGCACGCGCAGCGGGGCGATGATGAACAGCACCACGGCCGCCACGAGGGGCGACAACAGGGCGAGCAGCGCTAGCAGGTCGTGAGTCACGCGGATCCTCCGGGGCGTCAGCCGTGCAAGTCAGCGGCGGCGTCCAGATCAGTGGAGCGACGCGAGCGATGCAGCAAGATGACAAGCGCGAGACCGACGGCCACTTCGGCGACCGTGAGCGCGATGGTGAACAGGGTGAAGACCTGGCCGTCGGTGCCGCCGTGATAGCGACCGAAGGCGACCAGGTTGAGGTTGACGGCGTTGGCCATCAGCTCGAGGCCGATGAGCAGGCCGATCGTATTTTTACGGGTCAGCACGCCGTACAGGCCCAAGGCAAAGAGCCCGGCGCCCAAGATCAGCAGCAGCTGCAGGACCTCTCCATTGACCGGGATCATGGGTCCCTCCTGCGGGCGACGACGATGGCGGCGAGCATGGCGGCGAGCAGCAACATCGACAGGGCCTCGAAGGCCAGGAGGTGGTCGGTGAGCAGGGCGCGGCCGAGGGCTTGGGTGTCGACTAGGGTGCCGCCGCCGCCCAGGAAATCAGTCTGCGAGACGGCCGCGACGATGAGACCAAACATGGCCAACGCGGTGATGGCGCCGAGGGCTCTGCGGCCGCTGGGGTTGCCGATCTTGGTGGTCTCGTTGCGGTCGGTGAGCATCACGCCAAACAGCATCAGGGTGATTACGCCGCCGGTGTAGAGGATGATCTGAACCGCCGAGAGGAACGTGGCGCCGACGACGAGGTACATCGCCGACGTGCTGGCGAGGGCGACGGCGAGCCACAACACCGAGTGCACCAAGTTGCCGCTGCGGACGGCCATGAGTCCGGCGCCAAAGATGCAGAGGGCGATGAGGCTGAGCGCGACGATGCCTAGCATTAGTTGACCTCCTCGGCGCCTTCGGCGGGCGTTTCAGGTGGCTCCGAGGCTGATTTGTCGACCTCGGAGACGAGCGCTGGTTCGGCGGCTTCGGCGGCGGCGGCGGAGGCGGCGGCAGCGGCGGCGGCGGCAAGCTCAGCCTTTTTGGCAGCAGCTTCTGCAGCGAGCGCGTCTTTGGCGGCTTGCTGCTCCGGGCTGAGTTTGTCGGGATCTTGCATGTCGACCAGCTTGGCGCCGGTGGCCCACGCCGGCGTGCGCTGGTGCTCGTTGGCGTAGAGCTTCTCGCGCGTGAGCAGCAGGTCTTCGCGAAAGAACACCGGCGCGGTGGGCTCCTGGCACATCACGATGGCGTCGGTCGGGCAGACCTGCACACACAGCTCGCAGAAGATGCAGGCGTTCATGTCGAGGATGAAGCTCTCGAGATAGCCGCGCTTTTTGCCGGTGGTGGGCGAGACGGCCTTGCCGGCTGGTGTCACCACGATGATCTCGCTCGGACAGATCAGCTCGCACTTGCGGCAGCCGATGCAAGCCTCTTCAGGGCCGCTCTCGGGCGTGTCGGGGCCAACGGGCTCGTGGACCAGCGCAAACGAGTTGCGATAGCGCTCCGGCCGCACGCGCTCCGGATACCCGAAACCCTCGGTCGTCGGCGGACGAATCGCGTTTCGCAGGGCGATGGCCATCGATCGCAGCGAGTAGATCAGCGTCTTCATGCCACGCCTCCTACATAGACGACCCAGAGCGCGGCGCCGCAGACACAGAGCAGGCTCAGCGGCACCAACCAGACCCAGCACAGGCGCATCAGCTGGTCGCTGCGGAAGCGCACCAAGGACCAGCGCGCCCAGAAGATGACGAAGAAGAGAAACAAGGTCTTGCCGACCATCCAGTGCACGCCGGGGGCCCAGCCGAACGGGCCGTACCAGCCGCCGAGGAACAGGGCCGAGGCGAGGGCGCTGGTGATGAGGGTGTGCACGTACTCCGTCATCGGGAAGAGGCCGTACATCATGCCGGAGTACTCGACGGTGACGCCGGCGACGAGCTCGCTCTCGGCCTCGGGCACGTCAAACGGGATGCGGTTGGCCTCAGCCAAGCTGGCGACGAAGAAGATGAGGAAGCCGAGGGCGCCGGGCCCCAAGGGCCAGAACAGGAGCCAGCCGTGCTCGCCCTGGTAGCGCACGATGTCGGAGATGCTGAGGGAGCCGACCACCACGACCGGCACGATGGCGCTGAACAGGAGCGGGATCTCGTAGGAGATGCCTTGGGCGACGGCGCGCATCGAGGCGAAGAGGGTGTACTTGTTGTTGCTGGCCCAACCGGCGATCCACGTCGGGAAGAGCAATAAGCCCGAGAACGCGAGCACCCAGAGCAGTCCGATGTCGAGTTCGGCGACGAGCAGGTCCTCGCTGAGCGGGATCACGGCGAGGGTGGCGAGGGTGAAAAACAGCGTCATGGGTGGCGACAGCCAAAACAGCACCTTGTCAGCGCCGCTCGGCACCAAGTTCTCCTTGCGCAGCAACTTGATGGCGTCGGCGATGGGCTGCAGCAGGCCGGCGGGTCCCACCACGTTGGGCCCGACGCGGCTCTGCATGCGTCCAGCGAAGCGGCGCTCGAACCAGATGGACCACGCGCTGATCAGCATGAAAAACGTGAGGATGATCGTGCCCATCACGAGGCCGTGGCCGACCGGGTGGGTCAGGATCTCCGGCACCGGCGAGGGCAGGCTCATGATGAAGCTGTTGGATGCGTTGGACGCGACGGTCATCGGTCAACCTCCCCCATGATGGGATCCAGCGATCCGAGGATGGCCACCGCGTCGCTCAGGTTGTTGCCCGGCAGCAGATGCTCCACCACCGCGACGGCGTGCAGGCTCGGCGGCCTGATCTTCATGCGGTAGGGCTGGGTGCCTTTGTCGGTCGGGATGAGGAACGTCCCCAGCTCTCCGCGCGGGCCCTCGATCGCGACGTAGGCTGGCGCGCCCTTCACCCGCACGGACGTCGGTCCAATGTTGGGTTTCTCGCTGCAGATCGGCCCCTCGGGCACCCCCGCCAGCAGCTGCCGGCTCAACCGAATGCTCTCGCGCACCTCTTGCACCCGGATGTCATACCGCGCCTCGCAGTCGCCCGCGGTGAGCACCGGCACGTTGATCTGCAGCTCGTCGTAGCAGTGATACGGCGCGTCGCGGCGCAGGTCGTGGTCGATGCCGCTGGCGCGACCCAAGGGCCCTGAGAGGCCGAGTTCCAGGGCTAGATCGCGCCCCAGCACGCCGATTCCCCGGCAGCGGTTGACGAAGATGGGGTTGGCCGTACCGAAGTCGGCGTACTCCACCATGCGTCGCTCGATCTGGTCGAGCGCCTTGATCACCCCCAGATCCCAGCCCGCCGGCAGGTCGTGGCGCTGGCCACCAAAACACGACGTGTTGTAGTGAAACCGCGAGCCAGTGAGCTCCTCGAAGGCGTTCAAGATCAGCTCGCGCTCGCGAAACGTCCACATGAACAGGTTGGTGCCGCCGCCGATCGCGCCGCCGATGTCCATGGCGAAGGTGCCGATGGCGATCAGGTGCGACGCGATGCGCTGCAGCTCAGCGAGCAAGGTCCGGATCCAACGGCCACGGCGCGGCACCTCGACCCCTGCGATCTTCTCCAGCGCCATGTTGAAGCACTGCTCGCTGGTCATGGGCGCGAGGTAGTCGTTCTTGTCGAGGATTGGCGTGATGTTGGCGAAGGTGAGCTTCTCGCAGAGCTTCTCCACACCGCGATGCAGGTAGCCCGGATAGCCCACGGCTTTGACGATGACCTCGCCGTCGAGCACGAGCTTGATGCGAAAGACGCCGTGGGTGCTGGGATGCTGCGGCCCGAGGTTGAGCACCATCAGATCGCCGTCGGCTTCGAACTCGCTCAGATCGACGTAGGGATCCACGCGGGGCGGCGGGGTGAGGGCGGTCCAAGGGGTGACGACGTGGGTGCTGGCGTGGTCGGTCGACATGGGGGGCTATCTCCAGGGCGCGTGCGGCGTGTCGATGGCGTAGTCCTTGCGGAGCGGGTGGCCCTGCCAGTCTTCGGGCAGCATCAGGCGCTTGAGATTCGGGTGGTTGGCGAAGACCACTCCGACCAGGTCCCACTGCTCGCGCTCCTGCCAGTCGGCGCCAGCGAACAGATCGACGATAGAGTCGATGGCCTCGGCGGGCGCGAGGTGCACGCTCCACCAAAAGGCCGGCGCGCCAGGAGCGGTCGGGTTACGCAGCACCGTCGCGACCTCGAAACGCTCCGGCGGCGGGTTGGGCTCTTTGCGCGACGCCTTCTCTTGCGGCCAGTGGCTCGCCGCCACGGTGACGTAGAGGCCGTAACCATGGGCTTTGAGCAGCGTGGCGAGGGCGTGGTGGTGGGCTGCGGGCACGATCATGCCCTCGGCGATGACCTGCAGCGGGTCGGCGGGCGGGTCGGCGGGAGGGTCGGCGGGAGGGTCGGCCAGCAGCGCGGCGATCTCGGCTTCGAGCTCAGGACTCATGGGTGGCCTCCAGCTCGGCTGCCGCGGCTTGGCTAGCGGGCGGCGATTCGGGCGGATCGAACAGGTTGCCGTGGTCCTCATCCGCGCCGCGATGCTCAGCGCCGTCAAATCCCAGCGACCGGGAGGCGTCACGCTGGGCGTCGCTGAGGCCGGCGGCGCGGTCGGGATCGCCAATGCGCAGCAACCCGCCGAGCTTCAGGGACTTCGTCTCGGGCCGCGCCTCCGCCGGCATACCGCTGCGCTGCCAGGTGCCGTCGCGCTGCATGCCGATCTTCACCTGCAAGCGCTTGAGGCCCTTCATCAGCTCCTCGGGGTTCGGCGGGCAGCCGGGCACGTAGACATCGACGGGGATGAACGTGTCGACACCAGGCACCACCGAGTAGATGTCGCGATAGAAGTCGCCGCTGATAGCGCACGAGCCCATAGCCACGCACCACTTCGGTTCAGGCATCTGGTCCCAGAGCTTTCGCACCCGCGGCGCCATCTTCACGGTGATGGTGCCGGCGACAACCATGACGTCGCACTGCCGCGGTGTGGGCCGGATAATGGCGCCCATGCGGTCCAGATCGACACGCGAGGCGGCGGCGGCCATGAACTCGATGCCGCAGCAGGACGTCGCCATGGGGAAGATGAAGAAGCTGTTGGAGGAGGCCCAATCGAGCAGTCGTTCGACCGTGGCGACGGCCACGTCGAGGCCTGGAACGGAGATGACCTTGTCGAGCAGCGGGTTGGAGTAGGACCGACTGTCGCGGTCCAGCGCGGTCGGAGCGGCAACGCCACCCAGGACGGCGCTGGCGAGCGCCTGCGCTTCGGCAAATGACGCGGCCTCGGCGTCCGTCGGCGCGGCGTCCGTCGGCGCGGCGTCCGGCGTCACGGCGTCGGTCTGGGGATCGTCCTGCGTTACTGCCATTGGATCGCTCCCTTCCGCACCGCGTACAGCCACCCCACCATCAGCACGGCGAGAAACAGGAACATCTCAAGGATGGCGAATTGCCCGAGTTCTCGGAGGTTCAGCGCCCACGGCAGCACAAACGCGGCCTCGGCGTCGAAGAGCACAAACACCAGCGCGACGACGTAGTACCGCGGGTGGAAGCGAATCCAGGTGTTGCCGTCCGGCTCTTCGCCGCACTCGTAGGTGTCGTACTTGGAGGGTTCGTCGACCTTCGCCTTCACGCGCAGGATCAACCCGGCGATGATCATGATCGCGGAGGCCGACGCTGCGATGGCGAGGTAGGCGAAAGCTGGGAGCCACTGCTGAGTCACGGCGGGTACCTCCTAGGAGAGACCATGCGCTTGTCTCCGGCTTGCTCCGTGGACCGCAAAAACGGGGCGACGGGGGGGTGCCAGGGGCACGATCGCGCCGAGTATAGGCCTCGGGAACGCTGCCGTCACGTCTACGACGCCCTCGCGGGGGAAAAAAAACGCACCCTGCGCGCCCAAGTTGCGCCGTCGCGGGTCAGTCCTCACACTGCGTGGCCCGAGCCAACCTGAAGCCGCCGCTTCCCCGGAGTCCCGCATGTCTATTCGCCCTCTGGCCCTCCTGACGTTGCTCATCGCGCCGGTCGGGCTCGGTGCGGCCGTGATGCCCTCGCCTGTGTTCGCCGCGCCGACCGCCGTGTCCAACCTGCCGATCACCCCCAGTAAGGTGACCTCGGTGACGCTGTATCGTGGCCAAGCGCTGGTGAGCCGGACGGTCGAGGTGCCCGCGGGGACGGGCGAGCTGCAGCTGGTCGTCGACGGCCTGCCCAATCGGGTCAACGCCTCGAGCCTGACGGCCCAGGCCCACGGCGCGGGGGTGACGGTGCGGTCGGTGCGCTATCAGCGCACAGCGGTCGCGCAGGCGGTGAACCCGGAGATCGCGGAGCTCGACAAGCAGATCGAGACCAACCGCGCGGATCACGAGGTGCATCGGCAGTACGTGTGGCTGCTGGACGACAAATACAAGGTCTACACCGGCCAGATGGGCTTCGTGGCGCCGACGGCCAAACACGAGATGAAGAAGGGCGTGCTCGATCCCAAAAAGCTCACGATCATCACCGAGGCCAACTTGGCGGCGCGAGAAGCCATCGTGGCGGCGAAGATCAAGCGGCAGGTGGCGATGAAGGCGCTGGATAAGGCGTATCGCTTGCTCCATCGCAAGCGGAGCGAGCTGACGCGGGGGCGGCAGCTGCACAAACGAGAGGCGATCATCTACATCGCCAAAACCCGCGCCGCGCGCACCACGCTGCGGCTGGACTACCTCGTCAGCAGCGCGGGCTGGACCCCGACCTACAACGTGCGCGCGACGCGTGACGGTCGCGGCGTCAACATCGAGTACCTCGCCGAGGTGCAGCAGATGAGCGGCGAAGCGTGGGACGGTGTGACGGTGACGCTCTCGACCGCGACGCCGCAGATGAGCGCGGAGAGCCCGCTATTGGGGCCGCTGTGGCTGGGTTTCAGCGATAGCGGTCAACGGCCGCAGCCGAAGAAGAGCTTGAGTTTCAAGTCGTACGCCTCCTCACAGAGCCGCATTCGGGTCCAGCAGCAGAACCTGCGCAATCGACCGGGTCGGGCGCGTGCGGGTTGGATGATGAACAAGCTCGCCGCGCAGGGGCAGAACATGGAGCTGAACGCCGATCGCGAGGTCGTGCGAGCGGGGCGTCGGGCGGTGAAGGCGACGGAGGAGGCCTTGGCGGTGAGCTACAAGCTCAAGGGCACGATGAAGCTTGAGAGTCGGTCGGACCGGCAGCTGGTCAAAGTGGCGACCCTGGCGCTGGAGGCGGAGATCTTTTACGAGGCGGTGCCGCTGTTCTCATCGTATGTGACCCGCTATGCCCGCGTGATCAACACCAGCAATCTGCCGCTGCTGGCCGGGAGTTACCGGGCTTTTAGCGACGGAGAGTTTGTCGGCCGCGGCACGGTGCCGGTGATCGCGCGGGGAGAGGACTTCACCATCGGGCTCGGCGCCGACACGCAGCTGCGGTGTTATCGCGAGCTGCTCGACAAGAGCAACGACACCTCGTGGGGCTCTCGCATCCAGACGTTTGACTACCGGCTGCGCATCGAGAGCTACAAGCACGAGGCGGTGCAGGTGCGGCTGTACGACCGCATCCCTGCGAGCAAGACGAAGGACTTGGAGATCAAGCTGACTAAGACGAACCGGACGCTGTCGGCTGAGCCCGTCTACAAGCGAGATGATCGATCGCGCGGGATTTTGCGCTGGGATCTCAAGGTCGGCAAGGGCAGCCAGGGGGCCAAGGCGATGGACATCACGTATCGCTTCGAGATGAAGTACGCGAAGGACAAACACGTGGGCCGACAGGCGACCGGGATGATGCGGGCCATGCAGAAGGACTATGAGGCGATGGCGCGCTAGTTGAACGGTGCGGCCTCAGCAGCAGCCACCCGGCTTCCGCGCTTCGATGGTCGCTGACAACACGTAGTCCTCGACGCCGGTGCCGGGCGCCCAGTCCTTGATGAAGTCGCGCGAGGCGTCCTTTGGGGCGATCTGAATATCGACGAATCCGGCCGCGGCCATGGCGGCGTCCAGGTCGCTGATCAGGGCGGCGTTGCCCATGCAGCCGGCGATGAGCGCCTTGTCGTTGCGCATCGCCTCGGGCAGCTCGATGGTGGCGACGACGTCGGAGATCGCGAGGCGGCCGTTCTTCTTGAGGACGCGGAACGCCTCGCGGAAGACCTGGGGTTTGTCGGGCGACAGGTTGATCACGCAGTTGGAGATGATCACATCAACCGTGCCGTTGGCGACGGGGAGGTGTTCGATCTCGCCCAGGCGGAACTCGACGCTGCTGAAGCCGCCTTTGGCCGCATTGGCGCGGGCTTTGGAGATCATCTCGGGGGTCATGTCGACGCCGATGACCAGGCCGCTCTCGCCGACCTCGTGGGCCGCGAGGAAGCAGTCGAAGCCAGCGCCGGAGCCGAGATCGACGACGATCTCGCCGACCTGCAGCGCGGCGATGGCCTTGGGATTGCCGCAGCCGAGGCCGAGATCGGCGCCTTTGGGGACGCTGCTGAGCTCGCGCTCAGAGTAGCCGAGCCGCGTGGAGATGAGGGTGTTGATAGCGGCGTCGTCGGACACGCCGCAACAGCTGCCGGCGGTGCCGACCGTCTCGCCGGCGGTCTCGCCCAGGGCGACTTGGGCGTAGGCGCCGCGGACGTCGTTGCGCAGCGCGTCGCGGTCGACGGCGGTTGGTGTGGCGGCGGCGCTGCTGGCGGGCGTGCGCGGCGGGCAACAGGAGGCGGTGGTGTCAGCCATGGGGACGTGCTCCGGTGGGCGTGGGGCTGGTGGGCCCGGTGGGGTCGGCGGCGGTGGGGTCGGCGGCGGTGGGGTCGGCGTCGCGTGTGTCGAGGGGCGCGAGGGGCGCGAGGAAGAAGCCCGAGAGCGCGACGAGGACCGCAGGCTCGACCCAGCACGTCACGCCGTTGGCGCCGCGCTCGGTCTTGACGAGGCCGGCGTTGCGGAGGGTCTTGAGGTGGTGCGAGAGCGTCGACGGCGCGATGGCGAGGTCAGCGCCGAGGTCGCTGAGGCTGATGCGGGTCGCGGCGTCAAGCGAGCAGCGGGTGCCCGGCACGCAGCAGGTCGCGAGGCGCTGGAAGAGCGCCAGGCGATGGGGGTTGCCCAGCGCGGCGAAGAGGGCGACGAGTTCGGGGGCGGAGATAATTCGATAATTCGACATGTTTCGAATTTTAGTGTTTTCGAATTGATTGTCAAGGGCCCTGCTTTTACGGGCGCCGAGCGGGATACGTGCCCTGATAAGTGCCTGGCACCTATCGACCCCGCTGATAAACGCCTGGCACCTATCGACGCCGTTTTGATTCGTCCCCTAACCGCGCTATCCTAGCCGCCTCTCGCACAAGCGCCCTCTCGCCGCGCCCTCTCGCAATCGGATGCCAGCATGCCCGACGGAAACAAGCTCTCTAGCGACCATCGCGTCGGTCGCTCCATTCCCCGGCCAGATGCCAAAGACAAGGTCACGGGAGCGCTGCACTACGTCGACGATCTCCCGTTCGACGGCCTGTACGGCGCCACCGTGCGGACCCAAACCGCGCGGGGGCGCATCACGGGGCTGCGTTTTCGGGATGGCAGCGAGCACGGCGTCGATTGGCGTGAGATCGCCGTGGTCACTGCCAAGGACATCCCGCGGATCTCCAAGCTCGACGGCCTCGATCCGAACCTCGTCTCGCTGCTGATCCGCGATCAGCCCTTTCTGGTGCGCGACGAATTCCGGCACGTCGGCGAGCCCGTTGCGCTGCTGGCGCACCCCGATCCAGAGGTGCTGCGCCGCGCTGTGCAGCTCGTTGAGATCCGCACCGAAGCGGCCACTGCCCAGCACGACTACCGCGTGCCGCCCACCCCAGACCAAGTGCAGCACGGCGAAGATGGCCCCGACGCCAACGTCTTCAAGCGCATCCTCGTGAGCAAAGGCGCCGCCGATGAGAGCGCGGCCGCGTTCCGCGAGGTCTTCGACAACGCCGCCCATGTGGTCGCCGCGGTCTACGAGACCCAGGCGCAGGAGCAGTGCTACATCGAACCCAACGGCATGATCGCGCGGGTCGAGGTCGCCCCGGAGGACGCGGAAGGTGCCGTGTGGCCGCGCAAGCCGTGGAAGTTGATCGTCGAAGGCTCGATGCAGTGCCCCTACTACGTGCACAGCGCCATGACGAGCCTGTTTCAGCTGCCGGACAAGGCGGTCCAGATCATCCAGGCCGCGACGGGCGGTGGGTTTGGCGGCAAAGAGGAGTTTCCGTCCATCATCGCTGGTCACGCCGGCCTGCTCGCGCTCAAGACCCGCCGGCCGGTGAAGCTGATCTACGATCGTGTCGAGGATATGGCCGCGTCGACCAAGCGCCACCCCAGCCACACCCGAGTGCGCGCGGCGCTGGACGCTGACGGGCATCTGCTGGCCATCGACATGGACGTCACCATGGACGGCGGCGCCTACCTGACCCTGTCGCCGGTGGTGCTGTCGCGCGGCGCGATCCACGCGATCGGGCCGTATCGGGTCGACCACGTGCGGGTCCACAACCGGGTCACCCTCTCCAATACCCCGCCACATGGGGCTTTTCGCGGCTTTGGTGCGCCGCAGACCGTGTTCGCCTTCGAGCGCCACCTCGACCGCTGTGCCCGAGCGGTGGGGCTCGATCCGGTGGAGCTGCGACGGCGCAATCTCATCGTGCGCGGCGACACCTTGGCCATCAGTCAGCGCATCGACGAACCCATCGAGCTGCACAAGTGGATGGACGAGGCCCTCACGGCCGCGCGCTACGAGCAGCGGCGGCAGGCTCACGCCCTGTTCAACACCGAAGCTGAGATCAGCGGCAACCCGCTGCGGCGCGGTGTCGGTGTCGCGACGTTCATGCACGGCGCTGGTTTTACGGGCGCTGGGGAAGATCGCTTGGCCTCGGAGGTCATGTTGCGGGCGCGGGTCTGTGCCAATGGCGAGGGCGGGGTCGAGGTGTGCACGGCCAACACGGAGATCGGCCAGGGCGCCATCACCGTCTTCACCCAGATCGCTGCCGACGCGCTGGGGCTGCCGCTCGACGCCATCTCCATCGCGCGGCCTGACACCGATCAGGTGCCCAACTCCGGGCCGACGGTCGCCTCGCGCACCTCGATGGTGGTCGGCCACCTCGTCGCCCGTGCCAGCGACGATCTGGTGCGCAACCTCGAGGTCAGTGGAGCCCTGAGCGACGACGATCTGCGCTCAGATCCCGACGACGACCGCGCCTCCGCCCTCTCGGACGCACATGGCCGCAAGTACCGAACCGATCGGCTTCGTAGGGCGCTCTGCACCGCCGCGACCCAGGAATCCGGGCCGCTTGAGGGCTGGGCCACCTACGAGCGGCCGCCCGGAGGTCAGTGGGATGACGTCGCGTACAAAGGCATCGCGTACGGCACCTTCGCCTGGGCCACCTACGTCGCCGACGTGGAGGTGGACCTGACGACGTTCCAGACCCGCATCGTCGATTTTGTCGCCAGCCAAGAGATCGGTCGGGTCCTCAACCCCATGCTCGCCGAGGGCCAGATCCAGGGCGGCGTGGTCCAGGCGATGGGCTGGGCGCTGTTGGAAGAGCAAATCTACGTCGACGGCCAGATGCGCAACCCAAACATGACCAACTACGTGGTGCCGACGTTCGCCGACGTACCCGACGTGCGCGTCTTGTTCCAGGAGAGCCCCTACGCCTACGGGCCCTGGGGCGCCAAGGGCATCGGTGAGCTGCCGATGGATGGCCCGGCGCCGGCGATCCTCAACGCCATCTCATCCGCCCTCGGGATCGACATCGACGCCCTGCCCGCCTCGCCGGAGCGCTTGATGCGGGCCGTCCTCAACGCACAGGCCCAGGAGATCCGATGACTGTCAGCCACGCCCATAGCCATCTAGCCGACGCGGTGCCGCCGCAGCGGGTGAGTTTTACCCTCAACGGCGAGCCGCGCGCGCTGATGGTGCGGCCGTTTCGGCGGTTGCTCGACGTCTTGCGCACCGATCTGGCCCTGCCCGGCACCAAGGAAGGCTGCGGTGAGGGCGAGTGCGGCGCGTGTTCCGTGCTCATCGACGGCGAGCCCGTCAACGCCTGTCTCGTGCCGGTGATCCAGTGTGAAGGCAGCACGATCGTCACGGTCGAAGGCCTCGCGGACCACGCCGCGCTGCATCCGGTGCAGGCCGCTTTTGTACAGCACGGCGGCGCGCAATGTGGCATCTGCACCCCCGGGATGGTGGTGACGGCGGCGTGGATGGTCGATCGCAAGCTCGACGCCAGCGCCATTCGCGAGAAGCTGTCGGGTAACATCTGCCGCTGCACGGGCTACTCCGCCATCGTCGCGAGCGTCGCCGCGGCGCTGGGTGACGCCAAAGCGCCAGCCTCGGACGCCGACGGAGCCGACGCGTGAGCCAGACCGCACCTGCAGCATCGAGAAAGCGTCGCGTCGTCACCGTGGTGCTAGCCATCGCGGTGGTCGCAGGCGTCGCCTTTGCGTGGCAGCCGGCGCGCAGGTTCTGGCGCATCTACCGGCCAGCGCAACAAGACCTGCCGTTGCCGACGGCGCTGTGGGCGATCGAGACGGGCGCAGGCACCGCGGTGACGACGCGCAACGCAGCCGACGCCGACCTCGCGCCCCTGCGAGCGGCCTTTGAGACGCAGGTCTACGGCAGCTACTGCGGCGTCGCCAGCGCGGTGATCGCGCTCAAGGTGCTTGGCCGCAAGGGCACGACCCAGTCGGGGTTCTTCGTGCCGGCGACTGAGGCCGTCCGCAAAGCCAAAGACGTGTTTTTCGGCGGGATGACGCTCGATCAGCTCGGCGGCCTGCTCCGTAGCCACGGCGCGACGACCACGGTGGTGCACGCCAGCGACAGCAGCGTCGACGCGTTCCGCACGGAAGCCCGCGCCAACGTTGAGAGCGGCGGTGGACCGGGCGGTGACGTGCTGCTCGTGAACTACTATCGCAAGGCTATCGCACAGCAGGGCGGCGGCCACATCTCGCCCGTCGCGGCCTACGACGACAAGACCGACCGCTTCCTGGTCCTCGACGTCTCCAGCTACAAATACCCGCCGGTCTGGATCGAGACCGCGGCGCTCTTCACCGCGATGACGGCGGTCGACAGCAGCGCAAACCTGAGCCGCGGCTGGGTGCATGTGCGCCTGCCGGGCGCCTCTTGAGGGAGCCAAGCCATGTCCTCCATCGCCCACAGCGCAGTCCGCGTTAGCCGCCCCACCTCCCTCGCCGAGGCGCTCGATCAGCTCGCCGACGCGGCCGTGCGTGACGCGCCGTTGCGGCCGCTCGCCGGTGGCACCGACATCATGGTCGAGGCCAACCACGGCGGGCTGCGGCAGCGCGATTTCCTCGATCTCTCCGGGCTGAAAGCGGCGTTGGGTGGCTTCACTTGGGCGCACGACGGCAGCCTGCGCATCGGGGCGATGTGCACCTATGCGACCCTGCTCGCCGACGCGCGAAGCCACGCCGAGCTGCCGATCTTGATGCAGGCGGCGGGGCTGGTGGGCGCCACGCAGATCCAAGCGCGCGGCACGTTCGCGGGCAACGTCGAGAACGGCTCCCCAGCCGCCGACGCCGCCCCCGCCCTGCTCGCGCTGGACGCGGTGGTGCATCTGCAGAGCAGCCGCGGCGAGCGGACGGTGCCGCTCGAGGCGTATTACACGGGGTATCGCAGCACCGCGCGGCGCGCAGACGAGCTCATCAGCGCGCTCACGGTGCCCAAGCAGCCCGGCCCGACGCGCGAGCAGTTCTTTCGCAAGGTGGGCACGCGGGCGTTCCAAGCCATCACCAAGGTCGGCCTGAGCGCGCGGATCACCTGGCTGGACGACGCCATCGCCGACACGCGGATCGTCGCCACCTCCATGGCCGCCACCATCTGCCGCGCGCGCCACCTCGAGAACGCCCTACGCGGCCTCACGACGCTCGACCAGGCCACCGTCGCTGGGCTACGCCGCGCCCAGGACGCCGACTTGCGACCGCTGGACGACGTCCGCTCCACGGCTGCGTATCGGGCCGAGGTGTTCCATCGCTTGGTGTGCCAGGCGATTCGCGAGACGCGGCCATCGTGACGGACGCAGGCGACGTGACGCACCTCGACGACGGACCACCCATGGACGCCGACGGCCAGGCGCTCGTCGCGTCGCTGCCAGAGCTCCTGGCCGAAGGTGCGGCGCCCGCGGCGCTCGTGACGGTGGTGCGCGCCCAGGGCTCAGCGCCCCGCGGCCCTGGGGCGCGCATGCTGGTGCGCGATGGTGGGCTGCTCGCCGGCACCATCGGCGGCGGTCACCTCGAGCGACGCGCCATGCATGAGGCGTGCGGCTTACTCACCGAAAACATCGATTTTCCGGCCTCGCTGCGCAGTTGGGCGCTCGGCCCAGCGCTGGCGCAGTGTTGCGGTGGCCGTGTCGCGGTGCGGCTTGAGCCCCTCACGGCACCGGCGGCCTGGGCGTTGGCGGCGAAGCTGCGGGCCGCTGAGGCGTCCAGCGCGCCCTTCGTGACGGGCGTCGGGGATCATCAGCTGACGGAGCGACCCACCGCGCCGTGGACGGTCGTCATCTTTGGCGCAGGCCACGTCACCAGAGCGCTGGCGCAGGTGCTGCAGGTGCAGCCTTGGCGGGTCGTGGTCGTCGATGCGCGACCTGAATGGGCCCATGCGTCGGCGTTTCCGCCGACCACAGAGGTGCACGCGGCGCCGCCGGTGGCGGTCTTGGCGGCGTGGGGCTGGTTGGCTGCGCGAGCGACGACGGACCAAGCCGCACCACCGGCCTTGGCCGCTGAGGATGACGTGGCCGCAGCCGTCACGGGCCCAGCTCCCGACCCGTCCCGCACACTGGCGCTGATCATGACCCACGACCATGAGCTGGATCGACAGCTGGCGTGGGCGCTGTTGCGACGCCCTGATGTGGGTGAGCGGCCGCTGGCGCACGTGGGTGTCATCGGCTCGAGGACGAAGATCACCACCCTGCGGCGACGCCTGACTGGCCAGGGTGTGAGCGAGGCGGCCTTGGCACGCTTGGTCGCGCCCATCGGGCTGCGCCAACCAGACGCGTCAGGCGTGGAGCGGCCGATTGGCGGCAAGCGCCCCGGCGAGATCGCGACGTCTGTCGCCGCGGAGCTGATGGTGCGTATCGCCACCCTCAGCCACTCGGAATCGACCGCGACATGAGCGACCACGCGACCACAACGGCCAACGCGGTGCTCGTCGCCGGCGGCCACGGGCGACGCGCCGGCGGCCCCAAAGCCTTGAAAATACGGGATGGCGTGGCGATGTGGCGCTGGCAGGTGGCGGCGCTGCGCGCCGCTGGCTGTGGTCACATCGCGGCGGTGCTGCATCCGAGCGCCGTGCCGCCCACGTCGCCCGAGCCGGCTGTGCCGCCCGAGGCGTTGGAGTCGGCAAACGCAGACAGCGTGACGCTGCCGGCGGACGTCGTCGTCGTCCCCGCCGATCCCGACGCCGAGATGCTGGCCTCCCTGCAAGTGGGTCTGGCGGCGGTCGCGACCGAGGCGCAGCCGACCTTCCTGCTGCCCGTCGACTGCCCATGCCCGCCCGAGCGCGTGTTCGCGACGTTGCTGCGCCGCGCTGCGACGCTGACTTTGCGGGGCCACCGTTGGCAGGTGATCCGGCCCTGGGTGCAGACGCCGACGGGCCCGCGGCGCGGTCACCCGGTGTTGCTCAGTCCGGCGCTGGTGCAGGCGGTGCGCGACGCCGACCCAACGACGGGGCGGCTCGACCGGCTCATCCAAGCGCTCGACGCGGAGGTTCGTGTCGACGTGGAGGTCGATGACCCGAGCATCTGCGCCAACTTCAATCGGGATGGGCTGAGTCGCTAGGGGCGCGGCGGCTGTGACTAGACCGCGTGAGCCCCGCATCGCAGCGGCGCGCCGGGGACGCCGCGTCGACCCGAAGGGATCCCGTTGCCGTACCATCCGTCCAAGCTTCGGGGCGTCAGGCCGAGGCCCGCTCACTACACCGCGGACGCTATTATGCTCAGAACCACCCGACTCCTCGACGTCACCCTCGCCATCGTCCTCGCCTCGCTGGTCGCTGGCTGCGCGAACGTGGACCCGGCCGCCACCGCGCCGACGTCCTACGCAGACGCCCACGGGGACGGCTTGGAAGCGACCGATTCCAGCGAAGACGCCGTAAATCCGGGCGCCGATGTAGGCGCATCGACCGACGCCGGCGTGGCGATCGACACCAGCGCCGGGTCCGATGTGGGTGACGCCACCGCCGATGCAGCCCCCCCGCCGGACCCATGCTTAAAGACGCTGAAGGACGACTCCTGGGCGGTCGCCGTCTTCGCTGGGCAGCGCCACACCTGCGCCGTGAGCGTTTGCGGCGAGAGCTTTTGTTGGGGTCATAACCAGTTCGGCGAAGCGGGTGACGGCACCAAGACCCCGGCCTACAGCCCGAGACTCAGCTCAAACGTCGAGCCGACCACGATGGCCGCGGGGTTCTTCCACACCTGCGGTTTGGTGGCGGGCAAGGCGTGGTGCTGGGGTGCCAACACCAACGGACAGCTGGGCGCCGCCACGCTGTCGACGCCGAGTCCCGTAGCGGTCTCTGGCGGGCACACGTTCGACCACATCGCGTCCACGGACTACAGCGTCTGCGCGTCGGGATCGAGCGGCGTGTATTGCTGGGGATGGAACAACTTCTACCAGCTCGGCCAGGGCGGCAGCACGCCAAAGTCCAGTAACACGCCGCTCAAGGTGCTGTTCGACAAGCAGGTGATCGATCTCACCGGCGGCAGCGGCCACTTCTGCGCGCTGACCGACGCCGGTGAAGTCTGGTGTTGGGGGCTGAGCAATGGCGGCCAGCTCGGGCAGCCCGTCGAGGGATTCAAGGCCAAAGCGGCGCCAGTGTTGGTGGCGGGGCTGAGCGGCGTCGTGGCCATCACAGCCGGTGGTCACCACACGTGTGCGGCGCTGAAAGACGGCACCGCGGTGTGTTGGGGGCTCAATAACTATGGCCAGTTGGGCAACGGGTCGCAGAAGATCTCGAGCAAACCGGTGGTGGTGCAGGGCCTCAGTGACGTGCAATCCCTCAGCGCGGCGCTGCACCTGACCTGCGCGATTCATGGCCAGGGCAAGCTCTCGTGCTGGGGGCGCAACGCGGAGCAGCAGCTCGGCAAGAAGTTCAGCAACCTGTCGACCAAGCCGCTGGCCGTCGACGGCGTGACCGACGCGGTGTCCGTGGCCACCGGCGATCGGCACGTGTGTGTGGTGCGCGGTGTGGGGAGCGTGAGCTGCTGGGGCGCCAACGAGGTCGGCCAGGTGGGCAACGGCAAGGCCAAGCCGACCAAGGAAGGGTTCGAGTCGCCGCAGCAGGTCGGGGCGCCGTGAGGCGGTGGCAAGGAGGGCTTGCGACCCTCATTGGCTGCAAGCGCCGGACTTGCACACCTTGCGCACCTTGCCCACACCGCAAACCACGCCAGAAATCGGCACATAAGCGCGTGGCCCGCTGCTCACCGCGCACGTGTCCGCTGTGCATGGGTTAGCGTCGTCGCAATCGGAGAAGCCTTTCAGCGCGCAGCCGCCGAGCTGGGAACAGTCCGTGTTTCCCCAAGGTCCGGTGCGTGTGAACCAGGGCCGCAGCTCGCTGGCGTAGGGTAGCGATCCTTGTCGGGTCGGACGCTGGTGTGCGCAACTTTGAGTCCGTGACCGGCGCTGATCGGGACGTCCACCGGACGATGGATCAAGGTCGGACCGCCGCCCGAGCTTCGTCGCTGTCGCGGTGGCGCACTGACCCGCGATACAAGTGGAGCGCAGGCAGGTGTCGGAGATTCAAGCTGCGACGCCGAGATTCAAGCGCTGGGCGACGGCCAAAATGGGTCAGCTACGCGCCCGAATACGTCTCCCACCCTTTCCCGCAGCCGCGGAGAAGGTAGCATCGAGGCCGTAAACACGACCGAGGAACCGAACATGCGCCCGCCCGCCTCCAAGTCCCAAAACACAGGCGCCTTGGCGCTGTTGCTCCTGATCGCCGCCACCGCCGCCACCGCCGCGGGCTGTGCTTCGCCAGCCGCCAGCGACGCGGCGCCAACCACCTCCGATGGATCCGCAGACACGCAGGCCGCGACCGAAGCGGGCCTCACAGCGGACGACGCCGCGGCAAGCGACGTTTCGGCGGCTGACGCGCCTGCGCCAGACTCCGCTGCGGTCGACGCCGCAACGACCGACGCGGCGACGACCGACGCTGCGACGACCGACGCTGCAACGACCGACGCTGCAACGACCGACGCTGCAAAGCTCGACGCTGCAGCGACCGATGCTGGGACGCCAGACGCTGCGGTGACCGACGCTGGCACCGCCGACGCCGGCGCCAATGACACCGCGGTGAGCGACGCCAGCGCCGCGGACACCAGCATCGGCGACGCCACAAGCGCAAACGACGCCCTTGTGACAGACACCGCAGGCCTGCCCGGCGGCCCCGGTTGGATCCCCGCAGGTCAGGCCCTCTCCGGCACGCAGTACAACGGCGGCGTCGCCTTCCATCACACGTTGGCGAGCGGCATCGTCGCGTTCGTCGAGATCTCTGCGCCGCTCCTGCCGAGCACCAAGGTCCTCTACAGCTACGAAAACGCCAACTTTCCGGGCACGCAGGCCAAGATGGAGACCGTCGCGACCAACGCCGCGCTGACGTTCGATTATCTGCTGAACGTCTGCAAAGCCGATTATCCGGCGATTACGCTGCTGCCGGCCGGCGGCGGGCTGCTCACGCCGTCGCAGCTCCAGGCCAACTACAACGCCACCGCAGAGTGCAGCTACAAGAAATACACCGCCAAACCCTATTGGATCCCGCAGTTGGTGCACAAAGTCGACATCTGTGGTCTCAAGCTGGGCAGCGACTGGCGGATGCTCAATGAGGGCGACTTGAACGAGATTACAGCCGCCGATGTGCAGGTGCTGACTCAGGCCCTCGCGCCGCCGACCGGCAGCTTCTGGGGCGGTTTCTACTTCTCGATGAACGTGTACGTGCGCCGCACGGACGGTTCGCTCGCCTTCGCGCCGCTGGCCGTCAACCCCACGTTCAAGACGCTGCTGCAGGTCAGCTCCAACAGCAACCCCGGCCTCGACAAGTGGGTGAACCATTTGGAGGGCGATTGGGTGCTGCGCTGCCGTCGCGCCCGCAACATCATCCCCGCGCCGTAGCTGGTCGCCCCGACACACGCTGGGTGCGTCGCGGCATCACACCGCCCCGGCGCAGCCCGCTCTCGCCGCGCGCCGGTGTCAGATCCCGCCCGCGACGAGCTCCCATGACTTGCCGCTGTCATCGCTGTGGTAGACCTCCGATCCTGACACCAAGACGTACAGACGGGCCGTATTCTTAGGGTCAACGAGGCACTGGATAACCCGCGCCGGGCTCGGTCCCTTCAGCGTCGTGCAGGCTGCCGCGTCCGCGTCGCAGACGTGGACCTTGCCGTCGTAGGTGCCGTACATCAGCCCGGCGCCGTGGCGACACAACCCGGACACGGCGCTCTGGACCAACACCTTCGAGGTCAAGGCCGGCAACGTCACGCGCTCAATCCCATTGGCCTGCGACGCGAGCAAGACGCTGCTGGCGCTCTCAAACTGCACGCCCGTCGCGGACGTCGTCCAAGCGTAGCTCTTCCACGTCGCGCCCGCGTCGACACTCACCCACAGCTTCGCGCCCCAGGTGCCGCCGACCAACTTCTCGACGGTCGGGCTCGCGTCGAGCTGGTGGAAGTCCGCGCTGCCCGACAAGCTTTTGACCTTCCAGCTCTTGGCGCCATCTGTGGACTCGATAAACCCCCACAGACCCAGGCCGGCCTCAGGGTTGTGGCCGCTGCCCCAGTACGTGTCGGGGTGAAAGGGATCGCGCACAAAGCCCATGAAATCAGCCTCGCCGCCGACTTTGACCAGCTGCTTGCTGCCAGCCTCGGTGCGATACACGCCGGTGTGGGTGCCGAGGGCGATCTCCTGGTTGTTGGCGCCCCAGAAGTCGATCATGTGGATGTGGGTGGTGAGGGAGCCGGTGCCGTGGTCGTGGCCATCCTCCTCGTGCGTGCCGTCTTCGGCGTGTGAACCATCCTCGTGATGATCGCCGTCCTCATGATGCTCGCCGTCCGCGTGATGATCCCCGTCCGCGTGGGCTTCGCCATCCTCGTGGTGATCGCCATCTCCCGCAGCGAGGGCGTCGCTCGCTGCAGCGGTGCCGTCCAGCGCAGCGTTCGCGTCGGCTGTTGCGGCGGTGTCCGTCGTGTTCGCGGCTGGCGTCCCAGCGCCGCAGCCTAGGAAGCACGTCAACAGGGCACAGACGAGGAGGGTCTTCGGTAGATTCATGGCGCCAATCCTGTGAGGCTGCCGACGGTTGGGCAGCGTGAGACCGCTGGCGCGACGTCTATTCGCTGCTGTGAGGTCCCTCGTGCGACCGTGCGTCCGTGACCACTCAGCGGCGAGAGCTGCGCGCTCGCGGCGGCAACATCGCCCTCATAGCCCAAGAAATCAAGCTGTTCGCCGCTTCGGCGTGCCACGGAATCGTCACAGCGACACCGCGGTGGCCCTGGCGAGGGTCTACTACCGGCGTCCTTGTGGTCTGCCCGCGAACCACCCTATGGTTACCGGCAATCCCAGCCGCCACGACCCGAGAGACCGACCATGTCGAAACAGAGTCCAGACGAACGCGACGCGCTGATCGTCGGCGACAACGCGGCTGGCGACGACGCGGCTGGCGACGACGCGGCTGGCGACGACGCGGCTGGCGACGACGCGAACGTAGCCGAGTGGCGGGACGATCTCTCGCAAACCGGCGCCTTCGCCGACACCGAGGTCACGCAGGGAGATCTGGCGACCTGGTCGCCACGCGGTGGCCAGGGCGGGGCACCGGGGCTGCCGCGGACCGCGCGAAAAGCCCGTGAACTCGAGGTCGAGGCGCCGACCGCGGACTACCCGGCGGTGTCGATCACGGCGACGGCCGAGTCGACTCTCGACGCCACGGGGTCTGTTTCGGTGGCGGCTGGGTCGATGCCGCAAGCGGACGTGAACGCCGCCGAGGAGCGCACCGTGTCCGTCACGGCGATGCCGGCCATCGACGACGAACCCGAGGCGGTCGTGAGCAAGCCGGCCAAGCGCGTCCGACCGCTCGCGGACACGGGCATGCACCGCGCCATGAGCGAGAGCGCGGCGGCGTTGGCGTTGCTGCTGCCGTTGGTGGCGTGGCGACCGGCCGATCGGCTGCTGGCGGCGAAGCTGCAGCATGACGTCATCACCCCGCACCTCGACGCCATCGCCACGGCCTTCTTCGCCGAGATGAGCCAGCATCCGCAGGCCAAGATCTTCCTCGGCTCCGACGCCGACCGCGGTCGCATGGTCGCGATCCTGCACAAGCACCTCAGCGGCCTCGCGGACGATCCGCTGAGTGACGCTTGGGTCAACGCGCGGCTGCGGCTCGGCCGTGTTCACGGCCGGATCGGGCTGCCACTTGGCATCTACCTCGGCAGCGTGCACGTGATCGGACGCCTGATTCTGAGCCACCTGCCGGTCGATCCGCTCGGCCGCCGCACTGAAGATCAGAAGCTCCGCGATCTGCTCAGACGCCTGCTTGCGATGGAGTCGGCGCTCGTCGCCCACGCCCAGAACGCCGCGCAGGTCGACGCGTTGAACGACGCGATGCGGCAGCAGGCACGCACAGGCTTCGTTCGGCAATACGGCGCCCAGGTCGACCCGGTGACCCTGCTCGCGCGGCCGGGCCACCTCCGCGCGCAGCTGCTGAGCGCGCTGCAGCAGCCCACGCGCGACGGTCGGGGATGCGCGGTGGTCGCCATGGAGCTCGTCGGCCTCGAAGAGGCGGCGTGGCATCGCGGCTATGCCTACCGGGACGCCATCTTGAGTGAATCCGGCGCCCGCGTCCGCGCCACCTTGCGCGGCGCCGACGTAGGTGGCATCGAACCAACCGGACGCATCCTGACCGTGTTGACGCAAGTGCGCGAGATGGAGGTCGCCATCGTGGTCCGCCGTCTGCGCACGGCGATCGAGGACCGGGCCTACGTCATCCAAGGTCACTCGTTTCTGCAGCGCCTCAAGATCGGTGTCGCCGTCGCCATCGTCGCGGACGACGTGGAGGGGTTGGTGCACCGCGCCATCGCCAGCGCAGACGCCCAGGCTAGTTGATCGCACAGCGCGCCACGGCTTCCCAGCCGCCTAGGAGACCGAATTCTCCGCGCGTTTGCGGGCTGGGTTCGCTAGGATGGCGACAAATCCGAGCCAGAGGTTCGTCCCCATGCGCCACACATCCACGCTTCGCCTCGACGCCGTCCGCCCGGCCAAGGTCCCCGTCATGATCCGCGCGATGGTCCTGACCACGATCCTGCTGGTCGGCGCGCCGGTGGTCGGCGTCGCCACCGCGAGCGCCAAGCCAGCCTCGCTCAAGTACGCCGATGGCGGCCGCTACACCGGCGCGGTCAAAGATGGCCAACGCCACGGCCAGGGCACCATGATCTGGGCCAACGGGGATAGCTACGTCGGCCAGTGGCGATCGGGGCGCATGCACGGCACCGGCACCTTCACCATCAAGCGCGGCGGCAGCTACAGCGGCGCGTGGGTCGACGACCGCATGGCGGGCCGCGGCGAGCGCACCTTTCGCGACGGCAGCGTCTACAGCGGTGAGATGAGAGACGACAACCCTCATGGCACGGGCAAGAAAGTCTGGCGCGACGGGCGGACGTGGGCGGGGCGATTTGTGCGCGGCCAGCAAAGTCGGTCACCGGGCGACACCTGCGTGGCGACCTGGAAGAACGGCGACAGCTACCGCGGCGGCTGGTCGCCCTCAGGCCCGCACGGCCAAGGCGCGTGGCGTTGGAGAGACGGTTCGCGCTACGAGGGCACCTGGGTCAACGGCCGACGGCAGGGCCAAGGCCGCTACCTCTGGGCGAACGGCACGTCGTATGTCGGCTCGTTCTCCCAAGACCACTTGACCGGCAAGGGCACCAAGACCTGGACCTCCAAGACGACCTACGTCGGCGACATCACGGACGGCGCGGCGCATGGCACCGGCACCAAGTCGTGGCCGGACGGCAACCGCTACACCGGCCGATTTGTGCGCGGCGAGCGCCATGGCAAGGGTACGCAGCAGCTCCCCGATGGCGGCACGTACGCCGGCGACTTTGTGCACGACGCGATGACGGGCCAAGCCGAGCGGCGCTGGAAGAGCGGCGATCGCTTCGTCGGCATGTGGCGCAAGGGCGTCATGGGCGGCAACGGCACCTACACCTGGGCCAACGGCGACAGCTACACCGGCGGATTCGACCGCGGCATCCCCACCGGGCGCGGCACGAAGCGCTGGAAAGCCGGCGGCAGCTACGTCGGCGGCTGGCGGCGCGGCAAACAAGAGGGGACCGGCACGCGGCTGTGGCCCAACCAGCATCGCTACGTAGGGCAGTGGCGCGCAGACCAAATGCACGGCAAGGGCACCTACACCTGGGCGGACGGCAGCACCTACACCGGCGACTTCGTGGCGGGGCACAAACGTGGCAGGGGGCTGCATCGCTACGCCGAGGGCGGCAGCTACGATGGCGCCTGGCAAGACGACCAGATGCACGGCCAAGGCGCCCGCCACTACAAAGACGGCTCGCGGCACGTGGGCACCTTCGTGCGCGGCGAGGCGCACGGAGCGGGCGTGTTAACCGACAAGAACGGCCGCTCGGAGCGGGGCACCTGGTCGCATGGTAAGCGCGTGAAGTAGCGGCAACGCAGGGCTGGCAACCGGGTGATGCGTCAGCGTTGAGGCTGATTTTTCGGGATCGCAGCGCACCATCGCCGTGGTGGCCCTTGATCCGGTGGCGGCCCGCGGCCCATGCTCACGCCATGCATGCACTTGAACCGATCTTACTGGCGCTCCCCCGATTCGTGGCGGCGCTGCTCTTTCTCGCTCTAGCCCGTTGGCTGTTTCCGCGGGTGACGCCCTACAACGTCACCCACGAGATAGCCGAGGCCGACAATCCGGCGTTCGCCGCGGTGCTCGTTGGGTTCATGGGCGCCGCGGCGTTGGCCTTGTGTGGTGCCCTCTTCGGCGCAAATGGCGATCCTGTGCATGATCTGATGTCGGTCGGGATCGGCGGAGTGGCGACGCTGATCCTGCTGCCGCTCAGCTCGTGGCTCTGCGATCGTGGTCTGCTGCGGGGCTATCCGGTGGTCCTCGAGATCACACGCGATCGCAACCTGGGCGCCGGATTTGTGGTCGGTGGCGCCAGCCTCGCCACGGGGCTGGTCATCCAAGGCGCGCTCACCGGCCACAGCGACGGTCTGCTGCTGTTGGTGCGCGACATCTTGGTCTACTGGGCGGCCGGGCAGGCGCTGCTGCTGCTCGCCGGCGTAGTCTTTCAGAAGCTGATGCCCTTTGACGTGCATGAGCGCATCGAACACGACGACAACGCCGCGGTCGGGCTCGCCTTTGGCGGCTTCCTCGTCGGGATGGGCCTGCTGGTGCGCGCAGCGCTGGAGGGCGCGTCGAGCGATGTCGTCGTCGAGTTGGGGGTGATCGCAGCGTGGGGCCTGATGGGGCTGGTGGTGATGAGCGGCGCCGCGGTGCTGCTCGATCGGGTGCTGCTGCCTGGCGTGCCGGTGGCGCGAGAGCTGGTCGAAGACCGCAATGTCGCGGTGGGAGCCGTCGTCGCCGCGTCTTTTGTGGCCACGGCCTGGTTGCTGGCCGCGGCGCTGCACCCAACCCCGAACGCGCAGCCCGCGGGTGCTGAGGCGATCCACGCGCTCGACGTGGGTGCCGAGCCCGACCTCCTGGACGACGGCGAACACGACGACAGCGAACACGATGACAGCGAACACGATGACAGCGAACACGATGATCGTGAATCCGATGACAGCCACGACACGCCCGCAGTGGGCGACGACGCGGCCCATCCACCGCTACCCGCGACGGCCGCGGCGGAGGTGACGCCATGATCCGCCCCCTGCACACCGTCGTCTCCTGGGCCGTCGTTGGCCTCATGCTGACCAGCGGCATCACCGGATTTGTCGCCCTCAGCGGCGGCGACGCGGAGGCCCGCGGCTTCCGGAGCTCGCGTTTTCGCTCGTCGCGCCGCTCGTGGGGCGGCTCCTCGCGGCGCCGGTCGACGTATCGCCCGAGCACACGCCGGTCCGCGCCGAGCACGCGCCCGCCAACGCGGCGGCGCAGCGTGCCCAGCGGCACTCGCAGCACGACGACCACCCGCGGACGCCGGCCCTCCTCCACTGGCTCGTCGGCCGCGCGCACGCTGTATCGCGCCAACCAAGCGCGCCGGATGACCGGTCGCGGCTCGCGCTACGGCAGTCGCCGCATGATGGGCGGCACCGCCTCCCGCCTCGCCTATCGTCGCGCGGCGTCCATGGGGCTCGCGTTCGCGACGTACGCGCTCGCCCGCGACCACTTCGCGCGCACCCACCTCTCGCGCTATCCCGTGGGCTTCGCAGCCGAGCCGGCGCCGCGACCGAGCTACGTTCCGGCGACGTCGGAGGTCAACGGCGAGCAGCGCCCGGTGGTGTGGTCCAGCACGCTCCAGAGCTACGCCGTGCAGAAGAACGGCAAGCTCGTGCCCTACGATCTCAAGGCCGATCGGGCCGCCACGAGCAGCCTCATGGCCACGGCGGGGTACTATTGGGGGCCGAAGGGCGGCAGCAGCAGCGTGCGCTCAAGCAGCTCCGGCGGCTGGTTCTGGTTGATCGCGCTGGCGGTCGGCGCCGGCCTGTTTGTCTTCTTGCTCATCGTCGCCTTCGTCGTGCTGCGCGCCATCAAACGCAGCCTGCTCGGCGCCACACCCAAGGCCAAGAGCCTAGCCGCGTCACGCCAAGCACTGGCGCCGCCACCGGGTATCCGCCACGACGACGCGGCCCACCCCGACTACTGGATGCAGCTCGCCGTCGACGACTTCGTGGTCATCCACGACTTCCAGGCGTTTGAAGACGCGCTCGATGGCCCCGCGGGGGTGCGCTACGGCGACGACTTCCGCGTCGCCTCGCTCGTCCGTTTCCGAGGCGCGACGGGCGCGTGGGACGCCGTGCTCGCGGAGCTGCAGCAGATCGGCGAGCAGCCCCTGTTTCTGCTGGCGTGGCGCGAGGGCGGCCCGACGCACCTCAGCGTGTACTACGCGCCAAACGGCTTCAAACCCGGCACACGCACCGAGCTGCTCGATCGCGATGAGACGTGGCTCTTCGAGGAGCCGACGCGGGATGACTGGCGGCCGGGGGAGCTGGCGTTCAACCACGAGGTGACCCACGTCGGCACCGCGGCGGACGGGACGGAAGTCGAGCAAGCGTTCACGCAGCTGCCGGGTGGTGAGGCGGCGGCTGGGGCGACGCCGGAGCCGGGTCCGCGCACGTTGGAGGCCGCGACGGTGATGCGCTGGCGCTGCGCTGCGGCCGAGAAGAACCCGCTGATGCTGGTCACGGAGTTGGGCGCAGGCCCCGATATGGCGGGCGGACAGCTGCGGCTGTGGCTTGGCACGCCGGTCGACAGACGGGAAGTCGAGGTCACGCCGGCGAAGATCCGCAGCTAGTACCGTCGATCCAAAGTCCCTTCCGGGTTCTTTCCCGCTTTATGATTAGTCACCCGAAACATCCGCCAGCGTCCAACGAACTGGGAGACCAGCATCTCGACCAG